>ERZ1026868.706-NODE-706-length-19525-cov-6.118644_pt1 | contig 19525 bp, 20 predicted proteins | sample MGYA00380164_ERZ1026868 | MGnify/ENA primary metagenome ERZ1026868 (study PRJEB33269, sample SAMEA4719800) | human gut metagenome | biome: human-associated habitat; feature: organic feature; material: feces | place: Cameroon | collected 2013-10 ... | reverse complement strand
TTTTACCATAAAAAACTTTGAAAAACTGCAAGATTTGCTAAAAAAAGTTTTGAAATTTTGCATGATTTTGAGAAATAAAATATTGAAGAATTGCAAATAATAGAATATACTTAGCTTATAATGCAGGTTGTAGTATTCTATCGAAACTTTATAGGAGGCAGGCATGTATTTTAAGAGAAAAGCATATGACGAGTTGAAAGAGTGGAAAGAACAGTATGCTGACAAGTATGCGGTTTTGCTGGAGGGGGCAAGACGAGTCGGTAAATCTACCATTGCTGAGCAGTTTGCCCAAAAAGAATATAAATCCTATATACTGATTGATTTTTCAAAGACATCCGAAGAAATGCTGGCGTGCTTTGATGATATTCATAATCCGGATATGTTTTTTCTTCGCTTGCAGGCGATAACCGGTATCAATTTATATCAACATGAGTCTGTGATAATATTTGATGAAGTACAGCTTTTTCCCAAAGCAAGACAAGCCATTAAGCATCTTGTTAAGGATGGCAGGTATCACTATATAGAAACAGGTTCCTTAATATCCATTCGGAAAAATATTAAAGATATCCTCATTCCGTCTGAAGAAATGAAGATACAGGTATATCCGATGGACTATGAGGAATTTTGTGATGCGACCAATGGCAATTATGAATTGCTGGAAAAAATATATATGCTGAAAAAAGGCGTTGGGCAGCAGGTCAACCGTAAGCTTATGAGAGATATAAGGCTATATATGGCTGTCGGTGGAATGCCGCAGGCAGTAGAAGCCTTTGTAAACGGAGAAAACTTTTCTGCGATTGATATGGTAAAACGCCAGATTATCAAGTTGTATGAGGACGATTTCAGAAAGCTGGATCCGTCCGGAATGATTTCAGCCATGTATCATTCCATACCGGCGCAGCTTTCCAAAGGCGGAAAAAAATATCGTACCAGTGCACTGACAGGGAAGAGAAAATCATCAAAAGAAGAGAAATTACTATATGATTTAATAGACTCGAAAACAGTTCTTCCGTCTTATAATACAACGGACCCAAGAGTAAGTCTGTCGCTTACGAAGGATTTGGACAGTTATAAAATGTATATTGCGGACACGGGGCTGTTTATCACGTTGATGTTTATAGACAGACCGGTGGCAGAGAATGATATATATGCAAAATTGCTGGCGGATAAACTGCCGGCAAATTTAGGGTATCTGTATGAAAATCTGGTAGCCCAGATGATAGCCGCATCAGGCAGGGAATTGTTCTATCATACATGGAAGAGGGAAAAAAGTACACATTATTATGAAATAGACTTCCTGATTACCCAGAGCTCCAAGGTATCTGCCATAGAAGTAAAATCCACGGGAGTCGGAAAACATGAGTCCCTTACAGAGTTTCATAAAAAATATTCCAAAACGGTCAGGGATTGTGTTATTATCTCGCAAAAAGATATAGACAGAGAAGGGCAGATTTCTTTTTTACCGGTATATCTGACTCCGTTTTTGTGTAAATTCTAATACCGTATCTGTAAAATTTATTTTTATACGAAACTCTTCCCATTCCCCTCAAAAAGGACTATATTTTATAAGAGGGTATTATTATGTGGAAGATAAAGCATATTTTTGACGGCGATTATGGGTGCGAGGCCCTGATGCCGGGGGAAAGGCCGAAAGTGACCGTGACTCTGGAAAACAGCCAGGGAGAAACAAAGACGGTTTCCGTAGAGGATGAGTGGCTTGTCGAAAACAAACTGGACATCGGTTCGGAGTGGCCGGAAGATACAGAAGAGGAGAAAACAAAATGAAAAGCATTATTGTAATGGCTTCGGTGCATCATGAGAATACGAAGAAAATAGTGGAGGCTATTGCCAAAGAATGTAACGTGGAAGTGGTGGATGCCACCAGGGTGAAAGAAATGGAACTGTCCGGGTATGACTGCATCGGATTTGCTTCCGGTATCTATTATGGAAAGTTTCACCAGACGGTGTTGAATTTTGCATCCGTAAATCTTCCGGCAAACAAGAAGGTTTTCTATATCTGTACTTACGGCGGTTCCGCTGCCTACAAATCCATAGAAGAAGTGACGGCAAGCAAACATGCGGTCAACATCGGGTATTTCGGATGCAAGGGCTACGATACGTTTGGCCCTTTCAAGCTGCTCGGCGGCATTGCCAAGGGACATCCGGACGAGAAAGACATTGCGGATGCGGTTGCTTTTTATAAGAAGCTGGAGGAGAAAATATGAGTTATCTGATTAAAGACACCACCAGAGAAGAGCGGGAAAAAATTGTGGCGGACTCTCTGGGATATATCGAAGCAAATTGCGACGGCTGCATGACAGGTCTTGTAGAAATGTATCAGGGTTACATTGACGGCAAAAAAGAACTCCGGGACATTAACATGGCATTTCATGCAGGCTATGTCAGCGGAGAGGATGTGCCGCAGGAAACGGTGCGTGGCAGAGGTTTCTGCAATTTTTAAGATGCCGCAAATAAAATAGCGGAAAATATAAAAATAGCTGTAAAATAAAACTGTTGTTTCACAAGGACAGGCGTGCCGGACAACAGTTTTTTTCGTTATAGGAACAGGAAAATGCAGAATTTTAAATGGAAATGGAAAAACAGAATAGCCGTTATAGTCTTTGCGGCAATCTGCGCACTTGGTACGGCATCCTGCGCTGCCCCGATTGAGCAGATTATCGAGGAGATTACGGAAGAAGTTTCCAGCGGTACCTGGAAAGCGGAAGAGGAGAATAACTCCGGCATCACGGACGGCTTCACCATTCCGGAATATACGGGAGAGCCCTACGTTTGTGTCAATGACAATGTTCCCTTTTTTACGGAAGAAGAAAAAACCACGGACACCTTTGAGTCTTACAGCGAGCTGGACAATCTGGGACGGTGCGGCGTGGCATTTGCCAACGTGAGCAGGGAGCTGATGCCCACCGGAAAAAGAGGAAAGATTGGCAGTGTGAAGCCGTCCGGCTGGCGGCAGGCAAAGTATGAGGGACTGATTGACTCGGACCCGCCGTTTCTGTATAACCGTTGCCATCTGATAGCATACTGTCTGACGGCGGAAAATGCCAATGAAGAAAATCTCATTACCGGAACTCACTATATGAATGTGGAGGGAATGCTTCCCTTTGAGGAGCAGGTGGCAAAATATCTGGACAGGAACGACAACCATGTGCTGTACCGGGTGACGCCTGTCTTTGAAGGTGATAATTTAGTGGCAGGCGGCGTACTGATGGAGGCTTATTCGGTGGAAGACGACGGGGAAGGAATTTCCTTCTGCGTTTATTGCTATAATGTGCAGCCGGGTGTTATAATAGACTATGTGACTGGAGCAAGTCATATACAATGAATAAAAACAAGGAGGAAAATCCTCTCCTCGCCGGAGGGCTCGGATTTTTACTTCGTAAAAACAAGGAGGATTAGTATGAGCAGAATTGATTTAGGAGCAAAGCCTCTGATATTTCCCATGCCGGTGCTGATTATCGGTACTTATGACAAGGATGGCGTGCCCAATGCCATGAACGCAGCCTGGGGCATGATTTCCGATATGAATGAAATTTCCATCAGCCTTTCTGAGCACAAGACCACCGAAAACCTGGCTGTTACCGGTGCTTTCACTGTAAGCATGGCAACGGAGGGTACGGTTGTTCCCTGCGACTATGTGGGTATTGAGTCAGCAAAAAAGGTGCCGGATAAGTTTGCCAAAGCAGGCTTCCATGCAACAAAGAGCAGCATGGTAAACGCACCGCTGATTGACGAGCTGCCCGTGGCTCTGGAATGTAAAGTAAAGAGCTTTGAAAACGGCATTCTGATTGGCGAAATCGTCAATGTGACGGCGGATGACTCCGTGATGACCGACGGAAAAATTGATATTAAGAAATTAAAACCCATTGCCTATGACCCGGATGCCAATACCTATGTGGCTTTAGGGGATGTAGTGGGAAAGGCATTTGCGGACGGATTGCAGTTAAAATAGTTCAGCAGAAGAAATTTTCTGCATCGACGGTTTTTCGAAAAATATCCGTTTTTCAGCAAGGCAGTTTTGCGAAAAAATTCGTTTTACAGAGGTAAGTTTTGTGTATTTATTACTTTTAGCAGTTATCTATTTAGCTTTTATCAGTCTGGGGCTGCCCGACTCGCTGCTGGGCTCGGCATGGCCTACCATCCGCGTGGATTTCGGCGTGCCGTTGTCCTATATGGGCATGGTGTCCATGATTATTTCGGGTGGCACCATTATTTCGGGACTGTTGTCCGAAAGACTGACCAAACGGTTTAAGACCAAAACGGTAACGTTCGTAAGCGTCCTGCTCACGGCCGTTGCCTTATTTGGTTTTTCTACCGTTACGGAATTTTATCAGATGTGCCTTTGGGCAATTCCCTACGGTCTGGGCGCCGGCGCTATTGATGCAGCACTGAACAACTATGTGGCATTGCATTATAGTTCCCGTCACATGAGCTGGCTGCACTGCTTCTGGGGCGTGGGTACGATTGTCAGCCCGTACATTATGAGTTATGCCCTGCTGCACAGCACCTGGACGAACGGCTACCGTACCGTTTCCTACCTGCAGTTTGCCATTGCAGCGGTAATTCTGGTGACACTTCCGTTATGGAAGGTCAACAAACAGACGGAGACAGAGAGCGGGGAAACCGCACTTTTAGGCATAAAGGGCGCCTTCAAAATAAAAGGAGTGCCCTACCTTTTGCTAGGCTTCCTGGCATACTGCGCGGCGGAAGCCACCACCATGCTATGGGCAAGCAGTTACCTGGAAGGCACAAGAGGTATCAGCAATGAAAAAGCAGCGGCATACGGTTCGTTGTTTTTTATCGGTATTACCACAGGCAGATTTTTATCCGGCTTTATATCCGACAAGCTGGGTGACAATAAGATGATACGGCTGGGCGTCAGCATTGCGCTTGCGGGTGTGGTATGCATTGCACTGCCGTTTACTGTTACGGCAGTCGTGGGATTTGTTATCATCGGACTGGGCTGTGCCCCGGTGTACCCATGCATTATCCATTCCACACCCGATAATTTTGGGGCGGAAAATTCGCAGGGCATTATCGGCATCCAGATGGCAAGCGCTTATGTGGGCTCCACTTTTATGCCGCCCGTTTTCGGACTCATAGCCAACTATATCAGCCTGAAACTGATGCCTGTATACCTTGCATTTTTCCTGATTTTATTATTCATTATGATTAACAAAACGGAAAAAGCGTGCCGGAAGTGATTTGGCGAAGACGGTGTTGGTGACATCTGCAGAATGGATGTCTTGCAGATATTGAGAAGGGAGGGCAGCCGTGGCTTATTCGGAATTAATTAAAAATTTTGACAACATCCGCGGCTACATGCGCGATTTCTTTTTGTACGGCTTCAAGACCAGAGAAGAATATGACAGGAAAAGCGCCCGCAGTTACGACAACGAACGCCGCCGTATTCAGAGTTATCTCGGTCACCTGATTTCGTTCCGCCAGACTCCCTCCGGCAAAAACGCCTTTATTTCCCTGGAGGGCAGGAGCGTCACCCACAATCCGCTGTATCAGGCGTTCAAAGCCAAAAGCTTCACCAACAAGGATATTACACTGCATTTTCTGTTGTTAGATATCCTTTCGGGCAATTTTTATTCGCTAAAAGATATTCTGCGGATTATGGATACGGAATATCTCACAGCATTTCAGAATCCCATCAGCTTCGATGAGTCCACCCTTCGGAAAAAACTGAAAGAATACGAGGAACTGGGGATAGTCGTTTCCGAAAAGAGCGGCAGGACGGTCACATACCGGCTTTCGGAGAATGAAATCTGTCTTGCGGAATATAAAGAAGCCATCCGCTTTTTTACGGAAGAAAGCCCGTTGGGCGTGATTGGCAGCTACCTGGAAGACCGCATGCAACCGGATGCAGAGAAAGCTTATCCGACTGGCAGAAATGATGAAAACGGAAAGTGTCTGTCCGACAGAAATGATGAAAACGGAAAGTGTCTGCCCGGCAGAAATGATGAAAACGGAAAGTGTCTGTCCGGCAGGAATGATGAAAACGGAAAGTGTCTGTCCGATAAGAATGACTGCGCCGGAAAATATCTGACCTTCAAAAATCACTATATAATGAATGCCTATGATGCCGAAATTACGGAGCTGATTTTACAAGGTATCCATGAAAAACGGTTACTGGAGATTACTTCCTTCAGCCGGGGCGATGCAGGCGTGAAGCAACAGACGGTCATTCCTTACAAGCTTTATGTAAGCACACAGGGAGGACGCAATTACTTGTTCTGTATGGATGCGGACAATTTAAGACCCTATTCCCTACGGGTGGATTACATACAAAAAGGAAAAGCGGGAGAGGTTTGTGCGGACTATGACAGACTTCTTAAGGTGTGTGAACGTGCCGGAGAGCATATGTGGGGTGTGAGCTGTGCCAAGTACCGGCGGTACGAGCATATCGAAATGGATATTTATGTGGGGACGGACGAAGCATTTATCGTTCGCAGGCTGGAACGGGAAAAAAGATGCGGAACCGTTTCCAAAGTGGATGAGGAAACCTACCGTTTTTCGGCGGATGTGCTGGATGCCTATGAGATGATGCCGTGGATAAGGACCTTCTTCGGGCGTATCAAGGCGATACGCTGCGATAACGAGGATGTGAAGAACCAGATAAAAATAGATATGGTAAAAATGTTGAAACAATACGAGGACGAAAATGCTTTTTCATGAAATTTACGGCTGTTATTACCGGGCGGTGGCGAAAATGCTGAACCTGGCTATAGAAGGCGGGCTGACGGAAAAGAAAATGTATGAGATAGTGGCGGAGACTGCTTTTGAGGAAAGCAGTCTTATTATGATACCGGCGTTAAAAAAACAGGAGTGGCAGCTTTTAGATGAAAAACTGCACACGCCCTTAAAGCACACCCCGGATATGCCCCTGACCATCCTGGAAAAAAGATGGCTGAAAACCATTCTCCTGGATAAACGGGTAAAATTGTTCTTGGAACCTGTGCCGGCAAATACAGAACAAGCAGCCACTGCCGTGTCAAATGCGGATTTTGCAGCAGCTTGTCCACGGGAACTCACCGACACGGAGCCGTTGTTTTTCCCAGAGGATATCGTGTATTTTGACCGGTATGCCGATGGGGACGATTACGACGACCCTGCCTATATTGCCAATTTCCGGCTAATCAGGCAGGCAATCGCAGAAAGAAGGAAATTGAAAGTTTCTTTCCTGAACAGCAGGGAGCAGAAACGGTGTGAAATTCTGGAGCCGGTTCAGTTGGAGTATTCCGACAAAGAGGACAAATTCCGGGTGCTGTGCGCGGACAGGCAGAGCATTAAGACCGTTAATTTAGGGAGAATTTTGCAGTGCGAACTTCTAAAAGACTCATTTCCGGAGAATGTCCGGTTGAAGGAGCGGGAGAAAAAGGTACTGAAATTCACACTGACGGATGAACGGAATGCGTTGGAGCGCGCCATGATGAAGTTTTCCCACTATAAAAAAGAAGTGGAGCGCCGGGATGCGGAAAATTATCTTGTCACACTGGAATACGATGTGGATGATGAAACGGATGTTCTTATCCAGATTTTGTCCTTCGGAACCTACATAGAGGTGACGGCTCCCGACAGGATGCGCGAAGAACTGAGGAAAAGAATGGAACGTCAAATGGCGCTCGTCGACGAGTTCGCAACTTTTTTTCCGTGATAAAAAAGAAAACAGACTCTATGATAGGATTATCAGGTATATACAATAGCGGGCACGGCAGGCAAATAATTAGACAGGACAGAGCCGGGCAGGAAGGAGTATCCTATGATAGAGATTAAAGGAAAGATGAATACAGCGCTCTGCTACGCAAAGGTAGTGGAGAAGGAAGCCATAGAGCAAATCAGACGAATGTGCGATTACCCCATGACGGAGGGGTCCCAAATCCGTATTATGCCGGATGTGCATGCGGGAAAAGGCTGCACCATCGGTACCACCATGACGATTAACGGGAAAGCTGTCCCCAACGTGGTAGGCGTGGACATCGGCTGCGGTATGTATACGGTGAATTTAGGAAAAGCCGATATTGATTTTGAAAAAGTGGATGAAGCAGCCCACTTTATTCCTTCGGGAAGGGATATCTGGGACGGCAGAATAGAGCGTTTTGATTTGACGGATCTCGTTTGTTACAGGCAGTTAAAGGAAACGAAAAGACTGGCAAAATCCTTAGGAACCCTTGGAGGCGGCAACCATTTCATAGAAATTGATGAGGCCTCTGACGGAACCAAATATCTTGTTATCCATTCCGGTTCCCGGAATCTGGGAAAACAGGTCGCGGAGCTTTATCAGAAGCTGGCGGTCAATCTGGACAGAGGTTATGGGGAATATCTGGAAAAGAGGGAGGAAATCATCCGCACCTACAAGGAACAGGGACGCAGGAAAGAAATACAGGAAGCCTTAAAGCAGCTTCATTTTAAGGTGTATGAGTCGGAACCCACGATGCCGGAGGACCTTTGCTATCTGAGCGGACGATATCTGGAAGATTATCTGCATGATGTGGTTATCTGCCAGGCTTTTGCCAAAAGAAACAGGGAAAAGATGGCGGAACTCCTTCTGGAAAGAACCGGCATGACAGGCGGGGAAGCGTTCCACACCATTCATAATTACATTGATATGGAAGAAATGATTTTGCGAAAAGGAGCCATAGCGGCACACAAGGGCGAAAAGGTATTAATTCCCATTAACATGAGGGACGGCAGTGTTCTTGCCGTAGGAAAGGGAAATCCTGACTGGAATTTTTCGGCGCCCCACGGCGCCGGCCGTCTGATGTCTCGGACGGATGCCAAGGCAAAGCTCGGCATGAAAGAATACGAAGAGTCCATGAAAGGAATTTATACCACTTCTGTCAATGAATACACGCTGGATGAGTCCCCTATGGCATATAAATCACTGGATGATATTATTGATGTTATCAAGGACTCCGTGGATGTCATTGACATTATGAAACCCATTTATAATTTCAAGGCGTCCCGATAAGGCAGAAAGCAAAGCAAGTTGGGTACAGTGAGGAGAAAAAGTTTCCTATATCCAAAAGAATGCAAGTGAGTTGGGTACAGGAAGGAAAAAGGAGTCCTATATCCAAAAGAAAAAACAAAATGGGGCAGGAAGAAAGGAAACAGAATATGGTTCTCTTTAAGAGCAGATATGAAAAAGAATTGGATGCACTGATGACCAAAATTGACATGAACATGTCAAACAATTATAAGGACAATGCGCAGGCGGATTTTCAGGAGCTGGAAAGCAGGTTTACAGAAATGAAGGAGCAGGGGCGTCTGAAAGAAAAAACCTGTTTGTATTATGAAAACAGGGTGAGTGATTACCGGGAAAAGTTAAAAGGCTACACCCATAAAGACCAGAAGCCTTACTGGACGTAAGCACGAGAAAAGGAGGAACATTATGGATTGCAGACCGGAATACGACATACAGGTTATCGGACAGAACTTGCGGCGGCTGCGTGAGGCAAATCACCTTACGGTAGAAGATGTGCGGGAATATTTATGCCTTGGGTCCGTACAGGCTGTGTATAAATACGAGCGCGGAAAAGGTTATCCGCAGGCGGACACGATGTTTGCTCTTATGGAGCTCTACGGAGCCGGTCTGGAGGACATCGTAAGAAAGCCGGAGGAAACAAAGAAAGCAACACTTGTCCGGTTAAACGAACGGCAAAGAAAGCAGGCAGACTTAAGCAAGTCCGCCTGAGTTTTTGGAATTGGTTTCGGTAGAGAAAAGAGGACATAAATTCAGACAAAACAGGGGCGGTGTCTGTTTTTCAGACCACGGCTTTTATTTCCATTTCATGCCAGTGGGAAACAATGCGGTGCCGGAGAGGATGCCGACCTCGGAACAGAGACGGTACATGATACCCAACGGTGATGCGGAGCCTTGTGTATTTATTCATTTTCCCAATACGAATATTAAAACCCATATTATTCCGGAAATACTGCAGAGTCCGCTGTTTAGGGCATATCACGAGGGACAGCCGTTCAACAGAAACCACTTAAGACTCTGCCCCATGCTGAAAATCCTGATTTGCTGGTACAGATGGTGTATGCAACCGGAGCACACCAGACTAATGTGGAGTCTCCGGAGTCGGTGGAACATTTATGCGAGAAATGTAAAAATATGCAGAGGACTGGAAGCCGGTGGCATAAATGAATTTTCATTTTCTGGGTCAAATTTGACTCTGTAGGAAATATCTTATCATGGGGTCAAATGCAGAAAGCAATTTTCTGGGTTCTGTTTGACTTTTATGGGCATTCATTTCATCTGAGTCAAATGAAAATGAAGTTTTTCTTGTAAGCTTTTGACCTATTTTAAGGTTTCTTTCCACAGAGTCAAACAATGGGCATTCTGAAGAGATAGCTGCTTTGACTCTGTGGAATTTTTATGCTGCCAGGGTCAAAATTTTCCTTGAAAAGTTTTGAGGGAGTTTGACTCTGTAGCAACCTTGGCGCTAGGGGGTCAAATAGAACTTCTTTTTCCGATGTTATGGTTTGACTCAGCAGGCAATATCTTATTAAAAAGTCAAAAAATAATTCCCTATCCGCGCAGCAGCAGTTCTTTTTCCACTATCTTGCCGTCCCGGTAATAGATACGGGGAACGCGCTTGCTGACGGCGCAGGTCAGCTCGTAGGGAATGGTGCCTGCCAGGGCGGCCAGGTCATTGATGGAATTGCGGCGACCGAAGATTTCCACTTCGCTACCTACGTCCACGCCCATTTTGTCAGTCAAATCAATCATGCACATGTCCATGCAGATTTTGCCGCGCTGGGGAACAGGCCCTTCGGATGTCATCAGGCTGCAGCGGTTGGACAGGCAGCGGAAAAAGCCGTCTGCATAACCGTAGGGAATAACGCCCATGCGGGTCTTTTTGTCGGTGACGTAAATGCCGCCGTAGCTGACAGCCGTACCGGCGGGATAGGTCTTGATGGTGCTGACGGTGGCTTTTAAACTCATGACGGGCAGGAGTCCCAATTCTTCGGCAAATTCTCCGTAACCGTACAAAAGCAGTCCCGGACGGACCATGTCCAGCCAGGTTTCGGGATAGCGGGCAACGGCGCCGGTGTTGGCGCAGTGGCGAATTAAAAACCGTTTGCCCAGTTTTTCCTCTACCTTTGCAATAACATCCGTAAATAATTGGAATTGATGTCTGGTGTAGGCTTCGCACTGTTCGCCCGGTTCATCGGAAACGGCAAAATGGGTGAAGATGCCTTCTGCATCCAGTCCCGGCAGGGAACAACCTTCGCAGATGCCCTCCACACCGATATCAAAATAATCGCCGTCGCACAGATAACCGAGGCGGGACATGCCGGTGTCCACCTTGATGTGGATCTTAAGGGTACCGCCTAAACGGACGGCTTCTTCACTGTATTCCAGTGCTTTTGCCTTGCAGGTAACTGCCTGGGTGATGTTGTATTTGATAAGCCGGCCGACCTGTTCCTTCGGGGTGTGCCCTAAGATTAAAATCGGCATGGTAATGTCATTGAGACGAAGTTCAACGGCCTCGTCAATGCTGCTGACAGCTAAGTAGTCCGCATGCATCTCCTGTAAAAGCCGGCTGACCTGTACAGAGCCGTGTCCGTAGGCATCCGCTTTTACCACTCCTAAAAATTTCACATCTGCGCCAATCCGGTTGCGCAGAACCGTATAATTATGGGCAAGAGCGTCAAGGTCGATTTCAGCCCAGGTTCTTTTCAATGTAGAATCCATAAAATCTCCAAGCCTTTCCGTAGATTTTCTTTCATCATACCACATTTTACTTTTACGATGTCATAAAAAATTCACAAAAAATCGCTTGCAATTTTGTTGCCTTTGCTGTATATATTCATGGTTGGAAAAGAATAAAACAATTTCTGACAAATGAATAAAAAGGTACCCAAAGAAACAGATAAAGAAATACTAAAAGAAACAAATAAAGTAATACCAAAAAATGGAGGAAGGATAACTATGACCAAGGATTTAACCAATGGAAATCCCATGAAACTGATACTGAATTTTGCGATTCCCCTGCTGTTCGGCTTTTTATTCCAGCAGTTTTATAATCTGGTGGACACCATGATAGTGGGCCGGTTTTTAGGCGTGGACGATCTGGCGGCCGTAGGAGCGACCGGCTCCATAAACTTCTTAGTCATAGGCTTCTGCATGGGTGTCTGCAACGGCTTTGCTATTCCGGTTTCCCACAAATTCGGGGCTCAGGACTATGTGGGTATGAGAAAATATGTGGCCAACTGTGTATGGCTGGGTATTATTTTTTCCGTAGTCATGACCGTGGCAACGGCGGTACTCTGCCGGGATATCTTAATCTGGATGAGAACTCCCGAGAACATTATAGATGGCGCCTATGAATATATTTTCATAATTTTCTTAGGTATTCCCACGGTTTACTTATATAATATTGTCGCCGGTGTTATCCGTGCCACAGGTGACAGTAAAACGCCGGTCATCTTTCTGGTGCTTTCTTCTGTAATCAATATTGTACTGGATCTGTACTTTATCATCAGCCTGCACATGGGCGTGGCGGGAGCTGCCTGGGCAACTGTTATTTCCCAGGGCGTTTCCGGTGTGGCGTGCCTGATCTACATGGTGAAAAAATTTGAAGTTCTGCGCATCCGCAAAGAAGAATGGGCTATGGACGGTCACATGATGCTGTCTTTGTGCGGCATGGGTGTGCCTATGGGACTGCAGTATTCCATCACGGCAATCGGCAGTGTTATCCTGCAGGCCGCAGCCAATACCTTAGGCTCCGCGGCGGTGGCAGCCATGACGGCGGGCGGCAGAATCGTCAGCTTCTTAGCCTGTCCGTATGACGCCATGGGTTCGACTATGGCGACTTATGGCGGACAGAACGTGGGCGCCGGAAAATTAGAGCGTATCGGAAAGGGTTTGAAATCCTGCGTGATTTTGGGTGCGGTATATTCTGCCATGGCGCTTCTGCTCGCGGTGTTCTTCGGAGATGCCCTGGCAACCCTTTTTGTGGAAAAGGACGAGTTAAGTATTATCGGGGATGTGCACAAGTTCTTGCTTTTGAACACCCTGTTCTTCTTCCCACTTGCTCTGGTAAACATTATCCGCTTTCTGATTCAGGGTATGGGCTTCCCGAAGTTTGCTATTTTAGCGGGTGTGTTTGAAATGGTGGCAAGGTCTGCGGCAGGATTCGGGCTGGTGCCGTTTATCGGTTTTACCGGCGTGTGCCTCGGCAGCCCCTTTGCCTGGATAATGGCGGATATTTTCCTCATTCCGGCATATTTCCATGTGAGCAAGACCCTGCAGAAACGGAAAAAAAGTGATTGACGAATTTATTTTTTTCTGATACATTCTTTATCAATGGAAAACGGTATAGATTATTAGAGGGATTCCAGGTAAATTTTCCACATTATTGATAGAGCGAGAGCTTGTTTTGAAACATATCATATTTGCAAAACGATCAATAAGAGTAGTAAAAGTGAAATATTTGCTATATAGACTCTAATAATTAAGTATCGAATGAAAATGCACAAACAAAATTCTTCCGGGCAGCCTTTTGGTGAGACGGGGGTATTTGGAATGAAGACGCAAATTTGCAAATGGATATGCATATTGCGTCTTTTTGTTATGTCCGAATGTTATGCCTAAAATGGTTATGAAAAAAGCGGGAAATCCAAAGCGGGAGGCCCAAAGCGGGAGACAAAAAGAGCAGGACTTCACGGTACGAGGAGAGTTGAGGAATGGATCAGAACAGAGCGCCTATTTATGAGGCATTGGAGCAATTCCGGAAAAACAAGGTAGTGCCCTTTGATGTGCCGGGGCACAAGAGAGGACGGGGCAACCCGGAGCTGGTGCAGCTGTTGGGAAAACAGTGCGTGGAACTGGATGTGAATTCCATGAAGCCGCTCGACAATCTCTGCCATCCGATTTCCGTCATCAAGGAAGCGGAGGAGCTGGCGGCGGAGGCGTTCGGCGCGTCCCATGCGTTTTTGATGGTGGGAGGCACCACATCGGCGGTACAGTCCATGGTGCTGACAGCATGCAAAAAGGGAGAAAAAATCATTCTGCCCCGCAATGTGCACCGGAGTGTAATTAACGCACTGGTAGTAAACGGCGCCACGCCGATTTACGTCAATCCCGATGTGGACAAAAAGCTGGGCATTGCACTCGGAATGAAGATTTCCCAGGTGGAAAAAGCGATAGAGGACAACCCGGATGCGGTGGCGATTTTAGTGAACAATCCCACCTATTACGGCATCTGCTCCAACTTAAAGAAGATTGTGGAAATCGCCCATGCCCACAATATGCTGGTGCTGGTGGACGAAGCCCACGGAACCCATTTTTACTTCGGGGAAAACATGCCCATTACGGCAATGGCGGCGGGAGCGGACATGGCATCCGTCAGCATGCACAAGTCGGGAGGCAGCCTGACCCAGAGCTCGTTTCTTTTAACGGGGCCCAATGTCAGCGCCGGTTATGTGCGGCAGGTCATCAACCTGACCCAGACCACCAGCGCCTCCTACCTGCTTTTGGCAAGCCTCGATATTTCCCGCAGAAATTTAGCGTTGCGGGGAAAAGAAGCCTTTGAAGAGGTGGAAAAAATTGCCGCCTATGCCCGGAATGAAATCAACAAAATAGACGGCTATTATGCCTACGGGGAAGAACTCATAAACGGCGACAGCATCTATGATTTTGATACCACGAAGCTGACGGTTTATACACTGGACATCGGACTGGCTGGCATCGAAGTATATGACAAGCTTAGGGACGAATACGATATCCAGTTGGAGTTAGGTGACATCGGCAACATTTTAGCCTACATTTCCATCGGTGACCGCATGAGGGAAACGGAGCGTCTGGTCAGCGCCCTGTACGACATCCGCCGCCGTTACAAAAAGGACAGAACCGGTCTGTTTGACCATGAATATATCAATCCTTCCGTGGTGATGACACCGCAGGAAGCTTTCTATGCGGAAAAGGAAGAGATGATTCCTATCCGGGAGACCAACGGCAGGATTTGTACGGAATTTGTGATGTGTTATCCGCCCGGCATCCCCATTCTGGCGCCCGGCGAACGCATTACGCAGGAAATCATCGACTATATTGTCTATGCGAAGGAAAAAGGCTGCTCCATGACAGGACCGGAGGATGAGACCATTGAACGCCTCAATGTTATCCGGGAAGCCACGCTGTATTAGAGGAGGAGAAAAATGGAATTCTGGTTTTCTGAATTACATACACCGAATGTAAAATTTTCGGTGAAGGTGGACCGTCAGCTCTATTCGGAGGAAAACGAATACGTGCGGCTGGACATTTTTGATTCGCCTGAGCTGGGCAGATTTCTCACCATTGACGGGTACATCATTTTAACGGAGCGGGACGAATTTATTTACCATGAAATGCTGACCCATATTCCCATGGCGGTACACCCGAATCCGGAAAAAATCCTGGTGTTCGGCGCAGGAGACGGCGGCGTGGTGAGGGAGCTTTTAAAGTATCCCGATGTGAAAAAAATCGATATGGTGGAAGTAAACGAAGGAGTGGTGGAAGCCAGCAAGAAATATCTGCCGTTCACCGCATCGGGACTTACCGACCCGAGAGTGACCATTTATACGGAAAACTGCCTCCGCTACATCCGCCACATTGAACAGGAATATGATGTGATTATTGTGGACTCCGCCGGCTTTTACGGACCGGGGGAAAGCCTGCTTTCCCGTGAATTTTACGGAAGCTGCTACAAGGCGCTGAAAGAGGACGGCATTATGGTGAACCAGCATCAGAGCCCTTTTTACGATGAGGACAGACTGGAAACCCAGAAGGCGCACAAGCGTATTGTGGAGAGCTTCCCCATCAGCAGAGTATACCAGGCGCATATTCCGTCCTATCCTTCCGGCTACTGGCTGTTTGGATTTGCTTCCAAGAAGTATCACCCGGTGAAGGATTTGAAGACGAAGCACTGGAAAAATTTAGACATCGAAACCCGCTATTACACCACCAACCTGCACAAGGGCTGTTTTGCCCTGCCGGCATATGTGGAACAGATGCTTGAGGATGTGGAAAACATTCCCGATTAAACAGGACACAGTGGATTTCCGGCAAACGGCGCCGGAACCGGAAAAGGAGAATAACATGCTGCAACAGAATATCGAGACTTTTATCGGCTGTGATGCGGAGTACGAAGAAGCGGAAGTTGTCCTCTTCGGAGCACCCTTTGACTCCACCACGTCTTATCGCCCGGGCACCCGCTTCGGAAGCAAAGCCATACGGAGTGAGTCCTACGGACTGGAAACCTACAGCCCCTATCAGGACGAAGACCTGACGGATTACCGGGTGTTTGACAGCGGTGACATTGAGCTGTGCATGGGAAACAGCAAAAAAGCCCTGCAGGCAATTTCGGAGCGGACAGCCACGATTTTAGAGGACGGCAAGGTGCCGTTCATGATAGGCGGGGAGCATCTGGTCACCCTCGGCGCATTCCGGGAAGTATGTAAAAAATACCCGGATGTCTGTATCGTACATTTTGATGCCCACACGGATTTGCGGGAGGATTATTTGGGAGAGCCTCTTTCTCATGCCTGCGTCATCCGCAGATGTCATGACTACGTGGGAGACGGACGGATTTTCCAGTTCGGTATCCGTTCCGGGGACCGCAGCGAATTTGTCTGGGCAAGGGAAGGACATACGTTTTTGCATCCCTTCGACTTAAACAATCTGCAGGAGGCGGTGGAAAAAATCGGGAACAGACCGGTGTATTTTACCATTGATTTGGACGTACTGGATGTGTCCGTATTCCCGGGAACCGGCACCCCCGAGGCAGGCGGTGTCACTTTTACGGAGCTTTTGCAGGCAATCCGGGAAGTATGCGGCGGCCTGCACATTGTGGGCTGCGATGTAAACGAATTAAATCCCATGCTGGACAACAGCGGGGCTTCCACAGCGGTGGCATGCAAGGTGGTCAGGGAATTCCTGCTGGCGCTGCTTGGTAAAAACAGAAAAGGAGAGTAAAAATGGGTAAAGTTTTAGTAATCGGCTGCGGCGGCGTAGCGGGCGTCGCTATTCAGAAATGTGCACAGAATGACACGGTGTTTGACAAAATCGTCATCGCCTCCCGTACCGTAAGCAAGTGCGATGCACTGGCGGAAAAATTAAAAGGAAAGACAAAAGCGGTTGTCTCCACGGCACAGGTGGATGCGGACAATGAGGAGGAGCTGGTGGCTCTGATTAACCGGGTGAATCCGGACATTGTGCTGAATTTAGCGCTTCCTTACCAGGATTTAACCATCATGGATGCCTGTCTGAAGACCGGCGTGGACTATGTGGACACCGCCAACTACGAAGCAGAGGATACCAATGACCCTGCGTGGCGTAAAATTTACGAGGAACGCTGCAAGGAAAAAGGCTTTACGGCTTATTTCGACTATTCCTGGCAGTGGGCATACCGGAAGAAATTTGAAGAAGCGGGCATTACCGGTCTTTTGGGCACCGGCTTTGACCCCGGTGTAACCAGCGTATTTTCCGCTTATGCCTTAAAGCATTATTTTGACGAAATCCACTACATCGACATTTTGGACTGCAACGGCGGCGACCACGGCTATCCCTTTGCCACAAACTTTAACCCGGAAATCAATCTCCGGGAGGTTTCCGCAAACGGTTCTTACTGGGAAAACGGCCACTGGGTGGAAACCGAGCCCATGGAAATCAAGAGAGAGTACAATTTTGACGGCGTGGGAATGAAGGATATGTATTTACTGCATCACGAAGAAATTGAGTCTCTGGCGGAAAACATTCCCGGCGTAAAGAGAATTCGTTTCTTTATGACCTTCGGACAGAGCTACCTTACCCATATGAAGTGTCTGGAAAATGTGGGCATGCTGCGCACGGACCCGGTGATGTACGAAGGAAGGGAAATCGTACCCATCCAGTTTTTGAAGGCGCTGCTGCCCGATCCGGCATCCTTAGGACCCCGTACCGTAGGAAAAACCAATATCGGCTGTATTTTCACCGGCGTGAAGGACGGCGTGGAGAAATCCATTTATATTTACAATGTGTGCGACCATCAGGAATGCTATAAGGAAGTGGGTTCCCAGGCGATTTCCTACACCACCGGCGTGCCCGCCATGATTGGCACCATGATGGTGCTCACGGGACAGTGGAAAAAGCCCGGCGTGTTCAACGTGGAAGAATTTGATCCCGACCCTTACATGGAAGCTCTGAACAAGTGGGGACTTCCCTGGGTAGTGGATGAAAATCCGGTGCTGGTACCATGATGAGGGAATTACAGACTCCCTGCTATGTGATTGACATGGACAGGCTGAAGGAAAATTTAGAAATATTAAAGGGTGTATCCGACCGGACCGGCTGCCGCATTCTTTTAGCACAGAAGGCCTTCAGCGCTTACCGGACATATCCTCTTATCGGCAGCTATCTGGCAGGCGCCACCGCCAGCGGGCTTTACGAGGCAAAGCTCTGCAAAGAAGAGATGCCAAAGCACATGGAAAACCATATTTTTTCTCCGGCTTTTCAGGAAAAGGACTTTGCCGAAATCTGTGAAATCTGCGACCACATTGTCTTTAACTCGGTAAAGCAGTTGAAAAAATTCGGAGAGAGGGCAAAGATGGCGGGGCTGCAGGTGGGACTTCGCATCAATCCGGAGAAATCCACCCAGGAAGGGCATGCCATTTATGACCCCTGCGCACCCGGCAGCCGACTGGGAGTGACGCTTGCCGAATGGCAGCAGGCGTATGAACAGGAGCCGGTACTTTTAAGCCTTCTGGACGGTTTCCATTTCCATACCCTCTGTGAGCAGAATGCGGATGCCCTGCTTGTGACACTGAAAGCGGTGGAAGAAAAATTCGGACCTTATCTTGCCGGTAAAAAATGGATAAATTTCGGAGGCGGTCACCATATTACCAGAACGGATTATGATGTGCCGGCGCTGGAAGGCGCCATACGGCATATGCAGGAAAAATACGGTCTGCTGGTATATTTAGAGCCGGGCGAGGCGGTGGCGCTGAATGCCGGTTACCTGTATACGACAGTTCTGGAGGTGCAGGAGAAATCTGCCGCCAAAACGGCATGTGCAGCGCCGCCTGCCGATAAACACGGCGGTATGGATGCGGGCAGCAAGGATACAGGCAGAATGGACATCGTCATTTTAGATACCTCCGCCGCCTGCCATATGCCGGATGTGCTGGAAATGCCCTACCGTCCGCCCCTTAAGGAAAGCGGGGAAGAGGGCGAAAAGGCATTTACTTACCGCCTTGCGGGTCCGACCTGTTTAGCCGGGGATGTCATCGGCACCTATTCCTTTGACCGGAAGCTGCAGGAAGGCGACAGGCTTGTATTTGAGGACATGGCAATTTATTCCATGGTAAAGAACAATACCTTTAACGGAATGCCCCTGCCCTCTGTTTATTTGAAAGAGGGAGACCGATATACTTTATGGAAATCCTTTACCTATGAAGATTTTAAAAGCCGGCTTTGACCGGACAGAAAGGCAGAAAAAAATGGCGGAGAAAAAATTGGTGGCGCTGACATTTGATG
>ERZ1026868.702-NODE-702-length-19575-cov-4.715215_pt1 | contig 19575 bp, 21 predicted proteins | sample MGYA00380164_ERZ1026868 | MGnify/ENA primary metagenome ERZ1026868 (study PRJEB33269, sample SAMEA4719800) | human gut metagenome | biome: human-associated habitat; feature: organic feature; material: feces | place: Cameroon | collected 2013-10 ... | reverse complement strand
GCTTAATATAATGAGTATATTTTATCGTAAATTACTGCTTTTCACAATCCCTTTTGATTAAAATTTTATTACAAAAAGAGTAATTTTAATGTCAATTTAAGCATTGAGGCGTGATTTGAGACTTAATGTTTAAATTTGTCTTGAAACGAGCGAAAAAAACCTGTATAATATTTTCAGATTTTTCTAAGGAGAACCACGATGCTGGGAAGGTTTGTCAAAGTGAGGGTCACAAGACCCATAGGATTCTTTGACGGCAACAGCAAGACGCAGTACCGCCTTAATTACGGTACCGTCGAAAGCGGGCTTGAACCGCACTCTCCCGTAAAGGGCGCCTTTATTATGGGCATAAATCACCCCGTAAGAAATTTTGACGGCAGGGTAATAGCCACCGTTAAAATACCTAAGACAAAAGGCGTAATTATTGTTGTGTCGCCAAAGAGTAAAAGATTTATAGTAAATGATGTGCGTGACGCGCTTGCGTTCATGTACAAAAAAGGCTCCTATTCGATAGATTGTCTTTATGAGCGCAGCTGCGGCGCGATAGTTTACCGGGAAATAGCGGGCGAAAGAAGATTTTTGCTTATCAAAAACAAGCGCAGCGCAAATTGGGGCTTCCCCAAAGGCCATGTCGAAGAGGGCGAGAGCAACGAGGATACCGCAAGACGCGAGGTCCTTGAGGAAACCGGGCTTCATATAGCCATTCTTCCGGAATTTAAGAGCCGTTCGGAGTATACGATTCAGGGCAGAATAGAAAAAACGGTTATAATTTATATCGCCTCCACAAAAGATACAAGAACCGTTATTCAGCCGGAGGAAATTGAGGACTACATTTGGTTAAGCTATGATAATGCTTATAAGACCCTTAATTATGAAAACGACAAGGCTATTCTCAAAAAAGCAAAGGCTTATTTGACGGAGCACTCTATCTGATTATAAGGAGAATTATATGCTGTCTACATTTTCGCAGTACTTTATGACGCTGTCCGCGACAGAAAATCTCGCGGAAAAAATGGTGCATCTGTTCGGAGACACCATACCGTCATGGCTTACGGTGCTTATAATTTCGCTGTTCCCGATTCTTGAGAACCGCGGCGGTATGATAGCCGCAAGACTGCTCAATATGAATATGCTTCAGGCATTCATCATCTCGTATCTCGGGAATCTGGTGCCGATACCGTTTATCCTTTTGTTTATCAAAAAGATATTCGAGTGGCTGAGAAAGATAAAGGGCTTTGACAAAATAATAAAGCACTTTGAAGCAAAAGCCGAAAAGAATCGAGATAAAATAAACCGCGGTAAGCAGTGGGGGCTTTTGCTGTTCGTTGCGATTCCGCTTCCCGGAACCGGCGGCTGGACGGGCGCGCTTATGGCGTCGCTTTTGGAAATACCGCCTAAAAAGGCATTTCCGATAATCGCCCTTGGCGTACTTATAGCCGGGCTTATAATGACCACCGTGACATACGGCATAGGCTGGATAGTTACCGGCTCGTAAGTCTTATATTGTTTTATGATTCCAAGACCTGTTTTCGCTTTGCGGCGAGGGCAGGTCTTTTAAGTGTCAAAAATTTTTTTGATTATTTGTGAGTATTGCCTATTGATTTTTCAAAAAACGGTTGTTAAAATTTTAACGTAGATGGTTAAACGTTTACCCACGTTGCCGTTAAATTTATTTTATTGAATACGGAGGAATAAGTTATGGCTAACAGATTTGTTCTTAACGAGACTTCTTATCACGGCAAGGGCGCAATAGAGAGCATTGCCGACGAGGCAAAGGGCAGAGGCTTTAAAAAGGCTTTTATTTGCTCGGACCCCGATCTTCTTAAATTCGGAGTTACCAAAAAGGTTACGGATGTTCTTGATAAAGCCGGACTTGACTATGAGATATACTCCGACATCAAGGCTAATCCCACAATAGAAAACTGTCAGCACGGCGTTGAGGCATTTAAGGCTTCGGGTGCCGATTATCTTATCGCAATCGGCGGCGGCTCCTCAATGGATACCTCTAAGGCGATTGGCATAGTTGTTGCAAATCCCGAATTTTCAGATATCAGAAGCCTTGAGGGAGTGGCTCCCACAAAGAATAAGGCTGTTCCGATTTTTGCCGTTCCCACAACCGCAGGCACAGCCGCTGAGGTTACCATAAATTATGTTATAACCGACGCCGAGAAAAACAGAAAAATGGTGTGCGTCGATGTTCACGATATCCCGGTAGTTGCTTTTGTTGACCCGGATATGATGTCGAGTATGCCAAAGGGGCTTACTGCCGCAACCGGTATGGACGCTCTTACACACGCTATTGAGGGCTACATCACAAAGGGTGCTTGGGAGCTTTCCGATATGTTCCATTTAAAGGCGATCGAAATAATTTCCCGCGCTCTTCGAGGTGCTGTTGAAAACACCCCCGAGGGCAGAGAGGAAATGGCTCTCGGTCAGTACATAGCCGGAATGGGCTTCTCAAATGTCGGCCTCGGCATAGTTCACTCTATGGCTCATCCGCTCGGCGCGCTTTACGACACACCTCACGGTGTTGCAAATGCAATTATTCTTCCGACTGTTATGGAATATAACGCTCCGGCTACCGGTGAAAAATACAGAGATATAGCAAAGGCTATGGGCGTAAAGGGTACGGACGATATGACTCAGGATGAGTACAGAAAGGCTGCTGTTGATGCAGTAAAACGCCTTGCTTCCGATGTAGGTATTCCCGCAGACCTTAAAGAAATCGTTAAAGAAGAGGATATACAGTTCCTCTCGGAGTCTGCGTATGCGGATGCCTGCCGTCCCGGTAACCCCCGCGACACAAGCGTTGAAGAGATTGCAGAACTCTATCGTTCGCTTATCTGACGCATTATTACTCAACAATAACGAAATTTTGGTTTCCTCGCTTAAGGGACGAGCCGCCGTAATGGCGGCTCGTCCCTTTTTTAACGGTACTTTACACGCGACTTGTGTTTTGATATTATATTATCGATATATTATAGATTTAAAGGAGACGTTCGGATTTTGGACAATGACGAAAACAAACTGAAGAAGCGCTTCGCGGAGCTGTCGCTGCGCGCCGTCGAGCAGCGAAGAACCGTAAGCTCCGATTTTTTAACGCTTGACGAGCAAAGCACTTTAGCATCTGCACAGCTGTTTTCGAGGGTGTATCTTTACGGCGGCTATCTACTTGCCGAGCGTCGTGCGGCTCTTTTCGGCGAAAAGAGCGAGGAGGAAAAAGCAGCCGAATGCGATTTTGTGTGGGTGAAAATTTCACCGGTGGCAAAAAAGTTTGCCGACGAGCTCACTCACCGTGATTTTCTCGGTACGCTTATGGGGCTCGGCATCAAGAGAGAGACAATAGGCGATATTCTCACGGATGATAATTGCGGATACGTTTTTTGCGAAAAAAAGGTTGCGCGCTTTGTGCTCGACAATCTTGATAGGGTCAAGCACACCACGGTGCGATGTGAGATTACCTTATCTCCTCCGGACTCTGTCGGAGCCTTGCCGGAGGAGCGGACGGTTACGGTGCCGTCTCTGCGGCTTGACGCGATGGTTGCCGCGGTTTATAAAATATCGCGCAGCGAGTCACAGCAGCTTTTTATGCAAAAGCTTATATTTGTAAACGGCAAAATGACCGTCAATTCATCATATATACCGAAAGAGGACGAGATAATATCGGTGCGGCACAAGGGACGGTTTGTGTTTTGCGGCAAAATCGGAGAGACAAAAAAACAGCGTCTTAAAATCTCCGTCAGAGTTTTTTGAAATACGTACAAAAAATCGGACTGTAAAAACGTGCTTTTTACAGTCCGACATATTTTTATATTGTGATTATGAGTTTCGGTCTATCTGCTCCTGCAAATTAGGTATCAGAACCTTTTGTGTAAGTAAAAATACCGTCAGTCCGTCCTTTAAGGTACAACCGTCATTTCCCGTATAGCCGCCGGTACGGCTTACATTGGAGCAATCGGCGTTTACGTAATAAACGTATTTAAGCGTGTCGGCGTTTCTTATGAGCTTGCCGTTTTCATCTCGGCTGCCGTTAAATTGCCAGACGTAGTTACTGTCTCTGCCCTTTACCGAATATGCGGTTATAAGACCTTCGCGGTCAATTCCGTATTTCGCGACTACGGCGTCAACAAATTTGTTGTCCGTATCGAAGTCAAGCTGCGAATCGCCGTATTGTGCTTCGTATTCCGTTGTTTCCGTGCTGACTGCGGCGGGAGCCGTGCTTTGAGGTTTTGCGGATTCGGCCGTGGTTTTTTCAACCTTTTTTGTTGTCGTTTCGATGGGAACGGTTGTTTCGGAATATGAGACGGCAGGTGTGGTATAATCCTCCTGCTTTTTTTTGCCGCAGGAGCAAAGACACGCGAGCATCAGCAATATACATAATGAGATTTTAAAGTGCTTCATAACAAATCCTTATAAAAAATCAAGCGGTGTAACCGAAATTACACCGCTTGTCGATTGGCTTGATTATTTGCCGCCGATGATGCCGCCGATGAGATCCATTATAGCGTCGATGATAGGCTTAAGAGTCGGAAGCACGTTAGCCTCGAAGAAGCCCTTGATTGTTTCAAAGATAGAACTGAAATCCATGGATTATCTCTCCTTTTTTAAAATGGGTTTTAGGATCCTTCCTATGTATAATATATCAGAGAAAATAAAAAAAGAAAAGAACTTTTTTCGAAAAAACACTACAAAATTAAACTGCTTATATTGGTAAAAACTAACAAGTCGGGCCGGAGTGCCGATTTGCTTGGTGCGATGAGGCGGATGTTTTTATTGTAAGAAAAGACATTTTGTGATACAATAATATTGTTGCTGCAGAGGTATCGGGCAGATACGGCGGCAGAATACAAATATATTCGGGAGAGTGCTCTTATGGCTCTTAAAACAGGTGCGCTGATTATAGCCGCAGATAATAAAAAACGCGAAAAACCCATTTATATGTGTGAGGCTTTGTCTTTGCCGCTCATTTCGTATGTGAAGTCGTATGCCGAAAAGGCTGATGCGGAAAAAACGGCAATTATAATTGAAAGTGATAGCTCCGGTGTTGAAGCAATAAAGGGCGACAGCCTGGTGTTTGTATCGCCGGATGCCGAAAATGACAGCGATTTTCTGCTTGCAGCCGACGGCTTTGCAGACGAATTTGACTATGTATATGTTCTCTATGGAAATGTACCGCTTATGAGCGGCAACTCCCTTAAAAACGCGCTTTCTCTCTGCGTGAACAAGGGAAATGAGGCGGCCGCCGTCTTTTCAAGACAGCCTAATGGTGAGGACGTGACCGGAGCGTATGTGTTCTCTTCGAAAAAACTTATGACACTCATTAAAAACGGCGCATCGCGCTCAGCCGAGGAGCTTTTCCGCGCCTGTGATAAAAAAACACGGGTCCAAACCGATTGCAGATGCGAAACGAGTGCCGTCTATGATATGTGCTCACTTCACGAAATCAGCGAGACTGTTCGCTTAAGAGAGATAGAGCATCAGCTTGACTGCGGTGTGAATATCCCGTGCTTTGACGGAGTTATGATTTCCCCGAATGTGAAAATCGGCGAGGGTACACTGATTTTGCCCGGCACGATTTTACGCGGAAACGTAACGATAGGCAAAAACTGCACCGTAGGGCCCAATACGCTTCTTCACAATACAACTGTCGGTGATGAGGCGTATTTAAACAGCGTTCAAAGCTTTGACGCAAGGATAATGAGCGGCGTAAACATAGGCCCGTTTGTTCATATCAGACCCAATTCGGTGATAGGCGAAAAGGTGCATCTCGGCAACTTCGTCGAGGTGAAAAATTCCAATATAGATACCGGCACAAAGGTTTCGCACCTTACGTATGTCGGCGACAGCGACGTGGGCAAGAGGGTAAACTTCGGCTGCGGAACGGTAACGGTCAACTATACAGGCAAGGCGAAATTCAGAACCACCATAGGCGACGATGCGTTTATAGGCTGCAACACAAATCTTGTAGCTCCCGTGACGGTCGGTGACGGCGCATATACCGCGGCAGGCTCCACAATAACAGAGGACGTTCCCGGCGATTCACTCGGTATAGCAAGAGCACGTCAGGTCAATAAGATAGGCTGGTGCCTAAAAGATAAATAAGGACAGGTAAACACAATAATGTTAGGCAGATTCAAAAAAACGGAAGCTGTCGGCGCACCCGAATTTTTAGTGGCAGGACTCGGTAACCCCGAGAAAAAATATACCCTGACACGTCATAATTCGGGGTTTTTGTGCGTTGACTTTCTTGCCGAAAAGCACGGTTTTAAAATAAATAAACTCAAGTTCAAGGCGGTTATAGCCGATACGGTTATAAACTCGCACCGCTGCATCGTAATGAAGCCGCAGACCTATATGAATTTAAGCGGAGAGGCCGTAAAGGCTGCGGCAGATTTTTATAAGATACCTCCGGAAAAAATCATTGTGATTTTTGACGATATATCGCTTGACGTAGGCAGACTGAGAATACGCCGCAAGGGCTCAGACGGCGGTCATAACGGTATAAAGAGCATAATATCCTGTATAGGCAGTCAAAATTTTCCGAGAGTCAAAATCGGCTGCGGCAAAAAGCCTCATCCCGATTACGACCTTGCCGCATGGGTTCTCTCCGAGTACAAAAAGGACGAGGCACCGGAGCTTAAAAAGGCACTTGATAATGCCTGCTGTGCGGTGGAGCTTATTCTGGACGGCAAAACAGACGAAGCCATGAACAAATATAATTCCTGAAGGAGCTTTAATTTAATATGTCAGCATTTGCTGAGGTCTTAAAGACCTCGCCCGAATATAAGACGCTCGAAAAGGCGGTAAAAAGCAAAAATCTGCCTGTCGGAGTTCTCGGCGTTTCGGGAATCCATAAGGCTCATATTATAAATTCGCTCTGCGGTAATTTAGATCGCAGGGCTCTTGTCATTATGCCCGACGAAGCGGCTGCGACGAAGCTTTGCGAGGACTTGCGTGTTTTCGGTAAGAATTCGTTTCTGTATCCGGTGAGGGACTTTTCGTTTACCTCGGCGGAAAATCGTTCCCATGAATATGAACAGCGCCGTATAAATGCGCTCACAAATATTTTAAACGGCACCGCCGATATAGTGGTTTGCTCCGCAGAGGCGGCGGTTCAGAGGACTATTCCGCCCGAGGACTTAAAAAAACATTCGCTTACGATAAGGCGAGGCGAGGATATTAAGCTCGGCGACGTAACGAGTGTGCTTCTTTCCGCAGGCTATACGAGAGCCGATATGGTGGAGGGAGTAGGTCAGTTTTCCGTGCGCGGAGGAATACTCGACCTGTTTTCGCCCGACGACCAAAATCCCGTCAGAATAGAGTTTTGGGGCGATACCGTTGACACCATGGCTCATTTCGACATAATGTCGCAGCGAAGAACCGACAATGTTGATAAGCTGACGCTTATGCCGTCAACCGAGATAGTCTTTTCGGGCGGCGACGACTTAATGAAAAAGATTACCGCATTTTATGATACCGTAAAGGGTAAGGGAGCCAAAAAGGCTCGCGAAATGCTGCAAAAGGATATAGACAGGCTCAAAAACGGCGTGAGCTTAAGCTCTGCCGATAAGTATCTTCCGCTCGCTTACGAAGAGAATGCGACAATTTTAAGCTATGCCGATTCGCTTTTGCTTATTGTTTGCGAGAGTGCCGGAGTCAAGGAAAAGGCAAATACCGCAATAAAGCTCCAAAACGATGATATCAAATATCTCCTTGAGGACGGCGAGCTTTGCCGCGGACTCGACGAGTTTACGATGACCTTCCCGGAGCTTACACGCGAATATGAAAAAAAGGATACTGTTTTTCTCGACGATTTTGCGCGCGGTTCGTTTGACGTACCGGTACGCGACCTTGTAACGTTTACGGCGTCAACACTCCCCGTATGGAACGGAAAGCTCGACATACTCTTGGACGATTTGTCTCCGCTTGTTCAAAAGGACTCGACGGTTGTAGTAATGGGAGGAACGGAAAAGGCTGCAAAAAACCTTGCCGAAGATCTCGAAAACGAGGATGTTCCGGCACTTTATTTTCCGCTCGAGCCTGCCGAATTTCCCCGTGGCAGAGTTTCGGTTTTGCCCGGTGCGCTCTCGGGCGGCTTCGGCTATCCGCACGAAAAATTTTATGCCTTTACCTATGGCAGAAACGCCGTTGCGTCAAAAAAAAGAAAAAGCAGGAGCGGGTTTAAAAAGGGACAGAGCCTCCACTCGCTTGATGAGCTTAAAAAGGGCGACTACGTTGTTCATTCGCTCCACGGTATAGGCGTGTTTGACGGCATCAATAAGCTTGAGGTCGGCAAAATAACCAAGGATTATATCAAAATCAAGTATGCAAAGGGCGACGTTCTGTATGTCCCGGTAACGCAGCTTGACCTTGTCTCAAAATATATAGGCCCTCACGAGGACGACGGCAGAACAGTAAAGCTGAATAAAATCGGCGGCAAGGACTGGGAAAAAACGAGAAATAAGGTTCGTGCCGCAGTCAAGGATATGGCGGATCAGCTCATAGCCCTGTATTCAAAAAGGCAAAACAGTCCCGGCTATGCATTTTCTCCGGATATAGATATGCAGAGCGATTTTGAACGGCGGTTTGAATATGACGAGACGTCCGATCAGCTCAGAGCAATCGATGAAATAAAGGGCGATATGGAAAAGCCTTATCCCATGGACAGACTTCTCTGCGGCGACGTCGGCTTCGGAAAAACCGAGGTCGCGCTTCGTGCGGCCTTTAAATGCGCGGCAGACGGTAAGCAATGCGCAATACTTGTTCCCACAACAATTCTCGCGTATCAGCATTACCGTACCATACTTAAAAGATTTGACGGTTTCCCTGTCGAGATAGAGATGCTGTCACGCTTCAGAACTCCTAAGGAGCAGGAGAAAATACTTAAAAATTTGAAGCGCGGCTCGCTTGACATAATCGTAGGCACGCACCGTCTTGTTTCAAAAGATGTAAAATTTAAGGATCTCGGCCTTTTAATAGTCGATGAGGAGCAGCGCTTCGGCGTGGCTCAAAAGGAGAAGCTTAAGGAGCTGTTCCCAACGGTTGATGTTTTGACCTTGTCGGCGACGCCTATTCCGAGAACGCTTAATATGGCTATGACCGGCATACGCGATATGTCCGTAATAGAGGAGGCTCCGCAGGACAGATACCCCGTTCAGACATATGTTATAGAGCATGATATGGGAATTCTCTGCGAGGCCATGGAGAAGGAACTTCGCAGAGGCGGTCAGGTATATTATCTTCACAACCGTGTCGAATCAATCGAAAGCACGGCGGCTAAGATAAAGGAAATGATGCCGTCGGCTCGTATAGCCGTGGCGCACGGCCGAATGGGCGAGGAGGAGCTGTCTGAAATCTGGCGTGACTTGCTTGAGGGCGACATAGACATACTCGTTTGCACCACCATTATTGAGACGGGCGTCGATGTTCCGAATTGCAATACGCTGATTATCGAGGACGCCGACAGGCTCGGGCTCGCACAGCTTCATCAGATACGAGGACGAGTCGGCAGAAGCACACGCAGAGCGTCGGCATATTTCACGTTTAAGCGTGGCAAGGAATTGTCGGAAATAGCGAACAGACGACTTTCGGCAATAAGGGAATATACCGAATTCGGCTCCGGCTTCAAGATTGCCATGCGTGACCTTGAAATCCGCGGAGCGGGCAACGTCCTCGGTGCGCAGCAGCATGGCCATATGGAGGCGGTAGGCTACGATATGTACTTGCAGCTTCTCGGTGAAGCCGTGGAGGAGGAAAAGGGCGAAAAGCCGATTTCGCGTAAGAAGGAGTGTCTCATAGATATGCAGATAGACGCTCACATTCCCGATAATTACATCAAGAGCATTCCTCAGAGGCTTGCGGTCTATCGCAGAATTGCGGACATTAAAAATACCGAGGATGCAGAGGACGTTAAAGATGAGCTCCGCGACCGATTCGGTGAAATCCCGCAGTCGGTTCAGGGTCTTATCGATGTTTCGCTTCTTCGTAATACCGCCGCCGCAAAGGGTATATACGAAATAGGGCAAAAGGGCAATTCCGTTATCCTTTATGTGAACGATATAGATACAAATACGGTTTTGAACCTGTCCTCCATGATGCGCGGCAGAGTGTCTATAATGGATTACGGCAAAAAGCACATCGCGGTAAAGATTGCCGATGGTCAGTCGCCGCTCGATACGCTCAAGGAAATATTCGGATATATGGTGTTCTGATTATGAAGATAGCTGTTGTTTGCGACTCTTTTAAAGGGAGTCTTACGTCAAAGGATGCTTGCGCCGCGGTTAAAGACGGACTTCTTCGGTGTAACAAAAATTTTGAGGTGCTTTCTCTGCCGTTTGCCGACGGCGGAGAGGGGACCTCTCGCTGTTTTTACGATATACTCGGAGGGCAGCTTCGAAAAGCGGCGGTGCACGACCCTCTGCTTCGTGAAATCACGGCGGAATACACAGTTTTGCCCGACGGTACCGCTGTAATCGATGTAGCCTCGGCAAGCGGGCTGACGCTTCTCAAGAGCAGCGAGCGCGACGCCGTGAAGGCGTCGTCATTGGGAAGCGGAGAACTGATTTGCGACGCTGCGGAGCATGGGGCAAAACATATAATTCTCGGACTCGGCGGCAGTGCTACCACGGATGCGGGGACGGGCATTTTGTATGCCCTCGGTATGCGGTTCTTTTCGGAAAACGGCGTCGAGGTTTTGCCCGACGGTCAAAATATGATACGAGTTAAGAAAATACGGCGAACCGAGAATTTTGAAAGATTCAAGGATATAAAGTTCACTCTTGCGTGTGACGTTACAAATCCTCTGTGCGGAGAAAACGGAGCGGCTTATGTTTTTTCTCCGCAAAAGGGAGCCTCGAAGAATGATGTAAAGCTTTTGGACGACGGCTTACGAAATATAGGAGAGATTTTTGAAAAAGCGTCCGGCAAAAAGATTATAAATCTTCCGGGAGCCGGAGCTGCGGGCGGCATCGGCGGTGGATTATCCGCCTTTTTGAACTGTGAGCTCCAAAGCGGATTTGACGTGCTGGCAAGGGCTGCATCGCTTGAGGATAAAATACGTCGCTCCGATGCGGTTATAACAGGCGAGGGCAAGACGGACAGGCAAACCCTATTCGGCAAGCTTCCTAAGAGGGTCTCGGACATAGCCGAAAAATTCGGTGTTCCGTGTATCCTTTTGAGCGGCGACGTCGAAAACGATATTTCCGCCGAGGAACTCGGAGTATGCGAAATACATAAAATAAAGGAAAACGGTATAAGCCTTGAGCATTGTATGAAAAACGCCGCCTCGCTTTTGTCCGAAAGAGCCTTTACAATAGGCAAAGACTCAAAAATAATAAATAAGCAATATAGCAGAAAACAAGAGAAAATGCGAGAAAACGAGAGATAAATCATATAATCGTTAAAATATTGAAAAAACGGTGTTGACGAAATCGTTTCTTCGTGATAATATATTCGGGCAATAAAAAAGAAATAATTATTCGGAGGTTATGTTTTATGTCAACTTATATGCCTAAGGCTGCCGACATCAGCCGTAATTGGTATGTTCTTGATGCTGACGGCAAAACCCTCGGTTCCGTTGCTGCAGAGGCTGCTACGCTTCTTCGCGGCAAGCACAAGCCGACATTTGCTCCTCACGCTGACTGCGGCGATCACGTAATCGTGATCAACGCCGGCAAAATAGTTCTTACAGGCAACAAGCTTGAAAAGAAAATGTACTATCATCACACCGGTTATATCGGTAACATGAAGAAGATTCAGTATAAGACCCTTATGGCTGAAAAGCCCGAATTTGCTCTTAAAAAGGCAGTTAAGGGTATGCTTCCCGATAACTCACTCGGCAGAAAGCAGCTTACAAGACTTCGTATCTTCAAAGACGGCGAACACACACATGAGGCTCAGAAGCCCGAAGTTAAAGAATTCTGAGAAAGGGAGGCAAAAATAAATGTACGAGACTAATCCTTATTTTTACGGCACAGGCAGAAGAAAGAAGTCGGTTGCAAGAGTTCGCGTTTATGCAGGCTCAGGCAAAATAACGATAAACAATCGTGATATCGACGATTATTTCGGCCTTGAAACACTTAAACTTATAGTTCGTCAGCCTCTCGCTCTCACCGGCACAGCTGACAAATTCGACATCGTCTGCAACGTTCAGGGCGGCGGTGTAACAGGACAGGCAGGCGCAATTCGCCACGGCCTTTCAAGAGCTCTTCTTCAGTACGACGAAAATCTTCGTCCGGCACTCAAGAAGGCCGGCTTCTTGACTCGTGACCCGAGAATGAAAGAGAGAAAGAAATACGGTCTCAAAGGCGCTCGTCGCGCACCGCAGTTCTCAAAGAGATAATCGGTTACGATTTTTCAATCAAATACTTCAAAAGCCACGGGAAATCAACGGTTTTCCGTGGCTTTTTTATATAGCGATACCATAACGGCTTCTTTGCATAGACCGAGAAAAGGATTTTGCGTTCGGTTCGCTGTGTTTTAAAATTTCCCCAAAAAAGCCTTGACGGGTAACCGAACGGCTACTACTATTTGGAAGTGAATTTATGACGGGAGATACAAAGGAGCGTATTTTGGAAACCACGCTTAAGCTTTTTGCTCAGAGCGAAAGAAATGCTGTTAATTGACGAGGTTGACAATAAAGAGTTCCTTACAAAGCTTTTTGAGGCAATGTACAATGAATTGCCTCCGCGATAAAAAGAGCTTGCGGTTTTTGTCCTATACGATGGCGAGACTAAAAGCGTTGTCGGGAAATTGTCTGTTATTTAACAAAAAAACAGCCTAAACTATTGCAATTATTGTTGAAATATTATATAATCTGCTCATTGATTAAACAGAAAATAAGTTTGGGGGATAACTATGAGCTGGACATTATATTGGGTGCTTTTGGCAATCGGCATTGTTATGACAGGTATATTTTTGTTCTTGCGTGTTAAAAAGGGCGGAATTTCCGCACTGTATGCCAAGGCGGCGGCGAGTCTCTGTTTTATTTCAACCGCTTTTGCCGCAACAAGCGCAAACCGCGACAATATTCAATTCGGCCTTTGGGTGGCGTTTGGACTCATACTCGGAATGGTCGGCGATATTTGGCTTGACTTGAAATGGATTTATTTGCAGGATAAGGATTCATATCTTTATTCCGGCTTTATCTCATTCCTTTTAGGTCACATCTGTTTTAACGTGGCGATTTATAAAAGCTACAGATTTACCGGCAAAACACTTGCTGTTTCCATAGGCGTATCGCTTCTTATAGCTCTCGGCAATATATTGACCGAAAAGCTTATGAAAAATCATTTCGGTAAGTTTAAATTCATTGTATTTCTCTATACTTTCTTCCTGGCGTTGACTATGGTTTCGGCTATCATAGCGGCAATTGCCACCGGCTTTGAAAAGGTTTGGGTTGTTATGGCTGTGGGCGGTGTCCTCTTTACTCTGTCCGACGCCGTGCTTTCGGGTATGTATTTTGCCGAAAACAAGAATACAAAGTTTAACATATTCTTAAACCATATCTTATACTACGCAGCTCAGTTTACGATGGCGGCGACAATCCTTTGCATAAAATAAAAAATCGGTGGGAGCTTAAATTTAGTTCCCACCGTATTTTTATAGCCGCCTTTAGTTAAAAAATAACTAAGCTTTAATTATTACATTTTTAATGCTTTCAGTCCTGAAATGACTTTAAGGCGTCAATCGTATTTTGTATCAGCTCGTCAAGCGAAATACCGAGCATATCCGCGCCGCGCTGTATGACCTCGCGAGAGCAGCCGGCGGCAAAATTCTTCGCCTTGAATTTTTTCTTCACGGATTTAAGCTCAAGATCCTGTACGCTGTGCGACGGGTGCATTTTTACAACGGCTCCTATAAGCCCCGTAAGCTCATCTACCGCATAAAGGACCTTTTCCATCTCGTGTTCCGGCTTAATGTCTACCGTTATGCCGTATCCGTGGCTTGCCGTTGCGTGAATTATCTTTTCGTCAACGCCTCTTTCGCGCATTATTTCCTGTTCCTTTATGCAGTGCTCTTCGGGATACATTTCAAAGTCAAGGTCGTGCAAAAGACCTACGATTCCCCAAAAATCCCTGTCGCCGCCGTAGCCGAGCTTGTCGGCAAAATACATCATTGTTTTTTCAACCGTTTCGGCGTGCTCAAGGTGAAACGGCTCTTTGTTGTATTCCGTAAGGAGCGCGTATGCTTCGTCTCTTGTCATATTCAAACACCCTTTTGTGTATTTATTTTGCCCTGTAATTCGTCAAATCTTTTACGACTTCACCTGCTATTATCAGCCCGACTACCGACGGGACAAACGCGTTACTGCCGGGGATTGCACGTCTTTGTGTGGAATTTCTCGCCGTATCGGGAGGGCAAATGCAGTGCTCGCGGCAGCTTATCGCTGTATCCTCAATTGGTACAAGCGGTTTTTCCTTTGAATAAACTACCTTGAGTTTTTTAACTCCGCGTTTTTTCAGCTCGTATCGCATAACTCTCGCAAGCGGACAGACCGAAGTCTTATAAATATCAGTCACCTCAAATGCAGTCGGGTCCATCTTGTTGCCGGCGCCCATTGAGCAGATTATGGGAGTATGGCTCTTTTGCGCCTGCATAACAAGCTCGATTTTGCCCGATACGGTATCTATGGCGTCAACAACATAGTCGTACTGTGAAAAATCAAATTCCGCCGACGTTTCCGGAGTGTAAAACTTCCGATGCGTTGTAACCTCGCAGTTCGGATTTATGTCCTTGATGCGTTCTTCGGCAACCTCGACCTTATATTTCCCTATTGTTGAATGCGTTGCGATTATCTGACGGTTTATATTCGTAAGGCAGACCTTGTCATCGTCTATAAGGTCTAATTTACCAATGCCCGATCTTGCAAGCGCCTCCACGGTGTAGCCGCCGACGCCGCCTATGCCGAATACGGCAACGCGCGAATTTTGCAGCTTTTCCATGGCTTCTTTTCCGAGAAGCAGCTCGGTACGTGAAAACTGATTCAGCATAATTTCCGCCTTTGTATTATAATAAATATTTTTGCGCAACAGGCAGCGTGCTGTCTGCGATGCCGTATATGGGTTGTTTCGAATTTATTTTTATCAGATGCAGTAAGAGCCGTTTGCGCCTACTGCCTTGTCGATTAAATCCTGAATAGTGACGCTGTCGGCATATTTGTTGATAACATCGTAAAAGCCGCGCCAAAAATCAAGTGTCTCACAGTATGAGCTGCGCTCGCAATAGTTGTTTTCGTCCTGTAAACAGGCAACGGGCGACAGCGAACCCTCACAAACTCTGAGAATGTCTCCCGCAGTGCATTTTTCGGGGTCAACATTGAGCTTGTATCCGCCGGCATTGCCGCGAAAGCTGCGTATAAGGCCGGCCTTACTCAGAATTGAAACCACCTGTTCAAGATATTTCACCGATATATCCTGCCTTGAGGATATATCTTTAACAGAGACCGGTGCGGCATTTTGGTGGCGGCCTATATCTATCATAACGCGCAAAGCGTAGCGCCCTTTTGTTGAAATCATAACATATCCTCCGTTTCAAAATATATCCCTATTATACTACCGATTTAGTAGGATAGTCAAGACCGAGTTTATGTGTTAAAAATCTCGGTTTAACAACAGAACTTAAAGAATAATGGGCAAAACAAGGAGAGCTTTGTCTATAAAAAGATTATGTTGTCATTCCTTATGGCAATGGTACGACGAATAAAATATAATCTTTCGCGAAACGGTATAAATACGTCAGCAGTTAGTAAGCGGATATTTTTCATACAAAGAAAAACGGAGCAAAGTTTGCTTTGCTCCGACGTGGTGCGGGTAGCAGGACTTGAACCTGTACAGAGTTGCCTCCACAAGAACCTGAATCTTGCGCGTCTGCCAATTCCGCCATACCCGCATATTAAGTTTTGCCCTCTGAATTTTACACGGCGAGGACATCCGAGGCGGAGCTTACTTTCGGCTTGTTCCGCAAATATAAAAACGCATTTCTGCGATTTTACCGTTTTCGGCGTGGGCGCATTATCGGACACAGTATCTGCCGATTTGCCGCACGATATAATATATGATATTAAAAATCAAAGCCTCGTATTACCGAGAAGCACTAAAATACGGATTTTTAATTACCGCTGTTTATAATACCATTTAGCGGCGTTGTTGTCAAACCCTTTTTATGCGCGCGTAATTGACAAAACGGTCAAAGTAACTTATGATATAAACATTAAAAGGAGTTGATAAAATGGGGAGCGGTAAATTGCCTGCCGATGGAACAAACAGCCCCAAAAGGCTTTATTATATCGATATTCTCAATATTCTGTCTTGTTTTGCCGTTTTGGTTCTCCATTGCTCCAACGGGGTTTTTGATTATCAGAAAACACGCCTTTGGTTCATATATATGTTTTTGCAGACCGTAGCTCATTTCGCTGTGCCCGTATTTATTATGATAACCGGCGCAAATTTGCTCGATTACCGCAAAAGATACGATACAAAGACGTTCTTTAAAAAACGTGCAGCGAGAACATTGATACCGTTTTTCTTTTGGCAGCTAGTTTATTTTATTCGCCCGTTTGTTTTAAAAGAGGCAACCGAGCCGTTCGGCATAAAAAAGCTTTTTGCCGCGATGTTTAATAATGAGGCAAATTATATTTTTTGGTTCTTCTACTGCATTTTTGCCATTTATATGTGCCTGCCGCTGTTTTCGCTCGCCGCAGATAAGAAAAACACCAAAACCATAGAATATGTGTGCGTTATCGGCTTTGTGTTCCTCTCGGTAGTGCCGCTTATCAATGAATTTGCTTTTCCCGTATTTAAAGAGCTGACTCCGCCGATAGTAAAGGGCTATCTCATATATGTTCTTATGGGCTGGCTTATAAAAAACAAGGATTATACCAAAAAGGCGCGCATACTTATTTATATGTCGGGTATTTTCGGAGCCGCTCTGATGTTTTTCGGAACATATATTGTCAGCGAAAAAGCCGGGAAGCTTGACGACATTTTTATGGATTACCCGTCGATAGCCTGTATGCCTATGTCCGCCGCCGTATTTACGGCAGCGAAATATATCAAATGGGAGCGGCTTTTCAGGGTTATTCCGGAAAAATTCATAAGAGCCCTGTCGTCGCTCAGCCTCGGAATATATGTTACGCATATGCTCGTTTTGTATGCGTTTGACAAGGTGACTGTTTTTGCGGAGCATCCCGTATATTGTTCGGTGTTTATGCCGTTTATAGCATATATTATATGCGCCGCACTGTCGTTCGTCATCAAAAAAATACCGATTTTAAAACATATTATGCCTTAAAATCCTTTTTCAAAAATTCAGCTACGCCGTCATTATTGTTTTCCCCTATGACTTCATCGGCAATCTGCCGAAGCTCCGGGACAGCATTTTTGACGGCGTATGTTCTGTCCGCCAGCGAAAACAGAAGTATATCGTTTCTGTTGTCGCCGAACGCCGCGATTTTGTCCGCGCCGACCAGAGCCATAACCTCCTGTGCGCCGTTAGCCTTGCTCGCCTTACTGCTGTATATTTCGAGAAACCAGTATGGGGTGTATGTGTCGGCGTAAAAAGAACAGGTGACTCCGTTTATTTTCTGCGCCGCGTCATAGATGGGCTTCAGTTCGTCATATCCGTCGGAAAGACTTATAAAAACGGGGTGCATATCATCTAAAATCTCGTATTCGGAGACTTTTTTAAATTCGCCGAAGAATTTACCCTTCCTTTTTTCGTAAAAATCACGGTGAATGGGCAATTTGAAATCAGTGTATTCTATTGTGAATTTTCCGTCGTCGCCGTAGAAAAAGACAAACGGCGATTTGTTCCTTCGCACAAATATTTCCGTTATCGCAAAAAAGGCGTCCTTCGGTATCTTGTGGTAGGCAACCGCTTTTTTGTCCTTTAAATCAAACAGAAACACCCCGTTCATAAGCACCGCCGGCACGGATATGTCAATATCCTTCAAAAGCTCTGCGGCAGACATTGCGCTTCTTGCGGTAGCAACGGTAAACAGCATACCGTTTTTTATAAGCTCATTTATTATTTCGACGCTGCGGCGGCTTACTTTCCCGCCGTCATTCAGGAGCGTTCCGTCCATATCCGATATGTAAAGTGTTTTCATTTATCTCTCCGTTAATTTTTTAGGAAGAGTTTAGCATACGCAAAATGCATTGTCAAACCATACGGCAGGATAAAAATTTTAATTGCCTTGAATGTTGATTTATGGTAAAATTTATGTAAAATATCCGAAAGGGGTACATGAAATGACAAAAAAATCTAAAACCCTGATTTCAATATTGCTGTTTGTAGTTTTATTCGGCGGACTTCTTTTAACCGCTACGTTTACCGATTTGCAGGTGAGCGATATCCTGACGCGGCATGCTTTGGCGTCACATTCGTATTACACTAACGACCCGTTCGGTGCCACATTTGAGAGCGTCGGCAGCGCGCCTGTTTATTTTATGCTTGCATTCAGTATACAGATACTCTTTTGGGGTGTTCGCAGATTTTGGAAAAAACGCCCGATAAAGGATATTGTTGAAGTTATAGGCGTCATAGCGGGTACTGCGGCATATTACGCATTTTTAAGTGAGACCGTGGGCTATCTTTTACAACACCTGAATGCGGAGAGCTACAAGGGTTCGGCTTTTTTGTCGGGGGTTGCGCTGTTTTTGGCGGCGCTTTTTATGCTGTTCGGAACCCTTGCCGTAAAGAATTTCTCCGATGAATCCATAAAAAAGCTTATAAACTTTGCGTTTGCAATGATTTGCACCGTAATACTCGCAAATGCCGTGGTTGCGATAGTTAAAATCCCGTTCGGCCGTATGCGTTACCGCGCTATGAATACCGCCGGCGGTGCTTCAATAGGCGGATTTGCGAACTTCACAAGATGGTATGTGAGAAACGGTCAGATGGATAAGTCGCAAATGATGACGCTCTTTGGTACGACAGACGCGTGCAAGTCTTTCCCGAGCGGTCACACCTGCGCCGCGGGAATGAGCTACGGGCTTATAATGCTCGCGGATTCTCTCGGTATAAAGAGTAAGGGCAAAAGAGCCGCCCTTTGGATATGCCCGATATTGTTCACGGGAATTGTTGCCGTAAGCAGAATAGTTGTCGGCGCTCACTTCTTCAGCGACGTGCTTATGGGCGGTACTATTTCTTTTCTCTCGGTTATGCTTTTCCGCGAAATATTCATTTTAAAGGGCGCAAATCTCAAGGCTGTTTTTGCAAAAAGCAAAGACTGATAAAAAATTTTTTACATTATCAAATATGGTATTGAAATTCAAAAAATATATGTTACAATGTGTTTAAACATAATAAAGGAGGTCATGTAAAATGGCATATAAGATTTCGGATGACTGCATTTCATGCGGCGCTTGTGCTGCTGAGTGTCCGGTTGAGGCTATCAGCGAAGGCGACGGCAAGTATGAAATAGATGCAGATAAGTGCATTGACTGCGGTACTTGTGCAGATACATGCCCGGTAGGCGCTCCCGCACAGGAATAATTTAAAGAAATAAAGGTAAGCGAGGATATTTTCCCCGCTTGCTTTTTTTATTCCCCGAAAATGCGGCGAAGCACACATTTTTGC
>ERZ1026868.700-NODE-700-length-19582-cov-10.159267_pt1 | contig 19582 bp, 20 predicted proteins | sample MGYA00380164_ERZ1026868 | MGnify/ENA primary metagenome ERZ1026868 (study PRJEB33269, sample SAMEA4719800) | human gut metagenome | biome: human-associated habitat; feature: organic feature; material: feces | place: Cameroon | collected 2013-10 ... | reverse complement strand
CTTTTCAACGGCGCACAGGTAATTGGTATCGGTGAAGCTGGTTCCGAAGCCGTTCTTCCACTGGAAAATCCACGAACCATGAAGAAGATCGCAGACAGCATCGTTTCCAGTTCGGACGGAAGCATGGGACTTACAAAAGAAGAAATGGCAAAAGCAGTAGCCCAGGGCGTTGCAATGGCAATGAGTATGAACAGTGGAAATAAGAATCCGCAGTACATTATGAACAGTATTATCCTGGACGGAAGCGAGATTGCGAAAGCCGTGACAAAAGCCCAGAATGATACAGATAGCCGTTTCAAACCGTCCCCGGCATATTGATTTTTGACTGATTGTGTGGTATAATTTTTTCAATGAAGAAGTACACACGGTCTTGATTTTTGAGCCGCTAAGAAGAAATTAATATTTCTCGATTTTGAGGAATTTTTATCTTACTTGGCGGCTCTTTTTTATTTTAACCGTTAATTTTGGTAAAACCAACAGGCTAGACCGATCATCGAAAAGCGGAAATGCCTTGCCGCCTGCCTGTTGATTTACATACAGTTCAAGGCACTCTTTTATACGAAAGGCAGGTATCAATCTATGGCAAAGAGTTTTAATTATCGTAAATATTACAAAGAATACTATGGAATTGAGTTTGACGGCAGTTATGTGATCCATCATATAGATTTTGATAGAAGCAATAACGACATAAGCAACTTACTGTTGCTTCCAGGAAAACTGCATAGCAGATATCATTTTTTACTAAATGGATTTGATCTCGGAAAAGAACAGAAGAAAGGAACTGTAAGCCTAGATTTCAAAATCGTTTCTGAATGCGGACATATTCCTATGTTTGGAATTAATATGATGAAAAATCTTTGTGAAACAATGGAAGATATTGATAAATGGGTAAGAATAAAATCCGACATGGATATGGCAAAATATAATAAAGAAGTATATGGTATTTAATAATTGGTAAAACCAGTGGGCTAGGGTAGCTCCCGAAAAGCGTAAACCGTAATACGCCTGTCCACTGTTTTATAATTACGGATTCTGGCGGTTCGTGGTACGCCAATAAACCAATACGGAGGTTATCTAATATGAATTCTGAAATCAGAGAAATATCCCAAGAAGAAATAAAAGCAAGAGTAGCATTTCTTTCATCTGCAAAATGTAATCATACACCACACAAATATATTGATATTGCTGGCGGATTGATTGAGGGTACGCTATTATCAAGAATTTTATATTGGTTTTCTGAGGATAAAAATAAAAGAAGAAAAGTGCGCATTTTTAAAGACGGCCATTATTGGATTGCAAAACAGAGAAAAGATTGGCAAGAAGAAATTAGAATTACCGAACGCCAATACGATAAGGCAATTAAAGAACTGAAAAATAGAGGGTTTGTTGAACTCGCAAAATACAAGTTTAATTCCATGCCTACAGTACATATTCGCCCATTGTGGGAAAATATCAATAAGGCTGTTGCTGTTTGGGAAAGCGAACTTGAAAAAGAAATTGTTTCTGAATTTCAAAATGAAGCAAACGGGAATAACGAAAAATGTAATTCCCAAGGGAATGACGAAAAATGTAATTCGGGAATTACAGAAGGAAGCACTCCTTTAACATTACCTACTGGCAATGATTATCATAATAACAATGATTACTCTCAAGAGAAAACAGAACCAGACTTTATTGATAATAAAGAAAAAAAGACTTTATCTTATACAGATAAAGATAATCAGACTTCTGCTCCTAATAATTATAATAAATTAAATATATATAATATACCCCCTAGAACCAAGGAGCAGAAAGCCAACCGCCATAGTTCTAGGAATCAATCATCTCTCTTGGATTATAAAGACGAGGATGTTGAAAAATTGGTAACTGAAATATACGAAAGCATTTACGGAACCAAAGAAAATATTTTTGAAGATCACGACATTTGCTTGTCCATATTCTTGATTACAGAGTTTTTCAAGAAATATCAAAAGTACCGTGAAGAGAAACATCCGATGATCACTCCAAGCCAAGCTGAAAATATTCTGAAAATGGTACGTAATCCAGATACAGATATGGCAAAAGATGATTTGGTAGACGATAAAGAAGAACCACTATTCTACCTTGATATGATGGAGGAACACTTTAAGACAAAGTGGGGAAAAAGAAACGGCGGAGATTTTGATTATAGAATCATGTTATTTTTTAAGGACACCACACAAAATATGTTATATCAAAGAGTGAAGCAGAAAATGGAGGACACACTATGAAAAGAATTAAAGCACTACTGGCAATCATTATCTGTATTTGCATTATCACAGGGCTAACAGGCTGTGCAGCGAATGACGATTACATGAATGACGTGAAAGGAAATCTTTCTGGTAACAGCTACACAATCTATACCTACGACAACTACGGCCAAAAGGTTATGACTACCACTGGGGACAAGATTAATATTTCCGGGAACAAAACCAAATCTAAGGGCTACGATAGCGAGGGTAATGAAACAACCAGTTATGATGTATCTTCCGTCATTACAATTCTGATTGATGGTAAAGAAATTGAAAGCTGTGGTGATACTTGTATTTTTGAGCAAAAAGGATTGGAGCCGGAGGTTGATTTTACCCAGGAAGATATTACCAGCCATTCAACCGGGAAGATTTCGGAGAATACATACATAGCCGGGATTGTGAATTATTATAAAAATTATTTCGGGAAATCTAGGGTTATAGTAATCAAATCCCAACTTGGACAACCAATAGCCGCATATTCTGGTGACGAGGTGTTCTGGAAAATACCGGATGATCTACCTAAAATGACAAAGTTAATGATTGACGGAAAAGCTCTTTATATCCACAGGGCAAATTTCCAGATTATTGACAAAGAATTACTGCGATAAAATAACTGAATCCGCTTCAAAACCTCTCACACGATAAAATATAGGAACAAGCCAAGAAAATTGAAATTCAAACAAATAAGCCAACTAATTATGGAGAATCAAAACATATGAGCCAAATAGGAACAGAACTTCCAACAGAATATTCAGACCGTTTCGATAAATTACGCCAGAATAGGGTCGAGATAAGCTTTTACAAATATGGTACGGCAAAGGATAACTTCGGGGAGAAACTGGTAAACGCCCTGGAATCCCACGATATGTGCATAAAAAAGTATCGTGAGACGGGAAACACAGAATATCTTTGTGACGCAGCCAATTATTTAATGTTTGAATTTATGTATCCTCAGATTCCAGGAGCATACTTTAAGGCAACAGACAGCGGAGAAAGTGCCGGAGTTGCCGGAACACCGATTAACCAGCTGAATGAGAAGTGGTATTAACGAAAAGGAGATATGAAAACACAATGAACAGACCATTATTTGAGCCAGGAGACATTGTACAGCACTTTAAGCGAGAAACCATCAAGGAGCCACGCAACAACGAGTATTTGTATAAGTTTATCGGATATGCCAGACATACAGAAACAGGGGAAGACTTGGTAGTATACAGAGCTTTGTATGGCGGTAAGGAACTATTTGCCAGGCCAACAAAGATGTTTTATAGTAAGGTAGATTGGAACAAATACCCAGAAATAAAGCAAGAGTATAGGTTCGAGAAATATCATGGGGTTCTTTACGCTGATGGACTTTAAGCAGACTTACTTTTCTATCTGGCAAGAAATATGGAATCTCCACAAGAAGTATGCTTTTATTTCAAAAGACGATATTCCACAGTGGGAAAATCTCACCATGGAAGCAAAGCAGATTCACGATAAATACGCTGATTCGGTCGGTGCAAAATTTGCCGAAGCTCTTTTGTTTGCCGTAACTGCGGAAATTGATAGAAAAGCGAAATAGTGCTTCCAGAATGCGTCCCAAGGTGGTACAATATGGGTATCAATTATTGGGAGGTACGTATGTATGAAGAAAGCGAAAAAGTTACTATCATTTTTAGCAGTCATGCTATTGATTGTCTGTATGGCAGTTCCAGTATCGGCAGAAAAATATTACAATACTGGCTATACTCAATATGGCGATTTTGTAGTCGGGAATGGAAGCCTACAGGAATTTAGCGGAAGAACAGTTGATGGAAACTTATACGTTGTAAATGGTGGGACTTACACGTTTTATGGAACCCTTACCGTAAATGGCAACATATATGTTTTTGGAGATTTCTACAACCATGGAACTATTAATGTTAGTGGAACTCTGTTTTGCTTAAATTATTACTATGGAGGAATCCTTTTAAACTCTGCAACAAAAACAGAGAATGGTGTTACAACAGGATTTTCTTACGGAAATTTCTGGAATAACGGAAAAATTAATGGAAATTTAAAAGTTGATGCGCAAATAAATAATATTGAGCCACCAGCGGTTCACGTTCATACACCTGGCGCAGAGCCTACTTGCACACAAGACCAAGTTTGTACGACTTGCGGAGCTGTCCTAAAGAAAGCAACAGGGCACACCCCAGGAGCATATGCGACATGTACAACGCCACAGAAATGTACTAAGTGTGGAATTATACTAAGAAACGCCAAAGGGCATGTACCTGGTGCAGAAGCCACTTGCACGAAAGAACAGACATGTACAGTTTGCGGTGCAGTATTGGCAAGCAAGACACCACATACACCAGGCCCAAAGGCAACATGTGTTGATGACCAAATTTGCGTAGAATGTGGTGCAGTGATTAAAAATGCATTAGGTCACTGCCCTGGTAAACCTGCAACATGTACTGAATCACAATATTGCACAAGGTGCGGAAAAGTTCTTGCAGAACCAACAGGGCATAATTGGTCTGAATGGAAAGAAGAAAAAGCAGCCACATATTATAGTTCATCTGAAATTGTTAGAAGATGTTCTAAATGTGGAGAAAAGGAAATGAGGTATGGTGACGCTGTTCGCCCGACTGGAAAAGCAAATTACAAAAATGTAATTCTACAAAAAGGTAAATCAACTACAGCTGTTAAAATTACTGGAATGGTGAACGGTGATTATTTAAAATCCGTTGTGCCAAAGAATAAAAAACTTGCAAAAGTTACCGCCGTGAATAAGAACGGAAGTTTTAAAATAAAAGCATTAAAGAAAACTGGAAAAACTATCATTACAGCAACTTTAGAAAGTGGCGTTACTGTGGACATTAACTTAACTGTACAGAGTAAGGCTGTAAAAACAAAGAAGCTGTCTGTGAATAAAACAACAGTCAATCTTACAAAGGGTGGAACGTTTACCATTAAGGCAAATAAGACACCATTTAACTCAAAAGATACTGTTAAGTTTTCTTCCTCTAACAAGAAAGTAGTAACAGTAAGCAGTAAAGGAAAAATTGTTGCTAAGAAGAATGGAACAGCATACATTACTGTAAAGTCTGGAAAGGTCAGCAAAAAAGTTAAAGTTGTGGTTAAGAGCAAAAAGGCTACCACAAATCCAGCATCTACGGTATATGAGACTGATCGTTGCAAGGTGAAATATCTTTCTGGTGAGATTTTTGACTACTATGGAACATATTATTTTGAACCAAAATTTGAGGTAACCAACAAAGCAACTGTTTATTTTCAACCGAACGGTGAATTTGAAGTTAAGGCATATCAAGATGGACAAGAAATATATTTGAACGATTCTTGGGATGATTCAGATAATAGTCCAAGAAGTGATGTTCCAGAAAAAAGCACAAAAAATATAATATATCATATTGGATTAAACGATATCAAAAGCCCAGTAACTATTAAGATTAGTCAAAATTTTTATTGGGGAGCGCCAACAACTACATTTACAATTCCGATAAAGGGAATGAAAATTGTAGAGGGAGAAGATTGATAAAACGATTAGGCTAGGGAGAAATCTCTAGCCTTTTATAATCCGTTGGTGGAACCATTTCCATAAATTTCAGTTTCACCATCCATTTGCATTTGAGATAATGTATCATCGGCAGTTTTTAATAATTCATCTCCTTTTTGCCAGACATAAGAAATATATATATTGTTAGTTTCTAAATCATCATCATAATCTGACAAATCGGATGCCCGAAGAACTAAAGCAGTATTGTTAGCGCCATACCACCATGTATAAGTATTTTTTATTCCCCATTGAGTAGTATCGCTCTCTGTTTTATCAGGATCACCATAGACAGATGAAAGTTTTTCAAATAAATCAGAATACATAGAGTCTATATCTTGCGGTTCAAATTCATATTGCGCACCATATAACAAAGTGTTGCTATCATCAAAATCTATTTTATTTTCATTAATGTTATAAGAATAGTAAAAATTCAAGTAAGGAGTAGAATATCCAGCTACATCTACATCTGCTATATCTAATGGCTGAGCAAAAAGGCAGATTTTGCCATCATAAACATTGGAATCGTCAGACGAACCAGTTAATATTTCTTTTGTACTCATTGCATTTATCCCATCTAATTGTATGCCATAAAGACACTGATCTGGAAACAAATCCTTTGTATCTGAGAAAGAAGTTCCCCATGGAATATCCCTAAAAAGAATTTCTTTATCTGTTTTAGCGAACACAGGCGTAACACTTGAAAAAATGGATGTTAAAGCCAAAACCATAACAAATTTTCTTTTCATGTAAAATCCCCCTCTTTAGTATGATATACATATTTTACCACTCCAAAACGGATAGTGGAATAGGAAATTTGAAAAAATTTAAAATAATGGTTGACTTATGGCTAGCCATAATATATACTATGTTTAGGCGGAAGGGAAGTGATGAACATGTCGCCGAGAACTGGAAGACCTATCGTTGGAAACGAACCGAGAAATAAGCGAATTGCTTTGAGAGCAACGGAAACTACCGTTAAAAAATTTCAAGAGTGTTCTGAAATTACAAAGAAAACGCAAACAGATTTGCTTGAAGAAATGGTTAATGATTTACACGATAAGTTGACAAAAAAATAGTAGTTGCGCCCCGACCAAAGTTTGCAACTACTAAACACCCAAACCGCAAAGGATTTGATAAATCTATCATACCATTTCCTTTGCGGTAATTCAATATCTGAAAGGAGATTTTATGGCAGATTTAAAAGTTATCGAAAATGAATTAGTTCCTGTGTATGAAACAAGTACAGGCGAAAAAGTGGTGTATGGTTCGGAGCTTCATGGAGCATTACTTGTAAAGAGTCCATACAGAGAATGGTCGCAAAGAAGATTAAAAGATTGTGACGCTTTAGAAAACGAGGATTTTGAAGCCGTAGAAATTTCTACACCTTCTGGACAGACTAAAAAAGACCATATAATCAAACTTGACACTGCCAAAGAAATGGCAATGCTTGAACGCAACGACAAAGGGAAACAGGTTCGCAAGTATTTCATCCAAGTGGAAGAGAAATACAAGCAAACAGCAATCAACATTAATCAACTGTCCCCCGAACTGCAAATGTTTAATCAGATTTTTCAACAGGTAGCCAAAACTGAACTGGAACAGAAGAAACTTGCGGAACGTGCCGACCAACAAGAGAAGAACATGAAAACCATTATTGATACCTTTAAAGGAAAGGATTCTGATGTTGGAACAGAGAAGTGGGTAAACAGATGTATTTCAAAGATTGCCGAGAGTGATGATTTCTCTTACTCATTCGGGAATAAATATGCCGCCGCAAGAAACGAAAGCTACCGCAGATTATCGGACAGAGCTGGTTGCCTATTGGATCAGCAACTTAGAAATGCGATTTCCAGAGCCGAGGAAAGAGGATGCACCAAGGCACAGACTAACCAGATCAACAAACTGTCCGTGATTATGCAGAATAAGCGGCTGAAAGATATTTACGTTAGCGTGATTAAAGAAATGATGATTGCATACAGAGTAGAAATCGCATAATTAGATTTTTACAGGGATACACAGGAGGAAAATAAAATGACAGAAAATATGGATAGAGAAAACACAATGTTCGAAGTGGAGGACACTATTGATAAAATCAAGTTTCTTTTGGACGATTTCATGGAGCAGTACGGATTTAATAGCACAGAAAAAATGAACGAAGAGAAAAAATGGCAGTTTGCATATAACAAGGACTTTATGACCATGAAACTGTTGATTTTGTGCGACTATGCCTGGAAAGCAAAACAGAAATTTAAGGCTCTTGAAACTATGGAACAGAAAGCGTGATCGTATGGCAAACAGAATCCAGTTCAATGACTTTCAGAAGAAGAGCGTGTACGCCAAGTGCAACGGAAAATGTGCGATATGCGGTAAGCCTGTCAAATTCAAGAAAATGACAATCGACCACATTACGCCGTTGTCCCGGGGCGGCACCAATGATATTAAGAATCTGCAACTGGCATGTAAGCGTTGCAACAGCATGAAGAGCAACATGACAATGGATGATATGATGGGGCAGATTTCCGAGATTTTGAAGTATAACCGTAAACGGAAGTTGATTAGAGTGTTGGGAGGAATTGTGGAATGATACCAAAATATACTGAATGATACTTTCACCATATGCTATAATATAAAATCATAATAAGCAAATTTTAAAGCGTTTACCTTTCGGGGTAGGCGCTTTTTTGTTGCCAAAAAATAAATCGTAAAGGAGATATGAATTTATGCTGGTAGAAATCGTTGGAAAAAGATACGAGGAAAAGTTACTTACTACGTCAAGAAAAATAGCAGAATCTTTCGAAAAAGAGCACAAGGAAGTAATAAGGGCAATTGAAGGACAAGTTGACGCAGAGGGTAAAACCAAACATTTAGGTCTTGTAACACAGATTTCTCAAAGGGGAGATATCCCCCTTTCTGATTATTTTGTAAAAACTTCTTATATCGGAGAAAACAATCGTGAGTATACCGAATACCTTATAACAAGAGATGGATTTTCCCTGTTAGCCATGGGATTTAATGGCGAAAAAGCATTACAGTGGAAACTTAAATACATTGATGCTTTTAATAAAATGGAATCTGAATTAAAAAGAATTCATACAGAACGTCAGCAATGGCAAATTGAGCGTGACAAGGGCGTTGTTATTCGGCATATTCTCACAGATACAATTAAGATGAAAATAACGGAAAGTCCAAATAAAAGATTTGCTTATCCAAATTACACAAATCTGATTTATCGTAATTTATTCGGAAAAACAGCCAAAGAACTTGAAAGTGATTATGGCGTAAAAGCCAAAGAGAATCTTAGAGATTTCTTCACAGGTGATGACTTAGCAAAAGTTCAGAATATGGAAATGCTTGTAAGCAGTCTTATTAATTGTGGATGGGGATATCAGCAAATTAAAGAATTTGTTCAAAAAGAAGCAACAAAAATGATTGCTTGAGGGTTAGCATATGGCAGAAGCATTTTTAAAAGTGGATGGGGTAGCATTGCCCTGTCCTTCTTCTTTTACATGGGGATTACAAGATATATCGGCGTCAGAATCGGGAAGAACTGACGATACAACCATGCACAAAAACAGAGTTGGACAGAAACGGAAACTGTCTGTAGGTTGGAATGGGCCAGACTGGGACACTGCTTGCAAAATTATACGGGCGGTAAATCCAGAGTACATACAGGTCACATATCCGGACTTGTTGACTGGTAATAAACATGAAGTCAGAACATTTTACGTTGGCGATCGGGAATCCCCTTTCAAGTGCTGGTGGGTTGGTAACGAACGTATGGAAGGACTTAACTTTGACTTTATCGAGAGGTAGAAAATGCGTAATTTATCATCTGAATTTAAAGAACAGCAGAATAGCGGAAATCGGAATTATCTGAAATATGCAGATTTTACCTTTACGGATGGCACAACTCTGTCCATCACTGACGAGGACTTGTGGTCTAACGGATTGAAATTCGAGGACGCAGTATCTCAAAATGGTTCTTTTGATATTGGTGTAGCTATCGTAAATAAACTGACCTTGCAGATCAACAACTTTTCTGGCAAATACACAGATTATATTTGGGACGGGGCAAGGGTTATTTGCCATATAGGGCTTGAATTATCCACTGGTATTGAAAAAATCCGTATCTGCACCATGACAGTAACAGATGCACCATATCAGAATACAGCTATTATCAGTTTAACTTGCGAAGATTCAATGCGATTGTTTGATCGTGATTATTCTGATAGTAAACTGACATACCCAGCAACCAGATTACAGATCATCCAGGATGCTTGCGAAGTCTGCGGAGTAACACTGCAATCAACCAGATTTGATAACGATGATTTCATAATCCAGAATCGACCAAACGATAACAGTATTACTTTCCGGCAGGTTATCGCATGGGTGGCACAAATGGGCTGCCAGTGGGCGAAGAGTGACGAATACGGTAGATTGTGCATTGGCTGGTATGAGCGCGAAGTGCCAGATAAATTTTACAATCTGGTTGAAACGCCATGGAAAGATACTGATGGGAACGACATTCTTGACACAACAGGTGCACAGATTATCACCATCATGCAAAAAGGGATTACATCCACTGATACAAATGGATTTACTCCTTGGCTCTATGACCTTGAAATAACAGGTGTAAAAGTTACAGAATACGTTGACAATTCTTCTCAAAATGAAGCGAAAACATATCAGTCGGGGAAACCTGGATACGTTATTGAAATCAGCGATAATAAGCTGATTCAAGAAGGAACAGGCGGAACTATATGTCAGATTATCGCAGACAGATGTGTAGGCATGAAATTTCGCCCGTTTACTACTGGTGCATTGACAAATATTGCATGGGAAGCTGGTGACAGCATTGCAATTTCTGATAGAAAAGGAAATGTGTATAAGAGTTACCTAACTTCTGTTACTTTGAATCCAGGTGCATTCGAGCAACTTGAATGCAGTGCCAAGAGTGTTTCCAGAAGCAATCAAAAGCAATATACTCTTAATCAACAGATACAGGCTGAAAATAAAAAGAATCTGAAAGATGAACGTACCGCCCGAGAAAAAGCACTGGAAGAATTATCACAACGCCTTGCGGAATCTTCTGGAACATACACGACAGTGGAAACACAGCCAGACGGAAGCAACATTTATTACCTTCATAATAAGCCACAGTTATCCGATTCCGACATTGTTTGGAAAATGACAGCAGAAGCATGGGCTGTATCTACAGATGGTGGACAACATTGGAATGGTGGTATGACTGTTGATGGTGATGTGATCGCCAGAATCCTTACGGCTACAGGTGTTAATGCTGATTGGATTAACACGGGAACTATCAAGGCGATTGATAAAGACGGAAACGTAACCTTTATGGTGGATATCACAACAGGGCGAGTGGTTATCAATGCTGATTCTGTACAAATCAAGGGTAAGGATATTGACACAATCGCCAAGGAGAAAGCAGAATCCGAGGTTAATGATTTTATCAGCAATACCTATACAACCGATATAAGTAATTTACAGTCTCAAATCGATGGACAGATTGAGACTTTTTTTTATGATTACGAACCAACGCTACAGAATATCCCGGCTTCCGATTGGACAACAAACGAAGAACGAAAGAAACATGAGGGTGATTTGTTTTATTGGAAATCCAAGGGATATGCGTACCGCTTTATGCAAGATGGAGCAACCTGGAAATGGCAGCTGGTACAAGATACAGATATTACATTAGCCCTTGCCGCTGCAGAAAGAGCACAGGACACAGCAAACGGTAAACGCCGTGTATTCGTAGTCCAGCCCGAACCACCATATGATATCGGCGACCTTTGGGCGCAAGGCTCAACTGGCGATTTAATGAGATGCAAGGTTGCCAGAGCAAGCGGCGCTTATTCAGCAGAAGATTGGGAAAAGGCTTCAAAGTATACAGACGACAGCTCATTAACAACATTTTTGAATGGGGCATATAAAGATACCTTATCTGAAATACAGAGCCAACTTGATGGAAAATCAGAGGTTTGGTATCAAGCCACAGATCCCTCATTAAACTGGACAACCAGGCAGAATGTAGCATGGCTGGACACCAATGGGGAGAAAATCCTTGATACTGACGGAAACGAGATAATCCTTATCTGGGAATCAGAAAAGGCAATCCACAACGGAGATTTGTGGTACAACACAAGTAATAACACTCAATGGATTTACCAGAATGGAAACTGGGAGCCAACTACAATCCCAGATTCTTTGCTTGATAAAATTGACGGAAAGTCACAGGTGTTTGTCAAAGAGCCGGTTCCACCGTATGAGGTGAATGACCTTTATTTTACTGGCAAAGAAATCCTTGTGTGCGTTTCTTCCAGAGAAACAGGGGATTACAATGATTCTGACTGGACAAAGAAAGACAACTATACTGATGATACGGCTTTGACTGAATTTATTCAGAACGTCTATACGGATGATATCGCCAAAATCCAAGAATCCCTTGACGGTCAGATAATGACGTATTTCTACGACTATACACCAACCCTTGATAATCTACCTGCCAGTGATTGGAAAACAGAAGAGGATAGGACAAACCATGAGGGCGATCTTTTCTACAACAAAACCGATAAGAGATCATACAGATTTTTCAAGAAAGATAACGAATGGACTTGGGATTTGGTTCTTGATCCAGAAGTAAACAAGGCACTTGAACAGGCACAGGCGGCACAAGATACGGCAGATGGAAAGAGAAGAGTATTCGTTACAACTCCAAGTGCCCCTTATGATGTGGGAGACTTATGGGTACAGGGAGAATCTGGTGATATCATGCGTTGCCGAACTTCCAAGACTGATAAACAAACTTACGATTCCGCAGACTGGATTAAAGCAAGCAAATACACGGATGATACAAAGGCGAAAGAAGTAGAAAAACAACTTGGAACTGTTAAAGAGGACTTACAGGTACAGATTGATGGAAAAATTGAATCTTATAACCAAGAATCAGATCCATCAACTTCATGGACTACAGAAACATTAAGAGTACAGCATAAGGGTGACTTGTGGTATAACCCAACAGATAAAGTTACAAAACGTTGGAGTGGTACTGAGTGGACTACTCTGGATGATGCAACAGCACTTGCCGCGCAAGAACTGGCAAAAAATAAGAGAAGAGTGTTCACTACACAGCCTACTCCGCCTTATGACATTGGAGATTTGTGGTGTCAAGGTGGAAGTGGCGATATTATGCAGTGTAAGACCGCAAAGGCTTCTGGCGGAGCATTTGCTAATTCAGACTGGCAAAAAGCCAGCAAATATACGGACGATTCTGCTTTTAATGATTTCTTGGATGGAGTGTTTAAGGACACTATAAGCAGTCTAAAAACCCAGATAGACGGTAAGATTGAAACCTGGTACCAGCCTACTGATCCGTCTATCAAATGGAAAAAAACTGAAGAACAATCATGGCTTGATACAGACGGGAATAAGATTCTGGACACAGATGGGAATGAAATTGTTCTGATTTGGGAATCAGAGAAAGTGGAGCATGAGGGTGATCTCTGGCACAATACAACAGACAATACCCAGTGGATATATAAGTCTGGCGTGTGGATGCCACAATCCATTCCAAACGAGCTTCTGGACAAGATAGATGGAAAATCCTCTGTATACATGGTTCAGCCGACACCACCATATTACGAAGGAGATTTGTGGGTAACCACTGACAGTGAAGGAAAAGCTGCACTTAAAACATCTACTGCAAACCGAGTGGGTGGAGAATTTGATGCTTCTGATTGGATAGACTTCAAGTATGCTGATAAAAAGGATATTCAAGATGCGATTGAAAATTACGATACCAGCCTTGGACAGGATGAAGTATTCAACAAGCTCACAAAAGGTGGGGCAGAACAGGGAATCTATATTAAAGATGGTAAGGTGTACATCAATGCTAAGTACATTTTGGCTGGATTACTAGCTGGTGAGAGAATCAATGGACGTGGGCTGAAAGTCATTGATGATGATAAGAACGTAACCTTAGAAATCGACAGCAGTGGAAATGTTGCCCTTGCTCCAAAGACTTTTTCCTTACAAGGAAAAACAGTAAAGGAAATTGCGGATTCTTCTGCCAGTACCGCAGTTTCTGGACAGACACAAGCCGACATTTTCAGCAAGCTTACCAATGGTGGAAAAGCACAGGGGATTTACTTAGACGAAAATGGAAATGTCTATGTAAATGGAGAATACGTGCAAGCCAAAGGAATTAAGGTTGTGGATGGCAATGGAAAGACAACATTTGCCATTGACAAGACTACTGGTGCAGTAACAATAGCAGCTTCACAGTTTACACTTGGGAATAAAAGCGTTGCAGATATAGCACAGGAAGAAGCTATAAGACAAGTCCAAGATATTACCTCGGACAATATTATTAAAGGGTATTATTTAACAGAACAAAATGTTAAAGATTATTGGTCTACACAAAATGCATATACATATGAGTATGGAGCCCAGGATGTAGATGGCGGTAAAAATGCAATCAAAATAAACGGAACTGGAGCACAATTTGGAACGAAAAATTATAAGCCAATAAAAGTTACTGGAAATTATACTTTTTCGTTTTGGATAAAAACTAGTGTTGCAACACAAGTGTATGTGTATCTTGGAAGTAAAACAATATTAAATGTTAAAACTTCAACTGAATGGCAAAGACTGCAAGCAACAACAACTTTATCTAGCTTGCCAAATGATAGTTTGAACAGTTTAAGGATCTTAACATCATCAGTTGGGTCTAGCGTAAAATATGATACTTATATTTATATGCCAAAGCTTGAATATGCCTATACGAATGAACAAGTGTTCAACATGCTTACAAACAATGGTGCAATAAAGGGCATGTACATGGAAAATGGAGAATTGTATTTTTCATTCACCTATGCACATGGAGGCACATTAAAACTTGGCGGTTCAAACAACGGAAACGGATTACTTTCCATTCTAAATGCAAGTGGAACACAGGTTGGATATATTGACAACACAGGCGTCCATTTTAACCAGGGTGAATTTTCTGGAAGCGTAAAGTCACTAACTGGGGAAATTGGAAACTGGCAGATTGATAAAACAAATGGAAAATTAACCTCTGCAAATGGAGCCATTGTACTTGATGCAAAAAACAACATGGTAACCATAAATGGTGTTGATCTAAAAGCAAATGGAAACGGATTTGTTATTGATGGTGGAGTAAAAATTAAAAACAGTCCTAAATCTAGTGAATTTGGAGATGAAAGTAATTTCTTTTGTATAGAAAACCTTGGATCAATTACAGATGGAACACATTTAGGTGTCAATTCAAGTGGGATGGTTATTAAAGTTCCTTCATCTTCTTGGCGGTATAAATCAATTCGGACAACTGTTAAAGAAGAAGAACTAGAAGAACTTTATAGGACAAAGGTTGTTTGGGCAAAGTATAAAGAAGGATATCTTGATAAAAACGACAGCAGATACGACAAGTTAATGCCAATGTTCCTTGCAGAGGACATGGAAAGGCGTTTTCCAATTGCAGTAAATCATTTACCAGATGGAAAGCCCGAGGATTGGAATTACCGAATTATGATTCCATCCATGTTCGCCATGATAAAATTCAACCATGAAAAGATAAAGGAACTCAAATCCGAGAATGAAGAATTGAAATCTGAATTAAAAAATATTAAAGAAGAACTTGCAGAAATTAAACAATTGTTAAGTAAATCAGTATGAAGAGGGTGAGAAATCATCCTCTTTTTTATTGAAACATATATCAACAAAAATCAGCTGAATTAAAAGGAGGGTAACAACATGCCAAAATGGACAGAATACACATCAAAAGATACATTAGCGGATAATGACGAGGTTATGCTATATGATGCAACCGCAAAAGCGAACAAACGTGGACTGATGAGCAAATTTTGGAATTATGTCGTGGACAAGATGGCAACGGCTGTTATCAGTAAATTGGAAACCAATAACAAAACAATCATCGGGGCGATAAATGCACTAAATAGTGATAAACTTTCAAAAGGCAATTTAAAAATTGACTGGTTGTACTATTCCGATACAGAATCAAGTACTATTGGAGGTCTTACTGCATGTGTAAAAGATGCAGTTGACAATAATAAAATTCCAAAAGAAGGAATATTTTTCTGCTTTTTCACATGTCGACTGCGATACTTAATGCTTGGTTACAGATATGAAGATGGCAAATTTGGAACCATTATACTATATGGATTCGATAATAATACATATAGATATAATATCAAAAATGGAGTTTTTTCGGCTTCTTAATATTAGAAGGACAAAACACTAATATTTAAAAGCACTAATAAAAATAGGATTGGAATATATATCGCATTCAAAAATTATAGCTTTTCCATCCCTATCAATTTGAATTTTTGCATCATTTCCACTTTCATATATTTTTTTAATTGATGCAGAATTAAATACTCCGCCAGTTTGTCCAAGAATTATAAGATAAATCCCAGTTCTATTAATACATAATATGCTAATATCTGAAATGATTGGTGCAATACGATATTGAGCACGATTATTTTCGGTTTTTATATGTTCAGCTCTGCTAATGTATTTTTTTGTCTCACTATAGAGTTTATTGGAGAAACAAGAAAAAAATAACAAAACACTACCAAACATAAAATGAATATGCTATAATCAGCATATCAAAATCGGAACAACAAAAAGGGAGCTGAGTTCCCGACTACCAATCAAAAAACTCAGCTCCAAGCACCACAAAGGGTACAGTATTATTATAGCACAGTACTCTCCCTTTGTGAACCCAAAAGGAGGGTATTTTTTATGGAAAACTTTGCAAATGAATTTGTAAGTAAGCTGGATGGGAAGATTTCAGACGAAGCACTTAGGACAGTATTACAGGAATTGCAAGTGTTTGCATCTAACTACGATATCAATCAGAGAGAAACGCATGTGGTCCCATATCAAAACAATATCCCAGATTGCTACAGGGTTTACATGGTGGCAAAAAAGATTGAGGGCATGTCTCCAGAATCCATGAAAACATACAATTTTTATCTCACAGATTTTTTTGAACACATTAACCGACCATTCGAACAGGTTACAACAAATGATATACGGATTTATCTGTACGAAACTCAGAAACGAACAGGTATCAGCAATCGAACACTGGATGGAAAACGGCTTGTTATAAACACCTTTATGGATTGGTGTTGGAAAGAGGGATATATTCCAAACAATCCATGTGCAAGCATTAAACCCATTAAATTTGAGGAAAAGCCAAGAGAACCACTTAGCAACATGGAGCTTGAAATAGTGCGTGATGCTTGCGAAAATTACAGAGATAAAGCGATGATTGAGCTTTTCTACAGTACAGGATGCCGCTTATCTGAAATGGTGAATTTAAAAATTAGTGATATTGATTTCACTTCAAAAGAGGTTCATTTGTTCGGAAAAGGAAGCAAGCACCGAACATCTTATTTGAACGCAAAGGCGGAATATATGTTGAAAAAATACTTTGAATTGGAACGCCCAAAAGATTCAATATCGGATTCTGTATTTGTGATATTCCGAAAGCCTTATAATGAAATGCACAAAGGATCAATATATGCGAGAGTAAAGGCTATTCAAAAGCGTTCCGGAATCGAAAGAAGCCTGTTTCCGCACTTGCTTAGACACACAATGGCAACAGATGCCTTAAATAGAGGAATGAACGTTGCCGAAGTAAAAGAAATATTAGGACACGAAAAACTTGATACCACAATGATTTACGCTAAAATCAGCCATGATTCTGTGAAATTTAATCATAAGAGATATATTGTATAAAGAGTTTATGCTAAAGAGCATCCCATTTGGGGTGCTTTTTATTATGCGCTTTTTTAACCTCAATAATGAAAGGAGAACATACATGAATATCAATACCTCATTAATCAGCAACAATAACAGCTACGCAGGACAAACACCTCGGTATATTGTCATCCATAATACAGATAATATAGCCAAAACAGCAGATGCCAAGGCGCACGCAACCGCACAGCATAATGGCAATTTTCATGGCTATTCAGCCCATGTATTCGTGGACGATAAATCAGCATACCAAGCCTTGCCGTATAATCGTGGAGCATGGCATGTTGGAGTAAATTACGGCGGTAAGCTTTTTGGAACTGTAAACAATCACAACTCTATTGGAATTGAAATGTGCATGAATGCCGGTTGCAATTACGAAAAAGCATACCAGAATACCGTTGATGTATGCAAGCAACTGATGAGAAAGTACAATATCCCGGCAATCCGAGTAGTGCAACATTACGATGTGTGCGCTAAGAATTGTCCATCTGCTATCCGCGCAAAGGGTGACTGGAATAGATTCAAGAAGCTTATTTCCAGTGAAACAGTGACAGCGCCAACCACAAAGCCGACTGTAAAGGTTGACAAGTATTACCGTGTCCGTAAGACATGGAAGGATTCTAAGAGCCAGATCGGTGCTTACAAGTCGCTGGAAAATGCGAAAAAGGCTTGCAAGGCCGGTTACTCTGTTTTTGATTGGAACGGAAAAGCAGTGTATTCCGTGACAGCAAAGAAAAGTGTAGTACAGGTTGCAAAAGAGGTAATCAATGGCGAATGGGGGAATGGACAAGATAGACGAGACCGCCTGGAAGCTGCTGGATACAATTACGCAGAAGTGCAGAAAAAAGTCAATGAATTACTGAAATAATAACACTCCCGGGGCTTTCCCGGGAGCTACTTAAATGTTGTATATTCTTCAAATTCGTTTCTTATTTTTGCAAAGTCTTTTCTTCTGATAGGCACAGTATTCCCAGAAAACATAAGGAACGAAGTGTTTATTTCTTTTACCTCATCCATGTTTATTATGTAGCTCTGGTGACATCTCAAGAATCTGGAATCCAGTAATTCTTCAATATCAGACATTTTACATCGTTCCATATAAACTATACCGCAAGTGCAGTGAATAATGATGTATTTGTTTTGGCTCTCAATATATTCTATATTTTGAAATTCCACCCGATGAATAAAGTCTTTTCCTTTTATCATAAGAGTGCTTTTATGGATATGCTTAAGAGCGTGATTGAAAGCCCTATACATTCTGCCATTTTCAGAGCCTTTTATAATATAATGAACTGGGAGTATATCAAGAGCTTCAAAAACATACTCTTTGTGGGCTGTCCAGAAAATAATATTTCCATTATAGCCATTTGATCTCAATTCCTTTGCGACTTCAATTCCATTTTCTTCTTTCAAAACGATATCCAAAACCACAATGTCATACCATTCGCCATCTGCCACATCGTCAATAAGTGGCTGCCCTTTATCATACGGAGTAATCAATGCTTTTACATCACCGTTTCGTTTGAGAAAATTATTGATCCGATTCATAAATATACTAATTTGTAGTTCGTTATCATCACATATTGCAATTCGCATTCAAATCATCTCTTTTCACGTAAAATTCGCCACCAGAGGTGCTAATTTCGCCATTTCCTGTGTAATTGTATATTTTTTGATACAATGTTATTGTAATACATTAAGATGATAGTGTAAAGGGGATGGATTCATGGAGAAACATAAAAAAATCATAATTGTGTTTATACTGATATTCGTGCATGTGCTCTTGATTCAATATGTTTACTTCTGCCCGGAGCATAGTATTATCTTTGGGAGGGGTAAAACTATCGCAATTGCAAAAGCAGAGGTAAAACAGGTTGGCCATGAGCGCTATAAATCCCTCGCTGACAAGCATCCAGCCCCTTTATTTCTGTCTCTTATA
>ERZ1026868.699-NODE-699-length-19585-cov-6.680748_pt1 | contig 19585 bp, 30 predicted proteins | sample MGYA00380164_ERZ1026868 | MGnify/ENA primary metagenome ERZ1026868 (study PRJEB33269, sample SAMEA4719800) | human gut metagenome | biome: human-associated habitat; feature: organic feature; material: feces | place: Cameroon | collected 2013-10 ... | reverse complement strand
TTATACCCAGCATTCTTGAAGCGCTGAGCAATGCTCTGCATAAAGGTCTTGTCAACACGAACGCGAGAATTGCTCCAACCATAATGGTTAACGCTATTCTGAGCATCACACATGGAGTCAAACTCACCATCGGAGACAATGAGAATGCGCTCAGGCAGGTCAGACTGGGGAGAATGGTTGTTCACGGCAGTTGCAAGAATCAGGTCAAATACCTTTTCCAGATTGGTATTGGAACAATCCTGACACTCCAAAGTTTTACGAAGCTTGGCAAGGAGGGTATCATTCTCACCAAAACGAACAATATGCGGGTTAGCACTAAAGGTAATGTACTTGTTTGCAAAAGCACCCTTAAGGTGGTCCGCACAATAAATGGCGAGAGACATAGCGACATCAATGCAGCGCATATTAGTGTTGCTACCAATACCGCTCTGCATAGAGCCAGAACAGTCACACACGACAAGCATACCCTTATCATCGGGAATCATGTCAGGAAGAGCGTTCCACATACCTTCAAGAGTATCATCAGCCCTCTGAGGAAGTCCATACCAACGGGAATTCAAATTCATGTACTTATTGACAATATCACAGGGATTTGCCACGGAAGCGTTAATCTTAGCCTCACCAGTCTTGAGAGCAGAAAGGAAAGCCTGTCGGCGCTCAGTATCATGACGCAGGAATGCCTTGTTATAGTTGAGGTTTGCCTTAGAGGGAACAGTTTCATAGTCGATAGCAGCCCAATTATCCGAAGACATCTTGCGCTCAACAACATCAAGGTACTTACGAAGAGCAGACAGAGCCTTACGATAGTTACGCTCAGTCATGCTCAACTGCTTTGCAGTCCAAAGGCCATTATCACGAGTCTGCTTAGAATGGGAGTTAGGCTTATCAAGCCACTTTCCAAGCAGAGAAATAGACTTGTTCTGCTTCATGTTCTTCAGGTCCTCAGCAAACTGCTTCTTAAGGAAATCGCGAACAGCCTTTTCGGAAGTGGGATTGCCACGGAACTGATAAAGCATATCATAGCGAGAATACTCGCCAATCAGAGGAACGAGCTTTGCAGCAATGCTTGCACCGCCATTCTTCACAAGGTCACGAATGACAATCTGAGTGAAGCGACGCTCACCAGCACCGCAACGAATGTCCATGCTCATGCCAAGGAAACGCATAGCAAGACGGGGATTCTCATTGAAAGCCTTACGCCAATCAGTGACAATCTGCTTCTCGTCCAGAGAACGGTAGCTTGCCAGCTTAGTGAACATATCCAGAAGGGCAGAGGAAGTGGTGGAATACGCCACAGCACCATTCTGAGTATAGGTCAGGTTATCAGGAAGAGACTTGGGAACAACCGCACGAGCATAGAAGCCCTTGTTGGTCTTCTCCATCTTGTCGAAAAACTTCTCCTTGCCAGACTTCTGACGTACAGGCTTTTCAGGCTTAGGAGACCAAGCCTTGTTAGAGTTCTTCTTGTAGTTCTTAGAAGTGTTATTATACATAATATTCTCCATTCTCGACCGCTTAATTTATTTTTTTGAACGTTGCTGAATCGGTCGCTTGTTTTGATATTAGGATTATAGCACCTGACAACCCATTTGTCAAGTGCTATAGAGAAATTTTTTTAAATATTTTTTTTACTTCTTTTTCTTAGTAGAAACGGTTTCAGCACAAGCGTTTTCTGACGTTAGCTTCTCACGCTCTTCCTCAGAGATACACCAAATAAAGGTTAGGTAATTCTGAATATCCTGAATCTTTTCAAGGACATCATCTCGATTTCTAAAATTATTGGTTAGCACCATATCACGAAGAGCGATAATATGTTTAGTAGCATAATTCCAAGCACACTGGGCAGAAGTGCAAGACATAATCTTAGCACCCTCATCAAAATTATGAAGTGCGTCATTAGGCTGGGAATAACGAGCGTTCTTTTCCTTAAGGGTCTTTACGCGAGTAGTTTCAAGTTCGTCTACAAGTCGATTAAACTGGTCATGTGTCATTTTAAAAATACCTCAAAATAAAAGTTAGTTTTTATTTACTGTGACTAATTATCGGTTGAAATATTTAAGGTCGGCTTTTTCGCCATCAATAGTAACAGCAATATAATTTTTCTTGTTGCAACAAGGACAAACAAAATAAGTTTTAAGGACAGAATGAAAACTCCCATCAAAAGTTGAAACGTTTTCAAAATGTTCATCAGATGTATCATAATCTGTTAGATTTAATTCGAGAATAGAATCGCAGTTCCAACATTTTTCTTGCTTTACAGGAGCATTGTTTTTAATAATCCTCATTTTGTTTCTCCTTTGTAGTTTTTATAAAGTTGTCATAAGCTACATTAAATCTGATATAATCTTCCACAAAAATATCATAAAATTCTTTAGCTTTTATCCCTTCATATTCCATATCAGAGAAATTAATATTCCAAATTTTTCTATTATTGTCTTCCCATGCTTGACAAAACTCTATCAAAGGAATCACATCGCTGGTGAAGCCAAGCACCATAAAACTTCTCTCCAACGCACTTTCGCAATAATCGTTCATATAATAATTATCATCATCACCTTTAAAACAACGACAATATTGACCGATTAACCTGAAAATTGCGTCTTTAGCATATAATAGTTTTAATTCATTATTATCCATGATTCACCTCAGATAGACAATCTTCAATAGTCCTAAGATAAGGACAGCCTTCTAATTTTGGAAGTGTGCAACGACTTTTACTAATATCGCATACATCATAGTAAATATCAGAACAAAAAAGGCAATCTCCACAATAAGCGGGTAAATTATCTACAATAATTTTCATACAAATTCCTCTGGAAGTTTATATTCATCAGGCAAAAAACTGAAAATATGAGAAATAACATTAACTGTCCAACCATTCCCAAGAGCTTTTCGAGCAGCACTCTCAGGAATCATATTAAGAAAAGAGTCTGGCAAAGTCTGCAAACGACACATTTCTTTAGTTGTATAATATCTGAAAGGTAGATTGTTTTTAAAAGCATCTGGGTATCTGCCTACAGGAAGTGGAGTAAGAACATTATCTTTGTCTACCGTAGTAAGACAATTTGACTTATCTGTGTTTGAAGCACGGACTTCAAGACATTGAGAAATAGGAATAGTTTTATCGTAATCTTGTCTATGTCCATTTTCATCAAGTCTACGTCCAACAATAGTTGCCTTATTTAGTCTACGACCTCGAATAGCAGCAGGATTTTTATAATTTTTGAACTCAACATCATCAAGAATATTTTCAAGCTTAATTCCACGGTCTTTGGGCTGAGTTACATTTGGAATATTAGTCCAATAAAGTCTACGGCGATTTTGTGCTGAAACAAGGGAAGAGTTGATTTCAATAGGTTCTACGCCAAGATAAGATGAAATAATATCTTGCCATTCTTTTTTCATCACAACATTTTCCATAAGAAAATATTTTGGATTACATTCTTTAATTGCTCTAACAGCTTCAAAGAAAAGTTTACTTCGAGGGTCTGAAAAGTTAAGTTGCTTACCTGAACTCGAAAAGCCTTGGCACGGACTCCCAAAAATAATAATATCGACTTTGTTTTTATATTTAGTGAAATCTTCCTGCGTTACATCTCCATGATGAATAACGTCAGGGAAATTAGCCTGAGTAGCTTTAATTGCATTTGGCTCAATCTCATAAGCATCATAAGAATCAATTTTAATTCCTGCTCTTTCAAGAGCTAAATGACCGCAACAAATTCCATCAAAAAGCGATAGCACTCGCATAAAACAAACCTCCTATTAGTTTGCCTAAATTATAGCACACAAATAAGAGGTTGTCAAGAGTTATTTATTTGGATTTACAAATTTCTTTTTGAACTCTTTGTAGCCAGCAAAACTTTCCTGTTCTCGATAAATTTCATTTTTATATGGAGCAGACTTAAAAGTAGAACCGTCTTTTAAAAAGTCGATATAATGTTCATTTTCTCCTTTATGGTAGAACTTTTCGTATTGCTTATGGGTACAATAAAAAGTAAAAATAGGAACAGGGTCAGGAAGTTTTTCAGAGCGAACAGCAACACGACAAAGATGTTTCTGCGCATATTTTAGATTAATCTTGCGATAAATCCAACCAAAACAATTCAAAAGAAAAGCGGGAATACAAATTGCAAAATAAATACCTTTATCTTCATTTATCAAAACGGCAATACAGCTAATTATCTGCCAAAATAGGATAGATAAAATCGCAATTTTAATTATTTCCATCATTAGAAATACTCTCCAATCTCTTCGGATAAGAAATCAACTTGGTTCATTAAATTTTTATATTCTTCTTTTTTCTGCCCCAGATAAGTGTTATTTCTTACAAAAATTCCAATTTCTGCTTTCGCTTTACTGGCTTCAGTTCGAGCTAACATATACTTTTTACGGAGCTCATAGAATTTATTTCTAATGGGAATACAATCAGGATTTCCACATTCATAAATTTTTTCATAGTCTTCATATGTCCAATATAAATATTTACCGCAAAACGGACAAATCTTATTGGTTAAAAATTCTTTACTTCTCATAATTTCTCCCATCCTTTCGGTGTAGTATAGTAAACTTCTGTAATTCCTCTTTCAGCCAATGCGGTTTGACACGCAATACAAGGTCTGGCAAGTGCCAAAGAACCGTCTTTGTATTCTCTATATGTGTAGATAGAGACTTTGCTCCAATCCAAATCAAGAAACCTTGTTTTTAGCAACAACATCGTTTCAGCATGAACAAGCCCATTATTCTTAGGGTCAGAGCTAAAGCGATATTTGTTATAGTATTTTTAAAGAGGATTAGTCTTAAAAGTGTTATAGCCAACAGCTATCACCTTGCCTGAATATACCATAACAGAACCAATTTTCTGTTTTGGATAGGTTGCTTGTTCAGATGCTTTTTTAGCTTTTGCAAAATAAGATTGTATAGTTTTTTCAGACGGCATAAAGACCTCAGTATTATAACATTTTTATTTCATACTAACAATAACATTTTTATTTCACACTAACAAGTGACATCCTCCCCTATCTAAAGAGGTAGGGGCTTCCTCTTGCAAGGCAAGCAGTCGGTTCTCGTTCGATAGTACCAATGTACTAAGCATAAGCGAGCTATTCCCGTGTGTCCCACGGTTCTATTATTAGGTCATACGTTTACCAATCGCATACCTTCATTTCTGATGTTTATTGCAGCATTTATATCTCTGTCGTGATGTGTTCCGCATTGAGGACAATCCCATTCTCTTAGGCTAAGATTTTTTGTTTCGGAATTTTTGTAGCCGCAACAAGAGCAAATTTGACTGCTTGCAAAAAATTTATTTATCTTTACAAGCTTTTTACCTTGCTCTTCTAACTTATATCGCAGAAATGTCACAAACATTCCCCACCCATTATCAGATACCGCTTTCCCAAAATTCAGAGTTTGTGACATTGCTTTCATATTCAAATTTTCTACACAAATACAATCATATACATTGGCTATTTGTCTTGATTGCTTGTGAAGAAAATCTTTTCTTTGATTGGCAACTTTTTCGTGCAACTGAGCAACCTTTACTCTCTGTTTATTTCTGTTTTTAGACCCTTTTTGCATCAAAGAAAGTTTGCGTTGTTCTCGCTTCAATCGAATTTCAGCTTGTTTATAATATCTCGGATAGGCAGGCGTGTTGCCATTACTATCCTTGTACAATTCGTGCATTGAAAAATCTAAACCTAAAAAATTATGAGGTTTCTTTTCTTGTACTTGATTTTCGTACTCAAAAAGTATACTTACATAATATTTTCCGCTTGGGTTAAGACTTACGGTTACTGATTTTAGAATATAATCAATCGGAATTATCCTATGTTGTTTTAATTTCACAAGTCCGATTTTAGGTAGTTTTATATATCCGTTTTTGATAGAAATATTTCCATTTACGCAATTTGTGCTATAACTTTTTCGATTAGATTTTTTAGACTTGAATTTTGGAAAACCTATTTTGGGAGTTCTGAAAAAATTGTTGTATGCCGCCTGTAAATTCATTTGAGCATTAGCCAAAGATAGGCTGTCTACTTCCTTTAGCCATTCAAATTCCTTTTTATACTGTGCTGGTGTATTATTTAATTTCTTTCCTGTTTCTTTATAATACTTGATTTTATCGGCTAACATACGATTATAAACAAATCGTACACAACCAAAAGTCTTAGCAAACAAGACCTGTTGCTCTGAATTTGGATATATTCTAAATTTATATGCCTTGTTTGCCATAATTTCACTTCCTTTTTCTGTCCTTTAGCCCTTCTTAGAGGTGGGGGAATTCTTGCTAAATTCAGTTAAAATGTTAATATACTGCATCATATAATTTCTTAATGAGCAGTTCAAAAAATAGCTTCTTTTCTTCCTCGCTTGCATCGTAATAAGCATTACGAAAATCATTAGAGTCAATAGAACTTAATACATATTCAAAAATATTATTCATTTTACTCTCCTTGCGGATATTCTCCAAGCATAAGAAGTTGCATTTCGCAAAATTTTGCCATTTTTTCGTTGTATTTTTGAGCACATTTTGCCATAAATTCCCATTTTCCGATTTGCTTTTTGCCAATCATGCAATCATAAAAGGGTTGATAATACTGTCCGAAATCATCGTCGCTAATAGCAATGCAGTCATAATCATTCCACCCATCAAGATGTAAAAGGTCTACTGTTACATTACAATCAATTGAACTATGGATAACAAAATTTTGAGAGCTGTACCATAGATGTTCTCTTCCATCTTTTTGAGCTCCCCAAAATCCTTCTTTAAATCCATTGTTAAGAAGAAACTCAATTTGCTTTTCTTGAGATAAAATAATGAAATCAGGAGTGAGTTTATAACGATTGATTTTCATATGTTACTCCTATCAATCTACGAACTTTATTTGCCTTGTAAAATATTGTCCACAAAAAGGACAATATTTATTATTGCGAACCTCAGTCTTTTTTAGGGGATGCTGACAAGTAGGACAATAATGAAGGTCTCGTAACTTGTAGTATAGAATGTCTTTTGGAATATCTCTCTGCTTATTATATCGAACAAGTTTTTCTTTTGGCTGAATACGAAGCTGATTATGTTCCCAATCAAACCCAAGAAAAATATTTTCAATGCCTGTCCCAGCACGAGGCCCCACTGACATTTCTTCCAAGGTAATAATTACATTGACTTCATCAGGGTTTACATACTTTCCCTCGCAATAAGCGTCAACTATCTTTTTTAGTTCTGCTAAAGTCATGGTGCTTCTTTTCCTCACATTCTTCATAATAGAATTTGATTGGATGCTCATTTTCAATTACATTACCATAAATCAAACCAATTTTATAAATATAGTTTTCTTTGAGCTTTTTAGGAATTTCAAAAATATATCTGCGAAATGTTTCAAGAGAATGAGCGCGTTTATAATGATTGCAAGACCTGCAACTTGGCATCAGGTTACTAATGTCATTGCTCCGCTCTGTATTCCACCGTCTCTGAGGAATGAAATGGTCTATCTGCATATCTTTATACTCAATTTTACGTCCGCAATATGCACAGTGTCCATCGTATTTATTATAGACTTGTTCTCGAATTTTCTTAGGAAAGGTCACGATTCTTCTCCGCAATCCAACGACTTAGAGATGCCGTGTACTTATCCATTTTATTAATGTCATGCAAATGATAGTAAGATTCAAAATAGAGCCAATGATAAACACAAGCAAAAACAAAATAAATACAACCTACAACATACCACAAAAGAGGATAGCCGCTAATTGTGGATTGAATTAAGGTAAACAGGGCGGCAAAAGCCCAAAAAGAAAACTGTTCATAATAAATGTCGGTCTTTTCCTCAAAAAAGTTCATGTTTTTTCTCCTTTTAACAAATATAAAAATATGTTACATCTGCAAGTTTTTCTGTTGAATAATCTTCGCAATATGAAGTCCAGTCATTAATAACCCAAGCAAAGAAGTGCTTAAGCCCTTTTACAGTTCCCCAGCCATTTGGAGATTCATATTGTTTATACTTTTCGGGATACTTTTCAAGCTCTGCCAAACCATTTGCAATATGTGGAATAATATCCTTACAAAGTCCAAGACAACCCTCTGCACACCAATTCTCAAGTCCTGTAGATTTAATAATCATTTCTCGAACATTCCAAGTAATGTTTGCATCGGTGTTATCACCATAAGGCTCAACATATATATCGTCTAAACCTTCAACTTTTACACGAAAACTAATATCATAACTCATAATTAATTGTCCTTTCCTAACGGGTCGTTTTCAGCATCAAGAGTCTTAGTGTCAAAATCGGTTTTCTTGCCAACCAATTCAGGATATTCATTCTTCCAGTCTCTTGAACGAACTGTAATTGAAACAGGAGTAGAGTCAAGAATCTCATAATCTTCCATGCAGGTTTTAAGAGAAATATCGTAATCATGGATATAAATTTCTTGAACTTCATAGTAATGATAGTTTTCTACCATTTTAGTGTTTATAATAAAAGACCAACTAATAGCAAGGATAAAAAGACCTAATCCAATTCTGGTTGCGATTTGACGAATAATTTTATCAATGGTAGATGCACAAACAAGGAAACATACAAAAGCTCCAACATATAAAAACACAAGCGCACCTACAATAATAAAATTAGGTTGATAAGTCGTATAATTCACTAAATAAGAATTTGCAATTTCCATATTTATAATTCTCCTTTATTTTGTACTGCTATTGTAACAAATAAAAAAAGGTTTGTCAAGACCTTTTAAGAAAAATCTTGACAAACCTTAATTGTTTTTAACCAGCGTCAAAATATAATTCTGGGGAATTTTCTGTAGTATGACTGTATTGCTTTTCCCAATCTATATCTGTTTTAAATTCTGGACGGAAATCACCATCTCCATCTGAATAAAAACCGACTAAACAGGAATGCCCAATCTTACCACAAAATTCCATATAGCTTAGGAAAGATAGAAAATGATTAATCCATCTTTCTTCCATTGTGCAAGAAATAGTAAAAGTTTTCTTAGCCATGATTTACTCCTGAGAAAGCTTCTGTCGAGTTGCTGGTCCGCACTTGCCATCAACTTGAAGTCCACGAGACTTCTGATAAGATTTAAGCGTATTATAAGTGGAAGGACCAAAGCTACCATCAATGTCACAAGTAAAGCCAGCTTTGCAAAGCTGCTGTTGCATCCACTTTACATCATCACCCTTGCACATACGGACAAGAACACGAGTGGGGAACTTATGAGTGTTTACTTCATATTCATTCTGCTGTCCCTTACGTTCAAAAGTAATAATCGCATTAATAATACGGTTCTCAGATAGAGCATGAACGGTCTTGCCCTCATACTTCATAATCTCTGAGCCACCGCCATCAAGCTTAATGAGATTGGTAAAGCCCATTGGCTTAAACTTATAATAAGCTTCGGCATAAGGCGAAATCATGTTACTGCGAGTAGACTTCCAATCCATAATATAAATGTTATTGTCGTTTGGCTTAAGTCCAAGAAGAATATGATAGGTTGCGTAAAGTTCGCTGCCACTCCACCCTTGAGGTTTAACATAATCCTTCCACATAACGTCCTTGCCATCCTTAATTAAAGGAATACCTGCAATGGCATATGTCATAGTATCTCGAAGCTCAGTTAGGTCTTCCATATGTGGCTTGCCATTTTCAATATAAAAAGTTGTGAGAGCATGACCGCAGAACTGAGGAACACCGCCTTGAGGGACATAAGAATTATAGAAATACTTTTCTCCTACAAACTTTCCGCGCAACTCATTATACTTCGCAAGTGGAACGGAAGTGGTTTCAATGTCACAAACAAGATGATTTACTGGAAGAGTAAAATATTCTCCGCTTTCCTTAAATCCAGCAAAGAAATTTGCATTTACATAAGTAGAATGATTCTTTACGTTCTTCTTGGCACAATTTACCATCTTGATAGCAAATTCGTCAACAGACCCCGAAAGAATATTAACTCCATCTTTTTTCGTTAGATTCATTTAAAGTAAAATCTCCTTTATTAAAAGCCGTTTAATTTTCTGGCTGTAATTCATAATAAATATCGCGCACAATAACCATTACAATATAAAACAGTAAAGTTTTAATCCATCCCATCCAAGGAATGCCTAACAAATAACAAAGCCCCTTAGAAAGAATTGCCAAAATAAAATACTCCAATCCAAGTCCAAAAAGAATTAATCCTAAACAAAGCACTATAATTCCAACTACAACAGCGGTAACTAAAATACCAGCTAAAATACCTGTTGTGCAACCTGTCACTACAGTGATACATTTAATGAATATATCTTTAGCTATTTTAAGTAGATTGCTTGCTTTCATTATTTTGACCTCCTGTGTTAAACATAGGCCAGAAATAATAATCAAGAATATTTCCTCTGCCCTCGTTAAATTCATTTACAGAATTAAAATAGTTTTCTAACTGATTGTATTTTTCTTTTTTAGATTCTGTTTCTTCAAGTTGGTCTACTTTCTTTTGTGCTTTTGCTCGAATTTGAGAGAGTTTTACAGCATCTTTGTAAAAAGCAGAGTCTAAGAAAATTTCTTGACGAGCTTTGTTGATTAAATACATTGCTTTTTGAAATTCAAGTTGAGCTTTTCTTTCTTGAATAACTGTAATAAAATATTTATGATACCCTTCACAATCGCAAGTATAACTTCCTAATTCTGTTTTAACATTTTCTTGCATTTGAGCTAAAACATCTGGTTTGAAAAGGCGCATTTCTTTGCCACAAAATTTACATTTATGAGGAATATCGGTAACGGTACGCTCTCGAATTTTTTCTTCCTTGTTAATTTCATCACAGTTAATTACTGTAAAATTATTTGAGCTAATTTTATTTTTTAACTCGTTCTTTTTCAAATCTTTCTTTTCCATTCAGCTAAACGCTCACATTCTTTCGCAGCAGATTCTACCGATTTAGCATATCCAAGTTTTGTTAAAGCATGATAATAAGCACAAATAGAACTAAAATCAATCTTCATAGATTTTGTATTGCCTTTAATTTCAATTCCAGCTTCTTTTAAACCAGTGTAAATTTCTGCGTTTAGGAAAGTATCATTTTTAATTTTGCTGCATACTGACATAAGCCATGCTTCGCAATGCGGAGTGATATAAGGGTCAGTCATGATTATTTTCCTCATCTTTCTTGAGATATTCTTGAGAAGCATAATAAAGGTAAGTTTTTACAAAATTAAATTTCTCTTCTGCGTTTTCTGTGTTCTTATATAAATAAATATAACCATAAAGAACAGAATCGAGATAACTATCCGTACAAAAAGTATATCCGTTTGCGTCGAGACATAATTCATAATTTCCCTCAAAATAAAGAAGCGGATAATAAAGAGGTTTGTGTTCTCCAATTAAAGATACAGATTCAATAATATATAGAACATCTGTAATTTTATGTGCTACACAAGAACACCCTTTAGTATAAGCATAAGCATTACGTTGGAAATAAGTTGCAGCATCTTTTAACTCTTCCTGTGTTTCTTTTGCTTCGGCGTAAGTTTGATATACGAGATATTTCTGAGCTTTTGGAGTCTTAGTGTCCAATAAATCAGAATAAAACTTTTCTACTTCTTGATAATTTAATTCCAAAATTGAAACTCCTTTCTCTGGTTTGTTTTGATTATAACATACAATATCTTGTATGTCAAGAAAAATTTTTATGAATGTAAATATTTATATAGACTAAGAGAGCGGTTAAATTTCCGCTCTCTTGGTCATTTGATTTTTATTTTATGAAAGGAGGAATTTACCAACATTAACTAATTAAATCTTCTTGTAACGAGTCTCACGAATTTCCTGAACGGAAGGAACATTACTAATGTCAATGTGATTCTTATCACAATAACGCTCAAGATTTGCACACAGAATTCGTGCATCCTTAAGAGCACCTGCAATGATTCGGTCAAAGTCACGATGATACTTATATAGTGCCTTTTCACGAGAGAGCTTAATGCCATCGTCCTCATTAAAGGTATCGCCATCCTTGAAATTGACTCGTGCAGCGCCCCTATAAGAAGGCTTCATAATAACAGGCTCATGGAACTTAGTGTCTTCAAAGGCAACATACTTAGTAGAAAGTGTACTAAAGAGCTTAATAAGAACATTAAAAGCATCAATATCAGTACGCTTAAGCTCTGCCTTAGTTACGCCAGCGTCCTCAAGAATTAGATACTGAAAACCATCTTCATAGCAACCGCAACACTTATTATCACAATCAAACAGGAAAGGCTCATCCTGAGTAGAGGTTGTGGGCATATAGTTATCAATCATTTTTTGTTTCTCCTTAAATTTGTCTAATTAAAATGTTTAAATTGTTTACTGTTACTATATATAAAACTACAGGTGTAGCTTATTTTTATTGTTTGAAACCAAAGCTACACCTGTATGGTTAGTAGCAAATATGACGAAGAGAATTAAAAATCTCAAGTCCTGCAATATACCGTGCTTCTCGTAGACAATCTTCCATAAGAGCGTCCATTGCAGCGTGTCCTAAACCACCGTTCAAACTTGCGTCCCGCTCACAATCGTTGTAGATTTGTTGAGCTCTTGCTTCAAATTCTTCATGGGTCATTCTGTTTTGGTTCCTTTTGCTGGGGTAAAATGTGTCTTGCGAAAGGACACATGAGGTACACTTAATTATATTTTATATCAAACTCTTTTGGATTTTGAATATATTTATTATATTGTTCATAAGTTAAATAATTCCAATAATACCGACGTATCTTTTTTTTATTTATTATGGCTTGATGCATATGTGTTGAACCAGTGTTCAAAAAAATTTCAGCTTGTCTGGTAGAGGGAAAAGCTTGCAAAAATTTTTGGGTGATTCCATCAAATTGAGCAACAGGTTTTGGCTGAGAACTTAAATCTTTTGGCTTATTTTCTTTTGGCTAACGATAATCTTTAGAATGATAGGAACAATTGTTATTTTTAAGTCTCTTTATTATTGCATTTACGCTAATTCCTAATTCTTTACTGTATGCTGTAAAATTACCATTAAGTTCTGTTAATCGTTTTTTAATTTCGTCAAGAGTTGGCCAATCTATGCGTTCTAATTTTTTTGAATAACATTTAAAACACAGTTTTGCATCTTCATACATTTTAGCTCCGCAAATTGGACAAATAGACCCATCTTTTTTTATTTTTCTAATAGGAAAAATAAAGTTTTCTTGTGGTAACAATTTCCCATGATTTATATCGGAAATAACAGGCAACGAGAATCCATATTTTAAACTTAAATCACTAATCTATAAATCAGAATCTTTTAGGTCTTTGTATATATCTAAAACAATCTAATCTGTTAGTCCCTCAGTATTATAGGGTGGCGCTCCCTTTCCCCGTTTTGTTGAATTGCATCCATTATAAAATGTATCGTAATATGCTATCCAATAGCGCTCTTTTTCATCCAATTCTTCTTTATCACACTGAATAAAAGGTTCAAACTCAAATGCATTTAATCCATATTTTCTTAAAGTACGATAAAAATAAGAATTATAAGCTCTGGAATCTTTTTTAGCATACTACTAAAAATGTTCTTTAATCCTTTTCTCAATGTTTTTTCTTCCTGTCTGACCGATGTAAATTACTTTTTCCGAATCTTTTTTAATTACTCGATATAAACCTGCCATAACAGCTCCTTTTTTATTGTTTTAAGAGCAAGGGGAAGATTAACCTCCCCTTGAAAGTCTCTGAGGGCGTGGGACTTGAACCCACATCCACCCACTCAAAATGGTACGGTTTTAGAGACCGCGATGTTTCATTACACCAGCCCTCAATATTTAATTTTTAGAAAGGACTCGACGCTAAAGAAAGGAAACTCACCACAAAGCTAATAAAACAACACACAAAATTCGATTGGAGGAATCAATGATTTAGTAAATAAAATAGTATTTTTATCTATTATAATATATGTTGCTGTGAGCGTCGATTTGAAAGATTACTTATACAATTATTTTAGTATAGTTATTAGCGTAAGATGGATTTGAACCATCGACCTGTCAATTATAATGGAATCCACAGCAAGGATTGAACTTGCATTCTTTGTCTTACTTAGACGATGCGGATGTTGACTGCTCTAACCAACTGAGCTATTACGCTATATTCTCGACCCTGTTTGAATTCTTAATTAACAGTTAAGTCCAAAAAAGTTTGCTGTAAGGGTCGATAAAGAAAGGAAAAATGTGATAAAAACTAAAAGCTTTCACTAAAAGTTTTTACAGACTAAATATGAAAATCAAATTTAGAAAAACGAAGTTACACGAGAATTTGACTTGACTTCTTGGGTGCTTCACCCTCAAATTCATAGTCAATATATGGATACATCTTTTCAGATGTAATCTTATTCTTACATACAGGACAAATGTATTGAACCTTGGGAGGATATGTCGGAATCATCTGATTCGTCATTTCCATCTCAGCTTTACACTTCGCACAGAAAAGACTAACCTTAAATGCACGAGTGACATTTGACTGCTTCTCAAAGGTCGCAAGTTCAGTTGGATTTGCTCCAAGAATCGCTGGACCATTTGGAGTATTGAGAATATCCATTTTAGATTTTTGCTCCTTTTTGTTTTCAGGATTTGTGCTAATTTGTTTTTAATCTCGACTCATTATTACAAATATAAATAAAGGCATTATATGTAGAAGGAAAATTGCTGTGAGAGTCGATATATTTAAGATTGGTTATCAGTTGTGGCAGGACTCGAACCTGCGAATAACGGAGTCTGGGCTCAAAAGCAAGACTTGCACTTGCATTGTCGGATTATCGTCCGATAGCCTACTAACAGAACTTATATAGTGCTACTTAACCCATCACACCATATAACCCATTTAACTGATTCTGAGAAAGTCCGTTGCCTTACCGCTTGGCTACACAACTATATAAATATTCATCTAAAGTAAAATCAGGATTTTGTTTTTGCAAATAATGAAATTCTCGATGGCAATTAGCACATAATACTGCACATTTAGCTATTTCTTCTAAAACGCTGTTTATGTTAGAAGTATTTGCTATCATTCTTGCTACCGTATCCTTTTTTTCACTGGGATTTTTATGATGAAAATCTAAAACATAAGGTCTGGTTTCACCACATTTTTCACAGCAAAGATGAGATTTAATTTCATTTATTTTTGCCACTTTTTTGTTATAGTTTTCTTTAACTTTTTTTAAGTGACAGCTTTTACAATAAGCGTTTCTCTATTGTTTTTCTTTATTGCGCCAGCCAAAATTTTCGATTGGTTGTTCAATTTTGCATTGAGAACAAATTTTAGTCTACATTGATTAATTCCTTTTTAAGATTTAGAAAAACAAGAACTTCGGTTGGGACTTTCGATTCCTCACCCAACAACTCCAACATACCCTCCGAAGAGGTTGACCGACAGGAGGCATTTTAATTTATATATCGTGTTTTAATACTACGAAGTTCTTTGTTTTAACCATTAAAGCGCTTTAGCACTTTAATGCTTTAGTGGGTGAAGAGATTTGAACTCTCGCTTCGAAACATCGGACGCTTCGCAGACTTGCCTTATTATCGTACACCCACATTTATTTTATGTACTAAGTATAGCACATATTTTTCAGTTTGTCAAGACTTTTCTGTTTTTTATTTTTCTCAAACAAGAGAGAGAAGTGCTCAACCATCCATAATTACACAAAGAAAGGAGGCGATTCCAAAGAGGAGGAATCAAAAATGAAAGCAAAACACAAATACGAAACAGAGCACTAAAAGAATGTCAATTCAAAATAAAACGATTTTTTATGAAACAAACCCATGTTGGGAGCAACATTCTCTCTCTTGATTGTGACTTAATTATATCACGGATTGATAAGATTGTCAAGAGTTTTTTCAGAAGTTTTTTTGCTTTCTTTTTTAACTTCTTTAGAAACTCCGTAAATCTCCTGAGTTACCTTACGACGCTCAAGCTCATTCTTATAAGCTTTTTCACGAGCATCAACGTTCATGTCATTGTATGCAGCAACATAAACTTCATTACCGCACTCTTCACAGAACGCAATTTTTTCACCGTAGCTAAAATTAACTCCACGAATAGTAAGATTAACTTTTGCTACATCTGTGTCATAGCCAACCATCTTGTTACAATGAATACAAAAGACCGTTGGCTTAGGATTTTTAAAATTAAACATTAGAATAAAACCTCGTTTTTATCCTCTGGTGTTTTTCCAATAAGATGCCATGTTATACTTGGGAACGCCAGTCACTTCGCTGATTATCATCTCAGGAAACGGAAATACATACTTCTTAGCTTCCTGAACAGAATCAAACTCTACTTCTGCGTAAGACCAAGCATCATCAACAATACAAACCTCAATAGGATTTCCCTTGCCAAAAATAGTAAACTTTTCTTTCTTAATAGGATTCTTTCCAGTTTCCTTACTAAGCTTGGCAACAAACTTTCGAGCAGAGAAAAGCTTATCTTCAATTTCAATACGTTCAAGACCACTACCGCTCTTAAAGGTCATTTTGCCATTATTAGAACCTGCCTTGTAACGAATACGAATCTCATGAGCAATCTTACCATTTGCATCAAAAGCTACATCGAGATAGTATTGCCAAAGCTGTTCACGCACGATATTAACATCATCAGGGAAGTCAAAATCTCCTCCCTTTAAAAGCCATTTACGTTCAATCTCTGTAGCCATTAATACTTTACCTCATCTGGTTCATAGTTTTTGTTTAGAATGTAATTATACTGTTCTTCTTCTCGTTCACGGGCTTCTCTTGCGCTAACAACATCAGCAACCCACTCGCGATAATAAAAACGCATAACTTCTTCCATGTAATTTTTATCTTTACAAGTAGGCAAGCCAAATTCAGGATGCTTAAGACAGTATTCATCATATTCCTGACAAGTTGCTGGATACCAATCCTTATTGCTTACAAGAGTCCAAGGAAAAATTTTAGAGAAGCACCCAGTATTTTTCTTTTCAATCCAAATTTCATCAATAATATCGTAAGGACTGTATACTACTCGGTAATCTTCTCCGTCAAAAACGAACGGAATAGACAGGCATTGCTTACTCATGCAGGGTCATTTCCTTTCTATGTAATTTTTAAATGGTTGCGGGAGTCGGAATTGCACACGACGTAGACGAGGTTATGAGTCTCGTTTGGGAACTAACACCCTTCCCGCCTTATTTGTCCTCACTCCAAGTCACCACTCTCTTTGTGAGGACGATTATTAAAAAGATTTTTACATTGAATTAGGACCTTTGTTTTCTCGACTTTTAGCTATTTCCCATTAATATTCATATCAACATTAGGAAGAAAAAGAGAAAGAAACGCAGAAAGACCTACCACCTACACCTACTACACCTACACCGTCGTGAGATTATGCTCGTATCTTTTTGTCAAAGCAATGATATATGCTGTGAAAGACCTATTTTAAGTTGCAATTTTCTTGTGGCACTTAAAGAAGAGGAGATACTTAAGACATAAAAATCTTTTTTAATACAATTTAATAAAGTTAATAACGTTTTTAAAACTCGACACATTTATACATTCTGTTGCTCTACCCGTTGAGCTACGTCCGTATATTGGTACGGACGGTAGGATTTGAACCTACAACACACAGTCCCCTTGTAAGTATTAAAACTTTGTTGCTGTTAGTGTCGAAGCAAAATGAGGAGGCTCATCATATTGAGCCGTGGTAGCTCAGGTGAGATTCGAACTCACACTTTGCGGATTTTGAATCCGCCTTCTCTGCCGTTGGAATACTGAGCCATATTCAGTTTAGCAACTACTGACAGACCAGCTTTACACATATCTGTCCTCGGTTCGATTAGGGAGAGGTTTACAGGAATATTCCGACAAACTTGCACCCAATTGTCTCGGTCATTTTCATTGCTAAACATAGAATAGCCTTTCTATTTTTACCAGTCCATCAGGCTTGGAGGGCGGTTCAGTGTCGAATACATTGTAACCAGCTAAACTGTATTCCGAGATAGGTTTCGTACCATATCTTACGGATTTCTTGTTTTTTGAAAAGACATCAAGAAATATCTAACCATTCTGTCTTTTGGTACGAGGTGTTTATATCGGAGTCACTATAGCACATTTTTAATCCTCTTACGCAACGTTCAAAGGAGCAACCCAAATACTAATTGCTTATTGATTTATCCGAACCTCGTTGGTCCCCATAATTGGATTCGAACCAACTTCCTCTTCCGATGTGACTGTTATTACTAAGGAGCTACTTTAGTATTTATTCAATGTCAGTCAACGAGAATGCACCATTACACTAATGAGGATATAAATGTTATAGACCGTTTAACTATAACCTCTTGACTCATTCCCTTATACAAGCAAGGTGACGGGACAGTTCCAAGTTTTAATGAAGACCCCTGCTATGCTACTTCATACGGATTTAATGGGGCGAGAATACCCAATCCATTACTCAAGACCTCTTACTTTATAGAGTCTATAGAGCACAAACACTCAGTAAGAGCTATCGACTGTGCTACCGTTGGTAATGTGACGATTTCTCGCTGGAAGCTGGGTTATTTAAACACTCACCAGCCATTCGTGTAAGGGGAATCCGAAGACACCCACCCTTCACTTCTCTTTTAAGGGAAGAGAGAAGAAACTTCCCTACCTTTACTCAGATTCGAACTGAGACCCCACGAATACGACTTCGCCGTGCTTCCGTTACACTATAAAGGCAAAGCGCTTTCTGAAAGACCCAATAAACTTTCAGCCCTTATACTGAAATCTTCTACATAATATCCTCTGCACAGGAATTGAAAGATATTCAGGGAAGGTTTTATATTGGAAAAATGCAGACTTCGCAATAAAGGATTTAGAAGATGCTACATAGCGGATTCGAACCACTGTTTTTCGGGTTACGAACGAACTGCCATTGTTCGAATGTAGCATATAAGTGAGCATACTCGACACTTTTTACAGGTCAACCACGACTTAGACATTCCTTGCTCAAGGGATATTCTAATAGGGAGTCGAACCCTACACGATGTTTTTCAAGAACATTAAGTAAAATTGCTGTGAGTGTCGAATGGACATTAAACATTTACAAAAGAATCTGGTAGTCGGATTGTACTTCCTCTTCACCGACTATTCGGAGGGTTAGTCACCTTAATCCTCTCGTTGAGTAGGATTCTCATGCAGTCTAACCGTAGCATGAGTTATGCTTAATTACCTCAGTAACTAAGAAGCTGTTTAGGTAAGTTCGCTACGCTTACCCCGTGGAATATCCACGCACGATTTTCTACCACTCGGGATTCTTATCACATTAGCACCCTGATAAGTTTCACCAACTATATATCGTGTTCTTTCCCTTTCATTTTCTGCTTCGAGCGCCAATCGCTTGCGTTCTACTCCAAGACTTCGGACGGGAGTTGGGGAGTGATGTTTTGTTAGTCTATCACCAAGACTATGGTAATGATAACAGGCAGGACAGCGATTAATCCTTACTTAAATGTTTCCTGCAATTACTGCTTACTTCACTCTTGTAATTTACAACATATATATACGATATATGAGGTCGAAGTCGCTTCTTCATTGCATTCGTTAGCATCTAAGCTCACGCACC
>ERZ1026868.698-NODE-698-length-19589-cov-9.722535_pt1 | contig 19589 bp, 18 predicted proteins | sample MGYA00380164_ERZ1026868 | MGnify/ENA primary metagenome ERZ1026868 (study PRJEB33269, sample SAMEA4719800) | human gut metagenome | biome: human-associated habitat; feature: organic feature; material: feces | place: Cameroon | collected 2013-10 ... | reverse complement strand
TCTCCGTGGTCTCGGCTTTGCTCCCTGCGATGCTTGTCTCACGCTTCAAGCCGATTGATGTCGTGAAAGGCGAGTTCCGTTTCAAGAACAAGATGATATTCGGCAAGGTGTTCATCGTGCTCCAGACCGTGTTCAGCGCCATCCTTATCACAATGGCCATCGTGATGACAGCGCAGGTGAGCTACCTCGTGAACCTTCCGGTGGGCTACGAGACAAAGGATGTCATTCAGGTCAATTCACGAGATGTAGGCTATAGGAGAGGACCTCAGGAGGCGCTTCGCACCAGATTGAAGGCTTTGCCTCAGGTGGTTGACGCAGGACTTGGAATCACTTCTCCGGTTTCTTGCGGAGCGAACGGCCTTCACGATGAGAACAATCAGATAATCGGTTGGATGCGTATGGCCCAGTTGGACACGACTTCGCTTAGGATTCTGGGAATCAAGGTCTTGGAAAAATACAGCGAAATTTCCTCGCCAAAAGTGCTTCTGACGGAGACCTCCAAGAGGAGTCTTGGCGTGACGGCGGAGCATCCTTACGCTGGCGGAAGCTACACCAATGGTGAATATGAAATCTGTGGCGTCATCCCGGATTTCCGCGCCAACAACGCTCTGTTCGAGCCGATGGAGAACGAGCGTAATTCCATAAGGATCATAGACGAGAATTATGATTATGCCTTCATTCAGCTTCTTAAGATAACTGGTGATCGCTCCGAGGCTATGGCCGCGGTCAGGAATGTCTGCAAGGAGTTTGCGAAGGAGACCACAGGCGTTCCTGTGGAGATGGAGGCTTACTATCTGGATGAGAAACTGGTAGATGATCTGAAGGGCACCAAGAACACGATGCTTCTCGTGATTTCGTTTATGATTATGGCCATCCTGATCTCGGCTCTCGGCTTGTTCGCGATGTCGCTCTATTTCACTGAGCAGCAGAGCCGCCAGATCGCCGTACGCAAAGTCTTCGGCGCCGAGGTCAGCTCGGCTGTCTGGACTTTGTCCAAATCGTTCATGGTCATGAGCCTTGTGGCTGTCGTGCTTGCCGTCCCGTTCGCCGTGTGGGGCATCACAGATTACCTTCAGGCGTTCTACACCAAGATCGCCTTTCCTTGGTGGGCGGTTGTGCTTGCGGCCTTGATCTCGCTGCTGATCTCATTCCTCTCAGTGGTCGGGCAGACCTACAGCGCCGCCACCAAGAATCCGGTCAAGACCCTGGGACAGGATTAATCAGGGGGGGTAAGAACCCAACTTTATACGTTTCTTATCAAAATTTACGTTTTTGTTCCCTATAATTGCGGAACATGAACTGTGAACTATGATAAGAAACGTTAGTTTTTATGATGTCCTCATCGCTTTGGGTGATCTGATTATGCCACGCGAATGCATCGTTTGCGGGCGGCCTCTGGCCCTGCGGGAACGCCACCTCTGCATCGGTTGCCTTGCCGACCTGCCACGGACGTATTTCTCGAATATGCCGCGCAACCAACTTGCCGACAGGTTCAACTCCTTGATCCAGCGGGATCTGGACGCGGCCGGCGGTTTTGAGGAATATGCCTGCGCGACATCCTTGTTCTTTTATCGCTCACAGACCGGCTACAGGCTTATCACCCAGAGACTGAAGTACCATTCCGACTATGCCGCCGGCCGTTATTTCGCCTCTATGCTCGGCCGTGAGATGGCCACCTCGCCGATTTACTCAGATGTGGATGCCGTGATCCCCGTGCCGCTTCATTGGACCCGCCGCTGGTCCAGAGGGCACAATCAGGCCGAGATCATCGCCGAGGTGCTGGCAAGAAACCTTGGTGCGGAGATGCGTACGGACATCATTTACAGAGCCAGACGCACCCGCACCCAGACACGACTCTCGGTCGAGGGCAAGGCGTACAATGTCGAGGGGGCGTTCAGGATAAGGCGGATGAGGGCTGTCCCTGAATATTCACACATCCTTCTGGTGGACGATGTTTTCACTACCGGGGCGACGCTTCATTCCTGTCACAGGACATTGAGGGGCCTTTTTCCGCCGCCAGTCCGAATCAGTGTCGCCTCTTTGGCTTGTGTCGGAATGTAAGAAGTGTTACGATTCGGTTACAAATCGTAAGGATAAACGTTTTAGATTTCGTATGTTCCCGTATGATATGCTTCTCGTGCCGTATATCGTGTGTCTATTAAAACCGATTAAAATTTTCCTTATTGTTTATAGGGTTGGAAATAAAACGGTTAAGTCGGAATATTTGAAAATTTTTGCAAAAAATATTAAAAAATGTTTGCAAGTATAAAAAAAAGCTGTACCTTTGTACTCGGGTTGAGCAAGGAGGTTCTCTCCCCGATCAACCTATTGGTTATTAGTTTTAGTGTTATTAATTATGTGGTTAGAGTGAGAGTCCACGCGCGATGCGTCGACGCTCATTTTTTTTGTATATACCCCAGCCTTAGATATGTTCGGTCGCTGAGCCTGTCGAGGCGACCGAAGTGTTCCGGTAACAGACCTTGCCGATATGCCTGACTATTCTTAAATTTGTAAGAAGAAAACACAACGTATATGCTAGAACTCGGAATCAAAGGCCGTCAGGAGGAGATCGTGACGGAAGAACTTACCGCCAGCCACATCGGCAGCGGCACTGTCAGGGTGTTCGCCACCCCGATGATGATAGCCCTGATGGAACGCACAAGCCGCCTCAGTGTGAAGCCTTACCTTGAGGAGGGACAGGAGACTGTCGGAACAAAAGTCGATGTCTCACACGTCTCTTCCACACCTGTCGGTCTGAAGGTGTGGTGTGAAAGCGAAGTCGTTGAGATTGACCGCCGAAGGATTGTCTTCAAGGTGGCTGCCTACGATGAGAAAGGCCTGATAGGCGAGGGCACGCACGAGCGCTTCGTCATTGACGTCGCCAAATTCCAGGCAAAGACCGAAGAAAAGAAAACACATTAAGAATTTACTTCCCGCACATCCTGCGGACCTCTTTCCGGGCCTTACGGAACTGTGCGAGATATTCATCATTCGCCTGCAGCCGCGCGAACACGGCTCCGGCGATGATTCTTGCCGCCTTGATGTCACTCATCCAATGGCAGCCGGCTATGACTCTTGAATATGCCCCCTCGTCCGCACGCTTAAGGATCTCGTTCTGCCTTTCCGGGCGCAGTGCGCAAAGGATGTAGGCCAGGCCGTAGTAGTTGGCGGAATGGCCGGACGGATAGGAATAGTTGGTCTTCATCCATTCATCTGACTCAGGAGTCATACTGCTTTCCCCGTAATAGACAAACGGGCGGGTTCTCCTGTAATATTCCTTGGCCTCCTTGCAACCTATGCCGCCGAAGCACTCCTTGCTGCGCATCAGCAGCTCGTAGGTCTGCGGCATTGTCTCCTTGGTGATCTCCAGTCCGAATGACTCCGCGAACTTCAGCAACGCCTTGTCGCTCATATCCGCATCCTGGACGGCCTGCTCGCCTCGTGGCGTGTCCCTGAGCAGCTTCGCCTGGAAGAAGTGATATTCATCGGCCAGAAACTCCGGGGAACCTGGCTGTGGAGGCGGTGGCAGGAGGGTCTTGCTGTCCGCTACCTCCTCCTGCGTGAGGTAAAGCTTCTGTGCGGCGATGTCTCCTGAATATGTCAGGAATATAATGACGGAAACCAGCGCCGTCAGCATCGGGGAGAGAAATCTTCTCATAGTGGTCAATGTTCTATGCGACCTTATTTAAAGTCAACTGAATGAGTGAGTTTGCCGTCTGTGTCGTAGATCCTTACGGTGATGCTTTTGGAGCTGGCGGTGATCTCCATCCTTTGCCACTGCCCGTTGGTGATGACCGGGAACTTGGCGTCGGTCGAACCTACCTCTCTGAGTGAATATCTATGTACGTGGCCGCTGAGCATCAGATCGACCCCGGCATTGTTGAGAATAGGCAGGAACTTCTGGGACATATTCAGATTGCCGTGCCAAGCGTCCTCGGTCTGCGGAGGAATATGGCTGAACACGATCCGTCTTTCGGCGTTCTTCCAGTCATCGCTCTCCACAACGCCTTTCAGCCACTTGGCCTCCTGGTTGAGGTACGGCTCAGAGCAGAGTCTGCCCTGGTTCTCGATGTCGCTGTCAACCTTGTCCTCACCGCTGTCCATCACCAGGAAGAAGAACTTGCCGTATTTGAACGTGTAGTAAGGTCCGTGCTCCGGGAAGTCGAAATATTCAGAGATCCTGAGGGCCTCCTTGCCTCTGTACTCGTGGTTGCCGCGGGCCATAAACAGCGGAGTCTCAGCGGCGAAGAGGTCGCTGGCTGGTTTGAGGTAGTGCTTGATGATCTTGTCGCTGTAGGCAAGGTCAGAGGTCATATCCCCGTTGAACATCACGAAATCGAACTCTTTGTTCTTCTCCTTGTCGGCGAAAAGCCTGCGCAGAAGCGAGTCCTGTGCGTGCACATCGTTGACGACAGCGAACTTGACCTCGTTGTAATTCTCGTCCAACGTTCTTGCCTTAGGCAGGTTGACCTTGTAGGCCGGGGCACCGGACCCCTTGCCATAGACCGGATTGTAGTTGTGGTGGTAGTCCTGCACGGCCGTCATCATAACCCTATAGCGGTAGCTTGTGCCGGGTTTAAGCCCGTCTACCGTCACTTTGTGGATCTTCCCGATGGGTTTCAGGCCGTGCCCCCTAAGGTCGTAGAACTTCGGCCTGTCGTTGTAGTAGAAATTCTCCGCGTTGTCCGGGGCGATCTCCACCCATCCCACAGCGTCCACATCCGTGATCCACATCACCGTGAAGCTGTCCGTGGTGACATTCTGAAGATAAGGTCCGCACACGATCTTCGCGCTGACCGGCCCGTTCTGCGCCCCTGCCAAGAACGGCAGCACCGCCAGAACCGCAATCAAAAGGTACTTTTTCATATTCTTGAATCTCATTGTTTATTAGTTCGACCAATTGAGGAATATATCCTCAAATACAAAATTACTCCGTTTTGCCGAAAGGGCAAAATTTGTGAATATTCGATTTTTTGCGTATTTTGCGTTACGAAAATTACGTAAAATTGATAAATATGGGACAGAACTTCAAACCTACCAATCCTTTTCTTATTTCAGGGTATGTCGGTCCTGAATATTTCTGTGACAGGGAGTTGGAAACATCCAAAATTGTGGATGCTTTGAGCAATGGCAGAAATCTTACACTGGTCGCTCCAAGAAAAATGGGAAAGACAGGACTGATCCAACACTCTTTCAATCGTCTTGAAAGTAAGAATTCGGTCTGTATGTATTTGGATATATTCCCGACAAATTGTTTGGGTGATTTTGTCCGGGTTTTCGCCGGAGCTGTCCTTGGGCACTTGGATTCAACCCCGCAGAAGGCTCTTAAAAGGATTGGACGATTTATAAAAAGCTGCCGTCCTGTATTTACAGTTGACGAGAAGTCCGGTGCTCCCAAAGTAACAATAGAGGTGGCGGACACTGATCAGGAATCAACATTGAAAGAAATATTTGAGTATCTCCGCTCATCAGAAAAGCGTTGCTATATCGCCATTGATGAGTTTCAGCAAATTACAGAATACCCGGAAAAAGGAATCGAAGCACAGCTCCGTTCGTATATTCAGTTTCTTCCGAATGTCAATTTTATTTTCGCGGGCAGTCGGCAGCATTTGATGCAGGAGATGTTCCTTTCTTCAAAAAGGCCTTTTTACCAAAGTACACAGATTCTGAACCTTGAAAGGATTGATAGACAGGAATATTTCAGTTTCGCCGAGTCGTTCTTCAAAAAGAAGGGTAATCGTCTGCCTCAGAGTGAATTTGACGTGATCTATGACCGCTATGAGGGACACACTTGGTATGTTCAGTCTGTTTTGAACAGGTTGTATTCGTTTTCCAAGGATGTGGACGATCCGTTGATTGAATATGCCTTGTCGCAGATTATGAGCGAGTTCAGTTATAGTTACGAGACGTTGCTCAAGGCGCTTCCGGCAGGCAGTGTGAGACTTCTACGCGCCATCGCATCCGAAGGAAAAGTGAAAAGTGTCACATCCGGAGAGTTTATTTCAAGGCATAGGTTAAGGGCGGCCAGTAGTATAAGCTCCTCGCTCAAGAGATTGCTGGATAATGAATTGGTATATAAAACCCCTGACGGTTACATTGTCTATGACCGCTTTATGGGGGAGTGGCTACGCCAGTTGGATTTTTGATCAAAAAGTAGTTCGTCCTTTTATTTCTCGCCCGTGTACATCCGGCAGATGCCGAGGGTGAAGGCTTTGTGGGTGACGGTGCGGAAGCCGGCCTCGCGCATCGTGGCGGTGAATTCCTTTTTGCCTGGGAAAGCGGCCACAGAGGCGGGGAGGTAGGCGTAGGCGGCCTTGTCACCGGAGACCTTTCCGCCGATCTTCGGGAGGATGTGGAGGAAATAGAGGTCGTAGAACCAGCGGATTACCTTGTTCTCGGGACGGGAGAGCTCAAGGATCACGAGACGGCCGCCGGGTTTGAGGACGCGGAGCATTTCTCTGAGGCCCTTCGGTCTGTCCTCGAAGTTCCTGATTCCGAAGGCTATGGTTACTCTGTCGAAGGTGTTGTCGGGAAAGCGGAGGTTCTCGCCGTCGCCTTCCTCGATACTAATCATTCCGTTCAACTCTGCCTTGTCAACTTTCTCGCGCATCACCGCCAGCATTCCTTCCGATAGATCCACGCCGGTCACGTGACCTCCGGTCAGCGCCTTGGCGATGGCGATCGAGAAATCCCCCGTTCCGCAGGCCAGGTCCAGGACCTGAACCGGTGCCGGAGCGTCCACAATCTGTTTCAGAGCCTTCTTTCTCCAGATCTTGTCCACGTCCAGTGAAAGTATGTGATTCAGAGCGTCATAGTCGCCAGCGATGCTGTCGAACATATTCCTGACTTTTGTCTTTGTCGGCATATTCCTAAAAAAATAAAAATCCCGCTCCGGCGAGGATGGAGAGGAAGAAAGTTGAGATTACGAGCATCGGGAGCATCGGGTCGAGAGCACGCTCTCTTCGGGTCCATACGCCCTGCAAGTGCTTGATGTACAATGGGAGAGTGATGATGAATATGTAATGTCCCGGCGCGAAGTCATAGGCCGCGCCAAAGGTCAGCATCAAGGCCCAGCCCAAAGCGACCAGGATGGTCTGGTATATTCTCGCGCCCTTCATCCCGAGCTTGATGGCCACGGTCACACGATTCACCGCATCCGTCTTCATATCCCTAATGTTGTTGACATTCAACACTCCCACGCTGAAGCACCCGATGGCGGATGCCGGAAGCAGCATAATCAGCGGCGGCAGTTCCCGAGCCGCGACATAATACCCACCGAGCACCGACACGAGGCCAAAGAATATGAAGACGGACACATCGCCCAGTCCCCTGTACCCGTAAGGATTCTTTCCGAGCGTGTACTTCATCGCACCCACAATCGCCGCGGCGCCAAGCACTTCCAGGCAGATTGACTCAGTTTTGAATATGCTTCCGAAGGAGACACTTATCATCGCCAGACCGGAGACGATGCAAAGACCAATGAATATTCCGATGAGCTTCTTGATGTCTCCTATGGTCATATCTCCGCTGCCGAGGGCATACTGAGGTCCCTGTCTGTCAGCGGAGTCTGTGCCGCTGAGGGTGTCTCCGAGTTCGTTGGACAGATTGGAAAGGATCTGCAGGCAGACGGTCGTCAGGAAGATAAGCGCGGCTGTCCACGGACTGACCTCGGTGTTGTCCGCCGCGAGCGTCACCCCGAGGATCACTCCGGCCAAGGATAGCGGAAGAGTCCTCAGTCTCATCGATTTTATGCTGGCTTTCAGAGTCATATTCAATAATTGTTTGATTCTGTATAACAAAGGTACTCATATTCTCGAAAATATTCATAACTTTACATTCCTTGTGGGAATCGGCCCGCTTTGGCGGTGTCGCTTCAAGGCAGGAAAGGTTGAACATTAATATTCATAGAATATGAGACGTAATTCATTCATTCTGGCGGCTGTGGCTGCTGTTGCCGCTGTCGCTTGCGGCCCTAAGGTTTCTGACAAGACGGCCATCGAAGGCACTTTCGAGGCCAACGCACCTGAGGAGGTGAACATCAAGATCCAGGATCTTGGGATTGACACCACTGTCACTGTTACCGACGGCAAGTTCGCCGTTGAGCTTCCGGCCTCCAAAACCGCTTTGGCTCAGTTGTCCGGCAAAGGTGTCAGGGCGAAGTTCATATCAGACGGAACCCCGTTGACAATCACGGTGAAAGAGGATGGCTTTGCTGAGATCGCTTCCAAGACCCCTGCCGTTTCCGTTCAGGAAAAGTATAAGGTTTATGCGGACGCAAGGGCTGCGATCGACAAAGACACCAAAGCGAAGTTGGATGCTCTTGGAGAAGCTGCGGAAGACTCTGCGAGAGACGAGATCTACGAAGCTTACGAGGCTGCTGTCGGTGAGTGCAACCGTAAGGCTTTTGAGGCCAACAAGGACAACATCATAGGTGCCGCTGTGCTTAGCAATATGCAGTATGACCTTGATCTGGCCCAGGTTGATTCGATGCTGAACCTGCTCGATCCGTCCCTTGCCGAGACTCAGGTAGTATCCAAGATGAGGGCGGCGGTTGATGCCAAGAAGAACACTGCTGAAGGCAAGATGTTCACTGACTTCGACATCGACGGAGTGAAACTTTCCGACTATGTTGGCAAGGGCAAGTACGTCCTCGTTGACTTCTGGGCATCCTGGTGCGGCCCTTGCAAGAGGGAGATCCCTAACATCAAGAATGTCTATACCAAGTACGCAGGTGATGACTTCGATGTCCTCAGCGTGGCCGTTTGGGATCAGCCGCAGGCTTCCGTTGACACCGCCAAGGCTTATGGGGTGAACTGGAACGAGATCATCAACGCGCAGACCATCCCTACGGAACTCTATGGCATTCAGGGCATTCCTCACATCATCCTCTTCGGACCTGACGGAACCATCCTTAAGAGGGATCTCCGTGGCGAAGGCATCGAGACGGAGGTCGCCAAGTACGTGACCGCCAAGAAGTAAGAGGACGTTCTTGAACTAATCCTATTTTTAGGGCATCGGTTCATTAACCTCTTATATTCAAACACTTTGAGCGAGAAGAATCTTACAATCAGGGAGAAAATCGCCCTGTTTCCACATTCCCCGGGGGTCTATCGTTACTACGATGCCTCGGGGAAGGTGATTTATGTGGGCAAGGCCAAGGATCTGCACAAGAGGGTGGCGCAGTACTTCGTGCCGCCGGAGAGACTGAACGTGAAGACCAGGATTCTGGTCTCGAAGATCGCCGACGCACAGTTTTCCGTAGTGGACTCAGAGGCTGACGCTTTGCTGCTGGAGAACAATCTCATCAAGCAGTACAAGCCCCACTACAACATCCTGCTGAAGGATTCCAAGACCTACCCGTGGATCGTCATCACCAACGACGAGTTCCCGAAGATATTCTTGACACGCCGTGTTGACAGGAAGAACGGGACCTATTTCGGGCCGTACAGCTCCGTCTCGCACGCCAATTACCTGCTGGAATTCTTCCGGAAGAACTATCCTCTGCGCTCCTGCAACCTGAAAATCACGGGGGAAGCGATTCTTCGGGGCAAGTTCCGCCCGTGTCTGGACTTCCACATCGGCCGCTGCAAAGGTTGCTGCGTCGGCGCGATCAGCAAGGAGGAATATTCCTCCTACGTCACCGAGATCACCCGTCTGCTGAAAGGCGGAGTGAACGAGATAATCCGTGAATATGAGGCCGAGATGAAGCGTGCGGCCTCAGAACTCCGTTTCGAGGAGGCGCAGGTCTGCAAGAACCGTATCGAGTCTCTGAAGAAACATTATTCACATTCGATAATCTCCTCTGCCACGGACACTTCCTGCGATGTGTTCTCGCTGGTATTCGATGGTCAGGAGGCTTTCGGGAACTTCCTGCGGGTCCGTGGCGGATCTGTCATCCAGTCGCTGAACCTGGGCTTCAAGATGAATATCGAGGAAGAGCAGGCCTCGGTACTAAGCACGTTCATCGCCGAGATAGAGTCCAAGTTCGGGGCCTTGGCGAAAGAGGTCATAGTGCCGTTCAAGCCGGATGTGGAGATAGACGGCATTGACTTTCGCATTCCTGCCCGGGGTGATAAGCTTTCCCTCCTCGAACTAAGCGTCAAGAACGCCAAGGAATATCTTTTCAACTCCATCAAGCAGAGGGAGCACACCGACCCCGACGAATATCGCAGGATGGTTCTTGAGGACTTGCGCAAGGCCTTGGGAATGAAAGAGCTTCCGACCCACATCGAGTGTTTCGACAACTCCAACATCCAGGGAACTAATCCGGTGGCTTCCTGTGTGGTTTTCCGTGACGGAGTTCCGTCCAAGAAAGACTACCGCAAGTTCAAGATCAAGACGGTCATCGGAGCCAACGACTTCGCTTCGATGAAGGAGGTCGTCAACCGAAGATATTCAAGAATGCTTGAGGAGGCTCCGGACGACCTTCCGCAGCTCGTCGTGATTGACGGTGGTGAGGGGCAGCTGGAGTTCGCCCGTCAGGCTCTCGCCGAGCTTGGCTTGATGGATAAGCTGATGGTCATCGGTCTTGCCAAACGTATGGAGCTGGTGATCAGGGTGAACGATCCGTATCCGCTGTTCCTTGACCGCAACTCTCAGGCACTCAAAGTCTTGATGCATATCCGTGACGAAGCCCACCGCTTCGGCATCACATTCCATCGCAGCCTCAGGAGCAAGGCTCAGATCCAGAGTGCATTAAGGGAAATCAAAGGTGTCGGCGAACAGACCGAGAAACGCCTTTTGATGCACTACGGTTCCGTCGCCCGTATCGCCGCCGCCCCTCTCGATGACCTCTCAAAGCTCGTTTCCCCGTCCCTTGCCGCCGAGATTCTCAAAACACTTAACTCGTAGTCCCTTCTGGTTGGGAGTCGTTTGAATTTATCAAAACAGAGTCTTGATCCCTTGCGGGAGTTTCCTTGTTTTTCTTCAATTCCGGAGGAAAACGATTATCTTTGTAAAGTTAAGGTGCTGTTTGGGTTCTGAGGACCAAAACGATGCGCGAAGCATATTCATTATGAAACGAGTGCTGATAATAACATATTACTGGCCACCGTCCGGTGGATCCGGAGTGCAGAGGTGGGTCAAATTCGCCAAATACCTTCCAGAGGATGGTTGGCAGCCGGTTGTCTACACTCCTGAGAACCCTGAGTTGACGACTGTTGACAGGACCTTGGCGGCGGAGATTCCACCAGAGGCTGAGGTCGTCAAGAACCACATTTTCGAGCCGTACGGGATTTACCGGAAACTGATGGGGAAGGGGAGCACGACCGACCTCAAGACGTTGACCTCGACGAACGCTGTCAAGGATGAGGTCAATCCGATCAACGGGCAGAAAAAGAACTGGAAGCAGAAACTGTCCCTGTTCATAAGAGGGAACTTCTTCATTCCGGATCCTCGTGTGATGTGGGTGCGTCCATCGGTCCGTTTTCTGAAAAAATACCTTGAGGAGCATCCGGTTGACGCCATAGTCACGACCGGCCCGCCTCAGTCTATGCACCTTATCGGATTGAGACTGTCACAGGCCACTGGGATCCCTTGGGTCGCCGATTTCCGTGATCCGTGGACCAAGATGTTCTATTTCAAGCATCTGGGATTGACCTCGTGGGCGGAGAAAAAGCATCATAGGTTGGAACAATCCGTCCTGGACGGTGCCACGAGGGTGATAGCGGTCTCTCCATTGGTGCAGGACGAGTTCAAGGCGATGACAAAGACTCCGGTCGAACTGATCACGAACGGTTACGATGAGGAGGACTTCAAGAAGGACGTTGAACTCGACGAGAATTTCAACATCACGCACACCGGGCTTTTCGCTTCGGACGGCAATCCGGAGACTCTTTGGAGAGTGCTTGCCCAAAAGTGCGAGGAGGATGAGGAGTTCAGAAGATCATTGAGGATCAGACTTGTAGGAAAGACGGACAGGGAAATTACGGATTCAATCGAGGCCGCGGGACTTGGAGGCAATCTTAAGGATTTCGGCTATCAGAATCACGAAATGGCTGTAAGAGAGCAGCTTAACGCTTCGATCCTGATTCTGCCGCTCAGAAAGGAACCTGAATATCGCGCCGTTCTTCCCGGAAAACTCTTTGAATATCTCGCCTCGCGCCGCCCTATTTTGGGAATAGGCCAGACTGACGGGGCTATGGCACGGATTGTCAGCGAGACCGCTTCCGGAGTGGTCTATGACTGGGATGACGAGAAGAAGATCCGGGCTTGGATAGATTTCTGTTGGGAGGAGTTCAAGAATGATGAGCTTCACGACAACACTTCGGACATCTCACGGTTCACCCGCCGCAACCTGACGGCGAAACTGGCTGAGTTGCTGAATCAGATAACTGAAAAATAATATTCATAGATTATGGACAAGACTTTGATGAAGAAGATTGGAATATATGCCGGGATTGTGCTGCTGTTTCTGGTGCTGGCCTACGGCTTCGTGCCGGAGGTGCTGACCGGCAAGGTGGTCAACCAGAGTGACATAACCGGCTACAGGAGTATGTCGCAGGAGGCTGTGGCGTGGAACAACGCTCATCCGGACGATCCGACCCATTGGACGGATTCGATGTTCGGGGGAATGCCGACAACCTCGTTTATGCCTTCCAGCGACGGGGACTGGACCCAGTCGCTGTACAATCTTCTTTTGAAGGGGAAAAGGCCGGCGAACTGGCTGTTCATTTCCTTGCTGGGGGCCTTCCTGCTGATGCTTTCGCTTGGTGTGGACAAGGTTCTGGCCATCGGCGGGGCGGTGGCTGTCACGTATTGCTCGTACAATTTCCAGATCATTCAAGTCGGACATAACACCAAGATGCAGGCTATTGCGTTCCTGCCTTGGGTGCTCGCGGCGGTGATATTCACTTACCGTTCGGCGTTGCGGCCGTGGCTCGGTTCGGCCCTTCGACAAGCTCAGGATCCGGACAAACAGGTCGCAGAGCCTGCCGAAACGGCCAAAGGCTGGAAATCCTGGCTCCCGAGAACTTTGCTCGGAGCCGTTCTGTTCGGTTTCGCCCTGAGTTTCCAGATTAAGGCCAACCATCAGCAGATCACCTATTATCTTGCGATAATGATCGTGATCTACGCGTTGTACTTGTTCTTAAGAATATGTCTGGAGAAAACAGGTCACTTCGGCGAGCGCAGTGACCGGCGCAGTGCTTTCGGCCGCTTTTTCGCCGCCAGCGCGCTGCTGCTTGTCATAGGCCTCGTCGGCATCGGCACCAACACCATCAAGCTCGCCCCGCTTTACGAATATACCCAACACACGATGCGTGGAGGCTCCGAACTCTCTCATCCTGAGGGTGGTGAGATCAACAATTCCGGCCTCCAGCTCGACTATGCCACGGCCTGGTCCTACGGCTGGGAGGAACTACCGAATATGATGATTCCGAACTTCAACGGAGGATCGTCAGCCGGATCCGTGAACCCTGACAAGTCCGAGGTCGTGAAACTGTTCCGGCAGGCCGGACAGGGCAACGCCAACGAGATCGCCAAATCCCTGCCTCTTTACTGGGGACCTCAGCCGTTCACGGCCGGCCCTATGTATATGGGAGCGATAACGATATTCTTGTTCGTCCTTGGCCTGTTTCTCTATAAAGGCAAGGAAAAATGGTGGCTGCTGGCCGCGACACTCGTCGCCGTGTTCCTCGCTCTTGGCAGCCATATGATGTGGTTCACGAAACTGTTCTTCGACTACGCTCCGATGTACAGCAAGTTCAGAACTGTGTCTATGGCCTTGATAGTCTTGCAGTTCACTCTTCCTATGCTTGGCTTCATAACCCTTGACAGAATCCTGAGGCAGGAATATTCAAGGAAAGAATTTCTGAATGCGGGTTGGATCGCCCTTGCGCTGACTGCCGGATTCTGCCTGCTCTGCGCTTTGATTCCAAGCATTGCCGGCTCGTTCTCCGGAAGGGCCGACGCTCAGATGCAGGACATCATCGTGGATGCCCTCAAGGCTGACCGCAAGCATATTCTTTCAACTGACGCTCTTTGGTCGATGGTGCTGATCGTTGTTACCTTCGGCCTGATCCTCTGGGCCTACAGCGTACCTAAGAACGCTCCGAAATCCTACGAAAGCGACCCTCACATCGGCACCGCCCGCCGGATGCAGGCGATGGTTGGAATATGCCTCCTTGTGTTTGTGAATATGTTCGCGGTCGGCAAGCGTTATCTCAATTCGGACAGCTTCACGACTCCTCGTCAGTTCAACAACCAGTTCTCCGCCAGACAGGTGGACAAGCTGATCCTTGAGGACAAGACACCGTCCTACAGGGTAGTCGATCTGAGTGCGGACATATTCAATGACTCTTTCAACCCTTATTGGCATAAATGTGTCGGAGGATACAGTCCGGCGAAGCTGCAACGTTATCAGGATCTGATTGACCGTCACATTGTCAAGGAGTTGCAGAGCGTGGCCGCGAACACCCACAATGCCAAGACCATTCAGGAATTCCAGAGCGGAATCAAGGATATTCAAGTACTTTCAGCGTTGAACACCAAGTACTTCATTCTTGGTGCTGATATGCCTCCGGTGGAGAACCTTGAGGCTTTCGGTCCGGCGTGGTTAGTGGATTCATTTGTTCCCGCCAGGACTCCGGACGAGGAGATCGCGTTGATTGATTCCGTGGATTTAAGGCACACGGCTGTGATCGGGGCTGATTTCGCCGATGCCCGTGCAGGTTTTGTTAAGAATCCTGCCGGCAATGCAACTGATGGAATTTCAGAAATTTCTGCAGATGATCCTGCCGAAAGAACGGCTGAAGGTACGGCAGTGGGACTTGTCAATAGCCAGGCCACCGACTTCATCCAGATGACCTCCTACGCCCCGAACGAGCTCCGCTACCATTACAGCGCCGCCTCAGCCCGCACGGCCATATTCAGTGAAGTTTACTATCCTGACGGTTGGACCGCAACGGTGGATGGTGCTCCGTTGGATCTGTTCCGCGCAAACTGGATTTTCCGTGCCGCCAATCTTCCGGCCGGAGATCACGACATCGTTATGCGTTACGAGCCGAAGATCTACACCGTCAGCGAGAAAGCCTCCAGGGCATCGTCACTGGCTTTGTTCGTCCTTCTGGCATTATCTCTGGCCGGAATTTTCCTTTCCGGAAAAGAGGTTATTAGATCCTGAATCTGTAAACCTGTCCGTTGCGCCCCTGTCTGCTGACGTGCATAACCATATAGAGCCGTCTGCCCTTGATGGCCAGACCTTCCGGTTCGTGATGCAAATCGTTGAGATTGACGGTCTTGACAACCTTTTGGGCTTGCATATCCACAACGTGAAGCAATCTGTCGTGAGGCGGGAATCCATCCCCGAGATAGGCGTATTTGCCCTTGATGACACTGCCCTGGAACACTTTGATTCCTTCCGCATAGAATTCGTCCAGCACATCGTCCTGCGTAAGGTGAACCTCTCCGTTACCGTCGGAGTCCTTCAATGCCGGTAGCCTGAATTTCTTTATCAGTTTCCGCATATCCCCACTTGAGCCGTAGGTGTAGATGATCTTGTTCTTTCTGTCGATGAACCAGTCGAACGACCCTGTGTAGCCCTCTCCGGTGTGGAAAAGCTTCTGGACAATCGTGCCGCCGTCCAAGGTGATGTCGGTCACATAACAGCAGTGGTCTCCTTTGCATCCAGAGATGTAAAGGAGTGGGAACTTTGACCCTTTTTCCACTCCGAATGATGCGTTGTTGCAGTGCGAGGTGTTCCCTTTGAGTTTGAATGTGGAGACGAACTCGTTCTTTTTCAAATCAATGACGACACACTGTCCTTTGTCGTGGAACACGAATCCATACTTCCCTCAGACGGCGAGTCCCTGCGTGGAACCTTTGACCTTGACATTCTCAGGAGTCAGTTTCCCGAGGTCGCACACAAATTCCGGAGTCAGTTCCGGCCCTTTATATTCCTGCGCCAAAGCCACTAAACCGGAAACCAGCGCCACCGCCAGCGCCGTGAAGATTTTCTTGATCATTGTCTTTACTTTTTATGAATATGGTAAAGTTACATCTTTCCTTCCTTACCGCAAAGAAACACAAGGCGGAATTGATTATCTTTGCCGCAAAATTGTGACGCTATGAATCCAGTTACCGCAAGGCTGTTGAGCCAGCAGTTGATTTGTCCTCAGTTCTCGAAACCGGAGGATGTTGTGTCGTGGTTCGGGGCGATGCAGGGGCAGGAGTACCGGATGGTCCGCTGGGCGGTGGCGATGCGGACCAAGAGGCCGTCACTCAATGCGTTCGAGAAGGCCTTCAACGAAGGGCGGATAGTCAGGACGCATCTGCTTCGCTGCACTTGGCAACTGGTTGCGGGTGAGGATCTTGGGTGGATTCTGTCCATTTGCCGCGCGAAAGCCTTGTCCGGACTTAAAGGCTGGATGAGTGCCAACAAGATCTCTATCCCGACTGAAGAACAAGAGCGTATTTCGGGAATATTCGAGGAAACATTGCTCCGGCAGCGGAGTGCCCAGAAGGCCGATTTTGTCGCCGCGCTCGCCGAGAGGGGAATCACGATGGATGACCACCGCCTGTCCTACCACATCCGTCTGGCGGAACTTTCAGGGCTGCTTTGCAGCGGCGACCTGCACCCGATGAAAAGCACCTATTCCCTTGTGCGGGAGAAGATTGGAAATTCTTTGAATATCTCGGGAGAGGACGCTTTGGGAATGCTGGCGCGGAAATATTTCCGAAGCCACTCTCCGGTCACGTTCGAGGACTTCCTCTGGTGGTCCGGCCTGAATGTCAGCGACTGTCAGAAAGCGGTCGAAATTATTGGTGATGAACTCGTTAAGGAAACGTGGAAAGGCCGTGAATTCTATATTCACGAATCCTGCCGCTCCAGAGGTTTCCGCTCCGGAACGGTCCACCTGATCGCACCGTACGATGAATATCTCATCGGCTACAAGAGCCGTGACGTCGTCCTTCCTCCCGAGCATTCCCACAAGGCCCACAGCAACAACGGAATATTCCAGCCCGTAATAGCCCTTGACGGCGAGATCATCGGCAATTGGTCCCCGGCCTCCAAGACCGGCTGCTTTGAAATATTCAAGGAAGGCCTTTCCATCCCGGAAGACACCCTAGCCGCCCGTTTCGCCGCTTACCGCCGGTTCATCTGTGGAGATTAACGCTTTGGCTATCAGGATAATAATAGACTATCCTCCCCACCAGAACGGCTTAGAGGAATGTGTGGAATAATGTTGATTATCAGCATTTTACTCTCCACTCTATTTGGGTAGTTTCAGAAGGGGAACACCTCTGAACTCCTCCACAGCAATAGGTTATCGCTTGCTGACCGCTTTGAAATTTACAGTCAGTGGCTGGATTGCCTTACAGCGAATGCAGGAAGCCGAAGGCGTGGCTCCAGTTTTGGAAACCGAGATCGGCCTTGCTTATCAGGATGTTGAAGTTGCCGGAGTCGTAGAAACGCATATCAAGGTCGTCATCCTCATCGAGTTGGAGAAGGTTGACGGCATCCGGAAACTCATCGCGGATCTCCTCGAAATACGGACGGCCGAGAATCTTGAAGCCGTCGGCATCGTCCTCGCACCCGGCGAAGTCAATGGCCATAGCCGGCTCGGCAAGTTCCTGATCGTCATCGTCCACAAGTATGCACGAATTGAAGGTCTCCATATTTATCTGCTTGGCGTACTTGACCTTGACGGCCTTCTTCGGCCAGCGACCGAGCGGAAAATGCTCAGGAGAGTCGTAACCGATGAACTCATCGATAGCAGCGAAGAAATAGAGCATCCCCTCGTGCGGCAGAAGACCCTCCTTGTCGAAAGGCGCGATGTCCTCGCAATCGATCTGACAGATGAACGTGAGTGGATATTCAGACTCCGTTCCGTCCTCTTCCGTGATCTTCATCATCGGGTACTCCGCCTGAGGTGGCAGATCAGGGTTGCCCCACCATTTGCTGCAACAGAAAAGATTGGATTCCGTCTTTCTGGGTTTTAAGCTTATTGCCATATTGTTGATTCTGTTTTATTTGTGAAAATATCCGCCACGATGGCCGTGACGTTGTCCACGCCTCCGTTCCGTTTCGCGGCGTCGATCAAGGCCGCGCAGCTCTCCTCCGGAGATCCGGATGACAGCAGCCTTTCGATCGCATCATCCTCAAGCATATCCGAAAGGCCGTCAGAGCAGACGAGGATCCTGTCCGACTCCATCAGGCGGTTGCTGATGTCCTGGATGTAGGCCTCGGTGTCGCAACCGGCCCCGATGCAGTTGTACAAGGCCTTGCCGGCAGGAAGTGGAACTATATCCCTTTCGTGAAGAGTCTGATCCGAGGTCAGTTGCCTAAGCATTCCGTCCCTCAGGCGGTACGTCCGGCTGTCACCAATGTTCACAAGCAGAGCCTTTCCCCGCATCCAGACGATTCCCGTCAATGTGCAGCCCATCGCCTTGCCTTGATGCCGCTCACAGGCCTTGGCGTTGAGATTGGCGCTTATATTCTCGATCTTCAGTTTCAACTCAAAGATAGGATTGTGATGCTCCAGAGACTTGTCCAGCAGGTAGGCCCGCAAGGTCTCCAAAGTGAACTGGCTGGCATATTCCCCGTTCTCGTGGCCGCCCATCCCGTCCGAGACGAGCAGGCTGAAGGTCTCATTGTCAGAGACTTCCTTGTCTATATTCAGAGAATTGTCCCTGATGAGGTACATCCCGATGGAGGCCATATCCTCATTGTTGTCCCGTACGCATCCGACATCCGAGACGCAGCTGATTCTTAGTTTCATAGGCTATTCAACTGTGAATTTTAATGTGGCTATCTTAAGTTTTTGACCCTTGCGCAGCGTGTACCATTTGTTCTTTTCAAGTTTCACCCCGTCTATGGCTGTGCCGTTGGTCGAACCCAAGTCGCAGATTTTCCACTCGCCATCCTCGAAAGCGATCTTTCCGTGCCGTCCAGAGACAAATTTACAACTTCCGAGTTCCGGGAATATTCCTCCGTTCCGTCCGAACTCTCCTTCCTTGACATAGAGCGTCATATCTTCCCCTTTCAAGGTCAGCAGGGCATCGAATATCTGACCGAAATCAATCTTTTCCGATGGTTTAGGCCCGGCAGATCCAGTCTGGCCAGCTGGCTTTGGCGCAGCCGCCGGTACCGAAGCGTTACCCTGATTATGCGCCGCGAAGAACTCCTCGGCGCTTACCAGCAACTCCCCGCAGCGTGGGCAGGAAGTCCCTTTCTTGGGTTGCCTGCATTCCGGGCAGAACATCAGATGCTTCCCGCAGAGATCACAGTAACGGCTGTCGTCATCGATCACACCTTGGCAGAACGGACATTTCATAGCAGATCCTCCTTTGTTATCGTCTTTGGCTTGGAACCCTCGTAGGCGGCCTGACGGTCAGCGCCCTCAGCGATGAGCTCCTTCATTCTTGAATATGCCCGGCCGGCCACCGCTGACTTGACCTTGCCGAACAGGTTCCTCACGTCGCGACCGTTGCCGAAATCGAACGTCCTGTTGCCGTACATTTCCCGGAAGCGGTCCTCAAGGATCGCTTCCGCTTCAGTGTCAATGGCATAGCCTTCCTTGCGGCAGTAAAGCCGGAATATGTCCATCAGCTCCTCGGGATTGTAGTCCTCGAATGTGATGGTCTTGGTG
>ERZ1026868.697-NODE-697-length-19628-cov-3.156695_pt1 | contig 19628 bp, 21 predicted proteins | sample MGYA00380164_ERZ1026868 | MGnify/ENA primary metagenome ERZ1026868 (study PRJEB33269, sample SAMEA4719800) | human gut metagenome | biome: human-associated habitat; feature: organic feature; material: feces | place: Cameroon | collected 2013-10 ... | reverse complement strand
GCGCCGGGGCGTCCATCCGCCTGCGCGTCCCGGACTATTCGGAGGCGACGGTCGGTGCGCTCCGGGACTGGGTGTACGGCCCTGCGGACGGGGCCGAGCCAACGACGACGGCATCGTCCCGCGCGTTCGGGCTGGGCAAGCGCTCAACGCTCACGGTCGACACCACGGACCCCGACACGCAGGCCGGGCGCAAGATCGCCTTCGCCGATCCGATCGTCGGGCATGGGCGGGTCGTCGTCGTCGGCAAGGGCGCGTTGATCCTGAAGACGGCGGAGTCGTCCGTCGATGAGCTTGACGTCTCCGAAGGAACGCTTGACGTGGCCCCGGACATTCTCGCCGCGTCCGGCTATACGGAGGTTCTCACGGCGAAGAAGATAACCGGCCTGGACGGACACCTTTCCGGGAGACTGCGCATGTCCATCTCCCGGAACGCAGACGGCACGGTGACGCTGTCCGTCGCGCCCCGGCACGGGCTGAAGCTCTGCATCCGGTAAGGTTTCCACCCCCCAATCAACCAGGAGTAAAAAACGAAATGAACACAAGGACAATCCTTTTGGCAGTCGCCGCGTTGTCGGCCGCCATGGCGGCCTCCGCATACGAGGTGACGCCCAACACGAAGATCGTCATCCCCGACATCGACAAGACCGGCGTCGGCGCGGCCCTCAAGGCCGCGGCCGCGGAGCTTCAGCTTGACGTCGAGGAGTCCACGGGCTGGAAGCTTGCCGTCGTGGAGGGCTCGCGGGCGGGCGACACCGCCGGCGCGATCCTGATCGGCGAGAGGTTCGCCGCCGAGGCGGGGCTCGTCCCCGACGGCCTCAGGAACTTTGACAACGTCATCGCCGAGCGCGGGGGGCGGCTTTATCTCTTCGGCCACGACCGGGCCTGCCGGAAGTCCTCCCGGGCGCTTCCGTGGTATCAGTGCATCCTGGCGTCGGTCAAGGCGGTGACGGATTTCGAGTACGCGTTCATGGGCGTGAAGAGGCTGCAGCCGGGGCGGACGGGCACGGAGGTGCCGAAGCGCGACAGGATCTCCGTGCCGGACGGGTTCCGCCGGGTGAACCGGCCGGCGATGGAGAACGGGATGGGCCGCCAGTACGGGATGATGTACTCGATCGCGAACAACATCTTCGGCAACGGGACCTACAGCACGTATGGCGGGCACATCTACCACGAGATCTTCGGCGGGAAGAACTTCCGCGAGGACCATCCCGAGTACTACGCCACCGTCAACGGCAAGATGACGAAGAAGGCAAGGAAGTTCCCTTCCCTCTGCATCTCCAACCCCGATGTCCGCAACCTGATCATCCAGTTTATCATCGACGATTTCGACCGTGGCGCGGACGTGGTGGAGCTCGGCCAGCAGGACAGCGACGAGTATTGCGAGTGCGAGCGGTGCCGGGCGTACGGCGGGCCCGAGGCGAAGACGGCCGGCGAGAAGTACTGGATCTTCCACCGCTCCATCGCCGAAGAGCTGCACAGGAAGCGCCCCGGCAAGACCGTGATGATCACGTCGTACTGGGTGACGGACTGCAGGCCGACGACCTTCAGGGAGTTTCCGCCGAACGTGATGATCGAGCTGATGACCTTCTCGGAGGAGGTGTTCGCCGCCTGGCGGGACTACGTCGTGCCGCGCGGCTTCAGCCTCTACACCTACATGTGGGGCGGCTACCAGCCGCCGGGGCTTACCTGCAAGGCCTCGACCCCTGTGTTCGCGCGCCTGGCCCGGCGCTTTGCGAGGCACAACGTCCACTCGATCTACCGCTGCGGCTACGGCGAGCTCTTCGGCACGGAGGGCCCCGCCACGTACGTGTTCAACCAGATGCTTGCCGACCCGGACCTTGACGAGAACGCGCTCTTCGAGGAGTACGTCACGGGTTCCTACGGGCCGGCCGCGGCGCACATGCGCAAGTTCCACCGCGCCCTCGACGAACGGGTCGCGGCGTGGGCGATGTGCTACAACGACGAGCGCAAGTGGCCCTGGCCGCGCGAACGGACGGGCAACAACACGATCAACGCGATCTACACGCCCGCGATGATCGAGCTCTGCGAGGCAAGCCTCGCCGCGGCCGAGAAGACGCAGGGTCTTTCGGAGAAGGCTAAGCGCCGCCTTGCGCTCGTTCGCCGCGAATGGGACTACACGCGGCTGACGGCCGAGGGCTGCATGCTCTACGACGCCTATAGGATCGCCCCCAACGCGGCGCTGTTCGAGGACATCGCCTCGCGCGTCGAGAGGCGCCGCGCCCTTGTCAAGGCGACCTTCGACGGTAATGGCCGGGCAAGGCCGATCGCGGGCTGGCCGGAATACGTTCCCTTCGGCCAGGCCACCACCCTGGAGTGCATGATGAGGAACGGCCGCCTTCACGCGGTCCTCCAGGCCCCGTTCAACTGGGACATCGACTCGGTCCGCAAGACGTTCGCCTCGCCCGGCGCGCTGAAGAAGACGGCAAGGGTCTCGCGCAGCGCCGCGGGCGGCCAGTGGAGCGACCTCGGCGGGATGACGCTCGGACCCTGCGATCGCAAGACGCGATTCCGCTGCCGCTACGACGACGCGAACTTCTACCTCGAGGTCGATGCGGAGCTCGAAGACGCGCTCACGTTCACGCCGGTCGGGCACGACGGCAAATGCGACCGGCAGGAGTGCCTTGAGCTCTTCATCGATCCGCTCTACCAGAAGTCGCGCAGTTTCCATTTCATGTGGAACCCGGTCGCAAACTCATTCTATGACGAGGCCTACGGGCTTTCCTCCGATCCGCTTGACCCCGAGGCGGACAAGTTCCAGGTCTCCTGGGACGGCAAGTGGGACTACACGGTCGAACGCGGGAACGGCCGCTGGCGCAGCGTGGTGAGCGTGCCGTTCGCGACGCTTGGCGTCGCGAAGCCCCTGCCCGGTGCGAAGTGGTACCTGAACGTCGGCCGCGAGTCCTACAGGGACGGGCAGCAGCAGCTTCATCTCTGGAGCCCGAGCATGGGCGGGCGCGGCATGGGCGACCTCGAGTCGATGGGCACCGTCGAGTTCGAGTGAGGAGTCCCGGGCAATGAAAGGAATGAAGGTCATCGTGTCATCGGCGCTCTTCCTGTCCACCGCGTCCTTCGCGCCGCTGACGGCGGCAGTCCGCCTTGACGACGCGGAGGTCGGCTTTCGCCTGCATCTCGGGCTGCCGAGGCAGAAAGGCATGGACGTCTCGGACAGGGAGATGGACTCGCTCGCCGTGACGACCAACGGAGCGGTAGTCACGGCCGTCTGGAAGGGCCACCCCGTCCTCGGGAAGGACTTTGCCGCAACCGCCGTCTTCACGCGGACGGGCGAGGGATGGACCTATTCCTTTTCCTGGCGCGGCCCCAGCCCTTCGCGCCTGCCGGTCGAGGAGGTGTCGTTCCCTGACGTGAGCGTGCCGCGAACGGCCGAAAGCGGGGTCCTCCATTCGCGGGCGCACGGCATGGGAGTCATCCGCCGCCCGGACTGGGGCGCGATCTCCCCGAGCGAGCCGTTTGTCGAGGGCGCGATGCGGAACTTCCAGTTCATCGCCCTGCTGGACGAGAAGACGACGGGCTGGTATGTGGATGCCCGCGACGGGAAGGCGCGGGTCAAGCGGGCGTATGCCTACGGCGACGACCGGGCGGACGGCGACCTGCGCGTCCGGATGGGCATTACGTATGGCGTGCCGGCGACGGCCGAGAACGCGTGTGCCTTCACCTTGCCGTGGCAGGGCGTGATTACGCCGTTTCACGGGGGCTGGTGGGAGGCCGCCGCCGTGTACCGTCCATGGGCGAGGCAGCAGTCCTGGTACAGGAACGCCCTTGCGCGGAAGCGGTCCCCGAAGGCCCTGCGCCTGCGGGAGATCGGCCTCTGGGCGTGGAATCGCGGCCCGTCGACGGAAGTCGCGCCGCCGATCGAGCGTTTCGCCGAGGAGACTGGCGCCGCGTGCGCGCTCGACTGGTACTGGTGGCACACGCCGAGCTACGACACCTCCTATCCGGGCTTCTGGCCGCCGCGCGAGGGGGTGGAGTCCTTCCGCGACACGGTGGCGCGCCTGCGCAAGCGGGGCGTCTACGTGATGGCGTACGTGAACGGGATCAGCCAGGACATGGATGACGCCGGCTGGGCGGACGGCGGCGACGACGAGGGCGTCATGGATCACGACCTGCGCGTCAGCGGGCACGCCTTCAACGTGTACTCGCGGCATCGGCTTGCGCCGATGTGCGGCGAGGCCGTGCGCTTCCAGGCCCGCCTGGCGGAGCAGGTCGGCCATTTGGCGTCCGCAGGGCTTGACGCCGTGTATCTCGACCAGATCAGCTGCGCCGCGGCCGGCGTGCGGTGCTGGAACCCGCGCCATCGCCATGCGCCCGGCGATTCGGACGCGGTCCAGGAGCTCTACCAGGGATACGTCCGTCGCGTGCGGGACCGGAACCCCCGCCTGGCGCTGTCGAGCGAGGAGTGCAGCGAGGCGTACCTCGACCTTTTCGACTCGTTCATCTCGCTGTTCGGCCCGAGCTACGAGCGGTGCGGAATAGGCGTCGGACCCGAGTTCGAGGCGGTTCCCGCCTGGAACGCGCTTTACCACGGCGCGGCCGCGTGCTTCGGGACCTACTCGCTTTTGGACGGCGTGCCGCCGTGGGACGCGCTCTGGCCGACGGAAAGGCGATGGAAGGCCGAGGACGAGAGGGACTGGCACGCGCTTTTCCCGGACCAGTTCCCCGTTGAGTTCGCGCGGACGGTCGTCTGGGGCAACCAGCCGACGGTCCACGCCTTTCGCCTCTCCCACGCGACCGACCCCCGTTATGCGGCGGACTACCGGTTCATGAAGGAAACCGTGAAGTTCTACCTTGCCCACCGCGATTTCCTGTACGACGGCGAGCTTCTCGCGCCCGGCACGCTGTCGTGCGCGACGAAGAGGGTCGCGTTCCTGAAGCGCGGCATCTACTCCCCGGCGGGAAACTTCGCGACGGTCGAGCAGCCGGCCCTGCCGACGGTGTTCCACTCGGTCTGGCGCGCCCCGGACGGGAGGACGGCGGCGGTTCTCGTCAACTGGAGCGGCGACGAGCAGCCCTGGCGCCTCGCGTGCCGGCAGGGAACGGCAAGCGGGTCGCTTCCGCCGCGCACCTGGTCGGCCGTACCCCTGGACGACTGACGGATCCATTCGCCAGCCCGCCACATTTCCAAGCCCCAAGGGGCAGGACAAAGGCAAGGCGCGCAACGGTCGTCTGGTACGATGGTGACATCGTAGAACGTGGCATGAACGGTGCATATGTGCCGCGAAATCCGAGGGGAAGGGCCGGCCTCGATTATCAGAGACTGTGCGATGAGGCTGGACTGATGCGTTGCGGTTGATCCTTGCGTGTGGGGTGGATTTCCGGTCTCTTTACCTGCATGGGGCTGTTATGATACAATACGTATGTTTTTTTCATGGAAAGAGTCGCAGTATATCCCGGCACGTTCGACCCGATGACGTTAGGCCATTTCGACCTCGTCAGGCGGGCGGCTGCGCTTTATGATCGGCTTGTTGTCGCCGTTGCGGCGACGAGTTCGAAGCAGGGCGCCATGTTTGACTGCGCCACCCGCATGGCGATGATCCGGGAAGACGTGGAGCTTGCCGGGCTTAAGAACGTCTCAGTAGAGAAGCTTGATACCCTGCTTGTTGATTTCTGCCGTACGCGCCATGTCTCCACGGTGATACGTGGGGTGCGCGTCTATTCCGATTTCGAATACGAGTTCCAGATGGCGCTCACCAACCGCAAGATGGCTCCGGAGATCGAGACCCTGTTCATGATGCCGAGCGAAAACCTTGCGTACGTGACCGCTTCTACGGTGCGGGAGATCGTGCGCTATGGCGGGGACGTGTCGTCGATGGTGACGCCAGCCGTACTGGCGAGGCTGAAAGGGTAGGCTTGGTGTGGATACGGAGCTGAAAGTCTATCTGGTGAGCATTGGCAAGGATGGTGAAGAGCTGTCCGGGGTGCTTGACGATTCGATCTACGGCATCGAGGACGAGTTCCTGAAGCCTTTTGCCGGTTTGCGCTATGAGCTTGGGGTGCAGCTTTTCGGTTCGGAGCTTTTGGTGCGCGGTCGGCTGGAGCAGGATTTCGAGGCTGCGTGTTCGCGTTGCGGGAAGGATTTTGATTTTACCGTCAAGGTGCCCGATTTCACTACGAGCATTGCCGTTGATGAGAAAATCGAATATATTGATTTGACTGCGGAGCTCAGAGAGAGTATACTACTCAGCTTATCGACTTATCCGGTCTGTCGCGAAGATTGCCCGGGAATAGAGAAAATGGAGAAAGAGGCGCCCGATTCGCGTTGGGACGCTCTTGACAACTTAAGGAAAGGGTAAAGGAAAATGGCATCGCCCAAACATAAAAAGTCCAAGATGCGCAAGCGTCAGCGTGTTGCGCAGAACGAAAAGGCTATCCTCGCTTCGGTTCAGCCTTGCCCGGTCTGCGGCGGGATGAAGCAGGCGCACCATGTGTGTCCCCAGTGCGGAACATACAATGGCCGCAAGGTTCTCAGCGTAACGGCGAAGTAAGTTTCCTGGAGCGGATTAGATGACGCGGATTGCATTGGATGCAATGGGCGGTGACAAGGCTCCTGGCGAGATGGTCAGGGGCGGCATTGTCGCAGCCACCGACATGAAGGATGTCAAGGTCTTTCTTGTCGGCCGCAGGGATCTTATCGATGAGGCGTGCAGCAAGTTCGAGCCGTCTTTGGGCGCAAAGCTTAACGCAGCTCTGGTTGATGGGCGGCTTGAGATCGTCCATGCTCCTGATGTTGCGGAGATGGACGAAGCCCCGGTGGATGCCGTGCGCCACAAGAAGGATTGCTCCATCAATGTCGCGATGCGCCTCGTAAAGGAGGGGCGTGCGGATTGCTTCGTCTCGGCGGGCAACTCCGGCGCTGTGGCCACGAGTGCGATACTTACGTTGGGTCGTATTCGCGGGGTTCAGAGGCCTGCGATAGCGACGGTTCTTCCCACCCGATTGCCTCGACGTCCGCTTCTGCTCCTGGATGCCGGCGCAAACATGGATTGCCATCCCGAATGGCTTGTTCAGTTCGCGATTATGGGGAGCGCATATTCCCATGCCGTGCTGAACAGGACTACGCCGTTGGTCGGCCTTCTTTCCATTGGCACTGAGGATTGCAAGGGCAATGAGCTCACGAAAGAGGCGTTCGGTCTGCTGAAAAAGGTTGATTCCATTGGTTTTCGCGGAAATGTGGAAGGGCACGACCTGTTTCAGGGCCGCACGGATGTCGTGGTGTGCGATGGATTTGTCGGCAATGTTGTTCTGAAGACGACCGAGTCTGTTGCTCATGCCATGAGCTACTGGATGAAGCGTGAATTCCGGGGCAATTTTGTGAGGATGTTGGGATCTCTTCTTCTGTTGGGGGCGTTCAAGTCCCTCAAGAGCCAGATGGATCCGGAGATATATGGCGGCGCTCCACTCCTTGGGGTGCCGGGTTCCGTGATAATAACGCATGGGGCTTCGTCACACAAGGCAATCTACCACGCGATTCGCGTTGGTGTGCTTGCCACAAAGAATGATGTGACCGGCGAGATCTCGCGCCGCATAGCCGAATATGAGATGCACAAGAAGGCAGAAGGGGCTTCAGACGTGGCTTCTGCTTGATTGACTTTACGGGGCGTAGCGCAGTCTGGTAGCGCACCTGCCTTGGGCGCAGGTTGTCGTGGGTTCAAATCCCGCCGCCCCGACCACTTGAAAACACAACAAACAGAGAATCAGAGAATTTCTCTGTAATGTATATCCCGATAAAACCCCAGTAATTTTGGGGTTTTCGTCATTCCAAGGGCTCGCGGCCATTCTCTGTTTGCCGTATTTTCGTAATACTCCCGCGCCGATTCTGCCCTCGTTCTCGCCGTATTCTCTGCGTGGAATGTCATAGTGACATTCTGCGCTTCGCCCAATGTTTACAAGGGTCTGCGCGACATTCGGGCCGATTTTCGGCGCGGTATGTCCCGACTTCGTTTAGAGAATGGTGTGCAGATTCACACACAAATAACCCGAAAACTTTACCGAGAAAAACTGCGCTGCGGCAATAACCTTTCATCAGAAAGGAAAAGGTTATGGCAGCGAATGAAACTCTTACGGATCACGAGCGGCTCGAACGCCTTGCATGGCTTTTGCAAGGCGTTATGGAGCGTATTGAAAATGATGCTAAAGCCGCTTGCTATCACGGCGATCATTACGGCATACTGTCGATGCATTAAGGAGAAATCGCATGAAGGATCTGCCACAGACGATGATCGATGAGATAAACGCCCTGGAGGGTTTTGACGCCCGCGCACTCCACAGGCGTTACCGCGAGTATCTCTCCGACATGGCTAAATGTCAGATCAGCGGAATCCTCCGCTCGGTCATCGCCTACAGGATGCAGGAGCGGTTCTACGGGGTGTCCTTGAGTGAGGCAACCAAGGCGAAGCTCGAGGGGCACGGTGACCTCCCCGCCCGCCTCCGCCCGCTCGAGCGCGAGGTCATGCCGGGGGCTCGGCTATTCCGCGAGTGGAAGGGAGAACGCCATGAGGTGATCATCCGCGAGGACGGGAAGTATGAATACAAGGGCAAGATATACCGTTCGCTTTCGGGCGTCGCCCGTGCGATCACGGGGACGCAATGGAACGGAAAACTCTTCTTCGGAGTGAAATGATAAATACGGATCAGCGGAAACTGATGTGCGCTATCTATACGCGCAAGAGCACCGAGGAAGGACTCGAGAAGGAATACAACACCCTCGACGCGCAGTACGATGCCTGCCGCTCATACATCAGGAGTCAGGCCTCCAACGGGTGGGAGATCATTCCGAAGCGGTACGATGACGGCGGCTACTCCGGCGGTAACGTGAACCGTCCGGGCCTTCGCGAACTGCAGGCCGACATCGTGGCGGGGCGGGTCAACATCGTGGTCGTGTACAAGATCGACCGACTCTCGCGATCTCTCTGCGATTTCGCCGACCTCTCCAAGCTCTTCGAGAAGCACGGGGTCAGCTTTGTCTCGGTCACGCAGCAGATCGACACATCGTCGGCGGCGGGGCGCATGATGCTCGGCATCCTCTTCTCCTTTGCGCAGTTCGAGCGCGAGATCTGCTCCGACCGCATCCGCGACAAGATCTACGCGACCATAAAGAAAGGTATCTGGGTCGGCGGGCCTACGCCGTTCGGGTATCGGCTCGAGAACAAGAACCTTATTGTGGACGCGCAGACCGCAGAGGTGGTTAAGCGGATGTTCAAGAGGTACATCGCGACTGGCTCGGCGTTGCGGGTCAGCCGCGAGATGAACGCGCTGGGCTTTCGGCGCAATGGCGGGGGCAAGTGGAATCCCCGGCAGGTGGCGCGGATACTTCGGAACTGCAACTACATCGGCATGATCCGCTCCGCCCGCACCGGCGAGATGTTCGAGGGACGCTTTGACGCAATCATCGAAAAGGCAACTTGGGACAAGGTGCAGAAGATCTTTGACGAGAGCCACCCCGACCAGGGCGATGCTCCGCGCCGCGAAACGACGGCGGTTCTCCGTGGCATCCTCAAGTGTGGAACCTGCGGTGGGGCGATGGGGGCGACCTACGCGAACTACAAGGGCAACAAGTATCGGAAGTACATCTACTACCGGTGCACCAAGGATTCCAAGCGGAGCGACCGCGAATGCCCCCTCGGCGCGATCCCCGCCGATGTCATCGAGAAGTTCGTTTTCGAGCAGCTCGGGAGCGTTCTCCGCGACACAGATGTGGTCAAAGCCGTCAGCGGCGGCGATGAGGCGCGAGAAGCGGCCTTCCTGCGCGAGACGGAGGACTTAGCGCAGTTCTGGACGCAACTCGTGTCGAGCGAACGTAGCCGCCTTGTCTCGCTCCTGGTGAAAGAGGTGACTGTCTGGGAGGATCGGGGGCGGATTTCGCTTTCCGTCGGCGGGAGGGGCATCGAGACACCATGCAAGTTGAAGGTCAACATGGGGCGGCGTTGCATCGTCGTTCAGAAGGAGGATGGAGCGGGCGGGGATGCCGACGAGTCATCCGAAATGGCGGCGGGGCAGATGCTCGTCAAGACACACCAGTGGCTCGAACTGCTGACCTCGGGGACCTACCACACCAAGAACGAGCTGGCGGATGCCATCGGACTTTCGCGCTCGTACCTCGCCCGCGTGACCCAGCTCCCGTTCCTCTCGCCGGACATCGTGGAGGCGGTCATGGACGGACGGATCGACAAGGCATCCGTGACCATGCTAATGAAAGCGACGTCCCCGCTGTGGGCAGAGCAGCACCGTCAGATGGGGATTTGAGAGAGATTGTCGATTAGTCCGAAAAATCGGACGGTCGAAAACAAGCGAGAAACCCCCAATAAAACGGGGGCTTTTTGCTATCGCGTGGGCGTGTGCAAATAGGGACTGTGTTGCGACCGCGCAGACTCCTGTGGTTCCTAAAACGAACCTTTCCTATTTTAGTCCGAATTGGTAGTCCGAAAGTTTCGGACTTGCCCAAACCCCCATTTTACAAGGGTCTGGACGAGGTTAGTCCGAAACTCGCCCCACTTTCGGACGGGGGTTCGTTTAGGGTGCGGCAGGTGTTTTAATCCGAAAACAGAATGCCGTCAGTTGGCGTTGTACAGTCCAGCAAATAGACTTATGGTTTAGCAGATTGAAGTTGTGATACGCTCACCGAGCCGGCCGACGCTCTTCGGGACATCCGCGACATCCTTCGCCGTGGAGGCGTCTGATGGGGATCAGCGTCGAAACGGCGGTCGGCTACCTCAAGGCCGGGCTGTCCGTCCTTCCCGCCGTCAAGGAGAAGAAGCGGCCGGCGGTCGGATCGTGGCGCACGTGGCAGACGCGCCGCCCGACCGAGATCGAGGTCGAGGCGTGGTTCTCGAACGGCCACGAGGGCTTGTGTGTAATCGCGGGGGCCGTTTCAGGAAACCTCGAGTGCATCGACTTCGACTGCGGTGGCGAGGCCTACCCCGCGTGGGCGGCGAAGGTCGATCCGGAGGTGCTGCCGCTGCTCGTGGTCGAAAGCACACCGTCCGGCGGCAAGCACGTCCTCTTCCGCTCCGAGGCGGCGGTCGAGGGCAACCAGAAGCTCGCCCAGGGGATTCGCGACGGCAAGATCGCGACCTTGATCGAGACACGCGGCGAGGGCGGACTCTTCCTCTGCGCCCCGACTCCGGGCTACCAGCTGGAACAGGGCGACTTTGCACACATCCCGACCCTCGCCACGGAGGCGCGTGAAGCCCTCCTGTCGGCGGCGCGGGGTCTGGACGAGCATCCGGCCGCCCCGCCGCGAGAAAGCGCACCTGCGCCCGCTGTGGCCACTCCTGCGGCGACGCAGGGCGGATTCCTTACGCGGCCGGGCGACGATTTCGCCAGCCGTGGCGATCCGCGGCCGTATCTGACGGCCAGAGGCTGGCAGCATTCGGGTACGAAGAGCGACGGAAACGAACTCTGGACACGGCCTGGGAAGGACCCGCGCCTCGGTCACTCCGCCACCTTGAAGGACGGGGTCTTCTTCGTGTTCTCGTCGAACGCCGCCCCGTTCGAGCCGAACCGGGGCTACAACGCCTTTCAGCTGTTCGCCCTGCTGGAGCACAACAACGACTTCTCGGCCGCGACCGCCGCGCTTCTCGAAATGGGCTACGGCGCACGGGACAGCATCGGGGACGATGTGGATCTCTCGGCCCTGATTTCGGACTGTAGCGGCGACGGAAGCACACCGGCAACGGCATCCGACGACGAGGAGCCGGACGATAAGCCGGAGGCGTTCGCCGATCCGGGCATGATCCCCGACGAACTCTTCGAGGTGCCGGGCTTCGTGTCCGAGCTGACGAATTACACGCTCCGCACCTCCGTCTATCCGTCGAAGCCGCTGGCGTTCGCCGGCGCGTTCGCGCTTCTCGCGCACCTCTCGGGCCGCAAGTACATGGACGAGTTCGGAACCCGCCCGAACGTGTACCTCCTCTCCCTCGCCGCGTCGGGTACGGGCAAGTCGTTTCCCCGTGGCGTGAACGTCTCGCTTGCCGCGCTCAAGGGCTTCGCAAGCGAGGTCGGCGACTACTTCGCGTCGGGCGAAGGCCTTGAAGATAGCTTCCTGCAAAGCCCGTGTATGCTGTTCCAGATCGACGAGGCGGATACGCTCTTCAACACGGTCAAGATGAAGGACACCCGCGCCGAGATGATCAACTCGATGCTCCTGCGGATGTATTCGGAATCGTCGAACGTACACATCATGCGCAAGAAGGCGTTGCAGCGCGGACAGCCAGCCACCTCGTCGTGCATCATCCAGCCGCACCTCACGTTCCTCGGCACGGCGGTACCGAAGTTCTTTTATTCGGCACTCTCCGAGCGCGTCATGGCGAACGGTCTCCTTGCCCGCTGCCTCGTCCTCGAGGCGGGCAAGCGGAGCGAGGCGAACAACAACGCGGTCGCCGAGGACTTCCCGGAGCGGGTCGTGAACGACATCACCGAGCTGATCAAGATCGGCCACGAGAATGCGCTCTTTTCGGAGTTCCCCCAGCCGAGGACGGTTCCAATGGAGGCGGCGGCGAAGCGGCTCGTGAAGGACGTGCGCAAGGAGGCCGACGATCAGTACGCGATGTTCGAGCAGACGGGCAACGAGTGCGCACTCGCGCTCTGGGCTCGGGCGGCGGAGAAGGCATCGAAGTTTGCGCTCGTGCGGGCGATCTCGCGTAACATGTCCGCGCCCGTCATCGTCCGCGAGGACGTGGAGTGGGCGCACGACATCGTGTTCCACGCGACAAGGCGAATGCTCTACCAGTCGGGGCAGTACGTGTACGACGGCGAGTTCGACCGGCAGATGAAGCGTATCGTCCGACACATCTCGTCACGCGGCGGCCGGCTCTCGTACCGCAACCTGCTGCGGTTCTCGAGCATCAAGAAGGACGATCTCAAGGTCGTGCTTGAGACGATGCTTGCCCGTGGGGACGTGGCCGTGGAGAAAGGGCCGAAAGGAGGCGACGTGTTCGTGCTGAAGTAATTTCTGTGAATTCGCCATTGAGTGAGAACGGCTGAATGTGGTATAATATTGATGTTCTGGGGCCACCTGGGTTTAAGCGAAGCCAGAGCCGTGGCGGGACATCCCGCCAGTCAGATGTAGCGCAACCCCAAATGTAATATCCACATATAGAGCTGATATTTTGAAATGGATAATATCTTATATGGCTACGATGTGGATCGGTCCCCGCTCCTGAAACGAACGTAAGTTCGACCGGCTCCCACGTCACTTTGAAGACACGGGGCGGGGGAGACAAACATGGACAGCCAAAACAATGCCTCGAAGGCGGCGATCTCGCCGTCCTCTGGCAGTCGTGGACTCATCGTCCTTCATCGCATCGATCCCATAACGGGGCGTCCAGTCGCGGAATCGTTCACGATTGGAGGTGGCAAGTGAGTCCTACCAACGTGTTCTACTATCGCGCAGGGACGGAAGACGGCATCAATCATTCGTTCGTGAAGTTCGATCTCGCCGATTCCCTGCGCGATCCTCACGCAAATGGCATCGCCTGTTCTGCCGCGCTCGACGGGCGCAATGCCATGTCAACGACCTTGCGTGAAACGCTCAAGCTCCTTGAGCGGTACGGTCTTCGCGCTTATGTCATCGATAGAATCCGCCACGGCAAGCAATTCGCCGTGGGGACTGCCGAACTTCCGATTGACGAAATCAGCCGCATCGGGTGGCGCGTGAAACGTTATCCGAACAAGTACCGTAGCGACGTTGATCGCGACGATGCGTTGGATCGTGCGCGTCGTTACGGGCTTCACATCGATGCGTCCAACTTGATCCTCAACCGTCACAACATCCACGGGGGATTGGCACTCCTTGCTGTGATCAACTGGTGCAAGGCCAACGGCGTAAAGTGGCACATCTATTTTGACCACAAGACGTGGGGCGGACTCAAGAAGAAAGACCGCATCGGATACGACTACTTCCAGACGATCTACAGGGAGCGGGTCGATGGTTCGCGACGTTTTTGTACGCCGAAGAGGGACAGCGGGCTCACGGCTGACGATCTCATGTTCGACTATGCGAATGGCGACGGCGGATCGATTCTGTCGAGGGATACCTTCGACGAGAGGGACTACCTCGGCTGGCCGATGACAGGAGCGGAGGACGGCAGACAGCGTCTGCACAAATTCTGGACCGACTCTACGTCAATCAGCGTTCCGGATATCGGCCTTTACGCAATCGTCCCAACTTCGTATTGAGTCGGCTGTGAACTTTGCAGAACGCTCCATTGTCGTTGTCAGACGGCTTCGGCGATGGGGCGTTTTTAATCTCGCGGCACGTGGTTGTGTATTTTTTTACATTTCACCACTATATTATTATGTCGCTTAAAATCGCATAAAATAAGCGAAAATATGAAATTATCCGTTGTGCGGGAGGCGGCGATATGATATACTATGCGCCGTTGTTCTGATCGGAGATCGAATGTGCGTCGAAGGCGTAGCACGGAGGTCACGGAAGCCGATCCGAGAAACCAAGAACCAGAAATGCAAAATATGAAAGGCAAGATTAACACGGTGCGACTGACCTCCGCAGACACAGCGGCGGCACGGGTCGCTCGTTGCTGTCCGTGCAACGATACACATGGAGGCCTTCTTTCTCGTACCATCACAATGGTCAGCCAAACTGCAGCTCTTGCGTTGACTTGTGATGCAATCAGCGGTCAACCCCCATTGTGGGGTGGTTCAGTCATGACATCACCAATGGCTCGTGTTCACACGACGCACATTGGATCAATGCGACTTTCTCCACGGTGGAGAGTCGCGGTTCCGAAGGTAACAAGACCATGCGGTCAGAAAGAAGAGAAGCAATGTCAAAAGAAAAGAACTGGGAGTGTCCGATTGACGAGACGCTCTACTCGGACGATGAGATCACGGTATGGGACCCCGAAAGCGATCTGCCGGAGTGTCCCGACCATCCCGGAACGCACTTAATTCCCATTGACTGACATGGATGTGGATAAGAACGTGCATCCTACCAATGTGGATTCAACAAGGCAGATGAAATTGTTCAGGATCGATCCCGAAACAGGAAAACCGATTGAACCTGCGATTGAAATCAAGTAATGTGCGGACGGAGGGCTTCGGCCCTCCGTCTTTTTTTATCCCTTCGTGATGCGTACAACCTTGATCTTTGGCGCAACGCCCGCCTTGCGCATCGCAATCTGCGTCTTGGTATGCGGAGGATCGAATCCGAGCGCGATGCACTCCTTGCGCCCGATCTCCTGTGTTCCCATTACGTTGTGGAACTCGAACGGCGGGTACGGAACGCCGTAGTCGGAAATCTTCGACCAGATGGGGTCGGTCTTGAGTGCGATCATCCTCCCGTCGTACAGTTTCCCGCCGGCATCCGTCCACCGCTTCTGCCAGTCAATGCCGTCCTCGATGCCGAGACGTACACGGAGAAGTTCCATGCCGGGGAACACCGCGAATCCGACGTCCGAGAGTCCGTCGATGTACCGCTTCCGCAGATTGGGGATGACCGCGTTCATCCTCTCGATTCGCTTCCGCTCGGGGATCGTCACCTGCGTCGGCATCGGGATTTCGATGATCGGCGGCTCTTCCGCTGGCGGGGTGTACACCTGCGGCGCGGTGGCCGGCTGTGGCTTCTTCTTCAATATGAATTTGAACATCACAAGACCTCCGTTAGCTTGCGCATTTTCTCGCGAAGCCGTTCCTCCTCTGCATCCTCACCGTGCTGGACGGCGTACTCGAGCAGCGCGTCCGTGCGCTTCAGCTCCTCGATGGGCTTGTCCCGTTGTGTGCCGGTCTCAAGCATTCTGATCTCCACGCATGGCGGCTTTCTCGCCATCGTCAGAACGCCCGCTGATCGAATAGGCCCAGTTCCCATCGGCCGAGATTTTGCGGGCGACGGTCGCGAACTTTACGCCCGAAGCCATGAGTCTGGACGCCAACTGCGGGAATGCCAGTGCATGGACGCGCATGATATCGCAGTTCATTCGCCGCTCCACGCGCATATCGGGGAGCGCCTGGTTCACCTTGTGCGCGTCAGCCATGTAGAAAGTGAAGAACTCCGCGTCGCCGAACGCAAGGAGGTGGTCGGGATTCTTCTTCTTGAAATCCCGATAGACATCGAGTATGTTCTTTCGCTTCGCCATATTACCTCACGTAGTCCCAGATGCGGTGCTGGTCGCCGAAGAGGAGCTGCGCCCCGTCGGGGATCGCGTCGATGGCGATCCGCTCCTTCCTCCCGTCGATGCGCTTCAAGACGAACACGCCGTCCGCGCCTTCCTCGAACACGTCCCCGTGTTCCATGTCGACGTAGAACTTCGACCCCGCGTCGCTCTTTGCGAATAGGCTCATTTTTCTTCTCCGTGGACTTCCCTGAACATTGCATCGGCGAAACGGTCGAGTATTTCCCATCCGTGGGGCGGGTTGCCGAGATTCCAACTGTATTTCGCGGCTGCCTGGTAGCAGCCGACTGACATGGATACGGACGCGCAGTCCATCATTCCGCAGTCTGGGATCGGAGGTATTGGAGTGCGTCTGACTTCGTCAACCAACCGATTGAACTCAATCGAGCATGGTTTGGTCATCTTCGTCGTTTCGGGGATGCGCTCCTCCGGTTTCGACCACGGCGGGCAATACCGACTTGTGTGCCTGTAGACGATTTCAAGCCCCGTGCTCGTCTCGTACAGGCGATAGGTGATCCGATGGGAGCAATCATCAACGTACTGCCGCAGATCGCAGAGTGTGGCTATGAGATTCTTGGGCGGTTGCATCTTCCTCACCCTCCGCATTTTCCGCACGGGCTGCCCTCGTCCTTCCGGCAGGGATAGCCGCGTGTCTTTCCATAGTTTCCGCAATCAGGGTTGTAGAGCGCAAGCGAACCATTGGCGCGACATCCGCCCGGTATGGTTTCGGAATCTTTTCCCTGATTTGATTTGCCCGGAGCGGATGTGGGTTCGTAGAGGGCCGGCTTGGCCTCTGACTTCTTCATGATCTCAACGGCGAACCCGATGCCGCCGCCCTCGAGGTTGACGGCGTTCAAGACGCAGATGACGTCCACTCCGTGCCTGGAAGTCCAGGAGTAGACGAAGCATCCGCTCCTGGGGTCGCGCTTCAGAATCGCGGCCTTGTGGCCGCGTAGCTCGGCGACGAACGGGCCGTTGAAATCGGCAACCCCCCTGGCTCGATCAGTATAGGCGCATCGGCCCGCAGCTCCGATGATCTCGCGCGTTTCCGGACGGATCAGGAACTTGTCGATCTTCAGGATGGGACACGCCGCGTCCTTCTTCAAGTCCTCCGGCACGGAAAACTCCACGGCACCAGGCGCATTGTCTGCCTTGACCGCGCACTCTTCGTCCGGCCATGCGAAGCGCGAGCCGATTTCAGCCCGCAGGATGTTCGAGACGTCCATCTTGTGGTAGATTTTCAGCGCGACGCCGTCATCGTCATACCGTTCGGCGACGAAACGCCCCGCCTGGCCCTGCTGGTTCGTCGCAACCAGGGCGATGTTTTCGAGCGCGACACCCGTCCACGCCTGCCGGAACTCGGCGCGGCAGGCAAGCGAGCAGAGAATCAATGAACAGAAAATCCTCATCGTCCATTCCATAGTGCCATACTCCCAGTCGTCATCCTCACCCTCCGCATTTTCCGCACGGGCGGCCCTCGTTCTTGCGGCAGGGATAGCCACGCGTCTTCCGGTAGTTCTCGCAGCCTCTGTTGTGCCGCTTCATGGAGTTGGTCGACAGCCACCAGCCGGCGTCGGGCCACTTGTCGCACACGGGCGCGGCCTTGCGGCTTGAGACGGGCATCGCCCCGCCGGCCCTGTACTCCTCGCGGAAGCCCGCGAAGTAAGAATCCGAAGCCTTCGACGTCGACGCGGGCTGTTCCGCCTTGGGCGCGGCAGCGGCGACGCGCCGCCTCTGGCTCTTCGACCAGTCCCATGCCGATGCGTCGAACGACGCCTTGAGCGAGTCCTTGCCCGTGAGCTTGGGGAAGAAGCGAAGCCCCGTCCTCCTCTCGACCTCGGCGACGGAACACGCATAGTCCTTCGGCCTGCCCTTGACATTCCGGTTCGGGACGATGAAGCCGATCATCTTCTGCGGCGGGGTCTCGTCGTACACGACTTTCCACAGCTCCGTCGGCACGGCGACGCGCCCCTTGCCAACCGACAGCACGGGCCGTTCGGGCGTGACCGGCCCCGTCGCGACGAACACCGACCCCTCGTCGCAGGCGAAGCCGCGCACCGTGTTCTCGATCTCGTTCCAGATGCCGCCGTTGTTGCCCCGATCCTGCGGGACCATGTTGGAGAGGTAGAAGCACTCGGTCATCGCCCTGGGCGACCATTTCATGTCCGCCGCCGGCGCGAGATGCCCACGGTCGTAGCCGCTCCCCCGGTAGTCCTCGAGCTGCGGGCCGCCGATAATCTGCGGATCGGGCGCGAACTCCTCCGACCGCTTCGCCACCTGGTTCAGCACCTCATCGTCCGTGAGGCGGTACGTGACCCATCGGGCCGTCTTCCACGCGGACTTGTACCCGAGCGCGTAGCCCTCGCGGTCGATCACCTTGTCCGCCGTTCCCGGTGCGCCCAGTTCGAGGTTGTCGCTCTGCGCGAGGGTGTGCAAAGAAAAGGCCAGCGAGAGTGTCGCCAGGCCCCAGCGCGATTCTGCTGTTATTTCCCCTGCCCATGCCCACATAGTATACCCAAACACACCCTTGAACCAAAGCCGAAACGGCCTCCGATTCCGGCCGCCATGTGTCGTGTTTTGTGTCGGTCATCTGTCGGTTAACGTCGGCGTTCCCGACAGATGGAGGGTCGAAAACGAGCCTATCTGTCGGAACTCCCCGACAGATGACCGACAGATAAACCGACGGATAAAAAAGCGGATAAACGGCGTTTGAGTGTGTTTTTAATAGTAGTTTATCTATATTTATCCTCTCTCTCACCCATCTGTCGGTATGTCTGTGGGCATCACTCGCACCACGCACTTTTGCCCGAATTTGTGTGTGTACGCTCGCGCGCGCGAGGACACCGACACTTCTTGTAAGCAAAGCGCGGCAGGTTGCCCCGCCGCGCACCTCGACTTCACAGCATACCTATCATTGCCAAGGCAACTATGGTCAAGTCAGCGGCGATTGCGAACAAAAACGTCACAAGCCAGAAACTTGGCCGACAGAGCTATGAGCTATTCATGATGATTTTCTTCATCTTGATTTCCTTCGTTTTGTTTGTTTAGGTGCAATCTGTGCTGAAGCATCGGCTTCGGCCACCATGCACCGATCTGGTTGGTGTGACAGGATTTGAACCTGCACGAACCCGATTAAGGGTTGCACTACCAACTATGCTACGCACCAAAACAAAGGAAACGCCAACAAAGTCCACCACCACTTTCACAAGCGAGGCAGAAATATTATATCACACAACCGTGATGATTTCCAAAGCAGAACTGAAAAACCCCGCGCTCGGCAATAACCATCCCTGCGGCGGGTCAGCACCTTGCGGACACCCGAAGCAACCTCCGCGCCCGACCAGAACGCGCCGGATGCCGCCCAGGTTGCCATGTGTCCGCTCCGTGCGAAGCCCGCCGCACCACCCCGCCCCCCTGTCTAATGCCTGTCTCTTATACACATCTCCGAGCCCACGAGACCTCTCT
>ERZ1026868.689-NODE-689-length-19773-cov-6.673243_pt1 | contig 19773 bp, 16 predicted proteins | sample MGYA00380164_ERZ1026868 | MGnify/ENA primary metagenome ERZ1026868 (study PRJEB33269, sample SAMEA4719800) | human gut metagenome | biome: human-associated habitat; feature: organic feature; material: feces | place: Cameroon | collected 2013-10 ... | reverse complement strand
TTCCTACTCTATTTACTAGTTTATATTTTTTCTTCTTTTTCCCACCTGTACTCTGTGTATAATAATTAAGAAAGGAGAACAAAACGATAATGAAATGGTTCAATAGTCTTCCGAGACTTATCCAGCTCATCCTGCTTTTGATTCCTGGTGTCAACTGGGTCGTCGAAATCGTCGTCCGTGTCTCTGCTCTCATCGAGAAACCGAATGTCAATCACGTTCTTGGCTTCATCTTCGGTGTCTGCATCCCGTGCATCGGCGGCTGGGTCGACTTCGTCTGGTGCTTGCTGTTCAATCACCTGCTTCTTGCTGCTAACTAATCTATAGTCTCAAATGGGCCATGCCTTACTCGGCACGGCCTTTTTATATGTCTATAGATTTCAGGATTTATAAAACGTTTTTGCCTTAATGAAAACAGGTTCTAAATTTATATTTTTTAAATTTAAGGTTTTCAACCATCCTAGGATAAATATTATGCTTTTCTCGAAGTTAGCGCACTAACTCTATCATCTTTTTTTCGGGACGGCGAGAAAATGAAACATACTCACATTGAAAATAAAGATCATGGTTTCTATGGTGCCTATTATCCATGTAAAGATATTTCAAATCATGCCAGGATCATTGGGATCAGAGATGATCCGGAAGACAGAAGGGCAAGATCAGCCGTCTCTTATCTTTTAGAAAGAGGAGCCAATGTCTTAGCAAGGAGTCCTGCAATGAAGAACTACAGTATCATAGTTATCCTTTAGACAGAATAGAAAGTGCAATGCTTTATCGTAATAAGATGGGAAACACCAAAATTGGTATTGCAGGAGCATCCACAACTGGAGTCCTAGCTCTAGTTGCCGCTTCTTATTTCAAAGAGATAACTCTCACTATCGCAAGGACACCTAGTGTCTTTGTATGGCAAGGTTTTATGCAAGGAATACCAAGATAGATATAAGGAATGGCCCGTAAAAGACGAATCATTATTTACCTAGGAAGGACAAGCTCTTCCCTTAAACCGTTTTGTTATCAGCATCCAGATTACTTCAAAATCAGGATGGAAGAGACTAAGAAGCATCACGATAGGATCCATTCACGGAAGATTTTCGATGATTCTGAAAACGAGCATCCGATACAAGAGGCTGAGCAAAATCAAAATCGAGAACATGGAAGGACGACTATTAATCATCGATGCAGAAGACAATGCTCTCTGGAATACGGCAAAGTATATTCGAAGAAGGGATGAAAGAGAAAAATCACTCCTGTACCTACAAAGGCTTAATCTACCCTCATGGTTTCCGTTTTGTCTTTCCACAAGGAAGGATACAAAAAAGGCTTCCAATCGGTTCGACTCTCTTCTGTTCTCTTTGTCTCAAAGAAGCCAGAGATCATGCAAAAGAATGCAAGAAAACACGGATAGACATCGACCGAGTAAGGAGTGAGGAAATTCGTTCCTTCCTTACGAATTAGGTTTCTCGTTTAAGCTCTTTTTCTTCCCATCCTCATTGAAATTAATTGAAATTGCTTTAACAATAAAGTACAGATACGGCCTACCTAAATTCGTCTCAATTAAAGAGTCAATTATCCTAGTCTTAATAGAAGCTGCATTCCTAGGACGAATACCATTAATTAGAAGAGAAGCCTCCCACCCGAGTTGGACAAGAATACCAACGATATTCAAATAGAGAATATTTTCCCTCTTTTCCTTCTTGATAGCACCATAGAGAAGATAAAGGGCATAGCCGACAAGAAGAATAATAGCCATCACATAGTGATAGCTTCCAGTTCCTCTGCTTGTCGTGATAGGAGAGAAAGATTTATCCATCTCCTGAAGTGTTGGAGCAATAAGCCACCACCTTAAAATAATCACTGAATACTTTAGTAAAGACTTATCATGCCTTAAAGCAAGATATATCAATAAGAAATTAGTGATTCCATAGCTCCTTGACATCCAGAAGAGAACACCGCTGACACCAAGAGGACCTAGAACTGTCGTTCCATACGTAATCACCCGGGTCTTCAAAGCTAGATAGAAAATCAGAAAATCAACTAAGAAATAAAGAATGCCTCCTGCAAGAGAAAAGAAAAAAGCCACTTTCTTTTTCTCTATCCATAGCCTCATTAAAAGAAAAACAAGAAATATCGAATCGAATAGGATGTAAAGAGGAGAGAAAGAACGTGAAGGAACTATATCATTAGACAAAATCATAAAGCAAACCTCTAAACTAGCGGGCTTCCCGCTATCACTAAAAAGATTATAACGCCTAAACATTCCTGTTTGAGCCATCCAGAAATTCATCAAGGAATCTTCCCTTTGTCCCTTTTACTTTGTTTTGCTAGTGCTTTTCTAGTTAAACATCTATAATAATGAGATAGGAGCAATTCAAAAAATGAAAAGAAAAACATTTGTTCTTCTGCCACTACTCTTAATTCTGGCTGGCTGTCAGAGGGAAAAGAATAGTGGAGAGCCATCTCTGACAAACCCGCCATCTGGGGAAACAAGTGAAATTCTAAAGCCATCTGCTTCAGAAGAATTACCTTCTCTGACAGAAGCACCCACTTATCGTTTCAGCCAAGAAGTCGATGCTCTTCTGGAAGAGAGCCTTGGTGAATTCATAGCCGAACTTCCAGTTTGCACTGGAACCTCTTATTCCGGTAAGAATGAGTATATTTCAAAGTACGATCTTACTGCCACTGCGCTCTATTGTTACTCCGATTATAATCCAAACGACCTAGTAAAGACTTATAAAGCCGTTCTGAAAAGGAACGACTTCACCTTACAAAAGGTTAGTGAAGGTGAAAGTCCTTGGGCTATTAAGCGCGTATCGCCAAATCAGATACTCTGTGTCATCTTTGACTCCTTCTCTTCCACGCAAGGAAAAGGATTAAGGAGGACAGTCTACATTAGGAAAGATAAACAGACAACCTTCCCGAATGACCAAGTCAAAGCCTTTGTCGGCGAAGAGATTCCAGTAGCACCTGCTTCCTACTACACGGCACAGGTTCAGTCTAATAGGGGACTTAAAACTCTCATCATTGCCTGCTATGATCCGAAGTCTTCCATCCTAGAAGATTATTCAAAGTTATTAACCGATAACGGATACATCTATACCTCTTCTCAGCAATATGCTGAAAAGGGAAATGTCGGTGTCTCACTCGCTTATAGGACAAAAGAAGAGTCCATCGAATCCGGGTTTGATGGAGATAGGGACATCTTCTTAATTGCTGTTTACAAATTAACCGACTTAACCGCCGGAAATTCATTATAGAAAGGACAAAAACATAATGAAAAAGTCAAGATTCAGTCTGTTAGCTCTCTCCTTAATCTCTAGGTTTGGAAGGAGTGCCTGCCAGAAGGGAGATTCTGAAAGCAAGCCTAGTGATTCTGATTATCCGGAAGTCTCAGAAGTCAAGCCGACCGAAAAACCAACGGAGAAACCAACGGAAAAGCCGACAGAGAAGCCGTCTTCTGGAAGTACAAACACAGGAAAGACATCCACTAGCACAAGCACCGGCCCGACAATCAATCCTCTTGAGCATGCTTTAAGTGCAGATTATTCCAATGTTACTGTCGCCTCATCTGCAACCAGCAATGATGTCGGCGATTCTTCTGATATTATCTACTATTACAATGATTATCAGATTGTTCAGGGAGACTGGGATGGAGTCAGAATCTACCAGTATTACCATGATTTCAATGGAAGCTCTTATCAGTGGTTTGAAAAAGATGCTTCCAACACAAAAGGAAAATCCGGATGGCTCAATAAAGGCTATGATGGTGCCTATGTCGGACTTGGCGGACAAGCTCAGCTCGATGTCCGGAAGGTCATCAAAAAAGTTGCCCAGTACAAAGATAAGGTTATCAATCAGAACGGAACTTATTTCATTGTTGATTCTGCAGCAGTGAAAGATATCGTAGACACCTGCTATGCTTGGTGCAGTGATGTCTCGGTTGACACTTTCTCCTTCCTGATTGATTCCACAACGAATCTCTTTAAACAGTTTGCAGTATTTGATGAGGATCTAGATACCGATACTAATAAGGCAGTTGCTAAGTTAACGAATATCGGTGCTACAACCTGGGACACAAGAACGCTTCCAGCAGCTCCGAATAGCGATAACATCATTGAATACTATCAATATAAAGGATGGAGCGGACCTCAGATTCATGTCTATATCAAGTCAATCGCCCTTTCTGTCACCGATGAGAGTGCAAAGAAAGACGGCGATAACTATGTCATCGATATCGAGAAGACCCTTCCTAGGAATAGGAAGATTACTTGGGATGCTCCGGAAAATGTCGAACAGGAACGCTGGATCAGGGATTACGGAGACCTGGAGAAGATTACCGATGATAATTCCATTGCTACCTTCGATTCGGGTATCAACTCCGGCATCTTTGTTACTGGACAAAAAGAAGGAACGACGAAAGTCTACTACCAGTGGAAGGACTCCAGTGGCAGTCTCCATACCTCCAATAAAATCTCCGTTCATGTCAATGGACTTCCGAAGCAGAACTTAGAAGGCGCTGTCTATAATCTCAGCTTTACTTCTGTTATCAATAATGTTGTTGCTGCCAATAATGCTATTGTCAACAATCTCCCCTATGGTGTCACAATTAACAAGGGATGCAATGTCATTTCCGGAAGCGGATTATTCAAAGGCAAGGAAGTCAGGACTATCCGCTCTGGTTTAGGCGATACCAGGCAGGAAGAAGCCGATACAAGAGGCGATGGTGTCGTCAGCTTCGATTTCGATGACCAACAGGTTTCTGGTATCTCCTTCTACTATGGACAAAGGTATAGCAACAACATCGAATCCGGAATGCAGAAGATTGCCATCGAGACTTCGAATGATGGTAAAACTTGGACAGAAGTAGCAGATATCACAGACGAAATCAAAGAAAATGTCTCTCTGAAAAATCTTAAGCTTAGGGAAAAGTCTTTTGAGCCAGCTTCCAAAGTCCGTATCCATGTCTATGGAAACAGGATTGGAAAGCAATATGGATTCTCTACTTCTCAAGTTGCCTTCCTTGCCAACGAGAAATGCCATAAGCATTATGAAGCGGATGCTGTTCCAGTTACTGGAATCACAATTGCCGCCAACGAGCATGCAACGGAAGTCAAAATCGGACAGACTCTGAAGTTTGGTGCTGTTCTTGCTCCAAGCAATGCCACAAACAAGGATGTCGAATGGAAAGTCAGCGATGAGACATTAGCAACTATCTCTGCTGATGGAATATTGACTCCAATTAAACCCGGAACTGTCAAAGTCAGTGCAGTCTCTAAGCATGGTGCAACCGAAGAACCGATTGTCTCGAATGAAATCACCATCACGATCAAAGAAGCGGACAAGGTCAACAGTGCCCTCATTGGAAAATGGTGGAATGAAAATGATGAGTCCATCTTTAACATCACCGCCACAGAAGCCACGATTGAATTCAAAGGACACACTATTACTCTTCCTTATTCTGGAAAGAACGGAAGCTATGATGTCTTTGGAAACTATACGGGAGATAAGAAGACGGCTGGTTATCTTAGGATTAAGAAGAATTTCTCTTATGACAGCGAAGCCGACTATGTTGTGAATGTTGTAAGTGAGAAAGATACTCTGAAAGCCAACATCTATACCGAAGAGGACCATCTTAGCAAGTATATCAAAGCAACTCAAATGGACCTCGAGATTCCGGGTGATGGTGAAGCCCATGTCAACAAGGAAACAACCGTATCTGCTGCCTTTAGGGATGCCGACGATAACGACGCTGCTGAAGAGTCTTGGAAGATTGTCTCTAAGGATCCGGAAACTGTTGCCATCTATGATGACAGCACCAAAGAATACGGAGCTGAATCTGTTAGGAACAAGGATGATAAGAAGATCAAAGGTCTCAAACTTGGTAGCACGACTTTGGAAGCCACTTCCAAGTCCGGAATCAAGGCAACTCTTGAAGTAGATGTCACTCCTATTACAATCGACACCATCAAGATTACTATCAAAGACACAACGCTTTTCATCGGAGGCACCACACAAGCAACAGCTAAGATTACACCCGTGGATGCTGACAATAAGGAATTGACCTGGAAATCTAGTGATACAAAGGTTGCTACGATTGATGCAAACGGAAAAATCACTGCCTTAAAAGCTGGAACTACCGAGATTACAGCTACTTCCAAAGATCAATATGAGACAGAATCCAATTCGATTACTCTGACAGTCAGGGATAAGCCCGCTTCCGGAGACATTTCGGAAAGAGCAGGAACCTATATTGACAGTGACGAGAGGATAGAGATACAAATCGGCGTAGATGGTACAGTTTCTATCATCTACGATTATTCCTATGCTTATATTGTCGATGGTGAAGTCGAATTCACAAAAGTCTCTTATGACGGAAATAAATTCGTAGGTAAGAACGAATTCTATGAACAAATCTCTCTTCTCTTCAACAGCGATGGAACAGTCACTTACACTTACGGAGACAATGAACCGATTACACTGACAAAATCAGCAGCTTAGTCTACAAAAAAGAGGAGTGGGCGAACCCACTCCTCTTTTTCTTTAAATAACGATTAGTCTTCTCCGACAAGGGTAACAACCTGATACGTATGATGGATACTTGGAAGGAAGACTTCAAGAAGTTCTTTCCATTTGAGAGCCAGGGAGGAAGTATTGATGCAAGGATGAACACCTACGGAATCATCTTCGAATAGGTCTTTATCGACTAGAAGTTTGACCTTGTTCTCTGTATCATTCCTCAAATCAAGAATCGAACAATAGCCTTTTTCGGCATGCAAATATTTTTCGAGTGCTTCCTGATTTCCAAAAGAAAGTCTGGCACTATGAATCTGATTCGAAAGCTCTTTGGTTTTGAATTTCTTATCGCCTGGCATCCTAAGCAAATAGAATTCCGTCTGTTGTCTGTTTGCTAAAAATAAATTCTTGCAGACTTTAGCTCCGATTGCCTTGCTGATTTCTTCGTAACCATCCCTGGAAAAAAGAGCGTCATGATCTGCCCGAAGGAACGAAATACCTAATTCGGAAAGCAAATGATAAACCTTTTGCTCCTCTTTGACTCTGTCATTAATATCCGATGGGATTCCCTTTTCTATTTTCTTTATCATGGAATGGCTCCTATATTCTCTACCTATTATATTCTTGTGCTTTCCTATAAATCCGAAAAGTAAACCGCTTTCCCCTTTTTCCATTCTTAGCAAAGCAATATAATCAAGTTTTGGAGGTTCTTTTTTTCTTTTTATGGACATCATCAAAGACATTCTGACAGACCAAAACTTTTTAGGCGCCATTCTTTCCTCATTGGTTTTCATCTTCCTAGGCTTTATCCTTCGCTACAAAGGAATCATCAACGAACACGGAAAATCGGTACTCAATGTAATCACACTCAAGATTGCAATTCCCTGCATGGCCTTCTGTGCATTCAGGAGTGACTTCTCCAAAGAAGCCTTCCAGCAAAACATATTGGTTCTGGTCTTTGATATTCTCTTCTATGTACTCTTCATCGGACTTGGAATCCTAATCTTCTTCCGCTTAGGCAAAATAAAACGGATTGTCTACTCGATATTAATGGGTGTCGGACAATTATCTCTCTACTCCATGCCAATACTAGAGGCTGTCTATGGTGCAGAAAGCGGAGTATTAATTCCAGTTTCTAGGATGTCCATCGCCTTCCGCTTAGCCACCTATGTCTATGCTTATGTCAGGATCAGCGGTGAAAAAAGGACCAAGGAAACCATTCTTCCGACTTTAAAAAGCATTTTCTTAAATCCAGTCAGGATTCTTAGGATCACAGGCTTTGTCTTCTGGGTTATTCAGAATTCCGTCTGGCAAGTCAAAGTCGGAGATAATAGTTACGGATTTGTCCGTATTGATAAGACGCTCCCAGCTCTTTATAAGGTACTTCAGACTGGCAAGGTCATGGCAACTCCATTAGCAAGGCTATTAATCGGTGTAACCTTAGGCGAATGCAATATCGTTACCGCCATCAAAAACAAGAGGGCATGGTTCCTTGCTTTTCTCCGCAGGTTCTTCGTTCCGATTGCAATCCTTGGCATCTGCTTATTGCTGAAACTCGGACATGTCATTGACTTCAATGAAATCACTTTGGCAGCTAGGGTCATCGGAAATGCAGCGCCAGTCGGGGCTGTTGTCGCCGTTTACTGTGTCGACTACAAAAAAGAAGACTATGTTGCTTCGGATGCTGTCTTCCTCTCCACAATCAGGAGCATTATCTCAATTCCGATTTGCTTTATCTTAGTCAAGCTATGCAGGACCTTACCGAGGTTTGCAGCATAATTTGTTTCTAAGTAGCCGAGAATCCGATAAAATATTCTCAGTTAAATGGAAAGGATCACACCCATGAGTACACAAAAGTCGAAAAGGTCTCTGTCGCACATCAGGTTTCTTGTCTCTGGCATCACACTGATTGTCTACTATCTGTTAAGCCAAGGAGTTCCATCGGTCGGGAATAACTTAGATTCCTTGAGGAAGTTCATCATCGAAGTCTTCGTCCTTGTCCTCCTCATCGGCTTCTACTTCTTCTTCCTCTTCGGAGCCAATGGCTGCCAAGGTACCCTCCGTGCTATCGCACCTGCCCTTCTTATCCTAATCGTAGTCGGTTCCTATTCTCTGAACTTCTGGAACGACACTGCCAACACAATCATTACCGGCGTAGCAAAGCTCTTCTATCTCCTCATCATCGTCTGTGGATTCGTCTTCCTCTTCGTTCATAACAAGCTCATCGGACTAGTCTTCTCCTTCTCCAATCTGATCTATGCCGCGTTTGTCATCGTATCCTACTTCGTTGTCAGGATCAGGAGCTTAGTCAACCACAACGGATTCTCCGTCAGCAAATTAATCGAAACCCTTCTTTATACCGCTTCCCTCCTCTTACTCTTCGGAGGTGGATATCTCACTAGCAAGAACAAGAGCTGGACTGTCGACTAACAAAAGAAAGGACCGGGCGCCCGGTCCTTTTTACTTTCCTTCATTTTTCTTTTTCTTCCTCTCTGCGCGGCGTGCCTTGCGATTGGGCTTAGCATTATTGCTAGAGAGATCATATCGGTCCTGAGGAAGCACAGCTGCTTTCGAGCGGGCTTGATCATATGCCTTATGAAACTCCTCCAAGGAAGCCTCTGGGTCTTCCTCTTTTTTCTTCAGCCATTCAAAAGCCATAGAAGTATCCCAGAAGTTATTTTCGAGAGCTTCGATTTCGTCTTTTCTCTTGAATTCGCCTTTACCCATCGAACGAAGCAAGGCAAGTCTTTCCCGTTGGTCTTTATTCAACATTGTCAATTACGCCTCCATCCTTTCTATTTTACCTTATCTTGTTTCCTATCAAATAGAAAAAAAGACTTCCTGGCTGAGGAAGCCTCTCTTTCGAAAAGAAAACGACTTACGGACGAAGACCCATTCCGCCTTCCAAGGTAATGGTTTCACCTGTCCTGTATTTGAAATCAGGAGAGGCAATCTGAACACAGACACGGCCAATCTCCCTCTCCGAATCTCCAAAATGACCCCTAGGCGGAACATGGACATTGGCTTTGAAGGCATCTGGATAAGCTTGTTGGAATTTCTCTAATTGGCTGGTCCAGGCAAGAGGGCAGATAATGTTGACATTGATTCCATCTTTCGCCCATTCATTAGCAGCCACACGGCTCAAACCACGGATCCCTTCTTTCGCGGCTGCATAAGCACACTGCCCGTAGTTTCCAAATAATCCCGCACCAGAAGCAAAGTTGATAACAGAACCCTTTGTCTCCTTAAGAAGAGGATAAGCGTGCTTCCTATAGTAGAAGGTTGCATAGAGTCCGGAATAAAGCGCTAGATTGAACTGTTCCGTCGTGTTATCTTTCAACGGAACACCAGAAGCCGAGGCCTGGGCATTGTCAATTAAGACGTCCAAGCGCCCAAAGGTCTTCTTGATTTCATCCATGACGTGACATACGACAGCTTCATTATCATTTTTGTCATTAATATCAGCTTGCAGAATAAGGACTTTTACATTGTACTTTTCTTCTAATTCCTTTTTAGCGGATTCCAGCTTAGAAACATTACGTCCCGTCAGAACAAGATTCGCGCCTTCCTTTGCGAAAGCGGTTGCAATTCCATAGCCAATCGATCCGCATTTCCCATCACTCAGGACAGCACGTCCAGCGCCAGTAATCAAAACTGTTTTTCCTTCAAAAGAACCCATAACCCTTTGTTTTCTCCTTTTTCCTCTATTATTTAAAACCTCTGAATCGAATAAGTAAAGGGGTTTCATAAACAATCTTGCCTTCCTTTGTTATCGCATGATAAAAGCCACGCCTAACTTAAAGTCAATGCTTTTTATAAATCGTTCTTTGTACACGTGTGCTTTGAAAATACATTTTGTTTTTCTGGCATTTTACAATTAAACATACTTATTATGCACCACATGTATATTTATAGGTTGGTTTATCATTATTTGAGCCTATATAAACGAATAAAAGGATAAAAAGAAAGCGTTTATTTTTTTATTTTTATGTTTTATTTTGCTTAAATTTCCGATAAACTATCCTCGAGGTAATTAAAATGAAACAATCAAAGCTGCGCCGTAGCTGTCTGTTTGTCTTCCTTGCTTCCCTAGCTCTTGTCGGATGTGGTGAAACTTCTGGATCCGTCAATCCTTCTTCTCCTGCTCCGAGTGAAACCACAACCGTAAATCCGACCGAAACTCCGACTGAGAACCCTACTGTTGCTCCGAGTGAAACTCCTACAACCAAACCAACCGAAGCTCCGACTGAGGCTTCTTCTTCTGCTAGTGCTAGCGTTTCCCGTCCTAGCGTTGATGGTATTACGGATACGATTTATTCCGTCAAAGAAGCCATTGCTTTTGCTAACGCAGCTGGTGAAGATCCCAGTGATGAATATGTTGTTCAGGGTGTGGTCAAAAACATCAGCAACTATTCTTACGGCGAGAGGACCATTGCTGATGTCAGCGATGAATCCGTTTCTCTGTATGTCTATGGTGTCCGTGGCGCAGATGGAGAAACTTATTTCGATAAATTAGAGACTATCCCGCAAAAAGGTGATACCGTTTATCTCAAAGGTGCTCTCCATACATTCAACGGAACTCCGGAAATGGGTCCGCAAGGTTCGCCGGCCAAACTTCTCCACATTGATTCTACTCATGAAGGCTTCGATGATTCCGCTTATACTGTTTCCACTATTGCAGCTGCTCGTTCTGCTGCAAAAGGAACCAAAGTCAAGATCACTGGTGTCGTTGCAAAGACCACTAAGACTCAAAAATTCAGCCCCAATGGTTTATATCTTGTTGATGCCACTGGTTCTATTTATGTCCATGGCGGAGATGTCGCTGGTCAAGTAGCCGAAGGCAACACCATTACTGTCGCCGGTGAAACCGACTTGTTCATCGCTGATAAGGAACAGAACATTGCTGCCCAGATTGGATACAAGGGTGCTATCCAGGTTTCTAACTCTCATCTGATCAGCAATGATAAAGGAAATACCGAATTCCCGAAGGACTCCATCCAGTATAAGACTAGGAAAGAAATCGTCGAGACCGATGTTACAAAAGAAAACATCACTGGCGAAATCTTCCACACTACTGCCATCATCAAGAAAGTCCCTGGCGCAAGCTTTGTTAATTACTACATCAATGACCTTGATCAGAAGACCGGAACTTACACTTATACTGCCAACAACGGTAAAGACTTTAGTTGGTTAGATGCTTATCTTGACAAGGTTGTTGATCTCTATGTCGGTGTTACCAACTGCAAATCCACTAGCACTGGTGCTATCTATCGTGTCAACCCGATTACCGTCAGCCCGATTGAAAGCTATGCTAGGGAAGATAGCAAAGTCGTTCCTTTCGTCTATGATTACTATGTCAAAGACCAGTTCCTTGACGTCTATGCCGGAAATCCGGAACTCGAAGTCAGGACTTCACACTCTGATTCTTTATTAGGCTTCTCCGATGTCAGGATCAGCTATTCTTCCAACAACACAGAGCTTGCTTCCTTCGTTACCGGCGAAGATGGCAAGACTATCTTAAATATTAACAAAGATGCTGCTGTTAAGACTGCCACCCTTACTAGGAAGGTCTCTTACAAAGATCAGAGCCAGACCTACACTAAGGATATCAGCTTTGTTGATATCACCGCTGGTGCCCGGTCCGTTTCTGTGGCAAATAATGCTGCAGACGGCGACACTGTCAAGATTCGTGGTATTGTTGCTGCTTCCATCTTAAATAAGCAGAAGAGCTTCTATGTTACCGACGACAACGGAGTTATCGCCTGCCTTGTCGACAAAACCTATTCGACTGTATTAAACGACTTTATCATCAACTCTGGCGATGAAGTCGTCCTCGAAGGTATCAAGCGTCACAAAAAGAATGACAAAGATGCCACCGATAAGGGCCAAGCTTATCTGGAAATCTCTAAATTCTATGGTGTCATTTCTTGCGATAATACTATTAAGAATCCGAATGTCATCACCAATAAGACTTTCGCTGATCTTCATGATGTAGATAGAACAGCCGAGTACTCTAGGCAGTTATATTCTCTCAACGTTTACTACTATACAGATGGCAAGAATGTAGCCTGCATCTACGAAAACAAAGCTGCTTACGATCGTAAACAGAATGGCGAGGATGTTGATTATATCAATATCTACAAAGGCGGTTATCCCCAGGTCGCCTTCCTCAAAGATTTCGAAAACAAAGAAGTCACAATGACCCTTGCTCTCTGCAACTGGAACAACAAGACTTACGCAACCATCTGCCCGTTCTCTGCAACCGACGGAACAAAAACCGCCTATAACACCTTCAGTTACAAGTAAACTAAAGTCATAGCAAAATGAAAAGCGGAGCCCTCAAGCTCCGCTTTTCTTGTGTTTGGTTTACCAACGATTCGTTACTTTTTCTGCAAATCCAAGCCTTCCATTTAGTTGAATATCACCATCTTTGGTTTTAAATACTCCATAGAATCTGCCAAAGACCTGATGGGCGTTCTGTGCAATAATCAAGGCGTTTGCATTCTCATGACGATCTAAAATTGGAACGAATTTCAGATCAATGTCTTTGTTTGGAGAATACATGTGCCAGGGTTCCAAAAATTTTTCGTTTCCGTTTTCATCTTTTGGAATATCAAAAACCACCGATGTGAACTTGTAGTACTGATCATTGACAAAAAGCCTGTTCTCGCTAGCTTTGGAAGTGTCTCCGAATCCATAGCCTAAGTTAAATCCAATTCTGATTCCATTCTGTTCACCAGAGAGGCTTGACCAATACCAAGTGTTCTTATAAGTCCAGACACCTCTTCCCCAGTCTAAGACACCATACACATTCTTGAATTCATGTCGGATATCTCCGAAAGTGAAATATCCGTCTCCTTGAAGAAGATTGATTTTCTGATTGTAGTAGAAGTGCTTCTTTTTATTAAAAGGAGTGGCAATCACCCTTGTTTTATCTGTAGTTGGATGAAGATTAATATCACAAATAAAGTTTTTCTTCTTCCTCTCAAACTCCGCATGAAGATGCCGTTGTCCTTTTCTGTTTTCAAAAGAAATAGAATATTTCTTCCCAATCTTTGAAACAGAACCATCTTCACTAGTAAAAGGAAGGTTTACCTTTCCCATAGGAAAAGCGAACCTTTTTGCATGATTAAGAAATTCCTTCTTTTGAAAATCAAGAATCGAGAAACTGCATAATCCCCTATAGCGATTATCATCGATAGTCCTAGCGATTCCATATTGGTCATCACCAAAATAATAGTAGTCCCATTCTTTGATCCGCATCTTTCCTGCCTTAATCTTAGAACTATCATATTCCTTGACTAAGGAGGTAGAATAACCGGCTTCAAAAAGATTTCCCTTTTCATCGAGAAGCTTTCCTTCTGTTAATACATGTTCTTCCATTCTTTTCCCCTCTTTTTCTCCATTATAAAGCAAAACACCCCGATGATTCTTAATATTTCATATTCATTAAATAGAAAAAGACTGGCCAAGAGTCATTTCTTCACGGCCTTTTGGATTATTCTTGACAGCATCACGAAGCCTATGGGAAATGATTTCAATCGCTTTGAGATGGAACCTATCGGATAATTCCCAGTTGCTTTTGCCTCTGAAGCAATATTTTCGATTGCTCCATGTCCATGATAGGACATTTCATTCAGAATGAAACGATTTGCCATAGTTTGACCTCCTCTATTCTTTTCTATTAAAAAAACAAAGTCTTGAAAATTTATTTCAACAAATAACCCATTTCTTTTCCATTGTCCTCTTATTTAGTGTATGCTAAGAACAGAAACAGAGGAGAAGAGGTCAATGGAAACAGTTAAACTCAAACCGGCAACGAAAGACTACATCTGGGCTGGAAAGAATCTGAAAATCTGGGGGAAAAAGGCACCCTATGATAAAATCGCAGAATGCTGGGAACTTTCCTTTCACAAAGACGGTCCGTCTCTGATTGATAGCGGAGCAGACAAAGGAAAGAAACTGATGGATGTTGCTATGAAAGAAGATATCGGAACCTATGTATCCACTTTTCCTTTCTTTCCGGTTCTAATCAAATTGATTGATTCCGGAGATAATCTTTCGGTTCAAGTCCATCCAAGTGATGATTATGCCTTAAAGAACGAAAACAGCTTTGGAAAGACGGAAAGGTGGCACGTCATCCATCATGAGGAAGGGGCTGGGCTTTATGTCGGCTTTAAAAAGGAAACGAGCATGGAAGAAGTTGAAAAAGCACTGAAGGAAGGCACAATCCTTTCTCTTTTGAACTTCTTCCCTGTTGAAGATGGTGAAAATTACTTTATTCCATCTGGGACAATTCATGCTATTGGAAAAGGCGTAACTGTCATTGAAATTCAGCAGAACTCGAACCTGACTTACCGATTATATGATTACAATCGTATTGGCAAGGATGGCAAGCCAAGAGAGCTGCATATACAGAAAGCACTGAAAGTAATTGATACAAAAGCCTATCATCCGATTTCTTTCCAAGAGCCTCTGATTGGCGAAAGCAAATACTTCTCTTCTTCTGTCCATAATGTCAAAGACATCCCTATGATCCAAGCAAACAAGGAATCCTTTATCTCCATCACGTTCCTTACGGGAGAAGGATCTGTCAATTCAATTCCTTATAAAGCACTGGATACTTTCTTTATCCCAGCAGGAAAAGAAGCCGTCTTAAAAGGAAGCGGAACCTTTGTTCTGACAACTGTAAATCGATAGTCTTGCTTAAACCTTTGTTTGTTGACAGTCCAAACAGAGGAAAGTACAATCAAGGCCGATGAACAAAAAATATTTTCTTCCTCTGATTCTTATCCTGTGTTTATCTTCCTGTAAGAGTGAAGAAAGTTTTTCTTTATCTTCTTTGCCTCATTCGGATGTGAGTACATCCATTAAGGAAAAGAAAGAAATCAGCGTTACTCTCAATTACAACTACGGAGGAGACGAGAACAAGCAAGAAGTAATTTCCTTGTCCTATCAGGAACCTTATGAGCTTCCTTTGCCTGAGATACCCTCTTTCCTTGGCGATGCAGTATTCGAAGGATGGTATTACTCCAATAAGAGAGTAGAGACAAAAGGGGACTCTTTTCCTTTTTCCTCTTCGCTCACGCTTTATGCCCACTACTCCCATAATGATTTCGATGGAATCGAAAACTCATCCAATGGAATAACAATCACTAGCGTAAAGAAAAAAGTTGGAAATATTATAATTCCTCAGTATTACAACGGAAAAAGAGTCACAGAACTTGCTTCTTCTTTATTCATGGGAAGCAAAAAGATAACAAATCTCTGGATTCCAGAAGGAGTAGAAAAGATTGGAGAAGGATGCTTTTTATCTTGTCCGAACTTAAGAGAAGTCCATCTTCCGGAATCCCTAAAACAAGTAAAGAGCGAGGCGTTCTCTCAGTGCAAGAAATTAAAGAAAGTCTACTATGATGGTGATCTTTCTTCTTGGCTAAACATCGACTTCGACTATGATAGCAACCCCTGCAGCAACATAGCTTCTCTTTATTTCAATGATCAGCTTGTCACTGAAATAACTGTTCCAGAAAACATCAAGAGAATCAAAGACTATGCTTTTTCTGGTGCAAGCAGTATTACTTCTATCGCATTAACATCAGTAACTTCTATCGGAGAGGAAGCCTTTTATTCCTGCCGTGGACTAAAGACTCTTTCCCTTCCAGAATGCTTAATGGAAATCGGAGAAAACGCTTTTTCCTATTGTACTCTCCTTCCTAGCCTAGCAATCCCATCCCAGGTAAAGGTCATTCCATCGAATGCCTTCAGCTGCTGCTTTAGCCTTACAAATGTCACCTTAGGCGAGAAAGTCGAAACCATCGAAGATAACGCATTCTTAAAATGCTATGACTTAATCACCATCTCTTTTCCTTCCAATCTGAAGATCATTGGAAAGAGCGCATTTGAAAGCTGTACTCATCTCACGAATTTGTCTTTTCCATCCACATTAGACGCCATTGAAGCCTGTGCCTTTGCAAAGTGTCAGGCTTTAACAGATATCAATCTTCCTGCTTCTGTTTCCGTACTAGGAAATGGAGCTTTCGAAGGAACCTACAAGGTGGAAGCAAGGTCCGTTGATAAGGAAAACCAGGTCTATTATTCTTCATCGAACACAATCCTTGAGAAAGGAACGAAAAGAGTTGTCGCCGGTTGCAAGAACTCGATTCTACCATCAGACACTCTCATCATTGGACAGGAATCCTTTTTCGGATGTTCTTTCTTAGAGAGGATGTCTCTTCCAGAGAGTGTCGTAGAAATCCAAGACTACGCCTTCTCAAATTGTCTCAATCTAACTTCTTTCCATATGGGAAGTAAAGTCACAAAAATAGGAAAGAATGTCTTCACAGGAACAAATTCCAGGGTAGACTTTACCGTCGCAACCGAAAACATGGTCTATGCATCCAGTGGAAACTGTCTTTTAAGCAAAGACGGAACATTGCTTTACTATGGATGCAAAGCAAGTATTATTCCGGAAACAGTAACCGATATTCTAACAGAAGCCTTCTATTTCTGTTCCGGCAGGACCGAAATCACAATTCCTTCCTCCGTAAAGAGAATCGGGGAAAGAGCTTTTTCTCATTGCTATTCTTTAAAGGAAATTCATCTTCCTGACAGCATAGAATCCCTTGGAGAAAGTACTTTTGATACTTGTCTAGCTAGGAAGAAAGCAGACTTTGGAAATGGAATCCCATTGATTCCATCCAATTGTCTGAAAGATTGTGATGCACTGACCTCCATAACCTTAGGAAACAAAGTCTCTGAAATAGGTTCCTTTGCTTTCTATCGTGCCTACAATGTCAAAACAAGGAATCTTCCTTCGACCTTGTCTTCGATTGGAGAGGGTGTTTTCGCTCTTACCGATAGGACACTAAGGATTGATAAAAACAATGAATACTTTGTCTTTGAATCTGGTTGTCTAAGGAGAAAAGATAAGAAAGATCTTTATTTTGGAAATACAAAAGCTATTATCAATCATACAGTGAATCATATTCTGCCTTATGCATTCTACGGAAACACCGGACTGAATAGTCTCATCCTTCCGGATTCCGTGGAAACGATTGGAGAATCTGCTTTCGCACATTCGTTCCTTTCTAGTCTTGTTATTCCTAGCAGTGTTCGTTTCATGGATTCCATGGCCTTTGCTGAATGCGAACGTTTAACAGATATCACCTATCAAGGAACAAATGCGGAGTGGAATCAAATAGACTTTGGAGATTCTGTCTTCTCCTCCATCCCTGCTGAAAATGTCATCTGCAAAGACTTTGTTTTCGACCTAATAGAGGAAAACTAGAAATCGTTTCAAGATAGGACCTTTCGTTTGACCATCTTGACAATCTTGATTTGCCTTATTCTTACTTTACCTATTATTACCTAGGCGTTTTATCTCTTTCTGAAATCCAAGCTGAGATTGAGAAAAACAATATCCAACGTCTTCCTGAAAAAAGATTTCTACGTTGCTGTTCTTTACGAAAACCTCGAATTAGACTTAGACTAAAAAACTCACACAAGTGAATTAATTATTGCAGTTTTCAATATGAACGTTGGAGTTGCTTCTAATCACAACGCCCGTATTTTTTGTTCATCTGATAGAGATAAGAAGAGAATTCGTCAGAAAGGTCTTCCTTTGTGATTCGATACTGCCAATTGTTTCCAACCGTTCCTGGTGTGTTGATTCGGCTTTCATTTCCTTGACAGAGAAGATCCTGCCTAGACTGGATAGCAATGGAACTGATGGAAGCAAGATTCAATTCCAGCAGCGCTTTAACATCATCCTTTCTAGTCCTTGTAGAAGTATAAGTGACACCAAAATGACGGGAGAGAGAAGCAATCGTTTTTTCGGTCTCTAACAGTTCTTTCTCATCCAGATTATCTAGAAATCCTTTCAATGGTTTGCAGTCATGGGTCGAAGAATAGGATATCGTAGAATAAGAATAGTTCTGCGGCCTGTTTCTATTCAGATTTTTGCCTTCTAATGCAATTTCCAAAACACGCCTGTCTTTCAGATTCAAGGCATCAATCGTATCCTGCCTATCCTTCGTGCAGCCATCAACATCCTCGGCAATAATTCTTTCAGGATGAGAAACAAATTTTATAATCCTATCTTTCTTTGGATACTTTACCCAAGTACCATTCCTTCCATCTACGGAACCATTTTTCAAAACATAAGTTTCAAAATAACCACGGAAGTGATCCAGGCGAACATAATCATAGAGAGTAGAGAGGAAGTCAAGCCGGGTTTTGAAAAATCCATAATTATGACGTTCTAAATGGGCAAAGTCGTAAATCGGGTTACCCCAAGCCTGTCCCTTATCATGGAAAATATCCGGCGGATAACCGCAAACAGAGTCCCTTCCAAGTTCATCATTCAGTTCAAAGCAGCTGTGGTGACGATAGACGTCGACACTATCGTAGTTTGCATACCTTGACCTCTCTCCGATAATGGAGACACCTTGGCTGTTTGCGTATTTCTTTAGCTCTTCCCACTGTCTTAGGAAGATATACTGAGTCCAAAGGTAGAAGTCTACTTTTTGGGGGTGGTTGCGACGTACTGCTTTTAACTTAGCACTCGTGTATTCGTTATAGCCGTCCTTGAAATCTTTCCAGGCGCAATCCTTATTTATTTCCTTTAAAACCCTGTAACAGGCATAATCCGTAAATTGGTTCTTTCTCAAGAAAGAAATATATCCTCTCTGATAGTCTCCTTTACCACGGGTAAAGCGATTATAGGCAATCTTTAAAAGCTCTATACGACTTTTATAAATTTTCTCGTAATCAATTTTTCTTGGGTCAGAGCCAAAATCGATATTTGCCCTGTCTCTTCTTTTCAGAAGTCCTTTATCCCTGAGATCATTAAAATCGATAAAGTAATGATTCAGCCCGATTGTTGCATAGCAAGAGTAAGGTGAGTCACCAAAGGAAGTTGGATTCAAAGGCAGCCTACTCCAATAAGAAAAACCTGACTTTGCAAGGAAGTCTACAAACTCTTTAGCCTCTGTGCCGATGCTTCCAATTCCATATTCCCCTGGGAGGGAAAATAAAGGAAGATCCACACCGGAAGAACGAAAACGTTGATTCATTATTAAATTCCTCTGCCTTTCATTGTAAACCATAGAAAGCAAAATGAAAGCATAAACGGACCAGATTGCACTCCAACTGACGTGAATTGACAAAAAGAATGTAACCGGTTTTATAGAATTGCCTTTGATTCATTAAAACAATTCACTCTATAAAAATTGTAAAAAAATGAGAGATTCTTTTTAAAAACATAAC
>ERZ1026868.688-NODE-688-length-19778-cov-5.089540_pt1 | contig 19778 bp, 15 predicted proteins | sample MGYA00380164_ERZ1026868 | MGnify/ENA primary metagenome ERZ1026868 (study PRJEB33269, sample SAMEA4719800) | human gut metagenome | biome: human-associated habitat; feature: organic feature; material: feces | place: Cameroon | collected 2013-10 ... | reverse complement strand
CACCATTCCTCGGTTATCTTCCCTAAAATAGGATATTCATAATCACACCATCCATTCCATAGTTCTGGAGCATAATCATGACAAAAAATTTTAAACCTATAACAAAGATCCTCGTCTTTTACTTTAGAAAAATACTCATTTAACTCTTTATCATTTAAGCTTGCAATATATTGTCTATACAGAGCAATTTCATCAATTTTAGGAAAGCATAACAAAGGAGGTTTTATATTTGTCTCGTCTATTCCTTCTGGAAATTCAACGCATATATTCTTTTGTGTATCAAAGGCGCAATACACAATTGTACTATTAATTTCTTGAGTTACTCCACACCCCATAATTTCATTAACCCAAATTTTTTTCATAATATCCTCCTAATAATAAATTCTTTTGCCATACCAAATATGAAATGTATGTGTCTTATCATGATAATGTCCATAATAACCAGAACCATGAACTTCTGGTCCCTTTGAATAACTTAATACATACGCCAACGCTTTCGCCGCCGACTGGCTATTTGCATAAATTCCATAATTTCTCGCACCTTTCGATGCTAATTGCCGTTGTGCCCATGACTGTTTTCTAGTGTTATATATGTATCTCTTCCTAATATTGTTAGCAACTCCTGTGAATCCCAAAGCCTTTAATGCAGTCGGCAAACTCATACTGTTTCCAAATCTGATTAAATCTCCATATTTATTTAAGTAAGCTAAACGATATGGTCTACCACTTGGTGTCCTAGCTCTTACATCACTGAGTGTTCTGGTTCTAACAGAAGCTTTTCTGTTTGTATTGTATGAAAGATATACTAATCCACCAACAATAACGATGCCTAGTATTACCCATCCAACAGGATTCCATGCCATGGATGCTCCAACCGCTGCTCCCGTTGATAGCCATGCACCATATGTCATTGTCATTGTTGCTGCAAAATGCCCCGTAGGATCAACGCTATTCACTGGATCACTATTGCAATAAGCGTACAGATGCCAGAACGATTCATTTTCACCTCTGTAGCTGTCCTGCGATATAAACCTGCCTGTTTCGGAATCATAGTACCGGGCGTTCATGTAATAAAGTCCCGTTTCCTCGTCTATGACTGCTCCTGTATAGGCAAAGCTGTTTATCAATGTGCCTTCAGAAGAAGTATTTCCGTAAGCATCATAGGTATAACTTCTAACCACCGCGTCGGAACTGTTGAGGATATTGGTAATGCTGCCTCGGATATCCTGGCGATACCAGTATTTTTCCGTCTCCGCTCCTCGCGTACCGCAAATAATGCTTCCGTCTTCTTCTAAATAATTATACTCGAAGAGAACATTATTGACAAGGCTTGCCACCAAATTTAACGAATTGTATACATATTTGGTGTCCGTATCTCCTACTGTCTTGCGAAGTCGCTGCCCTGCTGCGTCGTAAGAATAGGAAGAAATTATTGTATCGTTTTCATTTGTTACTCGCATCAGTTCGTTTGCGGCAGAAAATGCATAGTTTCTTACGGTTCCGTCTATTGTACTGCGGATCTGATTTCCAGAGAGATCGTAAGCATATCCATTCTTAATCTCTCCGTCTTTTCCTATACTCGTAAGCTGATCTTTTGCATTATACGAGTAAGTATAGACAGCATTGCCGCTTGTCATGGTAAGGCGATTTGCTACATTATCGTAGGTATAGGAAATAGTCGTACCGTTGTTTGTCTCCTGTGTTAATCTGCCAAGCCAATCGTAAGCATAAGTTTTAGTTGTGGTTGCAGGACTATCCTGGTAATATTCCGTTGTTACCTCGCTAATAATCTTATCTTGGTTGTTAAAGCTGACAATATAGCTTTCCTGGACCTCGCCATAAATATCCTTGTAAGCTACCTGAGTGGGAAGTCCTTTCCAGTTATAAGTGAACACCTGCTCGGCATAATCGGTATCTGTTCTATAATCCCGAATGGTGAGAAGCTGACCATTGGTATAGAAATACTCGCGAATAAGAGAGTTTCCTTCTTTTACAGCCGTTACCTTACCTGCTTCATCATACTCATAATAAACAGTCCTGCCGGCTGCCGTTACCGAAAGGTCATTCCCCATATCGTCATAGGTCCTGGATACAGTTTCGCCGTCCCGTACCGTTTGGATTTCCCTGCCGGCGTCATCATAGCTGTGCGTCGTTATAATAAAGCTTGCTCCGTTATCTCTTGTTACATTCTCAGAGATAACATTTCCTGCACTGTCATAGGTATATTCCACCCAATGTGTATCACTGTAATTCTTTTTGCTTACATTTTTGCCGATATATTGATAAGTTGTGCTCGCAGACTGTCCGGCATAATCCGTATCTGTTAATACCGAAGAAATTAACCTTCCTTCGGAATCGTAAGTATAGACTGTGCTCGCTGTTGCATTGGTTTCCTTTATCACTTCGCCAAAGGTATTTGCAAAATAATACCTGTTGCGATTATTTGCGTCGGTTGCCGTTGTTCTCAGCTGACCGTTTACGACTTCATCATAAATGAACGCATTTACTACGAGTGAATTTTGACCTTTTGTTGTGCTTTCGGAAAGTAATCTTCCCTCTTTATCATAAATGCTACTTTTTGTTGTTCCATCCGGTTCCGTAACAGAAAGCCTATTTCCGGCATCATCATATGTATAAGTTGTTACCTGGCTACGATTGCCTTTCTTAATGGTTTCCGTCAAAACTTGGTCATTGGCATCGTAAGTGTAAAGCGTTATAATTCCGCTTTCATTAGTGGATGTCAAGCAACGGTTCATTACATCATAAGTTTTCTCCGTATAGGTTAAAAGCTCATAACCGGCGTATGTTTTCGGAGAAAGCAAAGCATTATTTGTGTTAAAGAGCTTGATATATCCGGAAAGAAGTTCATTTCCCCATTGGTCTTTAACAGATATGGTTTTTCTTGTTATCACATTGTTTTTCTTAAATGTTTCAACAGTATAGCTTGTACCGTCTGCGTTAGCAAAGTATTCTGTTGATGAGGTAACGCCCTCTGCTTCTGTAGTACCGGTAACGCGGGATATGCCGTCATACTCTGCAGAAGTAGTCGTGCCGTTCTCGTCCGTATAAGAAGTCTCATTGCCTAATTTATCAAATGATGTGTTCTGCGTCGTTACTACATTTCCACTGTTATCCTGAACGGTTGTGGTCGTTTGTGTTACATTTCCGTTTTCGTCATAAGCATAACTCGTAGAAGTCGTACCCGATACTTCAGTAGCTACCTGATTGCTCGATTCATAAGTTTGTGTAGAAATGCGATCTACATCGCCTCGCCGTATGGTTTTTATCAGACGCCCATAAGAATCGTATTCATAGTCCGTGACAGCAACATAGTAGGAAGTATTTCCGATAAGAGCTATCGCCTCTTCATTGTTCTTTTCCGTAGCATTCGGACCAATCAGTATAATCTCTTTTGTTTTTACGCAGTAATGTCCGGCATCGTAATAATAGAAGGTTTTTTTGTTGATTCCTTCGACATAGGAGCTGACAAGCTGGTTATAGGAATTGTATACATTCTTTGTAACCTTTGTATCTTCTCCGTTAAACGGCTCGGTTACGGTTACAGGCAGATTGTTCTGATAAACGGTAGTCGTAACTTTTCCAAGCTTATTTGTGTAGGTCGTCTGATTGCCGTTTTCATCATAAGCATACTGTTCTGCCGTGTTGTTCGGATAAGCTATTTGTGTGATATTAAAATTGTTATCGTAGGTGTATGAGGTCGTGCGTGAATTAACAGTCTTCGAAGTTAATGTTTTTGCGGTTGAATACTGGTATATTGTTGCGATTCCGTCTTTTACAACAGAAACACTGTTATCTTCATAACTAATCGTTGAAGCAGATTCTACCGGATCTGTTACAGATATCAAGTTGCCATTCTCATCATATTCAAGAGAATAAACATTTCCCTCTGCATCTGTCACGCTTGTAAGAATACTGTTTTCATAACCATAGACGGCAATGTTGCTTTGCTGTTCTCCAACCAGTTGATAATACCTTGAGAGCATTCCGTTCACATATTCGTATCCGTATGTCTTACCCGCTGTCTGTACAGAGGATATTCGTCCTTCAGCATATGATATAGTGAGCGTCTCATTCTGATTATTCTTGATTTGTATCAGCCGTGCATTTTCATCATAAGAATACTCAATATAATTGCCCTCTGGTGTGGTTATTCTTTGAATTTGGTTACTCTTATTAAACCAATAAGTGATGCCGGATGGATAAGTTAGTATATAACCGTTTGCAACAGAATTGGCAGAAAGTGTTGCGTATAATCCTAAAGGCGCAGTATACCCGTTATCTGTTTTTGTAAAGAAATAGGTGGTTCCATCCGTTTCTTTTAAAACAACGCCGAGTTCTTCTCCATTTTCAAATTTCGGATAAAGCGATACGATACCAGATACGCTCCAACCTATTCCCAATACACCATCTTTGCTGTTTTGCGAATTATATTTTCTTCCGAATGAAAGATTAAAAATCGCAGAATTTGAATTCGCATCTGCAGACGCGTAGGATATATTTTTCGTGAAAGGATCGATTTCAAGATTTCCGCCTGCGCAATTAACCGTAGGATACTCCTGATATGCTTTTGCCCCATATGTTTGAGTATCAGCATAAACGCCGGTATTGGTTATATTGGCAATTGTACTCTCGTCTGTGATGCCAAGCGGGAATTTAACAACAACTTTGTAATAATAAGTGCTGCCAGGTACGGCGGTCGTATCGATAAGATAACTTTCCGTAATTTCATCTATCAAAAGCGCATATGTTCCGTTTATACTATCGCTACGGTAAACGGCATAGCTTGTGGCAAGAGTTTGCGCATCCCATGTGATAAGCAATGCGTTATCATCATGCTGCGTGGCAACCGCTCGGAATTGCGTTTCGATTTCCTTTGTATATTCAGCACTGATGTTATTCGCATTATCTATAATACGCAAATAGATTACGCTACTTGCATTTCCTGTAAATGTAAACGAATATTCTCCGCTTACTGAATTGGAATTCGGAATATCGGTGTATTCCCCATCACCGATTCTATACTGCAGCTTCTGAATACCTGATTGTTCTTCTATGATGTCTGACCATGTAATTGTCAACTGATTTCTTGACTTGATAAAATGCAGATGTTCTAAATCTATAGTAGGCGAAATATTGTCGTATTGATACGGTGCGGGCGAACAAGCGGACGCCCCGATATTCCCTGCATTATCCACTGCACGCACCCAAATATAGTTGATGCCGACCGTTGAGGCTGTAATACTATGCGTGGTGGCCGTTGGTTCTGCAAAGTCCCTAAATCCTGATGTGGGAGCTGTTGTGTTCGATACGCTGATCGCATACTGATACTTTGCAATACCGGAAGTATCCGAAACAGCTGAATGCGTGATTGTAATATCGCCGTTGCCCCAATCCGTGGGAGAAACCGTGATATTGGAAGGCGCCGCCGGAGCCGTAATATCTCTTTTATATACCGTAGAAGAGCATTTCGCTGCACTTATGTTTCCTGCGTTATCAACTGCTCTTACCCACACATATTTACTTCCGGCTTCCAATGCAACAGAGTGCGAGGTAGCGTTTGGACTCGGAAGATCTACAAAAGCAGTAGGTGCAGTAGTATTGGAAGTGCTGACAGCGTATTGATATTTTGCAATCCCGGATGTTGCATCGGTAGATGCGGAATGCTGTACCGTAATATTACCGTTTGTCCATCCGCTCGGAGATACCGTTACGCTCGCAGGCATAGTGGGTGCCGCAGTATCTCTTTTATACATGTTAGAGGATCTTCCACCGCCGCCATAGTTTCCATTACTGTCTTTTGCTCTTACCCAAACATATCCCGTTCCGTCCGCTGGGTTAATTTTCTTATTGGCTGGCAAGTCCCTGTAAGCGCTTCCTGCCGGAGCTGTAGTGTTTGATGTTACAGCATACTGATAAGTTATTGTACCACCCGCAGCACTGGTAACAGAAGCGTGAGAAACAGTTATGCTGCCCTTGGTCCAATTTGCAGGACTGACGCTGATTCCGGAGACGGTTGGCACAGCCGTTGTATAGGTAATTTTAATATATGGCGCATTAGATCCGCCTTCTTTGGCTTTGAACCGCTTGTACATATTAAGCGATTCATTGTCGTTTTTCAGTACCATTGCACAAGTGGCTGTTCTATTCTGATACCAATATTTTGCCGCCGATGTAATGTTCCAAGTATATGCTTTTACTACATTTACTACTTGCGAGCCGATTAAAGAAGCCATACCCGGCTGATTGTTCCAAGTAACGCTGCCTTCGTTAAACCCGGCAGATGCACGGTATAATTGCATTGTCGGACTCGAACTTCCGCTATAATCCTGATAAGCTACAAAAACAGCCGAAGTAATTGCCTTATTGGATCCAAGTAATGTATAGATACTTGAAAACTGAAAAAGACCTCTTGAAACGCCCCACGTTCCGGAATTACCAATTTTTACTTGTGTATCTGCTCCGTGATTTACCGTAGGGTATTTTTTCGTCACAAAAGCATCTCCGGATGAATTGCTTGTTTTGGAAGATGCCGATGCTGCCAGAACAATCGGATAGACGATTTCTGTGTCTTGCAGGGATGTTTCATCTAACTGAATAGTATAGTTATATCGGTCGCCTTCAATGTGCTTAATTGAAACCGATAGCGTACCAAGATCATTCATACCTTCCGAGCTATCTTCTGCAACAGGCGTAGAGAGCCCGCCAACCGTTTTTCCTGTTTTATTATCCTTCAAGAGAATACTGCCGTTTCTTTGAACCTCAGGAACCGCATTTTCCACACAGAGTTCTGCAGAAATACAATGCTCCGAGCTTTCGTTTAATATGAACTCGTACATAAGCGAATCGTTGTTTGCAGAAAAAGTCGCATCAACGCCTGAGCCCAATACGTCTTTATATGTCACAGTGTCTTTTATACCCGATTCGGTTATTGCATAGGGACTTATCTTTTTTGAAGTCCCCACATTGTCTTTTTGTCTAAACGCAACAGAGTATTTATCCTTTTGCAACTTTACCAAATTTCCCTTTTCTGTATTTCCGGCAAAATATATATCTGTGGCGCCAGCCTTATTTTTATATCGATATCCTTTGAAAAATCCTAAGAGTGAAAATTCAATGTTGTTTTCGATATTCACCCATTTTCCGTTTTCTTTTTGATAACGCACCGGAGTCGAGGAAATGAGCATCGTTCCTTCTCCGTTTTGATTTTCTGAGATTATAACATATTCCTTTTTGAAATCTTCAAGTGCTTGTTCTTCCTCTGTAAAAGAGATCTGACTTGCAGTATATTCCACAGCTTTTGCATCAAAAAATGATGTGCCGGTCAACAACATTAATGTCGCAAGAAAAACACTTATGCTTCTTAGAAACCTTTTGTTTGTCATGTGTATGCCTCCTTAGTATTGCACTTCTTTCGTTTAGAAAAACAAAAACTGTATCTTCTATAGAAATACAGTTTCGTTTACCAATATGCTGTTTTTGGGGGTATCTCATCGGCAAACGAATTGCGCCAATTCGGTACTGGACGCTTGACCTTCCGCATTGTTAGCTCGTGTCTTTGCGTGTTGCTATGGTTATTTGATATATTCTTGTTGTTCCCACCTCACTTTAGAAATCTATTTTATATTTGCAGTATAGTTTTATAATATATAATTTTCTATTGAAAATCCATTTACAAACTGTACAAGAATCGCCTTAATTCTTTGGGCGGTATGCGAATAGACTTTTCTGCTATATTTCTGTATGATAAAAGATGGTCCTATCTGAAATGTGCGAACAATACTGTTTTCACGCCGTATTTTTTTATCAATCATTAGCAGCTTGCGAAACGCAGGCTGCTTTTTTCTTTCCTTAACCATATTTCTAAAAAACAATCATACTATTTGTGATTATTATAAAAAAGGAGCACTGACATGATATCCCCTGAATTGATTCTTGAGTACGAAAATTGTTTGCTTGGTAAAAGCAATAATATTTCCCTGTATTATTTCGGTTATGATAAACGCTTAAATATGAACACCGCCCTAAGTATTATGCGGTATGCGTTTGAAACATATTTAAAATGGGATCCTGTAACATTGCGGGATCACATCAGTCAATCACTGTTAGATAAATTATGCCTTACCCCTTTGATGCGCTTTATTATATTTCCTCCTGAACTTGAGCCTGAGCAGAATTTATCGTATATCGTGTGGAAATTGTATCCCAATGTAATAAACTACGAGCAAAATGATTTAATTCTTAATGTATACAAAAACCTGCTCTCCGGTATAATTCAGCGTTTCCCAAAGGAATTTTTTACAGGAATGGACGGACTGACAAGAGCTGAACTTTGCCTTCAATATATGCTTGAACAGTATGTTTCCATAACAGATATCAAAGAATTGTATCAGCTGATGTCTTCTTCTCGCGGAAATGCTATATTACGCAAATACAAGCTTCTTTCCGTTTGTGAAGACTCCTATTTGAGCCCTCTTGATTTTCTGCACAGCGCATTGCCAAAAACACAGAAAGACGATTTATGGTACAGCTATTATACTTTCATATACTATAAAAAATTAAATGAGAAAAAGGACAAACTATCATGCAAAGAAAATTAACAATACTATGCCTGTGTGTATTGAGCCTCTTGTTATCCTTATCCGCTTGTACAGTAAAAGGTGTTACGGGAGATCAATGGCTTTTAATGCAGGAACCGTATATGAACGATTTGCAATCTTTTGCAGACGGAATTGACGAGGTTTATTCGTTATATATAAACGGAAGCATAACAAAAGAAGATTTCTGTAACGAAGTATCCGTTCTAAAAGACCAATATTGTATCTTAAAAGCGAATTACGAGCTTTCTAAGGAAAATACCCACATTCTCCCCGAAAGCTATTCCTACGCCGCTCAGAGGGGCGTAAACGGCATTGAAAATATATACCGAATATTCGAGGAAGTGTTGAGTGAATCATTTGACGAATACGGCAATCCTTTGCCCCAATCAGAAATCTCATATCTATATCTATTAAAAGGTCAGGAAATCAATTCCTGTTTAGCCGATTATATAACGGCATATCAAATCATATCATCGGAAACGGAGGTAAACAAAAATGATAACTAAATTTCAATACGGAGGCATATCCGATATTGGCTGTAAACGTGAGCTGAATGAAGATTACATCAGCATTACTGAGTTGGACGATCACACCTTATTTGCTGTTATCTCGGACGGCGCAGGCTCTAAAGCAACGGGTGAAACTCCAATGCAACCGGCTTCTATCGTAACCCGTGAGATGAACGAAATTGTGCAAAGGGTTTATAAGCAAGATAAGAATCTTCTTTTGGAAAATGCAGAGGTAATATTAAGCGAAGCAATCCATTGTGCAAACCGTGTTCTCGGCGCATTTAAAATAGCAAACGAGGAATTGTATGCCGGCTTTGGTGCAAGCGTTACCTGTTGTCTTCTGCACGACAATAACACCTTTGCATTTGCTCATACCGGCAACACACGGCTATATCTTATTCGTGTAAACCCAAAAGACGGCGGTATATCTGTCAAGCAGTTGACGGTGGATCAGACAAAAGCAAGAGATTTAGTTACAGAAGGCTACATCACGCTGGAACAGTACCACACTCATCCTGACAGGTTGATTATAACCGGAGGGCTCGGAGTAGTCGTTGATCCTATTATTCAAACCTACAGCGGAAAGATAAAAGATCTCGATTTCCTGCTTATGACAACAGACGGCATCCATTACGCTGTGCGTCCTGAGCCAATGGCTGAACTTGTTATTCGCTCTGAAAAAAGCGAAGATGCTGTAAATTCTCTTGTTACTGCTGCTAAAAGCCTTCAATATAACGATAATATGAGCGCAATTGTTATCTTCAATGGAGAAGCGCCTGCATAAAACGCAAAAGAAATACGGTCTGCATTAAAAGCAAGACCGTATTTTTGATATTTTTAGTGCTCCATAAATTTTCGTTTTAGACAAAACGCTGATTTTAATAGTACACACATTAAGGCAGAGGATCACTCCCCTGCCTTGTCTTTTTCCTTTTTATCATACCCTGCATATGTTGCGTTGAGCATCAGCTGCGTGGTTTGCGGTGTAAGGGCTTTTAAGTTGTCCTGCGACATCACATGCATCAGTATAAGGGTTGTCGGGAGCAATGTAGGCGCTCCCCGCTCCTCTGCATTCCTTTTAACAGAATTTAAAAAATCGTTAATGAGCTGTTTTGCCATTTTCACATCACGGGGAAGTAATTTTACCTCGTAGCTTTTTCCGTTATCTTCTAATACAATTCTCATAAGTGTACTTCACTCTCCTTTATAAATAGTATGTCAGTTTGGAAAAGAAAAACAGCGATATAACCTAAATGGCTATACCGCTGTTCTGTTTCTTCCATAACGCTTATGAAACTCTTTCCGCTAATCCCTGAATAATACTTTCGTATGCGTCTCTTTGCATCTGCTCGTCAGCCAAAATAAAGAACTCGTCCAATGTTACATATCCTGCCATCGCAAGGATCTGTTCAATTCCGTCTCTTACAAGAGACTTGTATTGATTGAAAAATGCCTTTATTTCTTCTATGGAATCCATTTCTGCATTTCTTCTATTCAAGTCTTTCATAATATCTCGTTTGCAGAGCTTAACTACGCTCTCTCTGATATCCTCCGGTATGATTTTTACTTCACACGCAATCTTAATCGCGGCGTCAACGCCGAACTCTTCAAACGCCTGTTCCACGCTTTTGCCGGAATAAGCGCCTTCTTTCAGAGTATAATGCAATATCTCTTTTTCAGAAAGCGGTTCTTTAAAATCCCCCGGTTTTGCCGCAATCGCCTTTGTAAGATCCGGAGTTGTCTCGTCTATGACCTCCGGCGGTTCTAACGCAGGGACGATTTGCGGTTCCACCGCTTCCACGCCTACGATTTCAGCTAAAAAGCGGTTTACTTTTACCGCTAAATCTCCGGTGCAGTTTTCAATAGCAAGAATCAGTCTGTCCCCATCTTTATAGGATTTAATATTTACCATGAGGCAATCTCCTTTCGGATTTGTTGACCAAGCTGCGCAAACAACTCGTCAATCTTCTTAATATAAATAAAATGTTTACCGTACATTTTGTATAGTACCTCTGCATCTGCATCAATAGCCACGCCAATAACAGTAGCGTTTTTAGAGGCTTCACGAATTGCATTTGTTGTATCTGTAATTCCGCTGTCTCCTCGGTAATAATGACACGCAGGCTCTCCATCGGAAATGATAATCATCAGTTTATGTTCTTCCGGACGCCTTGCGATTTCCTTACCGGCGTATCGTATCGAATATCCGTCAAAGTTATTACACTGTGCTTCCAATCGCAATAATTTCACTCGTTCCGCACGTGTATTATTCCAATTCAAATAGTGATAATGTACAACATCGACGCGATTCGTGTCGGCAGTAAATGCCATTACCTTGGTTGGTATCTTAAGTTTTGCAAACACCTCACAAAGTCCGATGGTAGCCTCTCTTGCAACTGATATTTTTCTTCCGCACATAGAGCCGCTGATATCAACGACCAGTTCAACGGCAATATTAGATTTATTCGCCGGCAAAATCCGCCTGTCAAATACACGAGCAGTCTTCCTGCTTCCGGCAAGCCTTGAGATATTTATTCTTCCGCTTGCTCTGTGTTCTTTTTCTTCTCTGTCATTGACAAACAATCGTTTCAATTGCGAACTCAATCCGTTAATACCCGGCAGCATCGATGTAACTATCCTCTGGTATTCCCCGTCCAAGCAAGAAAAATCACCTTTTGTAACGATATTCTTACAGGAAACACTTTTATAATTCTTATTCACTTCGGAGGAATAATCCGGAATGGTTTCAGCATTTTTCTTAATACTTTTGTTTTCCTTTTCCGTATTTTTCAAAGCGGATACTTCTTTTTTTATTCGCTCGATATCATCCTTTGTTACTGTGTATTCTTCTTTATCAATCAATCCGGTTTCGTTAGTTTTGGAGGCTTTGTTATCGCTGTCATTCTTATTGGATTTGCTATCCGAAGATTTTCTGCTAGAATCCTCGTCTTTTTTAGTTTTGTCTGCGCCCTCAACACCATCTGAATTTTCGGCATCGTCAGCGTTCTCAGTGTTATCCGAGTCTCTGGTTTCATCTCCAGAAGAATCACCCATCTCTTTTCGGATAATACAACGCCTCTTTTCTTTCGAGGATTTCTCGTCAGGCTTTTCCTTTTTCTTATCACCGGATGGCTTACCGCCATTTTCGTTTGTGGTTTTGCCAAAACGCTTCATTGTTTCGCGGAGCTTTTTCATAAGCTTTTCAAAGTTTTCTTTGTCTTTTACTTCTTCTATCCATAAAGGTTTTGTAATCAAAAAAACTTTTTTAGCATATCCGATACGCTTTGTCCCGTCCGGCTCTTCAATTGCCTTATCAAAATAAGGAAGCGCCTTTACAAAATATTCTTTTGCTTGCGGGAAAGTAAATTCTCCTACCAAAAGACCACCGTCACCGTATTGGATATATGCGTTTATAAATTGTTCAAATGCGGTTGAGCTTTCTTGCAACGGAACTGCTTCTTGATACAAATGCATAATGGAGTATTTCAGCGCCCTTAAAAGATGTCCGCCGAAATAACTTGACGCCCAATATTCGATTGCAGGATCTTCCATTATATTTGCAATGGTAGCGAATATCTCTTGTTCAAATTCCGGCAGCCGTTCTCTCTCTTTCCCCAACGCGTCAAAATCGCTGTCAAGCTGATGCATTAACTCATGAGCAAATACACCTTTGATAAACATCAATTTGTGTTCCGTGTCAAGTTCTCTCATTAACTCATTTGAGTTTGAAAGATAAATAATCCCATTGGCTCCGGTATATCCAATTTCGTCTTCATACGGAGAAATATCCGATATGGGAAAAGTTTTCCCTGATACGCCTGCGCCGAGCTTTGTCAGCTCGGCTTTGAACGCAGACCACATATTCTGTATGTCATTCTTCATTTGTTTTCCTTTCTCAGTCTGCAAGAATGTCTATAACATGCGATTTTGTTTCTCTTGCAAGCTCTAAGTCCTTAATGCCTATAGTTCCGACAAAAGTATTGATGCAAGCATCTTTAAAGGGAATGCCGATTTCAATCTGTTTTAATGCAGCGATACAATGTCTGAGACAAAGGCTTAATGCTACATCCTCGGCATTAACGCTGCTGCTTGTCAGATAGTCCATCACCTTCGTATATGCTTGATATACTTTTTCGCAGTCTTTCTTCGAAACATTGTGATTTTTCTTGCTTAAGATTTCAATGAATTGCTCTTTTTCAGGATCATCCAGAAGAAATACATTCGGCATACGGCTTGTAAGCGCTTCAGACTGCTCTCTGCTGCCTTGTGTGCCTGTATTAGCCGTTCCGATTACAACACAGAGCGGATGTCTCCTGACTTCCTTATAGCCGTCTTCCAAAAGAATAAACGGCTTTTCAAGTGCCTGTCCAAGCACACCCATTGATACGCCGGGATCAGTTAAGTTGATTTCTTCCAAAAGGATAATGCCGCCGTTCTTATATGCATCCAAAAACGGGGTTTCCACAAACTTAAATCCGCCCGCCTGTACTTTTGTCATACCTTGGAATGTATCTTCTTCCACGTTCTTGGAGTTGATAATAACGCGGATAGGCAATCCGAAAGTTGCTGCCAAAGCATTTGCAACAGTTGTTTTTCCTGTACCCGGACGTCCGATAAATTGTGCATTAATATAGTTTTCACCGATAGCTCTGTAGTCAAAAACTCCTTCGTCCATTCGTTTTTTCACGGTTGCGAGTTCGTGAGACATTAAATCTGTCATGGCATAAAAGCACGGATCGGGAACAAAATCGTCAAGCATATCCAAACTCGGAATATAACATTGTCTATCAAGGTCCCATATATGGTCGAGCAAGTATTCTCCCACTCTGCAAGCCTCAAACTTTTCCGAATTTTTCGCTTGCCTTTTTTTGGTTGTATCTTCTTTCGATATCTCTAAGATTTCCATTCCGGGTAATGTAAGTCCCGACAAAGAATTTGTCTGGCTTACCTTTCCCGTTCTTGCAGCTTGCTTTATCAATTCGATATTCAAATATTCATCAATAGAAATCTCCTCGTTCATCTGTCCCTGCTGAACCAACGCTTTATATTCAAAATAAAAAGCGTCGCAAACTTTAAAAACAAGCTCCGTTATATTAACTAACGGAGAAGGCGCTAACCAATAAGTTTTAAATTCTTCAAATGCATCTCTGGTTATCGGCATTTTTGAGTTGTTTGAAATTGCGTAACAAAACAACGCCGTTCCTGCCATACGTCTGACTTCCATTTCTGACTCGTCAAGATTTGTACAATGCACTGTATTTCCATCGCAGGTTATTTTGTTGGTGCTATCTTCAAGATAACAACCAATCGGCAGGCTCGCAATATTCATAGTTGCTTCGCAAAGAGCTTCCATTACGTATGCCGCAACATTGATTTTAGCTTTGTCTGAATGTACATCCGTAAGTTTTCTCGCTTCCGTCGATATTCCATATCCGGAAGAGCCTGTGTTCTTTAAAGCCATTCCGCCAATATGAGTACATGAAAAAAATTTGCAATTAAACATGATATCACTGTATTTAAAATTCATGATGTGTTTCTCCTTTATTTGATGTGTTTCTTAAATTTAAGCGTTATTTAATTCGCTCCAATTCGTCTTAAATAACCTCTAAAGATAGTATGATAAGAGTTGTACGCAAATAAAAAGTGTGCATTTATGGAATAAATGTGATAGAATAGGGAAAAGAAAACAACACACAACGATTAACGAAGGTGATATTTTATGACAGAAACGATGAATATACTACGCATAACCGATACGCAGGTGGTCTTTGAGGGCTTTCCTCTTCTGTCCGGACCATACATCACAGTTAAGGTGTTTGACGGCGGATTGGTAATTGAACCGGGCAAGCTCCCGCCTTTTGACAACCGATATGTATTTCCGCTATCAGATCATAAGTCTTCTGATAAAACACTGATTGATCTGTTGCGAATGCATTCCGTTTCGTTAAACGATATATACATCGAGACAGAGGGCGCATACTTGCAAGCCAAGTCCGTTTCTCAAGAAAAGTAAAAGAGAGTCTTTCGACTCTCTTTTTTATTTGATCACTTTTCCGATAATTCGTTCTGATCGAATCGGTCCATATGCTCTGCTGTCTATTGAGTTGTCACGGTTATCGCCCTCAATGTAGTATTCATCTTCTTTAAGAATAAAAGTTTTATCTTCAATCGTTATTGCGGTGCCTGGTGTACCGACAATGCGTTTTACAACCTGTATGTTGTCTATCGGTTCCCTGACAATGACAATATCGCCGTTTTGCGGAGCGTTTTTCCAATATGCCATTTTGTTAACAAAGATTATCTGTTCATCCTGTAATGTTGGAAGCATAGATATTCCGCTAACCCTAACGGCACTGAACACAAAAATACGAATTATAACGATTCCAAACAACAGAGTGAGCCAAAATATCTTGACGCTTTTCTTAGCCTTTTTGATATTCTTTACTTGCATCACAGCCATCCACCGAATTCATAATATCTTTGCTTTGAAGCACTTCTTCATCCGCTAAAAGCGTATCGCATAAATCGTATAGCAAAGTATCTTCAAAATAATAATGCTTGTCTTTCTTTTTTCGTCCGTACAATAATTCTCCCGTAATCAATATGCCCAAAATATAATTTATGCCAAAAACGCAAAACGAAAGAAATATAAAAGATGTGTTCATTATATCACTCCTTACTGAATACGCACTGTGTTATATACGCCGCTATATACACCTGTTGCAGGGAAAACACCTTCCAACATATCCGCCGTAACTGTGTGCGTTGTATCGTATATTACTTCGCCCGCTACATCGGATTCGTTTCCTCCGCCATAGTTGTATTCTGTCTCATAATTATAATACGCAGTATTATGGTCTTTCAGTCTTCCGGAAGCGTCGTCTGTTTTGCCCATAGAGCCGTTGCTTACCTTTGAATATATAATCTGCCCTGTATCTGCTAAAATCCAGTATTCGCGAATATCATAGGTTAATGTGGATACATAAGCTCTTGCAATGTTCTCACGTGCGGTAATTTGATACACACCCGCCGTTCCAAACTGCGTTACCAAAACACCCGTAGGAGTTCGGACACTCGTCTTTTTTCCGATAGCCGAAATATCCTCTGCGTCCAAACAAGAAATATCCCAATGGAAATATCCACCGCCGGGATATTCAATCTGTTGTCGTTTATACAATGTCTTTTCCGTTACATTGGATACGGAATACTCTATAATGTGCTGAACATTAACCGTATCGGTGATTGCCGCCGAATTAATATATTCTTTGACAAATTGATATCGGTCATAGCTTTGTTCAAAATCAATCCATTTCTCTCCGGACGTACCCGGTACGGTATATCCTTTCTGCAAGAGAAATTCTATAAACTTTTGCAATGTATCAGGATCCATATTCGGTTGCATTGTCGGCCATGTTCCCACGATATTTCCATTGTTTATCGGGAAATTTACTATATTTGAGTTTGAGGACTTTGTTCCGCCGTTCTCTAAATTTGTTTCTCCGATTTGTCCGTTTACGATTTTACTCATAATATCTTTTTGCGCTTCGTTCAATCCTATGGTCTTATTCGTGATACCGTTCGTATTGGTTGTTCCGTATTTCGCTCCCTGCACATAATCAGCTTGATTTAAAAAATCTTGTAATACGGTTACGGGAACAAGCATACTTTCCACCCATACATAATGCTCTCCGTCATTTATTACAGATGTGTCCAGCACTTTTCCCTTTATAGTTTCCACTGACTTTTTTAACACCTGATTTGTTTGCTTGTTCTGTTTATCAGAAGTGCTGTCCGTGGAAGCATCGCTACTGCCGATTCCCGTATTTGTATTCGTATTTGAATCGCCTGTCTGGGAACTACCGCTTCCTGTTGCATTAAACACGGCGGGCTCTCCTACCTTACCGCTGCTTTGTGCTGCAACCGCTGCAATCGGTGCAGTAAGCGCCATGCAAAGCACGAATCCGATAATACTGGTAATAATCCTGTTTTTCATTGTTTATCACTTCCTTTTTGTGAATTTTCAGTTCTTACAGCGTCCATATATGCAGAAATCTCCGATTTAAAATCATCGAACGCCCGTTTCGCCGCAGCGTCGTTTTGTGCAGCTGTCCCCGAATCGTTTTCTATATTTGCTGCAGCCTTATACTGCTCCAATAATTCCGAAAGGTTTACAGTGTTGCCATTTACATCAACGAATTCCTTTGCCGTACCCGAAATTGCATTTAACTTATTTTGCATTTCACTTGCAGATAAAAGCTTCGGCATTGTTTTTATTTTTGCCGCTTCTGAGAAAGCATTTCCAATGCTGATTGTGTTAAGCGTACTTCGATACATTTCCGAGCTTCTGAAATCGCCGAATGCAGAGGTCCGCTGTGCTTTTGCGTCCTGCATCATTTTTGATACATCAAAAGATTTTGGTATTTGCGGTTCTTCCAATTTTGCGTTCTTTGCAATATCTCCGTATGCACTTTGAAACAATGTTTGAATATCCGTTGTGTATCCCGTCTGGAATTCAGGCTTGTTAAGTTCATTCTTTTCACCAAAGCCTTCCATCGTCGCCGCTAAGGTCTGATATCGCTCATTCAACGCCGCAAAGTTTTCTTCGGTGATTTCGGTTCGATACGTTTCTTGCAAAGTGTATTGATTTACAGCAAAAGATTTCGGATTTTTTTTCGTCTCCTGCGAAAGCATAGTTTGCCCGATTGCGGGATCTTCCGCAAAGGCAGGAATCGGAATGGTCGTCAACAGGATTGTTGACAATAAAAGAGAAATTATTTTTTTATGCATATACATCACACTCCTATTTATAGTATGTAAAAAAGCCGGAGTAAACAAATTACTCCGGTATCTTTACAGCCATTACCACCATTCGACCTGTTTCATTGTCATAACTTCTGTCACAGGTTGATAGCGTAAGAATTTCATCTGACGCTGATACTTCTATCCCCGTATCGTAGATGGATTTATTTTTTGCTGTGTTTATAAAGTTTATAAAGCTTTGTTCCGAACCAAATGCGCTTTGTGTATAATTGAAATCCTCTCCCGGAACATTGACGTTAAATACCGAAAACACACGATATGTACCTTTTTGGTATAGCGTCTCAAAATATATATCAGGATGTTCGTTATAATACTTTTTATTTTTATATCTGACAAGCGTTGAGAACATCTTAGTGCGGTTCGTCCCAAGGTTATGACCGAACAATGTTATGTTTTGTGATGCCGGATTATACTGTACGCTTCCGCACGAGAAGATTGCACCGCATACGCTTTTATTTCCGTTAAAGTTCATATTGAGATATTTTTGCGAGTCGGATGTATGCAGTACAGGATAGTTTATCGGCGTACCCAAAATTTGTATCCAGCCTATTGTATCAGCGTTTTTCGCAAGCATTTTTTTGAAATCGGGATTTGTACGAATGTTATCGTGCGAAGAACCCTTTCTATTGTCTGCATTGTGTCTATTGTCACTAATTTGTGGTTCTTCTTCCGGAAGCGTATAGTCCTTGATTATTTCCTCGTACTCCGCATTTTCTTGAACATCGGTATTTACAGTCTCCAGCAAAGGAATTATACCGAACACAGTTCCCATAAGTATTACAGACGCAATACATAGCGACGATACAAATTTTTTATTCATTATTTTCGCTCCGTTCGTCGTATGCAAAGCCATAAAAATCACAATAGTTAATCGGGGTTATTTCAAACAAGGATAACATACTGATACCGGGCTGAGAAAATATGCTTTGCCAAAACAATTTTGCTGGTTTATTCTCCTTTATGATATACAGGCAATATCTTGCCGGCTCTTCTTTTAAAAGGTCCGATATGACGGACTTGCCTATTCCTTTTCTTCTAAAATCGGATTTAACATATAACTCTTGAATATATATATCCGTACTCGGATGTGTGTTGCTTCTCCTTCCTAAGATAAGAAAACCACAAACTCTGTCATTTGCATTAATAGCATATATCTCCACATCCGGATTCTTTTTAAAATTGCAGTAAAGTTTAGACGCCTCTTCGTTGTTTGACATTTGAACCGAATCCGAATATGAATGTAGCTCTTTGGTGTATTCTATCCACATAGGAATAAAATCCGTGCTATCGGTCATTTTTATAAGTTCAGTGCATTTTATATTTTCATCATCCACAAGCTCAATCTCACGGTACAGAATTTCGTTAATATACTTTTTTCCTGCACGCGATTCTTCGTCAATTGGTTCGCCAGAGGTTTCCGTAAGCCAAATCAAGTAATCCAGATAGTGTTCTATGTTGGGGAGTATTCTTTTATCAATATCTTCAACACTCGGATACCATCCCGTCTTTGTATTTTCAATCCTTTTTATGTTTTCACATTTTTGATCGTATTCGTTAAATGTCATTTTCATTTTTGATCACCTCAAAAATAGTATGACGTTTTTTTGGGCTTTTGGTTGCTTTATATGCTAAAATGCACACAAAAAAAGAACCTCTTGCGTTGCAAGAAGTTCTTTTAGCACATTCTCTCTAATTGGTCGTAAGTTGGTCGTAAGTTCGTAAGTTTAAACCGTAAAAACCCTTTATCTATGCGCTTTATTTGCCTGTGGGCTTCATTGTGGGGAATATAAGAACATCGCTTTTTCCCAATCCGACGTTACAATCAGCGAGG
>ERZ1026868.683-NODE-683-length-19876-cov-4.676959_pt1 | contig 19876 bp, 18 predicted proteins | sample MGYA00380164_ERZ1026868 | MGnify/ENA primary metagenome ERZ1026868 (study PRJEB33269, sample SAMEA4719800) | human gut metagenome | biome: human-associated habitat; feature: organic feature; material: feces | place: Cameroon | collected 2013-10 ... | reverse complement strand
TACCTCCTGCAGGCTGCCCTGTAAAAATTTATCCAGCGTCTGGCTGCCTTCCTTCCACCAGGAGGAGCCGATGCGGAAACGGCCGTCATCAGGATCTGCATACATGCCCTTCATGTCATCGCTGACATAATCCCGGAAGGCTTCGCAGCCGTTGATGTAGGTGCTGATCTCATGGCCGTCGGATACCACGGCAATGTGATACCACACACCGCCCTGATCCATCGTGACCGACCACGCAGAATCCCGCATTGTGTGGTCATCCGCTGCGGGAGCAGTGTTGAACTGTACCTCCTTGCAGTTGGAGATAGAGGTGAACATGGTTCCCTGCTGCGGCTCGCTGATGCTGGAGCTGCTGCCCTGACGGGCCATCAGGCTCATCCATTGATCTGCTGTGGTCCAGTCCTTCGGGAAATAGTAAAGATATTCCAAGGTATATCCGTTTTCGAACGTCTCCCGGTTGATCGGCGCTGTTTCAACTGTGATCAGATCAGCGCCGGTTTTAGATTGTACGCTGCCGTTATCTCCGCTGAATACCATGCTGCCGCCGGTTCCGGTCATGCTGTTCTCGGAAAAGGAGAGATAATCTTCCCAGTTGGCCGCATTGACATCCGTCGTCGGCTGACTGTTTGTATAGAGCTGCATCTTCAGGTCGTTGTGATTACCGGACGCATCCAGCACGTTTAATGTTGCGTCAGCGATGCTGCCTGTGGTGCAGTTTTTTTCAAATTTCCAGTCTGCTACCGTAGTGCTGACGGCAGACTCCGTATTTTCCTCCTGTGTGTCGCCTGCCGCCAGTGATGTCGGACAAAGTCCGATAGACATCACACAGGCCAGAAGGAAAGCAGACAATCGTTTTGTCGTTTTTGCCATATCTGTGTTACCTCACATTGTGAAATTTGCAAACGGTGTTAACCCTGTGTACTGTAATTCATGCAGTCTTACGGTTCGGAAATTTCTGTGATACGAACCGTTTTTGTTATGTTCTGATGCATAATTCTCCCTCCCTTCGGTCATGCAGTTTCAGTATGATCGGTTCTATCGGAGGTTTCCACCATGGTTAGGAAATAACTTTGTAAAATATCAGTTGGTGCGGCATCAAACTCGATTAAGAGCAATCTGCACTGACTCATGAGAGAAATCGGATCCCTGAAAACAATGTCTTAACTTTGTAACGTTTTAACTTCATAACTTCGTAACTTTTAGAAAACGCAAGGCCGATGCAGCGAAAATTTCTGCATCGGCCTTTTCTTCATTTCCTTATCATCAGTTGCGCAGACGATGAATTTACGCCGTTCTTTACATAATAATGCGCAAAATCATTCGCAAATTCCATACGATCTGCATCGCACAAACCCAGCAGGAGCGCGGTGCGCGAGGCTCCGTTAAAGTTATCTCCTGCGCTGGTGGAAATACGAGGATGCTCCACAAACCGAGCATCCTGCACGGTAATTCCACGCGGTGTGACGAGCAGCGTCCATGCGTCCTCCGGCAGCGTGAAGTCTGAGGAAAGCAGTATCTTGCCGTCGTCAAATTCCATGCAGCCGGATTCTCCCGGTGCGGCGAAGGAATAGGTTGCATCGCATATAGCAGCAAATAATTAAGCTGACCATAATAGATGTCAGCCACAACAAGTACCCCCGGGATAGACCGTAATGGTTTATTCCGAGGTGCTTATGCTTTTTGCGATGATGTAGAGGAAGATACGATTTCTCATGCTAAAGCGTTCTCAAAGTATACCGTAATTTCGATCATGGCCTCATCTGCTTCGGATTGCTCTACCGTGAAATAATCCGCTTCTTCAACAGCATCAGCAAAGTATTTCCCGTTCCAATCGCTCAAGTAAAGGCCCTCGTACACGGTGATTACGATCGAGCAGTCCGAACGGCAGTTGTTTGCTATCACATCCATTTTAAATTCAGTACCCTCGTCACTCAGAATATCTTCAAGCTGCGCGTACACACTCTGGATCAGCGTCATGCGATTGGGATTGTTATCACTGCGCTGCATGGAAATAATATCGGCTTCCTCAAGGAACATATCTTCATCGTCAAACAGTTCGTCTTCGCAGAGTTCATCTTCAAAATCGTTATACAGCATCTTCATATACCTCCGTGTTTTTAGAATCACGTCTTGTGTTTGGTTGTTTCCCTTACACTATATAGGCGACGCGAAGATACTTCCTTTGCGCATATTTTGTACAAATTCTTCAACGTTTTTTCTGCAACATGCACAATCTGACCGTTAGGATAGGAAATCTAAAAGAGAAACAGCGGCCAAGAAGCATAATGCTTCCAGCCGCTGTTATCATTTATACAGTTATAAAGTTGAAAAGTTACAACGTCACAAAGTTAAAACTTTTCACTCTGCTCACCCGCCAGATACCGTTTGAGCAAAAACGCGCAAAAGTACGGAAACGTATAAATATCATCACTGAACCCGACATTTCCGGCGGTAAATTTGATGCCATAATGAATGTCCTCATACTTATCGCTGGTGATGAGCGTGCGCAGAGACTTCGCCGTGCCTCTCTGGGCCTTGACCTCGACCGGAATGAGCGCGGATGCCGTGCGGACGAAGAAATCCTGCTCGAGCGTGGAATCCTCGCGCTTGTAGTAATACAGCTGATACCCGGCCTTGACGAGCGCCTCGCCGACCACATTCTCATACAGCGCACCCTTGTACACGCCGAGGTTTTTGTTGGCGCGCAAGTCCTCCTGCGCCTCCTCATCGAGCATGGCAACGAGCAGGCCGCTGTCCGCAAAATACAGCTTGTACTTTGTCTCGTCGTAATTGCCTTTGAGCGGCAGTTCCGGGAAATTCAGGCAGTAGCAGATGTTGACCATGCCGGCATCGTTCAGCCATTCAATGCAGCCGCGGTAATCGCGGAAACGCGCACCGGATGCAACCTTGGAAATCTGGAATTTCTTGTTGTCCTTGGCAAGCTGCACCGGGATGTGCTGAAACACGTTCAAAATGCGGGTCTGGTCCATGCCGTCCGCGTATTTGCGGATATCCTCTTTGTAGTCGGCGATGAGCTGGCGCTGGGTTTCGAGTGAGCCTTCAAACGTGCCCTTTTCGATGAACTCGCGGACAACGGCGGGCATGCCGCCGAGAATGCAGTAGTTGAGAAACAGCTCGCCGCAGACCGACATTTCCAGCTCGTTGAACGGCGTCAGTGTGCGCATATGCGTCAGCATATCCTCGATAAAGGCGTTGTCGTAGCCGCCGGCCCACAGAAATTCCTCAAAATCCAGCGAGAACATCTCGTAATCGGTCTTGTAGCCGACGCTGTTGCTCTCAATTTTGCGGTAGTTGAGACCGAGCATGGAACCGCTGCAAATGACGTCGAACCGGCCGTCGATCTTGAAGAATTTGAGCGCGGTCGCAATGTCGGGAAACTCCTGCAGTTCGTCGAAGAAAATCAGGGTTTCACCCTCAATAAACCGCTTAGACGGGTCGATACGCGAGATATTTTTGATGATATCCGCCGCTTTGTAGCCGTCCGCGGTGATCATTTTGTACTTTGGCTCCTCCACGAAGTTGATCGTGATAACGCTCGTGTAGTTCTCCGAAGCAAAGCGCTGAATGGATTCAGTCTTGCCGACCTGCCGCGGCCCTTTAACAATAAGCGGCTTTTTATCCGGATTTGCTTTCCATTCCGACAGAAAAGCGTCGATTTTGCGTTTTAGATAGAGCATTTGGTTTCACCTCTTATGAGGGTATTATACCCCGACAGAGGGAAGAATGCAATCATATGCACAAAAATAAAGGGAGAATTTTCGGTTAATTCACATTTTATGAGCGAGTTGTTTCGACTAAATCACATTTTCAAGTTCTTAATGACGTGCTGCACATCCTCTGCCGACCGGCACCAAAACTTTCAAGTTTCGCCACCGGTTGCAAAACCCTGTGTCACAAGTTATAATGTAGGTATCAAAACCTATATTCAAAACTCGCGGTGTCAAAACCGGGAAAACGGGGGAATTTACATGACATTCGGCTACGCGAGAGTCTCGACCAAAACGCAGGCGCGCGACGGCAACAGTCTGGAGGCGCAGCAGGCGGCGCTGACCGCGGCGGGCGCGGAAAAAATCTACACGGACACCTTCACCGGCACGAAGATCGAGCGCCCGGAGTTTGACAGGCTGCGCGCGCAGCTGCGGCGCGGCGATGTGCTCATCGTGACCAAGCTCGACCGCCTCGCGCGGTCGGTGTCGCAGGCGTCCGGTCTCATCACCGAGATGATCGACGAGGGCATCACCATCAACGTATTGAACCTCGGCATCCTGTCCAACGACTCGGTCAACACGCTGCTGCGCAACGTGCTGCTGTCGTTCGCGCAGTTCGAGCGCGATATGATTGTGCAGCGAACGCAGGAGGGCAAGGCGGTCGCGCGCGCCACCGACCCGAATTTCCGTGAGGGCCGTCCGCCCAAGTTCGATGCCGAGCAGCTCGACCACGCGATGACGCTGCTCGAGGACCATTCCTACGCGCAGGTCGTCAAACTCACCGGCATCAGCAAGTCCACGCTCATCCGCGAGAGGAAGCGGCGCTGTCCGTTCGGCGAGCCGGAAAAATAAAGGAGCCTCCATCGCCGTGCGTGGAAGCTCCTTTTGGGTAAAGTAGGGTGATATGATTTTCAACAACTGAGATCTGAAAAACAAACAGGAGGAGTCGGATATTGGTTTATCCGGTCATGAAGATTGGGTAAATACACGCTGATCGCTGGAGCGGTTTCATACCTGCTGTCTCAGACAGTGTCTTCACGTATCACAGACTTGCGGCAATATTCCAAATAACCTGCAGGGCATTCTTCACCGCGAGTAATACGTTTCGTACGTCCTCCTCTTTATCGCGATATGCCATGTCGCGACAATCCTTAATCGTTCCGTCGATAGGATCAAATCCCATCGTCCAGATGTCAGTATAAGGACTATCCACGGAAATGGACCTCTCAATGCCAACCTGATTCAGGCTGAAAAACTGGTTGGGCGCCAGTGCTTTTACGCGCTCATATACACTATATCCGTTGGCACCGTTCGCTTCAGCAAATGTCAGAAGCAGTGTAGTCAGCGCATATTCCATGGCCGCCATTGCGCGTTCATTGCCCGATTCACGCGCTCGCTTGTTCAAAGGCCGGATCAACGTCATATACGGCAGTGCACTGCCCAGCAGAGCACCGTTATTCTCTTTCGCGATCGCCGGCAAATATTCCACTGCATATTCCAGAAGCGCATAAATTGCGTTTACATCCGCTTCCGTGCAGCCGAGCTGTTCAGCCTTTTCCAGCAGAGCTGCCAGCAGAATCACCATGGTTTTTACGCCGTTCTCCGGCAGAGTACCTGTCGACAGCACTGCAAGCGCCTTTGACGCTTCAACATCTTCCAGACTGGCGTTTTTTACGATCTCTCCCATGGACATCGTAAGTTGATAGGTGCCTGCGGCATCCCGGTATTGAATCCACTTTCCATTGCCATAAGCACAGGCGGCAATATCTCTCAGCTTGAACAGTCCGCTTTTCAGCGACTGCTCTGCTGTAATCGTGCGGGGCATTCGTTTCAGCATAATTTAACTGTGTCTCCTTTCCTGCGTTTACGGTTCTACATTCGTTCTGCGCAGTTCATCCTGCACTTCATGAATGTCTAATTCCAACGGCTTTTTGTTCTGTGCAACACACATCGCGGCAACAATACCCATAGCATGCCCCATATTCATTACAATCGGCATAACACGATAGCTGGAGTGCGCCTTATGCGTACCCGAAATATTGCGTCCGTTCAGCAGAATACCTTCCACCGTCTTTGGTACAAAGCAGCGCAGCGGGATTGTATACGGCTTCGGCTGCTTGAACGCCTTGTATTCACCATTGGCATCCAGTCCGGCGCCTTCTACATTGTGCAGATCAAAGAAGAAATTCGACTTGGTAACTACCCAGTCTTCAAAGGTACGAGCCTGCGCAATATCCTGCTCATTCAGCTGATAATTCGCCTCAAACCGGCGGGTTTCACGCACACCGATCACATCGGCGCTGTCGATCAGATAACAGCCTTCATATCCCGGCACATGGCGGCGCAGAAATGCAACAATCTCGGGAAGCTGCTTTCTGCATACGTATTCAGCACGATTCAGATCTCTTGCATTTGTGCCGTCCACATCGGTCATATTGCTCATGTTGACTGTGACAACGCCGGGGAGCGACGAAGGATACAGCAGGATATGACCTGCCGGAGAGGGTAATTCCTGACGACCGAGTGTTTGCAGATCGCCTTCCGGCAGCTGGACCGTATCCTCAAAGCCCCAGAAGAACATGGCGCGATCCATATCTACGCCGGCAACCTTGAACATGATCGTCATCGGCTGCATACCGCCGTCCGTCGAGCGTCCCTTTTCAAACGGAACGCCCGCACGTGCGGCTACGTCGCCGTCGCCGGTCGAATCGATCACCATTTTGCTCAGAATCGCTTCCCGGCCGGATTTGCTCTCTGTGATTACACCCGCAACGCGGTTTCCATCCATAATGACATCGCTGAAGCCTGTGTACAGCTGTACATTAACGCCGGCCTCCATCAGCATATCCAGCATCAGAATACGCAGTTTTTCCGGATTGATGACCTGCTCCGCTTCACAGTCGCGTGCCTTTGCGCGCAGCTCTTCAAAGCAGCCGCCGTCCTGTCTGCCGGTCCAATGACTCATAATGCCCGTGGTTGCCACACCGCCGACCGCGCCGTATTGCTCGATCAGCATCGTTTTTCGTCCCATGCGTGCTGCGTGCAGGGCGGCGCCGAAACCTGCGGGGCCGCCACCTACAACAAGGACTTCCGTTTCTGCCGCAACCGGGATCTCCCGGCTCGGCTCAGTATAATACTTCATCTGAAACTCCTTTCTTAACTCTGTTTTTTGCTTTTTCTGTCCTTTGCTGCCTTGTAGAAGAACATTCCAATCGAAAGCACAGCCAGCGCAAGGAACAACAGGCTGAATGGCCGTGTTACGAAGATAGACAGAGAATTACTGGACATTACCATCGAGTTGCGGAAATTCGTTTCCACCAGATCACCAAGAACTACGCCGAGGATGATCGGTACAACACCGAATCCAAGCTTGCGCAGCAGGAACGAAAATGCGCCGATGATGACCGCCAGAAGTACCTGAAATGTGCTGGCTTCGCTCGAATAAACACCGGTAATGCAGTAAACAATGATGATTGCGCTCATCAGCTCATAAGGAATGCGTGTGATATTGGCATACAGCGGGGTAAACACACGACCGATAATCAGCATCAGGATATTGACAACGACAAGACCAATCATAATGCCGTATAGAACATCGCTGTGCTCCTTGAACATGGAGGGACCGGGCACCATGCCTTGCAGCATAAATGCACCCAGAAGAATTGCCGTGCAGCCGTCACCGGGCACGCCCAGTGTTGTAAGCGGAATCAATGTAGAACCGGTCGTTGCATTATTGGCTGACTCGGTTGCGGAAACGCCTTCGATCTCGCCGTGACCGAAATGATCACGGTATTTGGAGGTCTTTTTCGCCTGATCGTAGCTGATAAAGGCTGCAATGCCGCCGCCTGTACCCGGGATAGCACCCACAATCGTACCAATCACCGAAGAGATCGTCATTGTTTTGAGGCAGCGCTTGATCTCTGCCCAGGACAGCTTCTCATGGTCCAGCTTCAAATGCTGCTTACGCGTTGCATCTGTACGCGGATTATAATTCGAGCGGCTGAGCAATTCGGCAATTGCGAACAGACCGACCAGCGTAACGATCAGCGGGATACCGCCGCCCAGTCGACGGACACCAAAGGTAAACCGAAGCGTACCGCTGACCGAATCCTGTCCCAGCAGTGCAATGAAAATACCGATCAGACCGCCGAGCAGACCCTTGATGATATTGCCGTTCGAGATGCTTGCAATAATAGACAATCCAAACACTGAGATGCAGAAATACTCCGGAGGGCCAAACATCTGCGTGAAATGTGCAATGCTCGGTGCAGCAAACAGCAATACCAGTGCACTGAACAGGCCGCCGAAAAACGAAGCATACAGCGCCATCGTCAGAGCCTTCAGCGGCTTGCCCTGCTGTGTCAGCGGATAACCATCCAGCACAGTCGCTGCGCTCGAGGGCGTACCCGGTGTATTGATCAAAATTGCAGTAATGGAGCCGCCGTATGTGCCGCCGCAATACAAGCCAAGCAGCAGAAGCATCGCCGGGATCGGTTCCATACTGTATGTAATCGGCAGGCACAGGATGATTGCAATATCCGCAGTCAAACCCGGAATGGCACCGATAATGATACCTGCCAGCAGACCGATGAAAATGGCAATGAAGCTCTCTGCCGAGGCCATCAGCGCCAAACCGGTCATCAAGTTGTTTAACATATGCGCTTCCTCCTTCTTATGGCAGAGTCACGCTCATTGCCTGAAATGCAAAGTACGCAACGATTACATTTGCACTGGCAATCGCATAGAACCACCATTTTCTCGTACCGAAATACAGCAGAATGCCATTGGAAAGCAGCAGCGAGGAAATGATGAATCCGATATGCGGAAGCAGCAGCGCGTATGCGATCAGCATGGCAATATAGATTACCGGTTTCAGCCGCAGCAGATTTTCTCTGGTGAAAATGGCTCCTGAAATCGTGTATTCGGTCTTTTCCTTGGACAGGATACCCTGCACCAGCAGGATCACGCTGCAAAGGATCATGCCGCGGATCAAAAGCGTCGGAACTGTTGCAGCAGTCACCGCGCTGGTTTCATACGTCCGGATCTGCGATGGTATCAGAATATGCAGGGCAACAGAAACGATCAGAAACAGAACGCCTGTTATCATATTCGAATTTAGCTTTACTTTCAATCTTGTCACCTCTCACACCAGATTAAACAGACCGGCCTGTTACTTGATCAGCTCTACGTATTTGTCCATGCTGTCCATCTGATCCTCGATAAACTGCGTTACTTCGTCACCCTTGGCATCCCACAGCGGATAACCCATCTCGTCCATAAAACCGGTGAACTTGGAATCGGCATATACGTCATCGAGCATTGCATTCAGTTTGTCTACAATCTCCTGCGGAACGTCCGAGCGAACAGCCAGACAGTCCATGCCGGCAAATTCAACATCAACACCCCAGTCCTTGATGGACTTTACTTCACCGTACGGAGTCTGAACCGCTTCCGGATAGAAAGTTGCGACCGCCTGGATCTTACCCTCTTCCTGATGCGAGTAGTATGCCGGAGGCGTACCCAGACCGCAGTCTACCTGACCGGAAACCACTGCATTGATCGATTCTGCCTCGCTGCCCATAACGACCGGCTCCGCTTCGATACCAAGCGACTTGAACATTGCAGAAGAAACAACGTACTGGTCACCGCCCGGGCCGGAGGAAGTTGCATACGTGATCTTATGCGTTTTACCGTAGTTGATCAGATCATCAAACGTCTTCATGCCGGATTTCTGCGGATTGGTGAGGATCATCAGCGCAACCTGACGCATACCGCGCAGCATAGTGAAATTAGAAAGCTCATAGGATACATCGATGTACTTCGGGGTCAGCGAAAATAACGGACCGTTGGTGACGACCATAGTATAACCGTCCGCATCCGCATCCATGGCATCCATCATGCCGATGGTGCCGGAAGCGCCTGTGTGATTTTCTACAATGATCGGCTGATCAAAATAATTCTTGGCCACCTCCGAGATCTTGCGGGAGATGACATCGGCACCGCCGCCGACGCCCCACGGACAAATGATCGTTACCGGACCATTCGGGTAATCATCCGCACTTGCCGCAGCACCGCCTCCCTTTGCAGTGGAACCGCCGCAGCCCGTCAGACCTGCCAGCAGCAAGGATCCCGCCATCAGCATAGCCATCAATTTTTTTCCTTTCATTTTCTTTTCCTTCTTTCTTTACATAATTTGAAACGCTTTTTCGCGTTTGCATACGTATTCATTTGCGAAGAATAAAAGAATTATTCTCCTGCTGAGGGACAGAACGTATCCCTTATGATCAATTTGCTGTCCAGTATATACCGGTAGGTATCCGGCAGTTTGTTCGATGCCATTGCCATGACCCATTCTACTGTTAAATTGATAATCCTGTCATAATCTATTGCCACAGTGGTTAAATGCGGCGTAAACCAGTTTCCCATTGGGATATTATCCGAACCAATCAGCGCCACATCCGCCGGCACCTGAATGCCCTGCTCACGCAGTGCCTCCAGCGCGCCTAATGCCATCATATCGTTCTGCACAAAACACGCTGTACCCGGCCGGAATAGTTCAATATGCTCCAAAACCTGCTGCGTAGCCTGCTTCAGGTTGTAATCTGCGTGCAGAATGTGCGTATCCGGCAGTTGATACCCATGCTGATGCAAAACACGCGCAAAAGCTTCATGTTTATGTATCACGTCGATTCGATCCTGCGGTCCGATAATTTCTACAAATCGTGTATAACCGGCTTCGCAAAACGCCTTGCCGACCAGATCGCCGATCTGCGAATGGCTCGGTGCGATCATATACGACTCATCCAGTGATTCGTTCGTATCGTAAATATAGATAAATGGAATTTTTGTTTCATGCAGCAGGCTTTTGACTCGCTCATCCACCTGCGGTCGGTTAAAGATCAGGGCATCAAACCGTCGGTTGCTGATACTCTTTTCGATGGAAAAACACTCACCGTATTTCCCTTCATCAAATACCGGTACCAGATCCAGCCCTTCCTTTACAAGCTGCATACGTATGCGATAGTAAATGTCACTTTGAATATAATGGTTTGCAAAGCCGGTAAAATCCTCTGAGAATACATATCCGATCACACCGGTGCGGTTGGTTTTTAACCCCCGTGCGTTAGTGTTAAACTGAAAGGAGTATTCTTCCGCCAGCTTTTTAACTCTTGCCTTGGTTTCTTCTGAAACCAGCGGACTGTCATTCAGGCAGCGTGAAACCGTTGATTGCGACACACCGGCTAATTTGGCAAGTTCGACCGAAGTAATCGTTTTCAGCTGTTTTCACCTCTTTGCATACGTATGAATTGCTTGTCTTAATTGCTTGTCTTATATATAGCACATTCGAAAAATAAACACAATAGTCAATCGAACATTTGCAATTATTTCGTTAGTATTATCCAAATTCTCATAGCTGGTTTTAGTACTCTTGCTTGTGCTGAAACCAGACCGAACCCTGTTCGAGCTTCAGACGCACTTTTCCCTTACGCAGCAAACTTAATCTTCACCCGGTTTGTCACCTGGACCAAGCCTCTGTACTGTGTATAACGCATGGCGTGTTTTCCTTGGCATCGGCAAAGACCCGCTCAATGATTTCTTTCCGGCATTTGTAGGACTGCGCGTACTCAGGCGTATATCCGGCATCATCTGCCAGTTCTGCGTAGTCCTTTCAGATATGCCGCTGCATCTACCTTTCGCCGTAAATGCTCCTTTGCTACCAGTTGGTCTATGACCACGAACTCCACCGTCCCGGTCCAATTTTCCTCGTTCCGGCATTTTCATCCCCTCTGTTTTTATTTTGCCATCTAAATAAGAAAAAGCCCAGCTTTGCTGGACTTTTCGACAGACTGAGAGGCTCCGGCATAACACCGGAGCCTCTGTCCCTGTATTTTTCGGAGAGAATGTTACTCCCACAGACCCTTAGACTTCATGTCTTCGATATACGCATCTGCACCGGCTTTGTCAACGACCTTTGCACCGGAATCGATGTAATCCTCAACAGAGTTGCCCTCGAGGACTGCAACGGCTGCTTCAACAGCCTTGTAGCCCATGTCGAAGCCAAGCTGTGCGATATCCATGCCGAGCGTACCTGCCTGAACCGCCTCGATTGCGGACTGGTTGCCGTCGAAACCGCAGACTACGGCATCCTTGTACGCAGCGTTGCCGGAATCGCTGATGATTTTCAGCGCACTCATTGCCATGTCGTCATTAGAAGAAAGAACTACGTCAATACCGTCCGGATACTTCTGCATAACAGCCTCCATTGCGGTGGCAGCCTTTTCAGCCATAGCGTCGCAGTACTGCACTTCAACAACCTCGCCGCCTGCTTCCTCTGCGCCGGCCTTGTAGCCTGCCAGACGAGCTTCGTGGGTCTCATCGCCCTGGGTGCCGGTCAGAATCAGAACGGTCGGCTTGTCAGCACCGCGCTTCTTGGCTTCCTCAACAGCAGCCTTGCCGCCTTCCTTGGCAGCGGACTCGTTGCCGGTGCCGACGAACGTGGACTTCTTATCCGAGGTAAAATCGGTATCTACGGCGATGACCGGCTTCTCAGAGGTGGAAACCAGCGTAGCCGCCGTGTCGGACTGCAGCGGAGCCAGTACGATGGCATCAATGCCCGGGTTGCCGAGCGAGGTCTCGATCATATTGACCTGCTCATCGTACGAGGTAGCCGAGGTCGGAGACTGGATCTCAACGCTTACGTTGTCGTGCTCATCGGCGTAAGCCTTTGCGCCTGCGATAACCTTGTTGAAATGGCCGTCAGTCAGCTTAACGATAACCGAAATGTTGTAGGTGCCGTCGCCGCCGTCTGCGGAGGAACCGCCGTCCGAGGACGAGGAGGAACCGCCGCCGCAGCCGGTCAGCACAGCTGCGCACATTGCACTTGCCAGAGTCATAGCCAGAAATCTTTTCTTGAACATAATTCTTTCCCTTTCTCTGCTGTGTGAACCAGGCTCACACGGATTTTTTTCTCTCTTACTTCTTCTTTAAAATCCGCCTTACGCGGGAATGCTCCATTTGTTTAGATCAGGGTCTTGCCGCCTGCGATGGTTACGGTTACGCCGGTGATGTAGTCGGCACGGCCGCCTGCGAGGAACGCCATCAGGTCTGCAACCTCTTCCGGCTCGCACATACGACCCATTGCAACGCCGCTGGTCAGCTCCTTCTCGTACTCCTCCGGGGTCTTTCCCTCTACCAGAGAACGCTTCTGGAATACCTCCTGAACCATCTCGGTGTTTACATAGCCCGGGCATACCGCAGAAACCGAAATGCCGTACTCTGCGTACTCCAGACCGAGAACCTGGGTCAGCGAGTTGATGCCGGCCTTGGAAACGGAGTAAACGCCGTTTGCGGACTCGCCGATCTTGGAAGCCTGCGAGGAGATGGAAACGATGTTGCCCTTCTTCTTGTCGGAATCACGAAGCTGCTTTGCGAACAGCTGGCTCAGATACCAGATGCCGCGCAGGTTGATGTTGATCACGCGCTCCCACTCGTTCGGAGCGAGGTCGATCATGTGCTTTGCTACCGTAATGCCTGCGCAGTTTGCCAGAACATCAGCAACACCGATCTTTGCGTTTACGTCTGCGAAGAACTTTTCGCATTCCTCAAGATTGCTTACGTCTACTGCATAAGCGTAGGTTTTAACGCCGTACTTCTCGGCAACCTCTGCTGCGGACTTCTCGAGAATGTCCTTGTTGATATCAACCATGATAACGTCTGCGCCGTACTCTGCGAACTTTACCGCACATGCCTTGCCGATGCCGCGTGCTGCGCCGGTTGCGATGCAAAGTCTGCCCTTATAGTTTTCACCCATGATAAAATCTTCCTTTCTGAGTGGTTGTACCTGTGCATTGTTCAAACGTTGGAGCGTCGGAGAACAATCTTCGGTTTTATCTTTTGTTGCTCTTTCTTGATTGCACCCTTATTATATGATAAAATAATGACAGAGCCAATCTCTGTGCTTGCCATATTATATTCAAAAAGTGCTATTGCGGTATTTCGTGAGGAGGGAGCCTGTGCATCAGCTGGAAGACGGTATTCTGGAAACCTCGGAAATTTATTTTCTGCAGCCGTCCGCGTTCGCGGAGCGTGCGCTGTTCTACCTGCAGCATCTCGGCATTTTTGAGTGTGACGCGCGATACGTTGTCAGCCACCCATACTGGGAATCCGTGCTGCTGCTGTTCGTGGATGAAGGCGAGCTGGAGGTATCGTTCCGCGAGGAAATGTTCGTTGCCCGCAAGGGAGACGCCGTGCTGCTCGACTGCCGGTATGAGCACATTTACCACGCGCTCAACCATCTGAAATTCCACTATATCCATTTCGCGGGACAGAGTGCGTTCGAGTATGCGTCGCTGCTGTATGATCTGAATCACGGTGCGCTGCTGCAGAACGCGGGAACGGATACGATGAACAGTTCGTTTCAAAATCTGCTGCATCTGGCACGTTCCCAGACCAATGCACAGAACGAACACCGCATTTCGGTGTATATCCACATGATGCTGTGTGAGCTGGCCGAGTCCTGCTACGGTATTCCGTTGACCGCCAATGCCTCCATTGAACGCGCCATTGCGTATATGGAAGAACATATCACGGAAAATATCTCGCTTGACGAGATCGCGGACGAGATCGGGTTGAGCAAGTTCTATTTCAACCGCCTGTTTAACAAGCACATCGGCATGACGCCGCACAAATACTTTCTCAATATGCGTGTTCAGCACGCGAAACGCCTGCTGATGACCACACATGATTCCGTGGAAGAGATCGCGGAAAAGTGCGGATTCGACAGTGCATCCAACTTTATCCGCCTGTTCAAGCAGCGAACCAATATGACGCCTACCGCATTCCGTAAAATACCGTTTTAACGCAAAAACACCTGCCGGAGAGAACAACCGGCAGGTGTTTTCTTGTCCTTGCGACAAGAGAGAAGAGAAAAAAGAGGAATGGGTGTCTTAATTAGAAATCCCGCGGCATAACCTCGTGCAGGAAACCGATCGACTTCTTGATAGCGGTCAGCGCCGGCATGGTCTTATCCTCGATCTCGAGGGAAACCGGGCCGTTATAGCCCATCATGCTGAGTACGGCAAAGAATTCCTTCCACCACTCAGCGCTCTCGCCGAAGCCAAGGGCAACGTAGTTCCAGTAGCGGTTGTTGTAGTCATCGAAGAACTTGGTCTCGAGACCGCCGTTTGCGGCGAAGCGCTCGCGCTCCTTGCGCAGATCCTTTGCGTGAACGTGGTGGATTGCGTCAGCACCGAGTGCCTTTGCCATCTCAACGCCGTCGCCGCCCATCCACATATGATGGCTGGGGTCAAGGTTCATGCCGACCATCGGGCCGACTGCCTTGCGCAGACGGAGCAGAGTCTCGGCGTTATATACGCACTGTGCGCCGTGGTTTTCCAGCGCAATCGAGGTGATGCCGTGGTTTTCTGCCAGCTTAACGGTCTTTTCCCAGTACGGAATGAGAACGTCCTCCCACTGGTACTTGAGGATATCCTGGCAGCTCATCGGCCAGCAAGTGGTGACCCAGTTTGCGGTGGTATCGGTCGGGTTGCCGCCCGGGCAGCCGGACATCATGACGATATTATGTACGCCGAGCTGCTCTGCGAGCTGGAAGGTTTTCTCGACAACGGCCTGATGCGCCTTGCCGGTTTCGTTCGGCTCCAGCTGGTTGCCGGAGCAGTTCAGCGCCTCGAGCACGAGGCCGTGGGACTTGATGGTATCCATGTACTTCTCGCGGGCAGAGGCATTCGTTACCATCTCGTCGAGGTCGATATGCGGTGCGTTCGACCAGTTGCCGCAGGCAATTTCCAGCGACTCGATACCGATCTCCGCAGAGGTTTTTACCATTTCTTCAAAGGACATGTGGCCGAGGCCGTCCGTATTCAAGCAAAGTCTCATAATCTTTCAAACTCCTTTTCTCGTTTCCGAAAAATCCGGTTTTCTTTCAGTGTCTATATTGTGCACGAAAACGAGCGGAAAGACAATCTCGGTTTGTGACACAAAAATATTCAAATAATGCTGTATCATGCAAAAGGGCAATAAATGAATATAACACAGCAAGGAATGAGATAGAAAACGAAAAAACCATTGCGTATAATAACAACCGTGCCTTTAGAGACAGGTAAATTGCACAATTTTATGGGGAAGGACTATTCAACATGACAAATTCCAAAGTCGCAGCAAGAGGGAATGCTGCGGACACGCTCAGCTGGGGAACACGGCTTTCCTACGGCTGCGGCGACGTTGCCTGCAACATCGTTATGGCGGGTATGGTCAACTCACTGCTGACGCTGTTCTACACGGATTACGCCAACGTGCCTATTGCAACCGTCGGCCTGGTCATGCTCATCTCGCGTTTCTTTGACGGCTCCTCGGACGTCATCATGGGCGTTCTGGTCAACCGCACGCACTCCCAATGGGGTAAGGCGCGTCCGTGGATCCTGTGGATGGCGATACCGTATGTTATCTGCTCGATCTCGCTGTTCTGCGTGCCGCAGACCTCGGCAAGCCTGCAGTTCTGGTACATTTTCGTCACCTACAACCTGCTGGCGACCGTGTGCTACACCGCCATCAACGTGCCGTACGGTACGCTCTCTACTTTAATGACGCGCTCCTCGCACGAGCGTGACATGCTGTCCATCATTCGTATGTCCATCGCGCCGGTCGGCCGACTGATCGCGGTCACGCTTTCTCTGCCGCTGGTCAAGCTGCTCGGCGATACGCAGGCAGCCTGGATCAAGGCGATGATGCTGTGGTCGGCGCTGGCGTTCATTCTGCTGATGACCTGCTTTGTCAACTGTAAAGAAACCGTCGATCTGTCCGCCGTTCAGGCAGAGCAGCAGCACGTCGGTTTCGGCCGCAGCCTGAAATCGCTGCTCGGCAACAAGTATTTCTGGGCCGTGCTCATCCTGTGGACCATCACGGTCGTGCAGCAGACGCTGGTCGGCACGCTGGCGCCGTACTACTGCAAGTACATTTTCGGCAACGACAGCCTGTACAGCCTGCTCTACATGGCGGAGAACATCACACTGATCATCGGTGCGCTGGCTTGCCCCAAACTGCTGAGCAGGTTCGGCAAGCGCGATCTGTGCCTCGCCGGCTGTGTACTGGCTGTGCTCGCGCAGCTGCTGCTGTTCCTCGACAGCCACAGCTTCACCATGCTGTTTGCCGTCAGCATCGTCCGTGCCATCGGTCAGGCGCCGATCACCGCGGTCATCTTCGGCATGATGGGCGACGTTGTGGAATACGGCCAGTGGAAGTTCGGCATCCGTCAGGAGAGCCTGATCTTCGGCGGCGGCTCGCTCGGCTTTAAGATCGGCAGCGGTATCTCTGCCGCTATCGTTACCGCGCTGCTCGGTGCAGCCGGCTTTGTCAGCTCGGTCAGCGGCGGCAACACCCAGCCGGAGAGCGCAAAGCACATGATCGTAGCGATCTATCAGTTCGGTATCCTCGCTATCTGGGTTGCCGCAGTCGTTGTACTGCTGCTGTATAAGCTGGATAAAATGTATCCGCAGATCGCAGCCGATTTGCAGGAGCATGAGAAACGCCGCCATCATTCGGATTGAATCCATCCGGTTGCCGCAGCGCAAAGCCGTTGACAGCCGGCTTATGATTGGAACAACCTAAAACGATGAAACGCCATCCGGCATCGGATAACAAATCCGAACCGGATGGCGTTCTTTGATATTTTACGAAATTGATGGAACCGTCATTGTTATTCCATCCACGGGTCGATGACGACCTTCATGCTTTCGCGGGTCATGCTGGCCTTCACGGCCTGCTCTGCCTGCGCCAGCGGGAAGCGATGGCTGAACAGACGCTCCCACGGGAAGGTATCCTTGTGGCGCAGCATCATTTCCATCACGGTTTTGTATTTATTGTGCGTGTGATTCGTCATGCCGACAATACGCAGGTTGCACGGATTGAGATAAGCGCCCATGGTATCACCGCATTTTTATCGCCTGTATTTCCGGTATATTGTCCGTATATCCTGTATTTCATAACAGAATTTCAGTGCAAAGTTAAAAAGTCACAAAGCTATAACTTTGCGACTTTTTAACTTTAATATTTTCGGCAGTTACGCAAAAAACTGATCGAGTGCCTGCCGTACCAGCTCGGACATATCGCAGTCGCGGTGAAAGGCTGCCGCCTTGAGCTGCTTATGCTGCTCCGGGCGCAGACGCACGGTCACCTGCACGGTGGAGGCTTTCTTCTTCTCCGCAGTCGGCGCGGCAGCGGTTTCCTGTACCGGCTGCGGTTCCTCGTCCTTGCGGCCGATCATATTCTTGAACATTTCCTCTGCACTGAGTCTTGCCATTACTGTTCCCTCTCCTTCTCCACAAACTCTTTGACGAAATTCAGACAGTCATTCACAAAATTCCGGCTGGCCTCGGAAACGCGCTCGCCCTTGGTCTGTGCCTTGCTCTCGATGTAGTCAAACACGTTCTCCTGTACAGCCTGCGCTTCCTTGATGATCACGTTGCTGCGAATGGTCGTGCGGTAAACGTCCGCGCCCATGTAGTCCGCAATTTTTTCGGTCAGCTCCTGAATGGTCCTGGTGACACGGGTGCGCTCGGTGCGCGTGAGCAATACGCCGTCGATCCTGAGCGCCGGATTGGTGTATTTCTTCACCGACTTGTAAGTATCATACAGCTGGGTGATACCGGACGCCGCAAAGGTCTCCGCCATGGTCGGGATGAGCAGATAGTCGGCAGCCGTCAGTGCGTTCACGGTCAGCAGGCCAAGCGACGGCGGACAGTCGATGAGAATGTAATCATATGCCTCGGCTACGCCGTTCTGCTCGTCGCGCAGCTTCTCTCTGAGCGTCATCTCTTTGCCGACGTTGTGCAGCTCCTGCTCAATGCCCGCAAGGATGGTATTGGCCGGAATGATATCGCAGCTGGGTGTGTGCTGGATGGCCTCCCGCGCCGAGACCGTTCCCTTCATGACCTCGTACATGGTTGCGCTGTCCTGATTTTCGGCAGCTACCGACATCGACAGGTTGCCCTGCGGGTCGCAGTCGATCGTCAGCACACTGAAGCCCTGCTTTTTCAGACCGGCCGCCAGCGTGCCTGTCGTTGTGGTTTTCGCAACGCCGCCTTTCTGGTTGGCCAGTGCAAATATCGCTGACATGTTCTCCACCTCTTTCAACTTTGTAAAGTTATAACTGTTTAACGTTACTCTTATTATATACCTATGAAGTTATAACGTCAAGACTGTGTAACTTTATAACGTTATCTCTTTCTATAAGTTCAGAGATTCGTTCATATCGTGTATTTCTCACTCTTTTCTCTCCTTTTCTGTCAGGAAGATTGAGTAGTGAAGTTTGAATAAAGAAGTTTTAGTAGGTAAGGATTTTAGTATATCAGCCTGTTTTGCATCTGCTCAAAAAGCATCTTGTCTTTCAGCATACTGCCTGTAAACAGAGTACCCTGTAAAATCAGGGTAATGGTATGGCAGACAAAGAAAAATGACGGCTTTTCTGCCGTCATCGGTGTTTGGGGATGGAAATATGATTTTACGGGCACGACCATAAGCCATGAGGTCAATCATGGCTTAAAAGGTTATTCGGTTTCCTGCGAATGGCGTTTTGCTTTTACGCGCTCGAGCCACGCCAGTTCCCAGTCGGCCAGCGGCTGCTCGAATGTGCCGGTGCTGACAGGCTCGGCCTGCGAAGGCTGCAGCAGCTTCTGATGGTAGGTATACAGGGAAGTCTGTAAGTATGCAACCGGGTTTTCAATGCGGCCGAAGTCGATCGTGACGCTGTTCAGAAAGCGTTCCATGCTTTCCTGAGAAATACGGCGGAAGACCTGCTCGCGGCTGTCCTGCGTGACCGCAGCGCCCTTGATGAACAGCTTGTCTGCGTACTTGATGTTGCAGACTGCCGTTACGACCGTTCCGGTCAGCTCGCTGCCAAACTGACGGCGGAGCGCGTCGGCGTTGATCTGCTGCTCGATCTGCTTGCGCAGCCTGCGGCGGACGGCACGCGGCTTGTCCTTTTTGTTAACACATACGTTTTTACGGATGCGGGAAACCTGCGTTTTGATCTTCGCAAGGAAGCCGTCGATCGTGGCTACGGTGGACACTGAGCCGTCGACGTGGTAGTTGGTCAGGTACGGCGTTTCCAGATCGGGTGTTTCGCAGAGCTTATA
>ERZ1026868.682-NODE-682-length-19906-cov-4.527681_pt1 | contig 19906 bp, 15 predicted proteins | sample MGYA00380164_ERZ1026868 | MGnify/ENA primary metagenome ERZ1026868 (study PRJEB33269, sample SAMEA4719800) | human gut metagenome | biome: human-associated habitat; feature: organic feature; material: feces | place: Cameroon | collected 2013-10 ... | reverse complement strand
GGATATGTTAAAAAGGGGACTGGCAGATTTTGCCATTGTAACAGAACCTTTTGAATTTATATCCGGATTTTCTTTCCGTATTCTCAGAAGTATCCAGGAAGTGCCTGTGTGCAGCAGTGTTTTTTCCCTTTCTACCGGAACGTCCCTTACAGACGAGCAGATCAAAAAATATCCCATCATCGGTCTTGGTGAAAAGACAAGTTCCTTTGCCTTTTACTCCGACTATTTTAACAGAAGGGGCGGTACCTTTGCCCCGGAGATCGAAGCAGCGACTGCTGACCAGATCCTGCCTATGGTACAGTCTGACCTTGGGATCGGTTTTGTTCCAACGGATTTTCTGGAAAAAGAAAATATGGAAAATCTGATCATTTTAAATATGGAACCACCGATCCCCAAGCGAAATATCTGTATGATAAAAAGAAAGTATGAGTCCCTCAGCATTGCTGCTGCAGAACTGGAGAAAATGATCCTGAATAATAATAGTAATAATAAGAGAAATTAAAAACAGTACCCCGGAACCATCCTGATCTAGATGATCCCGGGATACTGTTTTTATAAGTTGTTCTTTTTATTTTTGTAGATTATTCTACGCCCTGTGCTGCAACCGTCTTATCGGTCAGTGTACCATCATAGATGACTGTTACCTTGTCACCAACGCTGATACCGTCAAACATTCCTTCTGTTCCTACAAAAGAAAACAGGGTATTTTCCGGATCTGCAGTATCCAGAACAATATGATCTGCCTCAACTTCTGCTACTGTACCGGTTAAAGTTTTCTTCTTTGCTTCTTCTGTATCTTTTGCATCAGCTGTTACAATGCGGGTCGCTACTGCTGCGTCATCTGGATCTTCCAGATCACCGTAGTAAGTTACTTCTGCTTCTGCGCCAGCTTTGATACCGTCTTTTGTTACCTTCTGGGCAATCAGTGCATTCAGTGTATAGGTTCCATCTTCTGTCTTTAAGGTAATGGTGCTGTCATCTGCACTTTCAATAGTTCCTTCTACTACCAGATCTTCCTGATCTGCCTCTTCTTCCCTTGCAACCTCAGCTGCGGAAGTCATGATCTCTACTGAAGTTGCCTTTGTAACATCACTGCTTAATTCACCGGCAAAACCTACGTTTACTTCATCGCCTTCGCCGATCTCATCTGCACCTGTTATCTCTGCATCTGAAATATCAAATTTTGCGGTATTACCTCCATCTTCAGAAACAGTGATCACATTATCTTCTACCAGGCTGACAAAGCCATAGTAATAATCTTCTTCTACTTCTTCATCAGAAGTCGCTTCTGTACTTTCTACTTCCTGTGCTGTGGTAGATTCTGTATCTGCTTTTTTAGAAGAACAAGCGGTAATTCCCAGTGCAACTGCCAGAAACGCAACTGCTAAATACTGTTTTTTCATAAAAATCTCTCCTCTCTCTGCCGCCTGTGGACTAACTTTTTGCGGCACGATACATCTTACTACGAAAGCTGTGTTTTTACTATGTATTTTTTATGAATTTTTCCTTAAATGTGTTTTTGGGGATTTTTAAGATCTATCTTTTCTGGATCTCCTTTTCATGACCACTAAAAGGATCAGTCCTATGAAAAGCCCAAGTATACCGATCGCCACTGTGATCATAAGGCCGGTGCGGACCAGATACCAGAAGGGTCCCTGTCTTTTGACCGGACTGTCATTCTTTTCCTTATGATCTTCTTTTATCTCCATGGTCGTTTCTTCCTCTGTCATTTTTGCAGGTTCTTCCAGCTGATAGATCACATGAAGTTCATAATAATCCGGCTCTTTCCATTTTACTTCCCCTTCATACAGCACTTCATAATCCCGTAAAAGCCGTTTTCCAAGTGCCAGCGCCTCCCTGCAGATCTGCCCGTTTTCATCTGAAAATGGTTCTCCGTTCCATACTAAAGAGGTGATCCGGTAATCATCTTTAGAAAGTCCCAGGTCTTCTAAGATCCAGTCACCTGCCTCTGCTGTTTTTTCAAGAAGCTGGTCTTCCCCTGCCGGGATCACAAGATCTCCCAATTCATATTCATCTGCCCCATAGGAATAAAATGTAACAGGTACTGAAAAATCTTCCTTCCACTGCTCCCCTGTGATCTCAACATTTTTTCTGTATAAATTTCCGGAAAGCAGGATCCCTCCGGGATCTGTTTCATCTGCCAGAATGATTTCCGGAACCTCCTCTGCAGCTTCCACCTTGGGATATTCCACCCGTTTTTCCAGGGTACGGGTACTTTCTTCCCCTTCTTTTTCCTGTAATTCCCAGTGTTTTAATTCATAGCGGATCCCATTTTCATCTTCATACTCTTTTTCAGGTTCTGACAGTTCTCTGACTTCTTCTATTGTAAGTTTCTCTGTAAAAGTCAGCTCCGTCTGTGCCATGACGCTAAGACCTGCGGCCATACTGGTAAAAATTCCTGTAGCAAGAAATGCCAGCCCCTTCAAATACCATTTTCCCCATGTTCTGTTTTTCTCTTTCATACCTTCTCCTTCACAATATTTACGTAAGACCTGTGGTTCAGTTTCTGTATTTAATTGTCAAGGTTCGGTTTTCAATGGATTTTTAATGATTTCATGACGCCTGTTATAGCTGTGATATGGGAGATCTGAATGTCTCCTGAATGTTTCATGGAGCTGTTAAAAACAGCTGTAGGTTTATTATAAAAAAGGGAGGGGATTTTGTCAAATACATCTGGCAAATATCCCCTCTCCTTGATGGATCATTTTTAATTATTAACGGAACTGGCTGTATTTATGTCCTGCTGACATTCCGCCTCTGGCTGCTGCCAGTTCGCTGACTGTAACTAACTGATATCCTCTGGCTGTCAGTTCCGGGATCAGTACTACGGCTGCGTCTGCAGTAGCATCGTAAATATCATGCATTAAAATAATATCGCCATCTTTTACCTGGCTTAAAACGTTATTGATGGTCCTCTGTGCATTTCTGTGCTGCCAGTCTCTTGTATCAATGGACCACATGATCGCCGGCATTCCCATAGAACCAAGAACGGAAAGGGAATGGGCATCTACATAGCCGCCTGGCGGACGCATTACAACCGGTGATACGCCGCAGACTGCTGCGACTTTCTGGTTTACAGCACTTACCTGGCTTACAATGCCGTCACTGCTCAGTTTGGATATGTATTTATGGTCATTGGTGTGATTTGCAACCTCACAGCCCTGGGCTACCATACGGCGGATCACATCCCCGTTGTGTGGAACATTGGTTCCTACCATAAAGAATGTAGCTCTTCCTCCATACTGGCTTAAACTGTCTAAGATGCGATTTGTAACAGAGGCTCTTGGACCATCATCAAAAGTCAGGGCGATCATAGGCTTTGACGGATCTACTGTTGAAGAAGCTGTCTCTGCAGGCGCTCCTGCATCTTTTGCTGTAATAGATGCCTTGATGCCATCAACTCTCAGTCCTGCTCCTTCGGTTCCTGCTGTTGCACCATTTACTGCCCAGTCTGTCCAGGAACCGTTCTGGTATACCTTATAGTACAGATCATAGGAAGCTGCCGAAGAACCGGTCAGTTCCATGGCAATGGCTTCCAACGGCTTTTCTGCTGATGCCCCGCCGTTTTCTACGCCGTCTGCTTTCCAGTCAAGCCAGCCGGTACCGCTTAAATTTACTTTGTAACGGACGCCGATCTGTGCTCCTGATGGAATATTGATCAGATTAGCTTTCATAGATGTGACCCATGACTCTGATGAGGCTGACAGTGCCTGGTTATCTGCTGCCGGATCGCTCCAGCCCTGATTTCTGAAATATACACTGTAGTTGACCTGAAGTGGGGTATCTGTATTCTGTCCTGTTTCTCCGGAAGTCTCCTGTGTATCATCTACGGTTACAGTACCTATATCCTGCTTTACCTCTCCCGGTCCCCCGGTCTGGGACGCAGTCTTTGCCGCACCAATACCGGTAGTTCCTGCCAGTACTGTCATTCCCTGGGCAGTAAAGATCATTCCTGCTGCCATAAGGACCGCAAGAACCCTGCTTTTCATTTTTCTCATTCTCTTCTCCTTTTAACCGAATACTCTTTCACACAGCATCACGTATTCTTCATAATAAATGTGGCCTTTAAATTCTTTCAGAGCCTCTGCCACGCCTTTGTAATACCAGCCTTGCATCTCTTTGTCTTTCTGGTTGAAACGCTGCCACACTTCATCTCCCAGAACAAGATAATCTCTGGCTGTACTGCGAATATTGCTTAATTTGTCCGCAAGAGCCAGGATCTTTTCATCCCTGGTTGCCGTTTTCAAGCGCTCTACGGTTGCACCTTTACGTTCAACCCAGCTTTTTGATTTATCTTCGCTTTCCCCGTCTACCAGAAATGCCACCCTGGGGCCGAACTTTTCTTCCAGTTCTTCTCTTGTAACCCCGGCGTCCTCTATTACATCGTGAAGAAGGGCCGCAGCTATCATCTCCGGTTCATCTGTAAATGCCGTTACGATGGCCGCAGTTTCCATCGGATGCGTAATATAAGGGATCTCCGTTCCCTTTCTGAAAACGCCCTGATGAGCCCGATCTGCAAATTCAGCCGCCTCTTTTATCATATTGTGCTCTACCTCTTTTCCCCCATGTTCAGTTGGCCTCTCTGATACCAGATTGCTACGTGCTTTTGACCCTGGTATCATCATACCATACCCGGACATTATTTTGAAGTTGTATTTTATTGTCACTTTCGTAAGACTTTCTCAATGAATAATTCCTTGTAAGTAAACTGTTTTTCTGCTATGCTATAGAGAGTTTTTAACAAAGGAGGAAATGGTAATGGAACACCATTCATCATACAGCGCACCAAGAAGCAGCCGTGGTTCAGAACATACCCGCCCTGCTGCTTCCCGTCCAAGTCAGAGACGCAGCCGCAGTCCAAAGAAAGGCAGCAGTTTCGGACATATTTTACTATGTTACATACTTCCATTTTTAGCAGTCAATCTGGCGATCTTTTTTATTGTCACGGCTACACCGAAAATTGAAATGACAATCAGCGATACTACCGATTATAAAACGCTGGATGTAAGCTTTAAGGTCCACTCTCTTCTTCCTTTAAAGAAGATGACAACGACTCTGGAGTCCCAGCCAATTGAATTCCAGAAAGAAAAAGGCGTTTATCATGCAGTCCTGACAAACAATGGTACTCTGGAAGTCTACGTATTAAGTTTGAACGGTATGCAGGCCCAGGATATCGAACATATTGCTGTACTGGACGATACACCGCCTTCCTTTGATGAAGAAAGTGTTGTAATAGAAAACGGTACACTTACCATAACAATAGAAGACAGTATCTCCGGCATTAATTATGACTCCCTCTATGCTACCGATGATGCAGGAACCAAGATCCTTCCTGACAGCTACGATAAGGAAAACGGGGAAGTCACCTTTAAACTGGAAGAAGGTTCCCTTACTGTCTATGTAGAAGATATGGCAGGAAACCCAAATCAGGCTTCCTTCTCTCTCAGCCAGTCCGGAATTGATACCGAAGACCGGGAAAGCAAGTTCCCGACAGACGGAAAGAATGGTACGAACGGAACTACAGCAACAGAAACTGAGAACGAAACCAAAGCCTCTGAAACTAAGTCTTCCGAGACAAAGGCTTCTGAGACAAAATCTTCCAGCACCAGCAGTACCAAAGCACAAACAAAGGCTGAGACGAAAGCATCATCTGCAGCTAAGTCTACTACTGCAGCTGCAAAATCCACTACTGCGGCTGCCAAATCTACTACCGCAGCCAAGTCCACCACTGCAGCTGCTAAGTCTACTACTGCGGCTGCTAAGTCCACTACCGCAGCAGCGAAGTCCACCACTGCAGCTGCTAAGTCCACTACCGCAGCAGCGAAATCTACCACTGCGGCTGCCAAGTCCACTACTGCAGCAACCACAGAAGCAGCGAAATCTACTACTGCAGCAGCACATGAACCATCTACAGCGGAAGCACCTGCTACCATTGCTCCGTTAAATTAACAAATAATAAACAACAAAAAGCTGACCGATCTTCTTATTTTTCAAAGAATTTCTGTCAGCTTTTATTTTTATGATACTATTCAGTCATGGCCGAACTGCAAGTATTTTACCATCCTTCCGCTACGATCTCATCAATAATATCCACGTATTCTGCACAGTATTTTTCATATAACGGCATAACTGCCTGCTGGAACCGCAGTTTTTCTTCCGGTGAAAGCTGGGTGATCACACAGCCTTTTGTTTCTACGCGCTGTCTGGATATAGACTCTCTCGCTTTCCACTGGCTTCTTTCATACCATGCTGACTCCTGGGCACATTCCCGGATGATCTCCCTGTATTCTTCCGGAAGTTTGTTCCAGGTATAAGTAGAAGCGATCTGAACTTCCGGCACACGGCTGTGTTCATCTACTGTAAAATATTTTGCCACTTCGTAATGCCCTGCAGACTCATAGGATGGCCAGTTATTCTCTGCTCCGTCTACTTTTCCAGTCTGAAGTCCGGAATATACTTCCCCATAGATCATAGGAACCGGAACAGCTCCTAAAGCCCGGACTGTATCACTCATCAATTCCGACTCCTGAACACGGATCGTCATTCCTTTTATATCTTCCAGTTTTTCAATGGGTTTTATGGAATTATAAAAACTTCTGGCACCTGCATCATACCATGAAAGCGCAATCAGACCGGAACCATCAAAAGAATTAAGGAAATCATCTCCAATAGGACCTTCCAGTACTTTCCACATGTGATCTGCGCCTGTATACAAATAGGGCATCTGAAGTACATTTAACTTGGGAATGTACTCTGCTACCGTAGAAATGGATACTCTGGCAAAATCAATACCACCAAACTGCAACTGTTCAATGACAGATTTTTCATCTCCCAGGCTTCCGCCTGCATTGACCAGTATCTCAACTTTGCCTTCGGTTTTTTCTTTTACCAGCTCCGCAAACTTATCTGCACCCTGGGTCGTCGGATAATCTTCCGCCTGGTTTTCCGCATAGGTCAGTACAAAATCCGGTTCCGTTTCCTTTTCTTTTCCTTGAAATACCCCGGCACAGCCGCTTAAAATAAGCGCAGCTGCCCACAGACAGAATATCTTCTTTTTTATCATTGTTTCCTCCTGATCTTGTGACTGCTGCGTTTCCTTTTATTTTGACTTTACCTGGATCTGAGACTGCTTTTTCATCAGCCAGTCATAAAAAGTTGCTTTATCTTCTCCGATGACACGGTCTGTAAGTAAATATCCATGGGATGGATCTGTAAAAATGATGGCCATCCCCGGCAGCTTTGCGATCCTTACCATTTTTCTCCACGGGATCTTATCGTAAGTATTTCCCACTTTTACCTGGATCCCAACATCATCCAGACGGATCTCTGTGTCCTCCCCGGAACCGGATGCCAGTTTTCCTGCACTGAGATAGACAGCCAGCGGCTGAAGGATTGGAAAAAGGCAGCAGCCTAAAACCATACAGATGCGGAATACGGTTCCCGAAGACTCCCATTTTGCACAAGTAAGAGCTATAAGAGCTGCTGTAAAAACAAGGTTTACCATGCCGGTCATGGAATGGTAGATGAAATACATGGACATTTTCCAGTATTCACCTCTGGTTGTTTTATAACGGTATTGGTACATGAATTGGTCCCCCTTGAATGTGCGTATACACTCACGAACCCCGCGCATTCGCACTCTACTGCCTGCTGACGCAGGCGGTTCGTTCGTTAGTGGCTTGAAAAAAACAAATGTCTGCTTCGCAGCCGCTTGTTTTTCCCTGTGCTCATTACATTATAGCATAAAAGGGGATGTCCACGACACCCCCTTTATTTTTATATGTACTACACTTTTATCAAACTTCTGTCATTCTATCAATGTGCAAATACACTTGGAAGCCATAAGCTGATTCCTGGTACGAAGGTGATCAGCAGCAGGGTAATGATCATGCACAGATAGAATGGTAATGTTGCTTTTACAACCTTTTCCATCGGGATCTTTGCAACAGCAGAACCGATGAAAAGTACAGCACCTACAGGAGGTGTCAGAAGTCCGATACCACAGTTAAGGACAACCATGATACCAAACTGGATCGGGTCAATACCAATAGATGTTGCGATCGGCAGAAGGATAGGAGTTGCGATCAGGATGATCGGAGCCATATCCATAATGCAGCCTAATACCAGAAGGATCAGGTTTAATAACAGAGCGATCAGGATTGGGTTATCAGTCAGTCCAACAATAGCCTGAGCTGCCAGATCCGGTACGTGAAGTCTTGTAAGGCAGTAACCGAAGATACTGGAGGTTGCGATCAGGATCAGTACGATAGAAAGAGTATCTACACACTCGCCCAGGACTCTCCAAACACCTTTCCAGTCAAGACCTTTGTAGATAAATACGCTGACGATCAAGCTGTAGATAACTGCAACTGCTGCAGACTCAGTAGCTGTGAACACACCGCCTACAACGCCGAACACTACGATCAGAACGGCTGCTAATGCCCAGAAGGAAACGCTTAACTGCTTTAACAGGTTCTTCATGCTGAACTTGTCGCCCTTTGGATAGTTGCGCTTTACAGAAATAATGTAAGAACCAACCATCAGGGATGCTGCTAAAAGAGCTCCCGGAACATAACCCGCAAGGAATAAGCTTCCTACGGAAATACCACCTGCTGTGGTAGCATAAATAACCATGTTGTGGCTAGGTGGAACCAGAAGTCCCTCACAGGAAGAAGTAATAGTAACTGCAGTAGAGAAGTCACCGTCATATCCCTGGTCAACCATCATAGGGATCAGAATAGATCCTAAGGAAGCAGTATCTGCAGATGCAGAACCGGAAATACCACCAAAGAAATAAGATGCAACGATGTTTACCATTGCCATACCGCCTCGCATCCAGCCTACGCAGGCATTTGCCAGAGCGATCAGTTTTTCAGAAATACCACCGGAACCCATCAGGCATCCCATTGTGATAAAGAAAGGTACTGCCATTAAGCTGAAAGAGCTGATACCTTTTACCATCTGCTGACAGATGGTAGTCAGAGGAAGCCCCTGGGCCATCAGACAGAATACAGAAGAAAGAGCTACTGCGTACGCGATCGGGAAACGCAGCATGATCATAAGGAAGAAGCTTCCCAGTAATATAAGAATTGCCATGCTATTTACATCCATACTACTTCTCCTCCTTTACATAAAAGCTTCTGATATGATTGTACAGTGCTTCGATCTCGAAAATGATCATCGCAACACCTGCTAACGGAACCGGCAGATACATCCAGAAACGGGATACTCCAGGCATACTTACATAAGTACCCTTTGAACCGATACCGGAAGCATAAGTCCAGCCTACAGTCAGCATGATGACAGCCAGTACTAAAACAGCTACATCAGCAAGGATATCCAGGGATTTAACCAGCTTCTTTGGCAGATAGCTGTCAAGAGCGGTCATACGGATATGAGCACCGCGGCGGATTGCCAGAGCTGCGGAAAGCACGGCCATATAAGCCATACAGGAAAGAACTACTTCTTCAGACCATGCCGGATCTGGAATAAATGAGATATAACGTCCTGCAACGGACATACTGGTAATAGCGATATCAACTACAAGCAAAAGCTTGCAGATAAATAATACAAATTTATATACCGCATCATACAAAGGACGGATCTTATCGATCTTTTCAAAAATTGAAGGCATTCTTCAGTCCCCTTTCTTAATTAAAAGCGCAGGAGAGACGCGCTCCCCTGCGCCTAATACACCATTTCCCTATTTAACTGGCTGACTCAGATTATTTTGCCATATCAAGGATCTGCTGATACAGTTCTGCGTTATCCTTTGTAGAGGACTCGATGATGTCCTTGCAAGCTTCCTGCCATGGAGTCTTATCTTCTACTTCTACAACGTTTACGCCATTTGCCTTTAACTCATCCAGAACTTTGTTCTCTGCTTCTTCAGAGATCTTACGGTTGAATTCAGATGCATACTTTCCAGCTTCGGTCAGAACATCCTGCTGCTCTGGAGTTAATTTATCCCAAGCGTCATCTGTGATGATAACCTGGATAGCACCTAAGGTATGTCCATCAAGGATCAGGTTAGGAGCAACTTCTGGGAATGCGTTGGACTGATAGTTTGCGATTGGCTGCTCAGCACCGTCAACAACGCCGGTCTGCAGTGCGGAGTACAGTTCGTTGAAGGAAACAACAGTTGCGTTTGCGCCAAGTCCAGCTACCATACCGTTCATGATCGGGTCGTTAGAAACACGAAGCTTCATTCCCTTTAAGTCTTCCAGACCATTTACTGGCTTAACAGTGAAGAAATGACGGAAACCTTCTTCTCCGTAGAACAGACCTCTTACGCCCAGTCCGTTGTCATGCGGTTCCATTAAGAACTCTGGAGCCAGTTCGCTATCTGCAAATTTCCAGAAATGTTCACGGTTTACAAATGTATAAGGTACAGACAGAAGTACGGACTTCTCTGCACCGTAGCTTGTCAGTGCAAATGCGGAGATACGGGACATATCAATGGTTCCGCCACCACCAAGCATGGTATCCAGAACGTCGTTCTCAGAACCAAGAACACCACTTGCCTGCAGGTCTACAGTGATAGATCCGCCGGACAGCTCTTCTACTTTCTCTTTGAATGCGCTGTCAGTCTGACCAACGATAGTATCCAGTGGATTAACCTCTGCCATTACCAGAGTAACTGCAGGTCCTACAGGCTCCCCAGCTGCTGCAGACTCTCCTTTGGATTCCTCTTTTGCTTCTGCTGCTGTGGTCGCTTCCTCCTTAGCTGCCTCAGTAGCTGCTGCTGTAGTAGTTGTTTCTGGGGATTTTAATCCGCATCCTGCCAGTGATCCGGCTACCATAGCTGTGCAAAGTGCTGCGCTTAACCATCTTTTTTTCATTTTGTTTACCCTCCTGTTAATACGTTTTTCACATATTGTTTATGTTTTTTTACGCTTTCTTTATGCTGATTTCATTATAAGGGTAAAATCTTGTTCTGACCATGGTAAATTTTTGATAATCCTAGTATGATTTTGACCTATACCGTAATTTTTTGTTATAATTCAGCCATGCGCTGGCTTGGAGGTTATTTTTCCCGGAACACAGTATTTCGATACTCTGAAGGACTCTGCCCTGTGATCCTTCTAAACACTTTTGTAAAATAATTAGAGTCTTCGTATCCTACTGACTTTCCTATATCCTTAATATTGACGGTAGGTTCTTCTAGCATTTTTTTCGCCATGGAAACACGGTATTCTGTAAGATACGCTGTAAAATTCTGTCCAAAACTCTGCTTGAAAAGCCGGCAGAAATAAGGCTCTGAATAATTCATCTTGTCAGCCAGATCCTGTACAGAAAGATCATACATGTAATTTTCACGGATATAGTCCCGTATGATCTCTGTTACTTTATTCATGCGCAGATTTTCACCTGCATCATCTTCTGCCAGTTCTTCCAGATCGTCCCGTTTTTCTTCCTCGGATACCTCTTCTGTCTTTTCTTTCTGAAAATCTTTTTCTTCTCCCGCCATTCGCATGGCTTCTTCCAGTACCAGCATCAATTCTTTTTCATCCCAGGGTTTTAAAAGATAATCTAACGCCCTGACTGTGATCGCCTTCTTGGCATAGGCAAATTCATCAAAAGCTGTAAGAAAGATAATACAGCATTTTTTATCCTTCTCCCTTATCCGCTCTGCTGCCTGGATTCCGTTGATACCTGGCATTTCAATATCCAGTATGGCGATCTGGATCTTTTCTTTTTCATATATTTCCAGTGCTTCTCTTCCGTTTTCTGCCTGGAAGATCTCACACTGCCCCTTCAGGTTCTGGCTTAATGTTTTAAAAAGAACCTTTCTCTCGATCATTTCATCATCTGCGATCAGCAGTCGGTACATATACTTCTTCCCCCTGTTTTTCTTCTCCCTGCGGTATCATCAATTGTATCACTGTTCCTTTTCCTTCCCGGCTGTAGATCCGCAGATCTCCCTTTTGGTACATCATATGGACACGCTTATAAATATTTCCAAGCCCGATCCCAATCTTTGCCGTGCGGTGTTCTTTCATTGCTGCAGCAACTTCTTCGCACCGCTCCCGACTCATACCAAGGCCGGTATCTGCCACTGAAAGGATCAGCATACGGTCCTTTTTCCAGATCCGGATATGGAGGATACCTCCCGTTTCTTTTTTAGAAAGACCATGAACCACCGCATTTTCTACAAGAGGCTGCAGGGACAGGGACGGAATGATCACGTCTGCCGCATCCGTCTCCAGGCTCAGACGGTATTTGATCCTGCTTCCAAAACGCATTTTCTGAAGATACATATAGTCATTTACGATCTTTAACTCCCGGTCTAATGTTACAGTCTGCTCCCTTGTTTTCAGGTTATAGCGGAACAGATTTCCCAGACTTAAGATCATCTTTTCCGTATCCACAGCATCTTCCAGTTTTGCGGTACATGCGATCATATTCAGGGTATTAAAGAGAAAATGGGGATTGATCTGGCTTTTTAACAGTTCCAGCCTTGCGCTTCCTAACTGTTTTTCCATTTCACTGCGCTCTAATTCCTCTTTGTGGAGCAGCTCCTGCATTTTGTTATTTTCTTTCATGGTGGCAATATAGCCCTTGGTACTGTGTTTCATTACATTGAAAGCTGTGACCAATTCTCCCATTTCATCTTTATTTTCTATGATCAGGTCCGGCTCATCAAAGTCATTGGCAGCTATCTTTCTGGTACTTGCAGCCAAAGATACAATGGGTTTTGCAACGGAATTTGAAAGAATTTTTGTCAGCCAGATCGCTATGATCATAAGTGCGATGGAAATGGCCACAATAATATACGGAATATTAGAAAACATTGCTGCTTCTTTCTGATACTCTTCTGTTCCTTCTGCCATGGTTATCTGCACCAGACGGCCGGTATATCCCTGGAGGTACTCCTGCATTTTGTATACGTAATACAGTTCGTCTACAAATTCACTGCCTGTTTTATTTCCTTCCGCTACGTCATCACGATAAACTTTGTAACCTTCATAGGCATTTCTTATGTTCCATGTCCTGGCACTGCGCTCTTTTCCAATCCTTCTGTACTCAGAAGGCAGTGACCACAGGCAACGTTCTGTTCTTACACATGCCACCCTGTAAGTATCCCGGCTTTCCTGGTCTGCATTTCGCACATAATGCTCAAAAGCTCTGATTTCCTGATCCAGTGCCTCCTGAAAGTCATTGCAGCGGGAGTTGTCATTCAAAATTCCTCCAAAGCTTCCCAGGGATACGTTGGTGATCCACACATTAAAAGAAGCGGAAAGAGCCATGATCAAAATGACCATGGCTGCAAAAATTCCTATTTTTCTTTTTATGGAGATCGTCATCCATAACTTTCTCAGAGAAGGACGCATGATAACCTCCTGTTGTAATTCTTATGTCAGTTTCTTTATGTCTTTTGTAGCTTTTTAGCGTTTTTTATTACGGCCTCTTTTTTTGGCTGCTCTGAGTGCTACTTTTTTTGCTGCAGCTGAGGTTGGAGCCGGGGCTGTGGGTGCTGGAGATGGAGCTGGCTCTGGTTTTGTAACTGCTGAAGCAGGAGTTGTTACTGGCTCTGCAATCGGATCTGCAGGTGCTAAAACTGGTACTGGTTCAGGCTTTGCTGTTTCCAGTTTCTTTGGTTCTTCTTTTGCAGTTGCCAGCTTTTTCGGCTCTTCTTTTTTTGTTTCCAGCTTGTGAGCTTCTGTCTTGGCAGTTGCTAACTTCTTTGGCTCTTCCTTCGTGGTCTCCAGTTTGTGAGTTTCCGTCTTGGCGGTCGCAAGCTTTTTTGGCTCTTCTTTCTTCTCTGCCGTCAGTTTTTTGGGTTCTGTTTTCTTTGTAGCTAACTTTTTCGGCTCTTCTTTTTTCTCCGTAGTCAGCTTCTTCGGTTCTTCCTTCTTTGTTGCCAGCTTCTTTGGCTCTGCCTTCTTTGTGGTCAGTCTCTTCGGGCTTTCCTTCTTCTCCTCTGGTGTGCAGGAGAATACCATAAAGCTCATTGGCGGGATATGGATCTCAATGGAGTTCTCTCTTTCATCCCATTCTATCTTCTTGGATGCTTTCACACGGCTGTTGGTACGGCCTTCGCCGCCAAATTCTTTTGCATCACTGTTGAAGATCTCTTTATATTTTCCTGCAAATGGTACGCCCAGGCGGAATTTCTCATGATCCATATTATCAAAGTTACATACACAGAGCAGAGTTTCTTCTTTGCCTCTGCGCAGGAACATGATCATGCTTTCCTCATGGTAGCTGCAGTTGATCCACTCAAAGCCTTCCGTATCAAAGTCCTGCTCATACAGTGCCGGATGGGCCTGATACAGCTTGTTTAACTCACGGACGTAGGTCTGCATGTTCTTATGCAGCGGATATTTTAACAGATCCCATTCCAGGGACGCATTTTCGTTCCACTCATCGATCTGGCCATAGTCCTGTCCCATAAATAACAGCTTCTTGCCTGGATGGGACATCATAAAGCCATATGCAGCCCGCAGGTTTTCAGCCTTTGCCTCTAAAGTCTCTCCCGGCATCTTACCCATCATAGAGCCTTTTCCGTGAACGACTTCGTCATGGGAGAATACCAGGACAAAGTTTTCACTGTAGGCATAAAGCATGGAAAACGTCAACTCGCCATAGTTATTTTTACGGAAATATGGATCACAGCGCATGTAGTTGGTGAAATCGTTCATCCAGCCCATATTCCACTTATAATCAAAACCAAGGCCGCCGTCTTTTGGATCACCGGTGATCATTGGCCATGCAGTAGACTCCTCTGCGATCAGCACCGCACCGTTCTTTCTGCCCTTGAATACAGTATTTAAGTGCTTTAAGAACTCTACAGCTTCCAGATTTTCATTTCCGCCGTAGATATTTGCCACCCATTCACCGTCATTTTTACCGTAATCCAGATACAGCATGGAAGCCACCGCATCCATACGGATGCCGTCTGCGTGGTACTTCTCAGCCCAGAACAGTGCGTTGGCAATGAGGAAGTTAGATACTCCCGGACGGCCGTAGTTATAGATCAGTGTACCCCAGTGCGGATGAGCGCCCTTTCTTGGGTCTGCATGTTCATAGACGCAGGTTCCGTCAAAGCATGCCATTCCGAAAGCATCTCTCGGGAAATGGGCCGGTACCCAGTCTAAGATCACACCAATGCCCTGTTCATGCATATAGTCCATGAAGTACATGAAATCATCCGGTGTTCCATAGCGGCTGGTAGGGGCATAATAACCAGTTACCTGATATCCCCAGGAAGCATCTAAAGGATGTTCCATGATCGGCAGCAGTTCTACATGGGTATAGCCCATATCTTTTACATACTCAGCCAGCTTTACAGCCAGTTCCCTGTAATTGTAGAACTCGGAGCCAATGATATCTTCCCCGTTTTCGTCCTTGGCAATCTCTTTTCGCATCCAGGAACCTAAATGGACTTCATAAATATTGAAAGGCTTGTCCTTTGTATCAGAAGCAGCCCGCTTGTCCATCCATTTTTTATCTTTCCACTGGTAATTGTTGATATCCCATACAATGGAAGCATTATTTGGACGCAGCTCTGCATAGTTTCCATATGGGTCTGCCTTCATCATAGGCAGTCCTGCTCTGGTCTTGATCTCATATTTGTAAAGGCATCCTGCTTTCAGGCCCGGAATGAACAGCTCAAATACGCTGGCATCTCCTTCGCCTACTTTGCGCATCTGGTGGCGTCTGCCGTCCCATAAGTTAAAGTCACCTACTACACTGACACGCATGGCACATGGAGCCCATACTGCAAAATAAACGCCTTCTACTCCGTCAATGGTCATTGGATGAGCACCCATTTTCTCATAAATGTCGTAGTAGATACCTGCACCGAATTTCTTTAATTCATCTTCTGTAAACTGTGGTCCGAAAGAATAAGGATCGTGGATCTCTTCTTCGGTTCCATTATCATAAGTGACAAGTAAGGTATAATCTGTCACTGTTTTTCTTGGGATCAGTACAGCATAAAATCCTGCTTCATCTGCCAGCTCCATAGGGTATTTTTTCCCATTTCCTGTAAGCTTTACAGTGATCGCTGTTGCGGTAGGTATAAATGCCTGTATCAATAAGCCTTCTTCTGTTGCATGTGGTCCTAACATTCTGTGAGGATCGGCTGACTCTGAATAGGTCAGTTCCTCAATCCCCGCCCAGTCCATAATATCATATAATTTCTGTTCCATCTGCGTGCCCCCTTTTAGCAAAAACAATGTTGTTTCTATTATAGCTGTTTCGCCCGTTCTGAAATATTCTGTCTGAAATTGATCACATCATGCTCATATTCTTCATCCATAAGAGGTGATGAGATCATAAAATCTGCACTTGCCTTATTGTTTGCAATGGGAATATCGTAAACCTGTGCAATACGCAGCAGTGCCTTTACATCCGGATCATGAGGCTGTGCTGTCAATGGGTCGGAGAAGAAGATCACGAAATCGATCTGTCCTTCTACGATCTTGGCGCCGATCTGCTGGTCGCCTCCCAATGGGCCGCTGTTATATCCCTTTACCGGAAGTCCGGTATAATCGGTGATCATTCTTGCAGTTGTTCCGGTTCCGCATAAGAAATGTTTCTCCAGAATGGATTTATGTTCCTTGCACCATTCCATTAATTCATGCTTTTTCTGATCATGGGCGATCAGGGCGATATTTTTCTGCTTCTTGATAGTCATTGGGACAAATTCCATTGTATGCATACCTCCTTATGTTGCCTGTCTCTTGTGTTGCTGTCCTAAATATATAGTATACAATTGCTCATTTATGATGATGCCGCCGTCAGGCAGCATACATGTTTATTCAACTACCGGATTGGTAAGTGTGCCGATCCCTTCAATGGTACATTCTACTACATCTCCAGGTTTTAAGAATTTTGGCGGTGTAAAGCCCATTCCTGCGCCTGCCGGTGTGCCGGTGGCAATGATGGTTCCAGGTTTTAATGTCATGCCTTTTGAAAGCTCACTGACGATGTGGTCAATACCAAAGATCAGCAGTTCTGTGTTGCTGTCCTGTCTCAGTTCCCCGTTGACACGGGACTGGATAGAAAGCTTTGGCGGATATGGGATATCTTCCACTGTGGTGATACATGGTCCCATTGGGAAAAATCCGTCTAAACTCTTTCCAAAATACCACTGGTTATGCTGGGTCTGAAGGGTTCTGGCACTGACGTCATTGATAATGGTGTAACCAAAAATGTAATTTTTTACCTCTTCTTCCGGTACATTTTTTGCCTCTTTTCCAATGATTACTGCCAGTTCTACCTCATAGTCTAAATCTGTTACAATGTCTGAATGGCTTTCAATGCCTTCACCGTTTGCCACTGCCTCGTTTACACGTTTGGAGAAGTAAACGGCATAGGGACGTTCGCCTCCAAATGCCTCTTTCTTGTAGCGGGCAGACTCCTCTGCGTGAGCCATATAGTTGATACCCAGGCAGATCACATCCTGTTTCGGATTTGGGATCGGCGCCAGAAACTTTACTTCTTCAATAGGTGCCGCTCCTCTGATCTTATAAGGGTCCTGACCGGACACATATTCAAGCAGCTGTTTTTCTGACTCGCTGATCCCCTCGATCAGTTCCTGCATGGTCTTATAATCCATATCCAGGGAGCGAAGAGGATAGACCCATTTTCCGTCTCTGCTGATCACGCCCAGACCGCCTTTATGTTCCACTTCATATGTAACAAGCCTCATAACAGCCTCCTTATTTCATTTAGCAATTTCTTAATGCTTACTTTATCACATTTTTCGGATATTTTCCACCTTGCCACAAATGTTTTACATAATCTTAGAAAATTTAGCGGACAATTCAGACGTCATTTAAGCGGTTCCTGCGCTCATCATTTTGTAGATCTGAATAACTGCCGTTGGTGCCAGCGCACCTAAAACCACTGCCAGTAACTGTGAGCCTGTCAGATCCCCTGCGGCAAATACATCCTGAAGCTGAGGCACAAAAAGCACTGCACACATAAGGACTACACCTACAAACAATGCCATAACACACCAGAGATTGCTTCCTATTCCCAATGAAAGCAGGCTTTTTCTTCCCCTGCAGTTAAAACCATGGAACAGTCTTGCCAGAGTCAGAGTGGAAAATGCCATAGTACTGGCAATGGCTTCCCCGCCCTGGGAATATCCCATTTCCCATGCCCACATGGTTGCTGCACCAATAAGAAAACCCTGGAATAAGATCTTCCCTGCAAATGGAAAAGAAAGGATCCCTTCTTTTGGGTCTCTGGGAGGCTGGTTTAAAAGATCCCGGTCTGCCGGTTCCATACCTATGGCAATGGCAGGAAGGGAGTCTGTCAGCAGGTTGATAAACAGCAGATGCACCGGCGCAAAAGGCAATGGAAGCGCCTTGATAGATGTATACAGTACACAAAGGATCCCTGCCATATTTCCGGACAACAAAAACTGGATGGAATTTTTAATATTCCGATATACATTTCTTCCATTTGCCACTGCCTTGATAATCGTAGCAAAATTGTCATCTGTTAAGATCATGGCAGCGGCATCCCTTGAAACTTCTGTGCCTGCTTTTCCCATAGCGATCCCTATGTCCGCCTTTTTTAAGGCAGGAGCGTCATTTACCCCGTCTCCTGTCATAGCTGTAATGTGCCCTTTTTTCTGCCATGCTTCCACAATGCGGATCTTATGTTCCGGAGACACCCTGGCATATACGGAGATCTTTTCCAGTCTTTCCTGCAACTGCTGATCGCTCATCTGATCCAGATCTGCTCCTGTAACAGCCAGATCACCAGCTGTAAAAATACCAATCTCCGAGGCGATCGCTGCCGCAGTCTCTTTATGATCCCCGGTGATCATGACCGTGCGGATCCCTGCTTTTTTAGCATCTGCCACTGCCATTTTAGACTCCGGCCTTGGTGGATCTGTCATAGCAGCCAGACCCAGAAAGATCATATTTTCCGCCTTTGCATCCCTGATTTCTTCCTCTTTTAATGGTTTACATGCCAGTGCCAGAACCCGCATTCCCTTTTTGGACCATAGACCGTTCTGGCGCAGGATCCGTTCTTTATCAGAAAAGGAAAAAGGACGTCCCCAGGATACAGTCTCCTCTTCCTGAAAAGAGGGATTGACTGCCAGACTGCATTTAGACAGTAAAACGTCTACCGCCCCTTTTACAAAAAGGATCTTTTCTCCCCCTTTGCTGCATATGGCACCCATATATTTTTTATCAGAGTTAAAAGGGATCTCCGAAATACGACGCCACTGCCTGCGAAGAAGCCCGGGATCTTTTCCTGCTTCTTCTGCCATATGTAAAAGAGACTGCTCTAAGGGATCTTCTTTCTCCCCGGTCTCCTCTCCGGAAGCATTATTTGCAAGAATGACTGATCGCAGGAAAAGAGAAAGATCCGGGTGGTGGGAATATTTTTTTAACTGCCCTGTATCCATGACCTTCCCATTTATGCAAACAGCCTCTGCCCGCAGACTGTTTTGGGTCAGTGTCCCTGTTTTATCAGAACAGATCACAGATACACAGCCTAAACTTTCCACTGCTTTCAGGTCCTTTATGACTGCATGCTCTTTTGCCATTTTCTGGGTTCCCATTGCCTGGACAATGGTCACAATGGAACCAAGAGCTTCCGGAATAGCCGCAACTGCCAGCGCTACCGCAAACATCAGGGCATCTAATACAGGCTCCCTGCGATACAGGCTGATCAGAAAGATCACACCGCAGATCCCCATAATTCCTAAGGCCAGATGGCCGGAAAACCGGTCTAAACTGGCCTGCAAAGGTGTTTTCTTTTCCACTGTGCGGTTCATCAGGGAAGCAATGGTCCCGATCTGGGTATCCATTCCTGTTTCCGTCACTACCGCAGTTCCCCTTCCGCCAGTGATCAGAGCACCGGAAAAGACCATATTGCTCTGATCTCCCAAAGCAATATCTTCCTGCTG
>ERZ1026868.671-NODE-671-length-20099-cov-6.095490_pt1 | contig 20099 bp, 27 predicted proteins | sample MGYA00380164_ERZ1026868 | MGnify/ENA primary metagenome ERZ1026868 (study PRJEB33269, sample SAMEA4719800) | human gut metagenome | biome: human-associated habitat; feature: organic feature; material: feces | place: Cameroon | collected 2013-10 ... | reverse complement strand
TATGTGACCGTGGCGATCATGGTAGACGGCAAGGAGATCAAAGAGAGTTTCCGACTGGAGGAGGTGCTGGTGTGAGAGAGCAGACGGTTGAATATCTCCGCTTATACTTTGAGTGCGGTTGGCGCATGAGCCAGATAGCAGAAAAGTTTGGCGTTAATAAGTCGACCGTTTCAAGATGTATCGCAAGAGCAGAAAAAAGGAGATGCCCGTTTTCCTGCCACTGCGAAAGCTGCCAGCTCAAGGAGTGCGCAATCAAGGAAGAGTACGCGCCGTATGTCAACATTGAGCGATTTGGCGAATAGTTGTACTAAAAAGGGCAACATTTGAAAAAAGTATATTAGCATAAGGGGTGCAGAGGGTGTAACAGGGCTTCTGCACCCTTTCTTTTTCATTTCCTCCTCCCTTGATAGCCCGCCCTTCGGGGCGGGCGGTTGAGGGCAATATGCGGCATAGGTGCCCCGTAAGGGGAGACCACAGCGAGTGACGGGGACTTTCCCCGAAGCGCAAAAGCAGGGCAGGACTGCAATGCCGTACCATCCCGGCCAGCGGGCGAGGAAGCGTAAAAAAGCTAAGTGTCAGGAGGTCGGCAGAAATGTGACGCACTGACGGCTGGTAGGAAGACGCAGCGCAGCCGGGAACCGATAAAAAAGATCTTGCGTACCATGTTTGACTCGGGGAGAGCCGGACACGCAAGATGTGTATGCCCTTCGGGGCGGGTAAAGTCTGCTATGTAAGGCCAAGGGGCGGGGGCTGGTAGCAAAATCGATTTGGGGTGGTGAAAATGGCTGCGCGTCTGACAGACCGGCAGAAAAAGAAAATACTGGCGGACTATGTGCAGACAAACAACTATTGCGCCACAGCGAAAATCAACGGCGTGTCCGCAACGACGGTTAAGAACCTTGTGCGGGCGAATGCCGACATTGTGAAAAAGTGCGAGCAAAAAAAGGAAGAGAACACCGCCGATGTGATGGAATACATGAACGACCACAAAGACCTTGTGTGCTCGTTCATCGGCAAAGGGCTTGAAATGCTCAACGACCCCGAAAAGTTGGCGGCGGCAAATCTCAGCCAAATCACAACGGCAATGGGGACGCTGATCGACAAGTGGGCGATGATCGGCGGAAGTCCTTCCGACACGGTGAGGGAAGACGCGCTCAGCCAGAGCTTAAAGGAAATGGCAAAGGAGCTTGAGAGTGATGAGTAAAATGTCAATTAGGGTAATCCTTAAATGCGGTGCAGAATTTACGGTTAAATGCGATAAATTCACACTTGAGAAAAACGTACTTGGAGAGGTAAAATCTTATGAAATAAGCGGAATTGTAGAAAATAACCCTCTTTATCTGGACTTCGACCAAGTTGCGGCGATTGTAAGGATTTATTCTGGCGAAAATGATTAGCCAAAAACAAAAGAAAATCCTTGCTTTCCCCTATTCCAAGTATGACGCGCTGATCTGTGACGGCGCTGTGCGTTCCGGCAAAACCTCCATCATGATGTGGGCGTTTGTAAGCTGGGCGATGGAGAATTTCAGCGGTCAGCGCTTCGGGGTGTGTGGGCGCACGGTGGATAGCTGCACCAAGAACATCATCGTGCCGTTTACGGCGATGAGTTTGGCAAAGGAACGCTATATCATCCGCTGGCGCCGCGGGGACAAGGTTATGGAAGTGCGGCGCGGCGCAGTGACGAATTACTTTGAAGTGTTCGGGGGCAAGGACGAGGCCAGCTATACGCTGATTCAAGGCCGCACGCTGGCGGGCGTGCTGCTGGACGAAGTGGTGCTAATGCCGCGCTCGTTCGTGGAACAGGCACTTGCGCGTTGCTCGGTAGACGGGGCAAAGCTGTGGTTTTCCTGCAACCCGGGAAGTCCACATCACTGGTTCTATCAAGAGTGGATCAAGCGGCATCGTGAGCGGAATACGCTTTACCTGCATTTTGAGATGCGGGATAACCCCGGTTTGAGCGAGAAAACGCTTGAGCGCTATGAGAATATGTACGCAGGAATTTTCTATGACCGCTATGTACGGGGCCTGTGGGTAGCTGCGGAAGGCGTTGTCTATAAGGACTTTGCCAATAACACAGAAAAGTACCTGATTGGGGATCCGCTGCAATGGGCGGCGGAGAACAGTACCAGGTTCTCCATCATTTCTATTGGAGTTGATTTTGGCGGGACGAAATCAGCGACAAAGTTTCAGGCGACCGGCATCACGCCGGAGTTTCGAGTGGTGGCCCTGGAGGAAGAATACATCAAAAACGAAGAGATTGACCCTGATGCGCTGAACCGGCGCTTTTCTACGTTTTGCCGCCTGATCACATCAAAGTATGGCAATAGCCAGACACGTGCAGACAGCGCGGAGACGGTGCTGATCAGGGGCCTTGCCCACACGGCGCAGGTGCAGCAGCTTGGCACGCAGGTTAAAAACGCCCTAAAGCTGCAAATCACAGATCGGATCAGGCTTGTGGTCCTTTTGATGAAGCAGGGCCGCTTCAAAGTATCACGGAATTGCCCACATCTTATTGATGCGCTACAATCTGCAATTTACGACCCGGATAAATTTGAGGACGAACGCCTCGATGATGGCACGTCTGACATTGACAGCCTCGATGCTATGGAATATTCCCTGGAGCCTTACTATAAAGCCCTTGAACAGGCGGGGCATAGAACAGGAGTTACCGCATGAGTAATGCAGTCATTATCAAACTAAATGAGCTGGGCTATACCACGATCCCCGAATCGTTTTATAGCAAGGTTGCGGAGTGGAAAAGCTGGTATCAGGGGAATGTAAAAGGCTTCCACAATTACCGCGTCCGTAACGGTGAGAGCATGGTCAATTGCAAGCGGTATTCCCTTGGAATGGGAAAGAAGCTGTGCGAGGATTGGGCGAATCTGCTCATGAACGAAAAAGTGCAGATAACGCTTGAAGGGAATAAGGAGCAAGAATTTATTGACCGCATCTTGACGGAGAACAATTTTTCCGTTAAGGCAAATGAGATGCAGGAAATGAAATCCGCGCTTGGCACGGTGGCATACATTCCCCGCGTTGTGGGGCAGGAGGTCAACGAGAGCGGCGAGATCGTACCAGGCAACGCCTCTGGCATTGTGCTGGACTATGTGACCATCGAAAATATCTATCCGCTGGCATGGCAGAACGGATATATCAGCGAGTGCGCGTTTTCCTCTGTAGTTACAAGGGGCGAGCGCGATTACCTCTATCTGCAAATCCATCGCAAAGAGGACAGCGGCAAATACGTCATTGAGAACCGCATTTATCGGTATGATAATGAGCAACTTGCAGACGAAGCGCTGACCAATGTTAAGGGCTTTGAGCGCATCCCCCCTGTTGTACATACCGGCAGCGATAAACGTCAATTTGTCATTGACCGCCCCAACATTGCAAATAACTTCAACTATTTGCTTCCGACCGGCATTTCGGTGTATGCAAATGCTATCGACGTAATGCAGGGCGTGGATATTGCTTATGATAGCTACGTCAATGAGTTCAAGCTCGGGAAAAAGCGCATTATGGTAAAACCTGCTGCAGCGAAGTACCTTGACGGAGAGCCGGTATTTGATTCAAGCGATGTCGCGTTTTACGTTCTTCCGGAGGACGTAAATGACGGTGCGGTTATTACGCCGATTGATATGACATTGCGGACGGCGGAGCACAACACAGGCATTCAGGATCAGCTAAACATTTTGTCCAGCAAGTGCGGCTTCGGCGAGACCTATTACCGCTTTGACGGGGGCAGCGTAGCAACTGCCACACAGGTCATCAGCGAAAACTCTACCATGTTCCGCACCATCAAAAAGATGGAGATCGTTCTGGAACAAGCATTGGTGGAGCTGTGCCGCATCCTGCTTAGGCTGGGCAACACGGCCATGAACGCTGGGCTGAATGAGGATGTGGAGATTTCTATCGACTTCGATGACAGCATCATTGAGTCAAAAGACACGGACTTCCAGAGGGACATGCAAATGCTGAACGCCGGAATTATGAATGATTGGGAGTTCCGTATGCGCTGGTTTAATGAGGATGAAGAGACTGCAAAGGCGGCTTTGCCAAATATGCAGGACATGACCACGGAGCAGCAGAACGAAGTGGAGTGAGGTGACGGGCAGTGCCGAAATACCCATTCTCCCCTCCTGTTTTGGATGCCATGCCGGAAGAGCTGGCAGAGCTGTACCGTGGACTTGAGGACACGTTGCTGACGGAGATATGTTCCAGGCTTAAGCTGCGGGACGAGCTGAACGAGGTCACGGTCCAGGACATCAAGGCGCTGCGGTCGCACGGCATCGACCTAAAAGAGATTGAGAAAGCGATCCGCAAAACTTCCGGCATCAGTGAAACGAAGTTGAATGAGCTGCTTGACGATGTTGTGGAGCGCAACCAGAAGTATTACACCGAGTTGATTGACCTTGCGCACATCACGCAGCCGGAAACGCTGGTAAGCGTAGAAGATACTTGGGCAATATACGAGCAGACAAAGCAAACACTGCGCAACATAACGCGCTCAATGGGCTTTTTAGTGGACGCTGGCCGCACAATGCTACCCCCTGCCAAGGCGTACCAATGGGCTTTAGATGCCGCCACGTTGAAAGTAGAAAGCGGGGCTATTTCGTATGGGCAAGCAATCAAAGACGCCGTTAGGGAGCTTGCAAGCGGCGGCCTGCGCGTGGTGGACTATGAGAGTGGACACCGCGACCATGTGGATGTAGCTGCACGCCGCGCCGTAATGACTGGCGTATCGCAGTTGTGCAGTAAGTACACGGAGCAATCGGCGGAATATCTTGAGACGCCATATTTCGAGGTTTCCGCCCATTCTGGCGCGCGTGATAAGCCGGGGCCGTCCCCGTGGTCATCGCACAAGGAGTGGCAGGGCAAGGTTTATAGTATTCGCGCAAATGACATTTACCCGAGCATTTACGAGGTGTGCGGTTTGGGGGCCGTGGACGGGCTTGAGGGAGCCAACTGCCGCCACCGCCGCAACGTTTGGGTTGAGGGCGTAAGCGAGCGCACCTACACAGAAGAACAGCTTGAGCATATAGACGATGGTTTGGGCTGTACGTTTGAGGGCAAGACCTATACGGCATACGAGGCCACGCAGGAGCAGCGAAAGGTGGAGCGCACCATACGCAAGCTCAAGCGCGAGAAAGCCGCTTACAAGGCCGCAGGATTGCATGAAGAAGAACAGGCGGTAAACATACGGCTGCGGCGGTTAAACGCCAAATACAAGGCGTTCAGCGCGGCGGCAGGGCTGCCTGAGCAGCGAGATAGAATGAAGGTGCTGTATTGAACCGGGAAGAAGTCAGAAAGGCAACCAAATTTTGTAATACGCAGCGGGGAATGACGCTGTGGGAATAAAAGGAGAGTAAAAATGGCAGACGAAACTATGACTTTTGATGAAATACTGGCTGACCCGACCTACAAGGCGGAGTTCGACAGGCGAATCACAAAGGCACTTTCGACTGTTCAGAGCAAGCTGGACGCGGAAGTGGAGAAGAACAAGCAGTTTGCGGCAAGTGGGAACGCGGAAACGGAAGCGCTCAAAAAGGAGATCGAGGGCTACAAGTCCAAGATCGCCGATTATGACTACGCAGATGTGATCCGTAAGACGCTTGCTGAAAAGGGCGTGAAATTCAGCTCTAAGGCTGCGGAAAAGGCATATTTGGCAGACCTGAAAGCAAAGCACCTTGAAATCAAGGACGGTGCGCTTGAGGGGTTTGACGAATGGCACAAGGCGCAAGTTAGCGCCGATCCGTCCGCGTTCCAAGACGGCGTAAAAATTGACTGGTCCGCCGCTGTTGGCGGCGGCGAAAAGAAAACAGATACCAATGCCGCGATGAACAATTTGATCCGCGGCGCACTCAAGTAACGAAAAGGAGATTACAACATGGCAAGTATTGATCGTTCCGCACTTTCCGGCCTTATCCCGGAACCCGTAACCCGCGAAATCATGCAGGGCGCTATCGCCGAATCTGCCGTTCTTCGTATGGGCCGCAGACTGGCGAATATGTCCAGCAAGACGCAGACCATCAACGTGCTCGACGCGCTTCCCTCCGCGTACTTTGTCAACGGCGAGTCTACTGACGGCGGCGCAGGTGAGGCATTCAAGCAGACCACCAAGATGGCGTGGGACAAGAAGAAACTGTACGCCGAGGAAATCGCTGTTATCGTCCCCATCCCCGAGGCTGCTCTCGATGATGCGGACTATGACATTTGGGGCGAGGTCAAGCCCCGCCTGACCGAGGCTTTCGGCAAGGTCATCGACGCTGCTATCCTGTTTGGCACGAACAAGCCGAGCACTTGGCGCGCTGGCGTTGTTCCTGCTGCTGTCGCTGCCGGCAACGGTGTGCCCATCAGCTCCGACATTTTCAGCGACATCATGGGCGAGAGCGGCCTAATCGCCAAGGTCGAGCTGGACGGCTTTAACCCCAACGGCGTTATGTCCGCCATCCAGATGCGCGGCAAGCTCCGTGGTCTGAAGGACACCACCGGCCAGCCTATCTTCAAGACCGATATGCAGGGATCTACCCGCTATGGACTTGACGGCATGGATATGTATTTCCCCATGAACGGCGCGTTCGATCCCGCGCAGGCGCAGATGATTGTCGGTGACTGGAGCCAGCTCGTATACGCCATCCGTCAGGACATGACGTTCAAGATTTTCACCGAGGGCGTTATCCAGGATCCCACCACCAAGGCCATCACCTACAACCTGATGCAGAACGACATGGTTGCGCTGCGCGCGGTCATGCGTCTCGGCTGGGAGATTGCAAATCCCGTTAACGCTTACAACGTGGACAAGGCTGACCCGTTCCCGTTCTCCGTGTACGGAAAGGGTGGCAACATCTCCGCTGTTACCGTCTCGCCCGCTACCGCGACGATGGCAAAGGGCGACAGCAAGGCGTTTACTGCTACCGTTACCGGCGAGGGCATCATCAACGGCGAGGTCGAGTGGAGTCAGAATGGCACAAAGTCCAAGATCAGCGAAGACGGCTTGCTGACTATCGACTCCGCTGAGACTAAGACCAGTATCACCGTCACGGCCAAGTCCAAGCAGGACGGCACCAAGACCGGAACTGCTACCGTTACCGTTTCTTGATCTGAAAGGAGCTGACCCGTATGACATACGCTGATTATGCATACTACGCCGGGATCTATGTGGGTTCTGTGAGCGAGAAAGATTTTCCGCGCCTGGCTGTTCGGGCCAGCTCCTTCCTCGACTACTACACGATGGGGAAAGCTGAAAGCCACGCCGATTTGGACGCGGTGAAGATGTGCTGCTGTGCGTTGATCGACCAGTACGCTTTGCTGGACGCGGCGCAGAAGGCGGCGACAAAAAGCCTTGCCAATGCAGGCGACCCGGAAACCAAGAGCGAATCGGTAGGCAGCTATTCCCGCACGCTTACGACCGGTGGCGAAGCGGCAAAATCTGTGCTGGATGCGGTAAGCACCAGTAAACAAATGCTTGCAAACCTTTGCAATGAGTATCTGGCGCATACCGGACTTTTGTATCGGGGAGGTGACTGCAAATGTACGCTCCCCATACTGTAACGATCTACAACTCCGTCAAGGAAACCGACCCGGCAACGTTTAAAGACGTTACCAAACTCTACGTCACGATTTTACGCGGCGTACTGTGCGAAGCGTCAAAGGGCGCAAATGTGCGCAAGACCGGGTTAGAGGGAGCGGATGCGGTCAACCTGTATATCCCGTTTTCCGTAGAAGCAATAGACGGGGCGACGGGTAAGCCCAAGAAATACGTTGGGCCGCAGGAGTTTTACCGTGCCACAGATAAGACCGGACTGTGGACGCTTTCGGTCAGCGGCAACGGTGGGGTTACGTTTTTCATCAAGGGCGAGTTTATCACCGACAAGGAAGATGTGGCTTTTTCACAGGATAACTGTTGGAATCTGACAAAGGTAGACGTAATGGACTTTGGCAGCAGAGATATGCAGCATTGGGAATGCGGAGGCGTATGAGATGGCGCTGAAATTTACCGTCGATACCTCCGGCATGGATGAAGTCAAAGAATCCATTGCAAGCGCTTGTAGCCGCGCAGAACACACGCTTGCGGTACAGGTGGCAAAAGATACCGCGCCATTTGTCCCGATGCGCACAGGATCGTTGAGGACGCGGACACGGGTATCCGGGAACGAGATCATCTACCCCGGCCCATACGCTCGGTATCTCTATTACGGCAAGCTGTACGTTGATCCGCTGACGGGAAGTTCCTATGCGAGAAAAGGCGTAACGAAAGTTCCGGCGGTGCCTGAGAAAGACTTGAAGTTTTGGCATCCAAATACATTTTCGCACTGGTTTGAAGCGTCGAAAGCTCAAAACCTCTCAAAGTGGCTACGTGTAGCAGAAAAGGCGGTAAAAAATGATCTCTAAAGAAAAGACCGTAACGCTTGCGCCAAGCGCTGAAAAATCCGATCTCGACCGCCTTGTATTGATTTGGGCAAACAAATGCCCCAATATCCCCGATAACGTGGAGCTGATCAAGTACGAGTATTTCGCGGCGAAAACGGTAGGCATGGCGCTTTCGTCCGTGCAAGGCGCTGTTATCACCAAGAAGTATATCTGTGGCGGGTATCAGGCGGAGTATTCGTTTGAAATCCATTACCAGATCGCGCCTCCGGGGACAAGCGATGACACGCGCTTAAAGGCAGTCGAGGCTTTGAACAAATTTGCGGACTGGGCTAACACACAGCGCCCGGACATTGGCGAGGGGAGACGCGCCCTCCGCGTAGAGACGGTGGCTTTTGCATCGTATCTCGGCGCAACCAGCGACAAATACGAGGACTATATGGTTCCTCTTAAACTAACATACGAGGTGAATGTATAATGGCAGATTTAGCTTTTGCGACCACCGAAGGCCAGACCATTGATCGCGAGCTTTTGATTGCGTATCTGAATACCGGCACGTCATCGGCTCCCGTTTGGAGTGCCATCGGTAAGCGCGTGGAAGATTCCACCGAGGAAATGGACTGGGGGCAGGAGAGCAAGCAGGACATTCTCGGTAACACCTTTACCACCATGAAAAAGCCCGTTATCACGCAGACGTTTGACCCGATTCCTTTGGATGCGGGCGACGCAGCGGCGGTCAAGATGTGGAATCTTGCGGTCAAAGATCACGACGCGCAGGCGCTTGCCAATCAGGACATGATGATCGGCCACTTTTACGCCACGAGCGGCGACGCGAAGTTTGCCGAGCGCTATGATTCCTGCGCAATTGCGGTCACGTCCATCGGCGGCGACGGCGGCGGCACGCTCAACATTGCGAGCGAGATCACTTACGGCGGCAACCGGACGCTTGGCACAATTACCAAGAGCGCCAGCGGCGTGACCTTTACGGCAGATACCTAAAGACAAAGGGGCGGGCATAGACCCGCCCCAATTTGGAGGACATTATGAGCGACATTATTTCCATAAATTCCGGTGTAGTCCGAAAGACGCTTGAAACGACGGATGGCAAGACCTGTGAGCTGGCCTTTAACGCGACGGACAGCACCTTCGTGGAGAAGCTGTTCAACGCCTTTGATACGCTCGACAAAAAGCAGGAAGCGTACAAGGCGGAGGTCGAAAAGACCGCAAACAAGCGCGAGGTGTTCGAGACGGCCCGCAAGATGGACGAGGAGATGCGCGACATCATCGGCGAGGTCTTTGGCTTTGACATCTGCTCGGATCTGTTTGGAGGCATGAACGTGTACGCGCTGGCGGACGGCCTGCCTGTTTGGGCCAACCTGATGCTCGCCATCATGGATGAGGTGGATACCGCATTCTCCCGTGAGCAGAAGGCGACCAATCCGCGCATTAGCAAGTACACGAAGAAGTATCACAAATGAGATACGACCTTCCGACTGCCGTAGAGGTGAACGGCACGGAATACCCGATTCGAACGGATTTTCGGGACATCCTGACCATTATTGAAGCGCTATCCGACGCGGAGTTGAGCGAGCAGGAAAAGGCCGAAACGATGCTCGACATCTTCTACCCGGACTTTGAGACGATGCCGCCGGACGATTACGAAGAAGCAATAAAGCAATGCGCTCTGTTCATCAATTGCGGCGATGCCCCGCGAGACGAAAAGCGTGGGCCGAAGCTGATGGACTGGCAGCAGGATTTCCCGCTGCTCGTGGCTCCAATCAATCGAGTGCTCGGCAAAGAGGTGCGGTCTGTGGACTATCTGCACTGGTGGACGTGGATCGCGGCGTATCAGGAGATCGGGGACTGTACCTTTGCGCAGGTCGTTGCTATTCGCAGCAAAAGGGCAAAAGGGAAGAAGCTCGACAAGGGCGAGCAGGAATTTTACAAGCAGAATAAGCAGATGGTCGACTTTAAGCGGCAGTACACGGCGCAGGATGAGGACGTTATCAGCAAGTGGATATGAAAAACCGCCCTCCGAAGAGGGCGGCAAAATTCAAGCGTTTGGCATAAGGGAAACTGTGCTGCTTGTTTCAAGTGTGTTGTAGTTTTCAGAGTCTAAAACATTCAGCTTAAACTCGACATTTGATATTTCGCTTAATGGGGTTTCACAAAAAACGACAAATGACGCTCTCACATTTTTGGAAGGAAGTGCCGTAATCGGCAAGCCCGAACCGCTTTGACAATGCGTGTCATCCACATAAACATCATCGAGCAAATAGATGCATTCCTCGCCCCCGATGTTGCTGATTTTTACATCAATGTAAAAACATCCAGTCAATCCGCTTGCTTCCCAGCATTTTAAATATTCGGCGGTGTAATTATCTCCACTAAATGTAATTGCATCCGCTTCCTCTTTTAAATCCTGGGTTTCGTCACTAAAAGGATTGGGCGCCGGGGATGAAACACTATTTGCATTTGACGCTTCTGAGCCATCCGATGTTGGAAGAGATACGCATGCAACAAAAAGAACAAAGAATGTAGCAAGGGATATTAAAGCGATCTTCTTCCTCTTTTTTCTGATTGCAAGGATAACCAAAGTGAGCAATGAGACAACAAACCCTGCGATACTTAACAAGCCTAAAATAGCAATCATTTTAATCCCTCCTTTTATCAGAATAGCACATAAAAAATAAAACGCAAGTAGAAAGTGTGGTGATTTTGTGGCGAATGCAGACGGTTCCGTTGTTATCAATACGGAATTAGACGCGAAAAACGCGCAAAAAGAATTGACTGCGCTTGAAAAAAAGATTGATGCACTCAATGAAAAAATCAGCGACAAAAAGCAGGAGCAAATGCCCTTGGTTGAGCAGTCTAAGCAGATCGCAGCAAACCTCGATGCAGCCAAAGCCCAGCTTGACCAAATGCGGAACGGCGACGGTTTTTACACGACTGGCGCAATAAAGGAGCAAGAGCAAACAGTAAAAGCTCTTCAAAAAGAGTGGGATTTTGTGCAGAGCCAAGTGGAGCGCATGGACACTTCAATTGCGCGAGACACGCGAAGCCTTGAGCGCATGACCAATAGAGCCGGAGATTTGTCTAAACAAATTATGGCAGCAAAAGAAAACACCAAAGGGATTTCTCCGGCGGCACAGGCAGCCAGTAAACAAATGGACAAATTTGTGAGCCACATTAAAACGCTCGCCAAAAGAGTGCTTGTTTTTTCGCTTATTACCAAAGCTCTCAGAACGTTAAAGAGCTATATGTGGAGCGCGATCCAGACCAACGATAAGGCGATGGCGGCAGTCGACAAGCTGAAAGGAGCGTTGCGAACGCTGGCCCAGCCGATCGTCAACGTAGTCGTTCCGGCGTTTATCGTGCTCGTCAATGTCATCACGCGCGTGGTCAACGCCATCTCCGAGCTGGTCTCCATGATCTTTGGAACGACTGCCGAGGAATCTGCAAAGGCAGCCGAAAGCCTTTACGAAGAATCGGACGCGCTGGACAAGACTGGGAAATCCGCGAAAAAAGCAGGCAAATCTCTCGCGTCGTTTGATGAGATCAACAAATTGTCGGGAAGTCAGGAAGAGAATAAAGCTCCAGACTTTTCAACCGGCATCAACGACCAGCTTAGTGCCATCATGGAGCTGTTTACCGGCGCGGCCTTGCTGGCGATCGGTGCGGCGCTGGCGTTCTCCGGCGTGAATGTCCCTCTCGGCATTGGGCTGATGGCGATGGGTGCGCTTGCCATTTGGGGTGCGGTCAGCACCGACTGGAGCGCGATCCAAAATGCTTTGGAAGGGCCGATCGGAGCTGTTACGGGCATCTTGTCCGCGGCCCTTCTGGCGATTGGCGCGATTATCCTGTTCTCCGGGGCCAACATTCCCCTTGGCTTGGCGCTCATGGCCGCCGGAGCGATAGGCTTGGCGACGGCGGTAGCGGCAAATTGGGACACGATCAAAGCGCTTTTACAAGGCCCGCTCGGCATCGTTACGGCAATCATCAGCTTCGCGCTCCTTGAGATCGGCGCTATCCTGTTGTTCTCCGGTGCGAACATCCCGCTCGGCCTCGGCTTGATGGTTGTGGGCGCGATGGGAATGGCGGCGGTCATTGCGGCGAATTGGGACACCATCAAGGCATTGCTTCAAGGCCCTATCGGAGCTGTCACAGCGATGCTCTCAACGTCCCTGCTCGTTCTCGGCGCTGTGTTGGCTTTCAGCGGCGCAAATGTTCCGATTGGTCTCGGCCTTATGATCGTGGGCGCGATTGGGCTGGCTACGTCGGTAGCGGCAAATTGGGACACCATCCAGACCGCCTTGCAAGGCTCCATCGGCGCAATCACGGCGCTCGTCAGCGGCGCATTGCTCGTGCTTGGCAGTATCCTGACCCTGACTGGCGTTGCGCTTCCGATCGGCATCGGGCTGATCGCTGCCGGGGCAATCGGATTAGCTACCACGGTCGCGGTCAACTGGAACGCCATTACCGAATACCTCGGCGGCCCGATCGCGGCGATCATTTCGCTGGTCAGCGGCGCGCTGCTCGTCTTAGGCGTTCTGCTGGTGTTTACCGGTGTAGGAATCCCGCTCGGAATGGGCATGATCGTTGCAGGAGCAGCCGGCCTTGCATCGGTGGCTGTGGTTAATTGGGACTACCTAAAAAATAAGCTCAGTGAGACGTGGGACGGCATCAAGGAGTGGTGGAACGCCAACGTCGCAAAATACTTTACGATCGAGTATTGGCAGGACTTGGGCAAAAACATCATCGACGGATTGCTGAATGGCTTGAAATCCGCATTTGAAAGCGTCAAGTCTTGGGCATCCGGCGCGATGGACACCATCAAAAGCGCATTTACCGGCGGCTCAGTCAAGACAAGTATGCCGTCCATCAATTCCGCTTCGATCCCCCGTCTTGCGACCGGGGCCGTCATTCCTCCGAATCGTGAGTTTCTTGCTGTTTTGGGCGACCAAAAGCAGGGCAACAACATCGAGGCTCCCGCGGCTGCTATCGAGGCGGCTGTGGCCCGCGGCATGGCACAGTATGGCGGCGGCAACCAGACGGCGATCCTCAAGATCGGCGAACAGGAATTGGGCCGCATCATCTTCAAGCTCAACAAGGATCAGACGCAGCGCGTCGGCATCCAACTGACTTAAAGGCGGAGGATATGAATTACATTAAGCTCAATGGGACATCGTTTGATGTCAATGTAGCAATATCCAAATACAACGAGAACTTCAATGTTCTGGACGGAGAGAATGCCGGACGTTCTAAAGACACCGGGCGAATGATTCGCGATGTGCTCGGAACGTATATCGGGCACAAGATCACGGTGTTTCGCCGAGGCGATGATTACCAGAGCTATGACGCATTCTGGAATTACCTGAAGGCTCATTCGGTGGATGACTCCGTGCTACTCGAAGCGGCGGATGGAAACACGACAATTTCCTATCGGGCGTATTATACGAGCGCTTCGCACGACATTGAAAAGGTCGAAAACGGCGTGAATTACTGGGGAGAGATCGAAATCCATTTCATCCCAATCGCGCCCCAGATCACACCGTAAGGAGGGCCTATGGACTATATCTTGATCGGCGCTTACCGATTCGACCGCGACGCATCAAAAGACGATATGCGCTTGGATTACTGCTCTGCCTTCCAAGTGGTCGCGTTAGACGAGAGCAATCTTTCGTTCGATACAGTCAGCGCAGAAGTCTACACAAAGACGGTAGGCGAGCAGCTTGCTGCGCTGCCGGACAACACCCCAATCGTTATTTATCGAGATAATGCAATCAAGGCGCGATTCGTCAAACGAGGCATTTCGCGCATTGGCCCAAATACGTATTCGCTTATCGGTCAATCTCCGATGGGGGCGTTATCGAAAATGCCGCATCCCGGAAGCATTTACACAGGACAGACCGTTGACGAAGTAGCAAAAGAAATCTGCGGGAGCATTCCGATTCTCGTAAAAACTGTGTATGCGGGCACCAAACTGTACGGTTGGCTCCCTTACGCAAACGGAAAAGACCGGTCGGCGCGAGACAACCTTGTGCAAGTTCTGTTTGCCATCGGTGCGTATCTTCGCACAGACTTAAACGGTGTGCTCCGAATTGAACCGTTGTGGGACGGTTCGGCATCTACAATATCGGTCAACCGCGCGTATTCCGGCGGCACGGTCAAGTATGATTCCCCCATTTCCGCCGTCACCGTCACGGAGCATCAGTACATCGCGGGAACCGACGAAAAGGAGCTGTTTTCCGGCACATCTCAGCAGGGCGACATCATCACCTTTTCCGAGCCGATGCACTCACTCACAGCGACAGGATTCACCATTCTTGAGAGCGGTGCGAACTACGCCAAAATCTCCTCCGGCTCCGGCTCGCTCAAGGGCAAGACGTACACTCACAACACGCGCCTTGTGACGCAAGCCGTCACAGAGAACGCGGCGGAAAACGTCAAGTCCGTCACGGACGCCACGCTCGTCTCCCTTGTCAATTCCTCCGCTGTCGCCAAAAGGCTGGCAGACTATTATAAGTGCCGAGAGACCATCACCAACGGCATTGTAAGCGGTCAGGAGAAGCCCGGGCATGTGGTCAGCGTCTATCACCCCTACGATAAAAAGATGGTCTCTGCGTGCATCGTGAGCCTTGACACAACCATGAGCGGCACACTCAAGAGCGAAATGGCGGCCCTCGTCGGCTTTCTGCCCCCGCAGCCGGAAACCACGGAATACTACGACGAGCGCGTGCTGCTTACCGGCTCCGGCGAGTGGGAATCAGTAATAGACGGTGAAATTCGTGTTGTGGTTATTGGCGGCGGCGAAACGGGCGCAAGCGGAAGCGCAGGCAGCTCGGCAGGCATTTCTTCGCAGTCCAAAAGCGGGTCATCCGGCTCCTATTCCGGTTCGTCCGCCGGTCAAGGCGGCGAAGGAGGCGAGGGTGGCTCCGGCGGAAAAATTTTAATCGCATCGCTAAATGTAATAACCGGGCAAAAATTCCAATATGCGGCGGCACAGCCTGCCGGAAACAGCACATTTGGGGAATTGTCAAGCGCGTCCGGTGAAACCTCAGTCGATGGCTATTATGATTTGGTGACGCAAACTTTTTTCGGTCGAAAAGGCGCGAACGGTATAAAGGGCGGAAACGGAGGCTCCCCCGGGAATAACGGTCAAGCAGTCGGCGATTATCTCGGAGGCTACGGGATCAACAGCAAAACGGTAAGCCAAACCAAGTACGGGACATCGGGAACTGTAACGGCAAACGGATGGGGCGGCGGCGGTGCTGCACAAGGAGCAAACGGCGCGACTTCGGCAGGAGAAGTCTATATCAACCTATACGGCGAGTTCAATTCGAATGATCCCTCTCAAAGCGTTGTTACGCTTAGCGGCAACTGTTCAGGCGGTGGCAAAGGCGCAAACGGAGCCAACGGGAATGACGGCGAAAACTATGGCGACGGCGGAGACGGCGGTCACGGCGGCGGTGGTGCCGGTGCAGTCGGTACGCTCAGCATGTCGTTTTCGCCATCCGGCAAAAATCCAAAAACAGAAACGGGCGGAGCATGGGCGACCGGCGGCTCTGCGGGCGCAGGCGGCGCAGGCAAGCCAGGCTGCATCATTATCTACTATCGCAAGCTCAAGCCGCTCAGCGCGGGCTGGCTGCGCGACAACACCCAAAAGCCGCTGCTCGACCGCCTCGGGCGCAGGATCATCGTTTAAGGAGGGCTTTCTATGCCAGACGATTATTACGTTTCCCAATACTCCGGCGAGGAAATTGACGCGCTGCTCGCCTCGGCGGGCGTCCCCATTGGCATTACGAAGGAATACGACAGCGTCTCGGCCATGAACAGCGATTTTTCGGGGACCGACGTCACACGGGGGCAGTTTGTGCTGATTCTGACGACCGACACATCCTCGGAGGACTACGGCAAAGTCTACCTCAAGGGCTCCGCGAATTGGGTCTACGTTTTTACGCTAACGTCTCTGACCGCGATCAAAGGGCCGCAGGGGCCCGCGGGAAAAAGGGGAGCCAAGGGAGCCGACGGCGCGGATGGAAAGAACTTTATGGTACTTGGCTACTACGAAACACTTTCCGCACTAAATGCAGCCGTCCCGTCTCCCGGGACCGGTGACACCTATGGTGTTGGCACAGAGCCGCCGTATGCGTTTTACATGTATGACCCAACGATCTCCAACTGGCGTTATGTCGGCAACCTCCAAGGCCCGGAAGGCCCCGTGGGCGGTTCCAGCAACTTCGTCCGCTACGACGCGGCCCAGACACTCACCGACGCGCAGAAGGCGCAGGCCCGGGCGAACATCGGGGCAGACACCGTGCAGGGCGCGGTCCGCTACGACGCAGCGCAGGCCCTCATCGACGCGCAGAAGCAGCAGGCGAGGGGGAACATTTCCGCGTTGAATGGACAGTTTTTATATATACCCAATGTTGGTGGGCAAATCGGCTGGTATCGAATCACGGAGCCATTCTCTGACTTCAACACAAGTGGGTATCTTACAGTCTCCCATGCATGGGCGGACGGAGGCCCGTCCGAGTTGCTCTTAGGCGTATCTTCAGCTCCCAATACACATGGAAGACTCCAATGTTTGAGGAGCGCTGGTAAAAACAATAGCGGTCCATATATTTCCAATGCACGGCTCGTTGCAATTGGGGATACGTATGCTTTGGACCTCTATGTATCTGGAGCGGGGAAAAATACTTGGAATTTGCAACTTTGTAATTGCGGAAACAATCCGATTACACTTGCTACTCCGACATTCATTTCCGCTGATGATACGCTACCAAGCGGAGAGACCCTTGTGGCCGTGATGGAATACCAAAACCCGCCTATGCTGCTTGGGGTGGAATACAAAACCGCGGAGCGGTATCTTGGCAAGCCTGTGTATGCACAAATAGTCTATTTTGGAACTTTGCCAAATGGTAGTACCAAAAGGTTAAATCATAATATCCAAAATATCAGTAGCGTAATTGCTGTTTATGGACAATCTCAAGACCAAGCTCTTACCGTAGGAGCGTTTTCTGGGGGAATAACTGCAATCAACGCAGATAATACTCAAATCATAATTACGACATCTCAAAATATCTCCGCTTACGGTGCTTATGTAGCAGTAAAATACACCAAAACCACGGACTAAGGAGGAGACGCCATGAAAGTTATCAAATATCAGCTCTGCACCGAGGTCAACCACGGCACGGAAGACGAGCCAAATATTGAGCAGCTGTTCTCTGAGGTGACTTCGGAATGGAGCGAAGGTAATGAGAAAATCGCCAAAGCCGAAGCCTACAACGGCGAATACACCATCGAGGACGACGGCAAGCCCGAGCCTGCCCCGACTCAACTCGACCGCATCGAGGCGCAGACCACCTACACAGCCATGATGACCGACACGCTGATGGAGTGCTGAAATGAAAGAAAAAATCGCAAGATGGTACGCGCAAGGACTGTGGACCGCCGGCATGGTGCGCAGCGCCGTGAAAAAGGGCATCCTCAGCGCGCAGGACTATGAGGAGATCACCGGTGAAAGCTACGCTGCTGATAAATAAATTTTGAACAAAGAAAAGGAGAACAAAACTATGACTACTACTCGTATCGCCTCTGACGGCAAGCCCATCAAGGTCACCGATACCCCCGCGGGCCTGAGCGAAAACTCGGGTGTCAAGAACAGCATCGTGCAGCCCGTCATGGCGCGCGACATTTCCCGCGCCGGCACGGAGATCTATGTCGCCCCGTGCTACAAGCTCACCTACGACGCGGACGGCTACTGCGTCAAGATGAAGACCGGCCCCATCCCCGAGGACGTCGCGGCCAAGCTCGCGGAGCTGAACAAGTAAACAGAGCGGGGGATATCCCCCGCTCTATCCTAAGGAAAGAGAGACAACGCCTATGGAAGATTTGGCTGTGAAGCTGCAGGAGGTCAAGGACCGCTCGCTCCGAAACGAGGGGCGCATCAAGCAGTTAGAGGTAGAGCAGCGGGCGCTGAATGAATTGGCGCTGTCGGTCAAAGAGCTGGCGACCGACCAGACGAACATGAAGGAGGACATCGGCGAGATCAAGGCCAATGTGCGGAGCCTGACCGCCGTGCCGTCCAAGCGCTGGGAGAAGGTCGTGGAGCTGATGATCGCGACCGTCGTGGGCGCGTTCATGGCGTGGCTTTTGACAGGGGGCGCGGTATGAGGGACGTCAAGGGCTCCACCTCGGAGGAGATCCGCATGATAAAGGCCATCCAGCGCTCCGTCGGGGCGCTGGAAAACGGCTGGATCGGCAACCAGACCTTGAGCGACATCGCCGCCAAGCTCGGCGCGGACTGCTGGCCCCTCAACGTCGAGCTGTACGGCCAGCCGACGCTCATCGCGCGGGACATCGACCCGCTCAACATGAGCGGGCCGCTGCCGAAGGACGCGATTTCGGGGAGCTTTTCTTGGCAGGGGCAGCCGTGCAGCATCCTGGTGCGCGGCGGCAAGGTCGTGCGCGGCATGAGCTGTCACTATCCCCGCCCCGAGAGCGTGCTCTACAAGATCCCGGGCGGCGCGGTGCGCATTGCCCGCGTCTCCTCGGCGGCGGCGCTGGGAGATGTCGTGTGGGCGGTCGGTGGGCTTGGCCTGCTCGACCGCTATGCCCCCGCGGCGGAGGGCTTTGTGGGCGCATACTCCGACGTGCTGCGCAAGACCAACCACACCGTCCTCGGCTACAAGGGCGGGATGCTCTACGGCGTCTACTGCCGCAGCATGACCGCGCAGCAGGTCAACGCCTTCGTGCGGGACAAGCTCAAGCTGGATTACGCCGTCATGCTCGACGGCGGGCACGTTGCCGCCATCCACGGCGCGTGTAACAAGATCAACACACAGACGCGGCAGTTCTATGCCGTGCGGTTTCTGTAAAGGAGGCAAAAATGCAAAATCGAATTGCCAATCTTCTCACGGTCAAGAGCATCGTGACCATCGCGCTCACGGCGGTTTTCTCGGTGCTTGCCCTGCGCGGCAGCATCAGCGGGACGGAGTTTCTGACGATCTTCACGACCATCATCGCCTTCTACTTCGGCACCCAGACCGAAAAGAAGAAAAATGAAGAGGTTTCTTGAGACACTGACCGCGTGGGATGGTGCAGTGCGCGGCGATGCGGTGCATAAGCGCATCGTGGACGCCTACAACAGCTTCTTGCCCCATCCGCGCGGCTACAGGCTCACCTATTCGGACGACTACTGCGCGGCGATGGTGTCCGCGGCGGCGATCCTCTGCGGCCTGACGGAGGTACTCCCCGTTGAGTGTTCCTGCAGCGAGCAAATGCGTTGGTATCAAGCGCGCGGCCAATGGATCGAGGACGACGCGCACATCCCAACGGTCGGCGAGCAGGTGTTTTACTGCTGGAACGACCGCAAGGACTACGCCCTCACGGACTGCACGGGCGCGCCCAACCACACGGGCATCGTGACCGCCTGCGACGGGCAGAAAATCACGGTGTTCGAGGGGAACAAGGGCAAAACCCACGAGTGCGCGTACCGCGTCCTCCCCGTCAATGGGCGCTATATCCGGGGCTTCGGCGTGCCGAAATACCCCGCGGACAAGACCGTGCTCACGCGCGGGGACAAGGGAGAGGCGGTCAAAAAGTTGCAGGAATTTCTCAATGTCTGCGGCTACGAGCTGGACGTGGACGGTTCGTTTGGCCCCGCGACGCAAAGGGCGTGGGGAGAATATGTTTACGCATATCTCGAAAAAATTCTAAAATAACGAAAG
>ERZ1026868.670-NODE-670-length-20109-cov-10.142017_pt1 | contig 20109 bp, 14 predicted proteins | sample MGYA00380164_ERZ1026868 | MGnify/ENA primary metagenome ERZ1026868 (study PRJEB33269, sample SAMEA4719800) | human gut metagenome | biome: human-associated habitat; feature: organic feature; material: feces | place: Cameroon | collected 2013-10 ... | reverse complement strand
GTATATATATAGTTCAAACGTGGAATCGAACACGAAGAAGATTCCGTGGTACCAGATCGTGAATGCTGTAGTGCAGGCTTTAATAGCTGCACTCACAGCACTGGGGGTTAGCTCGTGCGCTACCTGGATTGGATAAATTAGGCTTCGCCCCTAACCCCTAAAGAGAGGGAAAGCCTCACCCCCAACCCCTAAAGAGAGGGGAGTAATTAGACTTGAAGGCGCAGGAGGAGCTTTTATATAGGAACACGAATAGTGCAAATAACACGAAAGAGTTCGGGAGCTCGGCTGCTAGGCTGCTAGGGTGTGGTGCACACGGATAGCAAATGAGAGTACGAGGGGTGGGTGGTGGGTATTTTTATTGTTATGTATTATTTTAATTGTTATGAGAAAAAGATTGATGATGTCGGCTGACGACGTGAAATATATTGTGATTCACTGCTCGGCAACACGACGCAACCAGAACTATACGGTGGAGCAAATGAGGAAGGACCACAAAGAGAGGGGATTCTATGATATTGGCTACCACTTCTACATCCGTAAGGATGGTACGAGGACGCAGCATCGTATGCTGCTGGAGGTGGGGGCGCATGCTAAACCGTATAACAGATGTTCTATCGGCATCTGCTATGAGGGCGGACTGGATGAGGAGGGCAACTCTTGCAACACGCTGACGAGAGCGCAGCGAGAGGAGATTCTTGATCTGCTGGGTATCTTGCGCAGGTTGTTCCCGAGGGCAAAGGTGGTGGGGCACCGTGATCTGCCTGGGACTACGCCGAAGGACTGTCCGTGCTTGAATGTGGATGAAGTCTTACTCACCACGAAGGATTGAGTTTTTAAAGAACACGAATGATCCGAATGACACGAATATAAACGCAGCAGGATTGCCTGAGGTTTTTAAGGAACACGAATAGTTCGAATGACACGAATATAAACGCAGCAGGATTGCTTGAGGGTTTTAAGGAACACGAATTGTCCGAATGACACGAATTTTTATTTTATTCGGTTGATTCGAGTGATTCGTGTTCGTTTTATTAAGGCTGGATTTGTGTTCGTTTCTTACTTCGTGGTCATATGGAAGAAGCGGGTGAGGCGGCTGCCGAGGCTGCGATCCATATTGTCGATATAGGCATCGAGGACACGGATGGTGGGGGTGAGAGGGATAAGGTCGTAGTCGGCGATGGCGGCTGGAACGAGACAGCTGTTGCCCTCACGGATGATGACTTCATCGCCTGTGGAGCGTACATGGAGTTTGCAGTCGCCATTGACACACATGGTGATGATGAAACTATCGTATTTCAACAAGTTGCGATGGAATGGTTGGCTGACTTCAAGGATGCGGACGCTGAAATATGGTGAGCTGATAACGAGGTTGGCACGGTTTTCGTCGTTCTGATATTCGGTGCGATATTCGTCGACGACATTATAGTCGAGGGCTTGGGCTGCAAGGTCGACATGCAACTGGCGCGGACGACCATCGAGGCCTGGACGATTGTAGTCGAAGATGCGGTAGGTGAGGTCGGACGACTGCTGTATCTCGGCAAGGAGGATGCCGCTGCAAATGGCATGGACTCTGCCTGCCGGGAGATAGAAGACGTCGCCACGTTTTACTTCATGGCGTGCCAGGACATCGGTGATGCTGCCGTCTTCGACGCGTTTCTTGAACTCGTATTTGGATATTGGCTGTTTGAATCCAGCATAGAGGTAGCTGCCTGGTTGGGCGTCGATGACGTACCACATCTCGCTCTTGCCCATCTTGTTATGGACGCGTGCAGCCATCTCGTCGTTGGGATGGACTTGGATGCTGAGGTCGCGTTTGGCATCGATGAACTTGGCAAGCAGAGGGAGCTTGCCATCGTAGCGGTCGCTGACGGCTTTGCCGAGGATTTCTTCTGGGGCTGAAGAGACTACGGAGATGAGGTCGCGACCTGCGAGGGGACCATTGGCTATGATGCTGGCGCTGTCGGGCACAGCACTGACTTCCCAGCTCTCGCCGATGGTTTCGTCGGTGGCAGGGAGTCCTTTGTATGGTCGTATCTTGTTGCCGCCCCACACAATGGTGTGAAGGTTGGGCTGGAATAGGAATGGATACATGATAAGAAAAAGAAGAGCCTCACCCCCAGCCCCTCTCCAAAAGAGAGGGGAGTAATTACACTCGAAGGATAGAATTCCCCTGAAAGGCTATTCACTCCCCTCTCTCTTGGAGAGGGGCTGGGGGTGAGGCTGTTATTTTGTATTAAAACAGATAGCTGAAGGAGGTGAGGAGCTGCTGATAGTCGGACTGGAAGCGGATGCGGGTGGAGTCGTCGAGGTTTGGAGTGTCGACGAGGCGCTCGAGTTCTTGCAGCACCTTGGCTCCCATACTGAAGATTGGAGCGCAGAGGGTGTTTTCGTGGTCGGCAATGGGGGCGTAGTAGTAGCCGATTTCTTCGATAACGAATTGCAGAGTGCGCCACGCTTCGTGTATCTTCATGCGGTTGTGAGCCATCTCGTCGAGGACATACTTGCGGAGATATTCTATATTATCTGCCTGCGCATATACCTCCTTGGTGGTTTTGACTGGATGGAAATAGCGATCGATGAGCACCTGCTGTTCGTGAAGGTTGCGCTTATAGAACACATCGCTGTCGACAGTGGTCTTGGCGGGTTCCACTTCTTCGAATCGCTCGGCATGGACTCCGGATATGGCTACGCTCATGCCTCCTATCTCCATGACGAGCTTGCGGTCGCGGTCGATGCGGATGATATATCCGGTCATATCAGCCATGTCGCCAGTTGTGATACGGAGCAGGATGCGGTTGCGAGCATAATAATGGAATGGATGAAGGAGGAAGCGGATGCGTTCGGGTGAAGTTTCGCAGATGCACATGAATGGTCGCATCTGGGAATCAGGAATCTGTGCCACTCGTCCGGTGCTACAGTTCTTGCAGAGATAATGGCCTGGGAAATACCAGTCGAGGTAGGCTTGTGTTTCTTTAGGGCTGCCTTTGATAAAGACGAGTCCGCTAAAAGTAGGCATCTCTCTGCGTTGCACTTTTAGCTTATCGTTCTTGCGGTAGTATCTGATGGTTTTGTGTACGAAGAAGGTCTTGCCATCTTTGCGTAGCCACTCTTCGAATTTGGCTACACGACTATGATGAACGAAGAGGTAGGACCATGTGGCAGGGGCTGGCGAAGAGCAAGACCTTACCTCTGCGCCAACAGTGTCTGTTGACCCAGTAACTTGAGTACCCTCAGAAAGACGAGCGTCTTCGTTGGTGGTAGAAAAAGAATCCGTACCATCCGGTTTCATAAACTCTTTTCTACTTTATGTCAGCGGCTACAACCTGCATTTGAGCAGATTGTGCAAGCCTTATCAGATACGACTTCGCTTGCATGGTTCTTGTATTTTATGCCTTTTATATATTATAAGGTGTACAAAGTTAGGTATTTTGTATGAAAAGAACAAGAAAAAGGGGACGTTTTTTCTTTGGAAACGGATAAAATTGGGATAAACGAAATGTATGGACTTGAATGAACCAAGGGAAAGGAAGTGAAGAACGAAGAGTTTGGCTATGCTTTGCTGGAGTGTGTCGCACACGGATCACGCTGAAGGAGACGGAGGAAGAGCCTAACTCGGCTCGGCTGCTTGAGGGTTAAACGAACACGAATCGGGCGAATGACACGAAGATCGGTTGATGGTTTTTAAACGAACACTAATATCGCAAATCTACACGAATGAGTCCGTGGGACTCTGCAGCTTGAGAATGTCGCACACGGATAAACGGATGGAGCCTAACTCGGCTCGGTTGCTTGAGGTTTAAACGAACACGAATCGTGCGAATGACACGAAATAAAAAGGTGAAAGGGTAAAAAGGTGAAAGGGTGAAAGGGGAAAGGTTAAAAGGATGGAAAGGAGGAGAACGAATTGTTAACTTTATTTAACTACGGTTATTATACAAGCAATAGAAAAAGAGAGTACTTTTGCAAGGGAATATTAACTATTGAAGTCAACTAATATAATAGCCGTAAAGACTAAACATTACAAGAGTTATGTAGTTGGAGATTTTAATAAAGGGCTATATAAAACATAAGGATATTACTTGTATGAAAGTTTACAATATCATCCTAAAATTAGTGCTATGCTGCCTGCTGAGCATATTCCATATTGGAATGGCATCGGCAGACATAAGAAACGAACGCATTCTAATTATCACTTCGTATAATCCTGACACTGAAAGAACGAATGCTAACCTTTCGGAATTCTTCAGAAAATACAAGACTTTGGCTGGCTCTACAACAAACGTTTGTGTGGAGACCATGAACAGCAAAAACCTGTCGGAAGCACCACTATGGAAGGACAGAATGGAGGGCTTGCTGAAGAAATATACAAACGAACCTCCAAGCCTTATTATACTGTTAGGACAGGAGGCTTGGGTGTCTTATTTGGCGCAAACTTCGGAATTGGCACACAAGACTCCTTCAATGGCAGCGATGGTGAGCACGAACACTATAGAGTTGTCAAGCGATATTAAGAATTTCAGAACTTGGATGCCTAAGAGCAAGGAGTATACTGACTTTAAAGACTTTAATATCGTGGGCGGAATATTCTACAAATACCATGTAGACCGCAACATAGAATTGATAAAAAACTTCTACCCGAATGCAAAGAATATTGCATTTCTCTCGGACTTCACTTTGGGTGGTCTGACGATACAGGCTTTGGTCAGAAAAGAAATGACAAAGTATAGGGATTTAAATCTGCAGCTGATAGATGGTAGACGATATACGCTGTTTGGTGCTTGCAAACAGTTGAAGGAGATAAAGGAGGGCACAGTATTATTAATAGGTACGTGGAGAATAGACTGTAGCGAGAACTATGTGTTGGCAAATACAACAAGTGTGTTGCGCGATGCAAACCCTAATTTGCCTGCTTTTTCTATAGCTTCGGTAGGTATGGGCAGTTGGGCTATCGGAGGATATACACCTGAGTTTGGTCTTGTTGGCGAAGACTTGGCAGACATTGCCTACGACTATCTGAAGGCTAAAATGCCAAATAGTGAATTGTTTAAAATTCGCCGCAGTGGCTATACTTTTGATAAATCAAAACTCACTAAATTTGAATTATCAGAGAAGTATATTCCTGCTAACTCGATAATAATAAACCAGACAGAAAACTTCTACTCCAAGAACCGAAAGATGATATTGTGGATATTGTCGTCGGTGCTTGTATTGGTGTTTGGATTGTTTATTGCGATATATTATATTGCTCATATTCGCCGACTAAAGAACGCTTTGGAGAAGAAGAGCAAGGAGTTAGCAATAGCAAAGGATAAGGCTGAGGAGGCAAACAGGCTGAAAACGGCTTTTATCGCTAATATGAGTCACGAAATACGCACTCCACTGAATGCGATAGTGGGTTTCTCGGAGTTGCAATGTATGGACGACTATTCGAATGAGGACAAGAAGGAGTTTGAAAAGATAATAAAGGAGAATTCGACATTGCTGCTGAATCTTATCAACGACATATTGGATATTTCGAGGATAGAATCGGGTCGTGTGACGATAGATTATCGTCCGTGCGACGTGGTGAAGTTATGCCATAGCTGCTTGATATCGGTGAAGCAGGCAAGACCTTTGGAGCATGTAGAGTATCAGGAACACTATCCTGTGGACTCGCTATTTATACAGACGGACGCAGTGAAGTTTAAGCAGGTGATAATAAATCTGCTCACTAATGCCAGCAAGTTTACCAAGGAGGGACATATACGACTGAGCTTCAGTGTAGACGAGGGCAAACGCCTTATAACATTGGCTATCAGCGACACTGGTATTGGTGTGCCTAAGGAGAAGGCAGAGGCGGTGTTTGAGCGCTTCGTGAAGCTGAACCAATATGTGCAGGGTACGGGCTTGGGCCTATCGCTCTGCAGAATTATCGTAGAGAGGTTGGGCGGAAAGATCTGGCTCGACACTTCGTATACTGAGGGTGCAAGGTTTATGTTTTGCATTCCTCTGACAAAGGTACAGAAAGAAGATTTGGCGGAAGACCAGAGATAAAGATTAATCTATGTAGTATGAACGGCACCCTAATTTGATCATTATGGAAACAAAGAAGAAGATTCTCGTGGCAGAGGATAATGCAAGCAATTTTAAGCTATTAGACGTAATTTTATCAAAAGACTTTGAGCTACTGCATGCTTGGAATGGCAAGGAGGCGGTAGAGATGTTTGAGCAACAGAAGCCAGAATTGGTGCTCATGGATATCACTATGCCTGTGATGAATGGGTATGAGGCAACAAGCGAAATTAGAAAGTTTTCTGCTACGGTGCCTATAATAGGTCTCACTGCTCGTGCTTTTTCTGATGACGAGCAGGAGGGTTATGACTGTGGTATGACGGAGTATATGACTAAGCCTATCAACATTGTGCAACTACGTATGCATATTAGCAAGTTGTTGGGATAGCGCAGGTATGATTAACATAAACCATATACCCCTAAGTTTATGTTTTAAACATTTACAGCAATTGGACTTTGAGGCCTAAGGAGAGGCCGAAGACATCCCAGAAGTCGGCTTTGCCGTTGCGGAAGAAGGTCATGAAATAGATGTCGCAGGTGCTGAGTTCATAGAATGCGGTGATGCTCTTGATATAACGGCGGCGATTGTTGGGGACAGTCTTGGTGATACGCTGACCAATGAAGACGTTAGGACGGAACTTGGTGGAGAAGGGATAATAGCCACTGCTATATTTGGCAGGCTGCTTAGCCCAAAACTCATGACCAAACACCGTGTTGAAATATAAGCCACATTCCAAGGGCTCCAGGTTCCAACCATCGTCAAGGTATATAGACCAAGGAATATAGTTTTCTTTGAGAGTCATGGTGAGCTTAGCTCGTTTGGAATCATATTTCGGGATATATCCAAAGAGCAGATGCGTTTCCCATTGGCGACGTTTGCCATAGTCCCAACCTACACCTATGGAAGCGAGTCCCATGTTGCCTGCGAACTGGAGGACATGCTGTGTAGGGATGAGGTTAGACCAGCGCTGACGATAGCGGTGGACACGATGGTCGTAGTGGCCATAGTGAGTGGAGGTGTCGCAGAGGATGCTGTCGCTAAGGGTGATAGCATTAGCATCGATGGCTACAAAGAGAGCAAATGCAGCCATGAGGAGTTTAAAGACTGATGACTTCATTTGCATATCCATTAGGAGTTATTGTAAAAATACGATATTTTCGTTTCTTGGCTGCTGCCACCTCATAGTAGATAATGCCATTGTTGAAGAAGTCATGTTCATCTATCTGATGACCATGACCATAGAGGCAGAACATGAGGTTGGGGAAGTTCATAACATAATAGTTGAAAGGCTTGAGCACATTATTATTAAACTGTTCGCTATATGGTGCAGCATGCATACAAGCCACACTACGGTCGAAGAGCGCAGAGTCGCGAGTAGCCTCAGCTTCGAGGAAGTCGAAGTCGGGCACAGGCTCTGAGTAGTCGTACTCTATGGCATTGGTATTTATCATTATGAATTTTACTCTTCCGGCAATGAACGAGAAGTCGTTGTTGCCAAACATCTTAGCATAAACCTCGTTGCCTGTACCAAGACAGTCGTGGTTGCCCTGCATGACGACGAAAGGTTTGCGCAAGCGTTGTAGTCGCTCACGAGCAAGGGAGTATTCAAGTGTAGAGCCAAAGTCGGTGAGATCGCCAAGGTGTATCACAAAGTCGATGCTATCTCGGCGGTTGATATCAGCAATCTCTGCTTCAAGGTCTTTGTACCATTGGTGTGAGTCGCTGATAACGGCTATATGCATAGTGTCTTCATCGAGACATCTCTCTTCTATGAGCTTTATATTCTTTGCATTAAGGTTGGTAGCACCTTCTACGCGTGTATCGTAGGGATGGATATCGAACACGGAGTCGCAGGCTGTAAGGGATAGCATCATCAGAGCCGAGAGCAAAAAGATGTGTACAAAATGTTTCATTCGCTATATTTTAGTATGCAGCAAAGATAACACTTTTATATCAAAAACTAAAGAGACCTTGGCAGTTTTTTTTTGCAAAATATAAGAAAATATGGAGAAAAAAGTGAAGAGTGAAGAATTTAAGTGAAGAGTGAAGAACGAAGAGTGAAGAATTAAATAGCCACAAAGACTAATGGATTCTTCACTCTTCTGTTGGCTTTCCCTTCGGCCGCCGATTTTCAATTCTTCACTCTTCACTTAGCAGATGCGCTGGAAGAAAGTTAGGATTTCCTCCCATGTTTTGAAGGTGTCGGAGGCAAAGGCGATGGTGGTGCCCATGAAGTCGCGAGGAGGATTGCATGAGATGTAATAGTCGCCGATGAGAGCCTTAGGCTGGTTGGTGAAGATGACGTGGTTGTGGGCAGGAGTAGAGAGATACTGTTCGCACCATGACATCATATCAGTGACGTAGGTATGGGAGTTGGTAGGGCATGGCGACACGATATATACATCGAAATGCTCTATCAGGAATTCGTAGGCTTTGACGAGACTCGACTTCGGCTTGCGATAGCTATCCATAAGGGCATCTGCATCGATATACAAGGCAGGACGCTCCCTACCCTCTTGCTTGTCGCTTATCCAGCGTATCACTGGCACTACGCCATGGAAGAAAGAACTGTCGTCCATGCGATGTTCGCCATGGAAGTGGGCTGCATGAGTGTAGTGTTGGCAGAAGAGGTCGAAGGTGTGGACAACAGGGTCGTTGTCGCCAAAGAGTCCATAGACATGGTCGTTGTCGTCGGCAGCATGTTGGAAGTTGAGCTCGCATATCTCGCGGTATTCCTTTTCCAGGGCTTTGGTTACGAGAAATTCTGTTTCGCCATCAGCACGAGGATTCTGCCATTGCTGTTTGCCAGTCATGCCATGCTCCTTCATGGTGTCGTGCATGCCGAAGGCAGGGTTGACACAAATGCGGTCGATGCCATAGAGCTGTTCGGCATACATACCACCCATGGAAGTACCAATGATAAGGTCGGGCTTTTCGCGCTCACAGATATCGTGGAGCAGGCTTATAGCCTCAGCGGGATGGAGTGGCATGTCGTAGGCTATGACCTCGGCATTAGGGAATGTTTCGCGTATGCGAGTAACTGTTCCAGACTGGGCAGAAGAGCCGAAGCCATGGATATACATTATTTTTTTGCCCGCCATAAGGTCGGGGTATTGCTTGATATAGGGATTTTCCATAATAGAAGACCTCACCATCAACCCCTCTCCAAAAGAGAAAAAAGCCTCACCACCTACCCTTCTCCAAAAGAGAGGGGAGTAATTAGACTTGAGGGCTGAGAGAGTGAGTTTTTTTTATTTAAATATTATTATTACACTATTTGTAGGAGCTCACGGATGTTGGAGATTTTAGTGACTCGTGTGTGAGCATATTCTTCAGTCTTTTCGTATTCCCAGGTATGGTGGGTAGGAATGTAGACGGCGGAAGCACCGGTGGCTATGGTAGGCTCGACATCGCTCTTGAAGGAGTTGCCAACCATAAGGAGGTCGTCGGGCTTGACACCAGCAAGACGGCATAAGGCACGTACGGCATCGGGAGTCTTGTCGTTGACAACTTCAACGAGGTCGAAATAATGGCGGAGCCCAGAACGGTCGAGTTTGCTATTCTGGTCGAGGAGTTCGCCCTTGGTGAAGACAGCGAGCTTGATGTCGGAATTGTCGGATAGCTCTGTGAGCACCTCCTCTACACCATCAAGCGGATTAGGGTCGAAGGTGAGGAGCTGTCTGCCAAGTTCCATTATTCGGTCTATACCCTTGCCTCCGATTCTGCCTTCTGTCATTCGGTTGGCATTTTCAATCAGCGAGAGCATGAAGGCTTTTACGCCAAAGCCGAGGAGCGGCATATTGGCACACTCTGTGGCAAAGAGGTTTTTCTTGACCTCATCGGGAGCAATGCCATAGTCAGATAGGAGAGAAGCATATTTCTCTTCGATATTTACGAAATGCGACTGACAGTCCCAAAGGGTGTCGTCGGCATCAAAGGCTATCAATTTGTATTTTGTCATATATTTATAGGGATTATGTTGCAAAGGTACACTTTTTCTGCATTATGTGCGGATAAATGAATAAAAAACATTATATTTGCACAATATATAACTAATACATAACAATAACGATTATATAAACTAAATAACACAACTGACCAACCTATGCAGACATGTCCAAAATGTAAACAGCTCATTGAAGACGACAGCTGGTTTTGTGACCAATGTGGTACAGAACTGATGGTTTGTCCTTCGTGTCGTACTATAAAAAGAGGTATGACATGCAACCAATGTGGTACAAAACTTGTGACCGCAAAGGCTTTTGCCCAAAATGGAGGTAGCGTGAAAGACCCAACAACTCCACCTGTGGGCAACACACAGAATGTCGGTCCTTCGCCAACTCCAAACGTAAATTCTAATCCTGTTTCTCAGCCACCGACAGGCTTTATGGGGCAGCCTATGCCAAATACAGGGCAGCCTATGCCAAACACTGGGCAACATACGCCTAATACGGGGCAGCCTATGCCAAATACTGGGCAACAAGTTGTGACCCCTGGGCAGCCGATAGCAGATATGAATACAGACCGTACGATGCGTCCGGGAGTTACGCCACCTCCACCTCCTCGTCAGCCACAGGCAAAGCCAGGACATCTGGTTTGCCAAAACCCATCGATAAGGTTAGGTATTGGCGATGGTGCTATAATAGGTAGACGCGGAAGCTATGCCCAGGCATTTGCCGGACAAGGATATGTGTCGGGCAACCATGCCCGTTTGCAGTATAATGCCAGCGGACAGTTTGAGGTAGTAGACCTTGGTAGTACAAATGGCACATTCGTGAACGGACAGCAATTGGCGCCAAACATGCCAAGAGTGGTGAACGTAGGCGACATAGTGAAGTTTGCTAATTTGGAGTTTGCTGTACAGATTTAAAAACCTGATGAAGCTATGATAATATCTTGCAATTTAATATCAGACGTTGGACTGAAGCGTAGCAACAACGAAGACATAGTGTTGCTAAATGGCGATTTCTATAGAGATAATGCCTATCAGTCGACATTCACACTCAACAACAACGCACGTATGGCAGCCATAGTGGCTGATGGTATGGGCGGACATGCAGGTGGAGAATTTGCCAGCGAGTTAGCTGCGCAGAGTTTCCAAACTTTTGTGGAAACACTACCAGCGATGGTTGACACAGCAACTCTACACAACCTGATAAAGTCGTGGGCTACAGATGCTCACTATATGATAAAGCGCAAGGGCGAAGAGATGCCACAATTCTATAATATGGGAACAACATTCGTAGGATTGCTCTTCTATAACGGTAGCGTGAGCTGGATAAACATCGGCGATAGCAGAATATACAGATTTCGCGACGGTATATTGCGACAGTTGAGTACCGACCACTCGATGCGCGAGAAGGAGAAAGACCCAACGATACCGTCGAACATAATATACAACGCATTAGGTGTGGGCGATAGTGTCTTTGCCGATGTAGAGGATATAACACAGAAAGTGATTCCTGGCGATAAGTTCATCATATGCTCAGACGGTTTGTCGGATATGGCAGACGACGAGACTATAGAGAGTGTGATGGAAAATGGCGGTAGCGCACCAGAGTTGGTGGCTGCAGCAAAAGAAGCTGGAGGCAAAGACAACGTCAGCGTGATAGTTGTAGAAATAATTGAATAGAAATTAACCTAAACGAATATAATACAATGGATCAATTTCAACAGCAACAACAGCAGCAGGAACAGCAACGCCAGCAGACTGCTGCTACACAAAGCTATGATAATAACACCCCGAACTATATATGTCCGCATTGCGGAGCGGCAGTAGACTTCCACATGGAACTATGTCCGCATTGTCATCATCCGCTACACCCTGATGTATGTACATACTGCGGTGCAGAGATGGAGCCAGAAGATCAGTTCTGCTGTGAATGTGGCGGTCCACGTAAGGGTATCACTTGTCCTATATGTGGCACATTGAACTTCCGTAGTTTCTGCAGTCATTGCAATACTCCTCTCGACGACCTTGCAAGAGCAGAGGTAGAGAAGGCACAACGCGACCCTGTATACCAAAAGGCGGTATCGCTGGCAGAACAGATGGCTGAACTGGAAGAGCAGATTATGGCTGCAGAAAGAGAAGCCAGAATGCCTGATGATAGTGACGACTTTGATATAGAAGAAGAGGAGGAAGTTGAAGAACTGGACTTCGAAACCGTGATGGAGCTCAGCGAGGAGGACAAGAAGTTGATGGAGCAATATCATCAGCTGTTGGGAACGACTCCTACTCCTATAAACAATACGCCAACGCCTACTCCAAAGCCTCAACAGCAGGTGCAACAGAAGAAGAAAGTGGACAAGAAAGCACGCGTGGGTGGTGCCAACTTGGCTGCTATGAAGGCTGAATATCAGCGACAGATGCAGGAGATGCAGTCGCTATTGAACGCTATGCAACCAGATGCCAATACTACACCACAGATGCAACGTAACTTCTGTTGTGCACACAAGGTGGTGGTGACAACACAGAGATTGGTTAGACGACCAACAACATGGATTTGCAACTATTGCGGTTGCGAGCACAATCAGCCAAGCGAATGCACCAGACCTGAGTTGGGAGGTGTGTGGAAATATAATTCTTATACAGAAACTGTACGAACCATAGAAACAAGATAAGCGACATGAACGATTCAACTATAATCCCTAACGATGGCACTATTCGCCCTGGAGCGAACAATGGCGGAAATAATGATTCTACCGTAAGACCATCGGCAGATATGAATGACAATGGTAGCACCGTGAGACCAGGAATGAATGATAACGGTAGCACCGTGAGACCGGGAATGAATGACAATGGCAGCACCGTGAGACCAGGAATGAATGACAATGGTAGCACCGTGAGACCGGGAATGAATGACAATGGCAGCACCGTGAGACCGGGAATGAATGACAATGGCAGCACCGTGAGACCGGGAATGAATGATAACGGTAGCACAGTGAGACCAAACACAGGAGCTGGTGGCGACAGCAACGCTACAGTTAGACAAGCTGCAGGAAACGGCGACATGGGAAGTGGAAGCACCATTCGTGCCAATAGCGACAACGGAGGAACCATCGTTGCCAATGGCAATATGGGCGGAAGACCACAGCAGGCTACACAAGCACAGGCTGCCAACAGCGCTAATGCCGACTATAAGAACCAAAAGGGTGCTATTTTTGGTTTGCCTGATATTTTTATTGATGGTAAGAAACTGCACGTGGTGGAATACCTGAAGCAGGTGTCGGGAGAGGCACAGCTGATAAAGGTAGAGAGCAAGGGTAAGCAATATATGCTGAAGCTATATCTCTCGGGAATACATCCTAACCACGACATGCTGGAGAAGGTGAAGACTATACCTCAGGGTATGCCAGGACTGATGCGACTATATAAGCACGGTACATGGACTAGTCCGAATGACGACAAGGATGTGCGCGACTATGAGATTATGGAACTCTGCGAGGGTGGCACACTGAGCGACCTCGACCTAAAAGGCGACGAAGAAAGATGGAAGAAGCTGGCTATGCAAATGGCGATAAGTATCGACCTATGCCACAAGAGAGGTTTCTTGCATCTCGATGTTAAGCCAGACAACTTCCTCTTCGTTGACAAGCAACGCACAAACCTGGTGTTGGGCGACTTCGGACTTGCTGTTGCGATAGATGCTAATGGTAAAGGACAATGTTCGCAGGCAAGAACAAAGAAATATGCAGCACCAGAGATATATTCGCATATCGAAGGTCAGCTTATCGATGTTGACGACAAGAGCGACTTCTACTCTCTCGGTATCTCGCTGATGAGAATATGGATGGGACAAGAGGCGTTTGACAAGATATTCGAAGGCAAGAACGAACGTCAGCTCATAAAGATGAAGCAGTATGAGCAGATACCGATGCCTACAGGACTCAGCGCACATTCGTTGTCGCTGATAAAGGCGCTGTTGTTGTTCAACAATAGTGAGCGTGCTGGTTTTGCCGATATACAGAGATGGATTAAGGGCGAGAACCTCGTGGAAGACGAGGCTGCAGCAAACCAGAATGCACCACAGATGAGCATCGTTTACAATGGTGCGAAGAATCAGGTGGCACACTCTATGAACGAGCTTGCACATTTCATGCTTGAAGACCAAGAGTTGGCAAAGAAATATCTGTATAGTGGAAAACTGTCGAAACTTATCGACCAAACTAACCCAGAGATGGCTCTTAACATAGACCAGATAACTGAAGAGTGGTATCCAAGCAATAAGTCTGCTGGTCTTGCTGCTGCCATTTTCACCTTGGATGAGGAATATCCATGGACCGACGTCAAGGGAAAACAGATGAGCACATTTGCTGAGATTGCTGAGTCGCTGCTGTATAACTTTGACCAATATTGCGAAGACCTGAAAGACAAGGATCATACATTCTATGTATATCTGCGTGTGAATGGTGAGCAGGCATGGGCAGACAACATATACCAGCAGTTGGAGAAGAACGCTCAAGACAACCTGCTGAGATTTATCTACGAGTATAATGCTAAGTTGCCTTTCCGCATCGTTACTACCGGCAATCAGATACACTATGTTGACCATATCAACGATGTGCTACAATATGGCGAAAACCTTAGCGATGACTCTAAGTGGGAGATAACATGCGGTGGATTCACTAAGTGGGTGAACTCACGCAACGGTATGATTGCTGCCGAGGTAGAGAAATATTTGCAACAGAAGAATTGGGCTACAGAATGCTATCCTGGTGTGTTGTATCTGCTGAATAAGCAATGTGGTTACGACTATAAGATTGTTGCTGATGCCAAGGATCCTAATGCACTGTTTACTCCTGCTCAGTTGGCAGCAAGACTCAACAAGTTGGTTTCTGACTACGGACAGAATTCGGATAAGTATACCTTCTTCCAGGAGTTTATGAATATCGATGGGTCAAGATTGGAGCAGTATCTCACGGTGCGCGGTTTTAGAAACCAGATAAACTACATAAAATATTGTTTCGACCTGAAGAGCCAGACCAATACCGGCAAGCCAGGTCCATACAACAAGATTATTGCTGCATATAAGTGTATAGCCGGAATGGGAGCTACACCTTATTATATATGTGGCAGTAAGAAGCTCACTTCGCTTGCCGACGTAAACAAACTCACCAATACAGAGAAGAAAAACGAATATACAGGCAGACAGCTTGGCAACTGGCTAACTATCTTCTTCCAAGAGAATCCAAAACTGAATCTGAATCAGGCTTATACCTACGAGCTGGAGACGGAGAAATACTTGAAGTATATAGAAGGCTTCAACAGTAGCGACCATTATGTAAGCAGATTCCGTCAGGCTGTAGACAAGACAGAGGCATGCGTAGACAAGATATTCAGCTTGAGAAAGCGTGTGCTAACACTAAGATGGGTAGTGATACTGTTGGGCTTGGTGCCATTGGTAGGTTTGGCACTATACTCACTTATCATGGGACTGCCTTTCGATGGAAATCCATTGGAAACATTCAACTCTACGGTGTTTGCTATATTGTTCATAATATGCACCATAGGCTTCTTTGCACTATCAGAAGGAGAAGGCGGATGTATAGGCGAACTGATATGGGGCGGACTAATAGCGCTGGCGATATATTGGGGACTGTACTTTATACTAAAGCTACTGATGCCATTTGCAGGATATATCGTGGCAGGATTGCTACTGCTATACGCATGGAAGATATATAGCGCATGTATCGGTTCGGTAAGTATCAGCAATAGTACCGACTTGCTTGGCAACGACGAACTTGTGGTGGCTCCATTGCATTTTGCTTTCAGATCTAACGAGAGCATCTCGCAGTTTACACCAACCGTAGAGCTAAGAACAGAGAACGAAGAGGCTTATCTTGAGAATGTAATTCAAAAGATTAAGAAGAAGACCCTCTGGTCGGTGGTTACCTCGATACTCATCTCTTCGCTACTGATATTTATGGGAGCAGCAAAGGGACTAAGCTTCTCGTCATCAGATACAGAAATTGCAACCGTGCTAAAAGGCTCATGGAATGGAGAGTTCCAAGGCAAAGCAGCAACATTGGTTATTGACAATGTAGACGAGAAGACTGGCGAGGTGAATGGTACTATGTTTGTAAAGTTTAAGAATCTTGCGCAAGAGAGCGTTTCGGGAACTGCCAAGGATGGTGACAAGATAGCTCTCGAACTCAAAGACAATGTACAGAATGGTGTACTCGATGGTACATATAATATATATGTAGACAAGAGTGCTGGCACCATGGAATGTCAATACCGCAATTCCAAGACAGGCAAGGAGGTAGGCTTTACACTCACCAAAGACGGAAGTGCAGAGAATGTAGCAGACGAGGCTGAAGTTGTTGAGACTACAAGCAAGAAGAGTAGCAGCAAGAAGAACAATAGACAGAATAGCGAAACAAGCAACAGTAGCTCGGATGCAAGTTCGAACACTCAGGCTACAGAAACTTCAAAACCTGCAGGACACAGCATCAACATACAGGGGTCATCGTCGTCGCATTCTATCAACACCAATGGTGGAAGTAGACAACATTCAACTCCAAAGCATGAAAACAGCAATAGCGGAGGATATAATATCAAGGTGAACTCATCAAACAATAGCGGTGGTGGGTTTAAGCTTGAAGAAATTAACTAATAGTTGTTTAAGAAAAACGAATTATTATGATCTGTCCACAATGTCAGAAACAAAATAGAGAGCAGGCACACTATTGCAAATGGTGTGGCTCTGCTCTATCTAATGACAATACTGGTCCTCTTGCCGACTTGGTGGGAATGGACAAGGTGAAGAAGCAACTGATGACCCTCGTAGCACGCTACGAGGAACATCAGCGCAGAATGAAGACTACGGGAGTGAGCCAACCTTTCACCGCTAATATCATTATCAGTGGCGAGATGGGAACGGGTAAGACTATGCTCGTGGAGGTGATAGAAAAACTGTTCAGTCAGAAAGGTATGACTAAGCATCCTGCTACATATATACTGAATAGCGAAGAGTTTGATGCTTTCCGCAATGCAAAAGACTTTGATGCAAATCTGGCTAAAGCCAAGGGCGGAATACTATGTATAGATGCAGTGCATAAACTATTGCCTAATGGTCAAGACACCAATACTACAACCTTAGACCGCATATTCAGCGGTGTGCAGACATGGAAGGGCGATCCTTTCGTGATATTGTGTGGATGGTCGGTAGTGCTGGATAGTTATCTGAAAAACAATCCTAACATCCGCGACCGCTTCGATATGGTGATAAACCTACCAGGATATACCTACGAAGAACTTACCGAGATATGCTCGCGCCGACTTATGTTGACCTACGGATTAGGACTAAGCGAAGAGGCAAGACAGAAGCTATTGAGAGTGGTAAGGCAAGCTAAGCGCGACAGATTGACTGACGCCAATGGATATTATGCAAAGAACATTGCCGACACTATAGCTTTGAAGCACAATTCGAATGCCACACACCAGACTTCATCATTCATCAGTCCAGACGAAATTGATGGAAAGGAATATGTGGAGAAGACATTCGAAGAGGCTATTAAGCAGATGGATAAATACATCGGTGTGGATAAGATAAAGGATAATATCCGCAATCTTACCACTATGATGCAGATGCAATCACAGCGCGACGGCTCTGAGATAAAATGTAAAGACCACTTTCTATTCTTGGGCAATCCAGGTACGGGCAAGACTACCATTGCTCGTGTGTTTGCCGACGTGATGGCAGCAATGGGAGTGTTGAAGGTTGGTCAGCTCATTGAGGTGACACGAAAAGACCTTGTTGCCTCATTCGTTGGTCAAACAGCGCCAATGGTAGAGGCTGCTGTAAACAAGGCTATTGGCGGTATACTGTTTGTTGACGAGGCTTATACGCTGAGCCAAAGTGAGAACGACACATTTGGTAAAGAAGCTATCGACACATTGCTAAAGCTGATGGAAGACCGACGTGGCGAATTTATATGTATTGCTGCAGGCTACGACCACGAGATGAACGAATTCCTCGGTACCAACTCTGGATTGGCATCGCGATTCAATGAAACTATTCATTTCGATGATTATACAGGCGAGCAACTATATGACATCTTCCAAATGATGATGAAGGGCAATAAGCTCACTCTTAACCCTGACGACGAAGTTTGGACTCGCAACTACTTCAAGAAGATGTATCTGATGCGTGGTGCAAAGTTTGGTAATGCTCGCGACGTGAGAAATGTATTAGATAAAGCAAAGAAGCGCCAGGCACATAGACTGCTCGAACTACAGAAGGTTGACCCACAAGCAGCAATGCAACAGAACTGCATTATAACAAAGATAGACATCTGCGACGAAGATGAAGAAAAGAGCGTAGACCAGATATTGGCAGAGCTCGATGCTTTTGTTGGTATGGACAACATAAAGAAGCAGGTGCGCGAACTTGCCAATAAGATACAGATTGAACGCATGAGCATGGCTGCAGGAGTAAGTTCGGCTGAGTTGACACCTGTTCACATACTCCTTACTGGTAACCCTGGTACAGGAAAGACCACAATAGCACGAAAGCTCGGAGAGATTTTCAAGGCTATTGGATTGTTGCCATCAGGCAAGGTTGTGGAGCATGAACGCAGAACGTTGATAAGTCCATATCAGAACGAGTCTTCCAAACTGATGAGTAAGGCTTGCGATGATGCTATGGGAGGAATACTATTTATCGACGAAGCTTACAACCTGGCTCCACCAAGCAAGGGCGGTAGTGGCTCTGACGACAAGGCTGGAGTGGAAGCTATAGAAACTCTGATGACTCGTATGGAGAACGACAAGGGTAAGTTTGTGCTTATCTGTGCTGGATACAGAAAGAATATGGACGAATTCCTGCTCACCAACCCAGGACTATCGCGTCGTTTCACCAACAAGATGCATATCGACGACTATACACCAGACCAGCTACAGCAGATATTCATGCAGATGGCAAAGAAGAAGAACTACACCTTAGTACCTGAGGCTATAGTTCCTTTACAAAAATGCATACAGCTGAAGGTGGATGCTAAGGATGAGAACTTCGGTAATGCAGGCGAAATGGTTAAACTATTTGAGGAGACAAAGAAGCGCTTATCATCTCGATTGATGAACAAAGTGCAGACTGGAGCACAGTTGGAGAAAGAAGAGTTTACAACTATTCTACCTGAGGATATTCCTTACGAGATGCCTAAGCAGGTGAGCACAGAAGAAAGTTTGTCGAAGCTCGATGAACTTATTGGCCTGCAAGGAGTGAAGGACGATGTGCGCAAGATGGCAAACATCATTAAGCTTGAGCAGAAGAGAGCAGAACTATTAGGTGAAAGCGGCAAGGTGGTTGCCGACCACTATGTGTTTGCAGGAAATCCGGGTACTGGTAAGACTACTGTGGCCCGCATCATGGCAGACGTCTTCGTTTCGCTTGGCTTGTTGCCAACCAATAAGCTTATAGAGGTTTCACGCGACGACCTTGTGGCAGGCTATTTAGGTCAGACAGCAATAAATGTGAAACGAGTTGTTCGTAGTGCCATCGGTGGTGTATTGTTTATCGATGAAGCATACACCTTGAATCAAGGTCCTAACGACAACTTCGGTCATGAGGCTATAGACACGCTTGTGAAATTGCTCCTCGACTATAAGGGACGTATGGTAGTGATTCTTGCTGGATATACCGGTGACATGAAGCATTTCCTTGACACCAACCCAGGTTTGGCATCACGATTTACTAAGAAGATACAGTTTGACGACTACAAGCCAGAAGAACTAACACAGATATTCATGATGGCAGCAAATAAGAGAAAATATATCTTGCCAGAGGATACACAACAGGCTGTATCGCTTCAGCTAAAATACATGTACGACAATCGCGACCGCAACTTCGGTAATGCTCGTACTGCCAACAATTTCTTCGATGCTGTGCGCCAAGCTATGGCTACACGACTTATGCAAGCCGAAAACCTTTCTGCCAACGATATGTCAACCATATTGCCAGAAGACATCCTTAAAGCTGCACAGGCTATGTAAAAGGTAAAAAGGTAGGGTGTCCAGTTAGATGTTCCGAAAAACAGATGCTGGAATCACCCATTAA
>ERZ1026868.669-NODE-669-length-20248-cov-13.660229_pt1 | contig 20248 bp, 35 predicted proteins | sample MGYA00380164_ERZ1026868 | MGnify/ENA primary metagenome ERZ1026868 (study PRJEB33269, sample SAMEA4719800) | human gut metagenome | biome: human-associated habitat; feature: organic feature; material: feces | place: Cameroon | collected 2013-10 ... | reverse complement strand
ACGGAACGGATGGTGCTCCGGGCAAGGATGGTGCAGATGGCGCACCCGGCAAGGACGGCATTACGCCGACGATCGGAGAAAACGGGAACTGGTATCTCGGCACCGAGGACACCGGGAAGCCGTCGAGGGGTGCGACCGGCCCCGCAGGCCCGGACGGCGCTCCCGGCAAAGACGGCACAAACGGAACGGATGGTGCTCCGGGCAAGGATGGTGCAGATGGCGCACCCGGCAAGGATGGAGCACCCGGCAAGGATGGCGTGACGCCGGATATCAAGATCGGGACGGTGACGACGCTGCCCGCAGGAAGCGCGGCTACGGCCAGCATGGGCGGAACTGCCGCGCAGCCTACGCTCAACCTCGGAATTCCGAAGGGCGCAAACGGGGACAATGCGAATATCACGAAGGATGCGGTTGTCGGCGCGCTCGGGTTTACGCCCATCAGCGCGGATGATGTGCCGGTTAAAAGCGTGAATGGCGCGACTGGCGCAACGAAGAGCACGTTTTATGTAACAATAACGAGCGCTGAAGATGAAAGCATTTCTGCCGACAAGACGCTCGAGGAAATCTACACAGCATATGAAAAGGGATACGCTGTGTATGCCAAAACAGCAACTTCCCCACAAATCATAGTTCCGCTAACCATTGCAGTACATTCAGGGAATGATTATGCGGTGGTTTTCAACGGAGCTGTAACTTTTGGAGATACAACAGAATATGCCATATCAAACGACGGCAGCGGATGGACAATTTATGCCAAGGATATTGCCTTTAAGGATAACATCCCAACTATACCGACGGCACTCAAAAATCCTCATCCGCTCAACATCAAGATCGGAAATGCAACGACGAGCTATGATGGCAGTGCGGAGCAAACTGTAGAAATCCCGGATGGCGGCGGTACGGTAACAGCGGCTGACATTGAAAATGCCCTTGGGTACAAGCCTATCGGTGCTGCCGATGTGCCGGTTAAAAGCGTGAATGGGCAGACTGGCGAGGCGAAAACAACCTGGTATTTCGATGTAACCGGCAGCGTGGCGTCCCCTGCGACGACGCAGACGGTTGCCCAGATCGTGGCTGCGCAGACGGCGGGATTTGCGCCTATCTGCAAGGCAGTACTCTCGGATTTTGAAAACATTCCGGCGACACTTCCGGCACTCCTGGTTTCTAGCGTGATGTGTGTGTTCGGCGGGATCGGGACAATTAACGGCATTACTTCTTACCTCGCTGTTATGATCAACGCCTTTGGGACTCTGGAGGTGACAACGGGCGATGTTGCAACTAAGAGTGATATCCCCACGCTTCCGACGGAACTCAAAAATCCTTATTCGCTCAACATCAAGATCGGCGATACGACGACGAGCTACGACGGAAGCGCGGAGAAAACCGTGGAAATCCCGGAAGGTGTTCCGGCTGTTACAGACGCTGATAACGGGAAAATCCTTCGCGTAATAAATGGTGCATGGGCGGCTGCCGAACTTCTCAGTGCGGGAGGTGCTTCATTTTGAGTGAATATTTGACAAACGGTGCGGCGCTGACCCACACGGCAGACAGGATTCGCGCGAAAACAGGAGAGACAGCCAAAATTGTCTGGGATTCGGAAAAGGGATTTGGAAACGCGGTGGATGCGATTTCCGGAAGCGAAAAAATTCAGCACGCAGATATTCCGGATTACGTCAAGACTGAGGCGTTGGCCGTGGCAGAGAAGGTGAACGCGATCAGGACATCGGACAGCATTGTGTTTATTGCAGCATCGGACGCGCACCAGCAGGACAGCAGCGCGGATATCGTGGCCGGAAACCTGAACGCGGCACAGGCGATGAAGGCGCTGGCCTACATTCTGCCGGGAATCGATTTCTGCTGCTATCTCGGCGACTACACTTGGGGAGCCAGCACAACGACGATCGCGGAGACAAAGCAACATATTGCAGAGATCAACGCGGACATTGACGAAGCGTTTCAGGGGATACCGCAGTTTCGGACGGTAGGCAATCACGACGCGGGAGCGTATGCCATCACGCAGAACGGGACGACGATACCGGATTCGGAGCTTTTCCAGCTTATCGGGAAATATTGCGAGGGAGCCACTTATGGATCGACTGTCGCAGGATACTGCTACAGAGACTTCGAGAGCAAAAAGTTGCGCGTGATCTGCCTGAACACCTCGGAAAGCCTGACGGCGGACAAAGCGTCTACGGGCTATGTATCGGATGCGCAGGCAGCATGGTTCGCGAAAACGCTGAAGGCGGTCGGAGCAAAATCCGGGTGGCGGGTGCTGACGCTTTCGCACCATCCGTTGGATTGGAGCGTCGTGAGCGTATGCGCCAACATCGTCAAGGCGTATGTCGAGGGAGGAAGTATTGTAGTTGGCGGAGAGAATGTGAATTTCGCGAACTCCCACAGTGCGCAGTTTCTTTGTGCATTCCACGGACATGTACATTGCTTTAAGGCCGCGAAGCTGAACAGCATTTCCGGCAACACACCTACAGAATTTAACGCATGGCGCGTGGCGATCCCCAATATGTGTTTCAGCCGGAACAACGAATACGGCCAAAACGGCAATGGCGAGTATTACGGGATCGAATTCGGAGAAGAAACGACGTACAACAAGACGGCGGGAACGGCAGACGATACGGCATTCGTAGTAAACGTGCTCAATCCAGCCGCGCAGAAAATCTACAGCTACTGTTTCGGCGCGGGGTACGACCGTGAGGTATTCACCGGCGTTGCGTCGGTAGCAGTAACGGGTGTGACGCTCAATGCGACCTCCGGAGAGCTGACAAAGGGCGGCACTGTGACGCTCACTGCCACGGTGGCACCGGCCAACGCAAGCAACAAGACGGTCACTTGGACAAGTTCTGCACCGACAGTGGCAAGCGTCGTGAATGGCGTCGTGACAGCGCTCTCCGCAGGAACAGCGGATATTACCGCGACTACAGAGGACGGTGGGTTCACTGCGACGTACCATTTGACGGTAAAAGCACAGACGGTGGACGTGCTGGCGACCTATGGCTACGCAGATAATACGCGCCTGTCAACCGGCTCCGGAACGGAGAAATCGGCAGCAGGATATGTGACCATTGGCCACACCAGCAAGATACAGATCAGCAACAAGCTTTATCCAAATGGGCTGACGATCCGGCTGAGCGGCGCAGATCAGGTAACGGGCGGCCCAACGTCAAACCCTTACAGTGACAGCGCAATGTGCTGGTATACAGCGGCTGGCGTGTTCTCAGCCGGCGTGTACATTCACAATGCGGACAATTTCAGCCTCAATTCCAAGATGGCGGTGGATTCCGATGCAAAGGGATTTACACTTTCGTGGGAGGCCGGGAAAGTGCCGGAGGTGCAGTATGGTATTGCATTTGCCGTAAAGGGTACAGGCGCGAACCTTACCGTTACACTGACTGCAAATTGAGGCAAAAATGATGGATACATGCGTATGCTGCGGACAAACGTAGAAAGGAGAGAATTATGGACACCAAGACCATCATCGTTACGCTCGTCTGTGCCGTGCTCGGCTCGTCCGCGCTGACGGCGGTCGTCAATGCCGTCGTCGGCGCAATACAGAAAAAGCGCGGCAAGGCCACAACGCAGGAGGCGCACCTAGCCGAGATCGACAAAAAGCTCGGGAAAATGCAGGAGCATCAGGACGAGCAGTATCTGGCGATCCTCCGGCTGACCATCATGTCGGAGGAAATGCCAATGGCCGAGCGTCTGATCGCCGGAGAGAAGTATAAAAAGATGGGCGGGAACGGCGACGTGAAAAAGTTCCTGCACCAGATGGAGGCGCAGTGCGAACGTAATGGAGTTTAGCAAGAAGTGGCTGATTTGCAGCGCACTCGTCAGCCTCGCGCTCATCATCGCCTGCGCGGAAGGTGCAGATCTAACAGAGATCACGCTTGCGGTGCTGGCTGAAACGACGGCCTCCAGCGGGTTCTATCTCTGGAAAGCCAAAAATGAGAACCGCGCGAAGTACGCGCAGAAGTACATGGATAAATGGGCCGAGAAATACGGCCCGGAAGCGGCGGCACGCATCGCAGAGATCGTGCTGAAGGACTGAAAGGAGCATACATATGGATAAGATCATCAAGCGGCTCGGGAATCTCCTGAGCGTGAAGAGCCTTGTGACGCTGGTTCTGACGGGTGTGTTCGCCTACATGGCGGTGGCCGAGAAGATCTCGCAGGACTTCATGACCATCTACGCGGTCATTATCGCGTTCTACTTCGGCACGCAGAGCCAGAAGGTGCAGGACGCGGTGGACGAGAAAGGAGGCGGAGAGGCTTGAATGCGGCGGAGCTTGTAAAAAAGCACATCGACATTGCGAACAACTACAGGACGGTCTACATGTGGGGCTGCTTCGGGATGCCGGTCACCGAGAACATCATCCGCGAAAAGGCTGCGCAGTATCCGGGCTGGTACACGGCGGCAAAGCAGGCGGAGCTGCGGAAGCTCATCGGAAAGGGATACTTCGGCTTTGACTGCGTGAACCTCACGAAGGGCATTCTGTGGGGCTGGAACGGCAGCCAGAACGCGATCTACGGCGGGGCAAAGTACGCGGTGAACGGCGTGCCGGACGTGTCCGCAGACGGCATGATCTCGAAATGCCAGAACGTCTCCACGGGGAACTGGGAGGCGCTCGTGCCCGGCGAGGGGCTCTGGATGCCGGGGCACTGGGGACTTTACATCGGCGGCGGGCTTGCCGTCGAGTGTACGCCGGTCTGGAAAAACGGCGTGCAGGTCACGGCGGTCGGAAACCTCGGCCAGAAAAGCGGGTACAACACGCGCATCTGGAAGAAGCACGGCCGGCTCCCGTGGGTGGACTACGGAAATGCCGCGCCCGCGAAGAACGGCGAGATCATCGTCAACGGGAAGCACTACCCCATTGACCGGCTGCTGGTCGGCGGGAAGAATTATTTCGCGATCCGCGAGATCGTGGAGGTTCTGAATGCGGCCGGCGTCTGCAATCTGACCGTTGGGAACAAGGGCAATATCGCGGTGCTGGATAGCAAGTAAGGAGGGAATATGCTGCGGGGGCTGCCGAGTCTGAGCCGCAGCGATTGGGAGCATTTGATCGACGAATGGATTCTTTCGGAGCGATACCGGCGAATTCTGAAACGGAAGATCCTTGACGATTGGAGTCATGAGCGCATTGCCGAGCGCGAGGGCTTGAGCGTAAACGGCGTCAAGAAGATCATAGCGCGGTGCATGAATGTACTGCGGGAGCATATGTGAAGGCAGCCACTCCGTAAGGGGTGGCTGTTTTCTATACCTTTTGCGCCCGAAAAGTGGCCGAGGCGTTGGTTTTTTGTTCCTCTGGGATGCCTCATAATGAGGATAGGAGCTGGCCAGCTTACTATTTTATCGGAGGTACTACTATGGAGTACGCAAGCAAGGGACTCGCGGGGACTGCACTGGGCTTCGGCATCGGCGGCGCCGCAATGAGTCTGGCAAACGGAGGCCTCGGGAATCTGCTCGGCGGCCTCGGACAGGGCAACCGCTCTGCCGCTGTGGATGCCGCTGCCATGGCGACGCCAGCAATGACGGCACTGGCCGCTGCGCTCGCCGCCAGACAGCAGGCCCCGACGTGCAGCGAGAACATGCCTGTATCGCGCTATGAGTTGGATCGTGAGCAGCAGCTCGCGGCGAAGGACAGCGAGATCGCGCTGCTCAAGGCCAACACCTACAACGATCAGAAGATGCAGGAGATGTACGCTTACATCGATGGCCAGCTCAAGGACGTGCGGAAGTCCCTGTGCGATCAGGCAGTCCACAACCAGCGCACCGAGGACAGCTTTACACTTGTAAAGCAGGACGTTGAGTCCGTCCGCAAAGAGGCGCTTGACGCAGTGAAGATGGAGGCAGAGCGCCGCTGCTGCGGTGATAACTCTATCGTCACCTATGTTAACGCTACCTTTTATCCCAAGCAGGTCGCGGACGTCACCACCGGCACCGCAACTACGGCGCAGACGCTCTATAACCCGATCCAGCGCTGCTGCAACAAGTAAACCAAAGGGGCGGCAATAGCCGCCCCGATCTTAACACGGAGGTATCCTTATGGTAACGATCGATCAGGCGATGCGAGGCGCGGCGAGGTTTGCCGACAATGAGATCATCCCACATCTGCCGACGGGCAAGGGCATTGGAGCCGGGATCGCGCTTGCGCTTATCATGGACGGCGGAAAGGCGCAGCTGCTCAAGCTGCGTGAAAATCCGGCGGTGCAGATGATGGGCGTGATGGACGAGGCCGGGAATCTCGACCTCGACCGGCTCTATAACGCGGCAAGGCCGCGCTTCGACGGCCAGAAGCTGCCGATCACGGTGCCGATCATTGGAGAGCTGCGCTTCGATGTGAGCGATCTCGACAAGCTTTACAGATACATTCAGGAGGCGTGAGCATGAAAGACTACATCAACGGACTGTACGCGCGGTTGGAGGAGCTTTCCGAAAAGCCGCTGACGCTGGGCCGCATCGAAGAGGCCGATGCCGTGGCGGGCCTTCTGTGCCGCCTGCATAAGCTTGACGGAATGGATGGGGACCATTTTCGTGAGTCCGCGAAAATGATGACCCTGACAGAGCAGGAGGCCGAAGTATGGATACAGAATCTTGAAAATGACGATCCGCGCAGGCCGAACGGCCCGATGTGGACGGAGCAGGAATGCATCTCTGCTGCGGACTCGGCCGGGGTTGATCGGCATGGTATCCCGGACTATATCTTCTGGGCCGCGATGAATATGGAGTGGTCTGACGGCTGGGCCGTGGCAAGGGACTATGGTATCGACCAGTCGCAGTATTATGCAAGGCTGGCAGAGCGGTTTTTGAGAGATAAGGACGGCCCGGGGCCGGTGCAAAAAATTGCTAGGTATTACCACTGCGTTGTGTGCAGAAAAGGTTAGCATTGTGCCGGAGTTCTACGCAGAGCTGGCGCGGGCGTTCTTAATGGACAAGGACGGCCCCGGCCCGGAGGAGAAGCTTTGTGCGTATTACAGGGGCATTGTGAAATAAAAAGCAGCCCCTCTCCGAGTTGGAGAGGGGCTGTGCCTTATCGGCGAACACGCATCCCGATTATACCGTTGATAAACAGAATTTGTTCGGATAAGGCATCATTTGGTACACCGGACAAATCAAAATCCGAACACTCCAAGCCATCTAAAGCCAGCATTTCGGGGTATGTGATCTGTGCGGAGTCGCGGACGTTGAAAAACATTTTGATACGATCATCATAGATATAGACTGCGTTTACAAACAGCTCAATGATTTTTTTGCAGTACTCCGGGTCGTCAGAGCTGCCGACGCGGAACTGATTGAGCCATGCGACGATATCCTCCTTGCGGATCTCCACGCGGCTGGCGATGCGGAGCGTCGCAAGGTCGGCCTCCAGCGTGCGCTTTTTGGCTTCCGCCGCCTCGATACGCTCATTGATCTTTGCGATGGCCGCCGCAGACGTTGTTTTTATCAGTGTATCGATCAGCGCGTCCAGCTCTTTGTCGGCCTCGCGGATCTGGCGCTCCAACGGCTTAATGCCGGAGGCGGCATAGCTCCGGGCGTATTCGGTAACAACGCGCTCGGCGGCGGCGCTGATCCACTCGTCCGTGAGGACGTACATACTGATATACTCCACGATATATTTTTCAAGCTCCGTTTTCCGCTCGTAGCGTTTTTTGCAGGAGTGGGATTTTTTACGGGCTGCGCAGGTGTAATAGTAATGCGTGGTGCCGTTCTTCCCGCGGCCGCACTCCCCTATCATAGGCGCGCCGCACTCTCCGCAAAACAGCTTGCCGTGCAGGAGATATTCCACCTTTGCTTTTGCATGGCCGGGGGCTTTCGCGCCGGCGGCAAGGCGGTCGCGCACCTGCTGCTTGAGCTGCTTGGAGACGATGGCCGGGAGCGCGTCCTCCAAAACCAGATCGTCGCAAACATACGTTCCGGCGTACTTGGGATTGCGAAGGATACGGTTGATGGCCCCGATCGTCAGGCTGTTCCCGCGTTTGGCGCAATAGCCACGCTGGCGGCACTCGTCGACAATGAGCTTCTGCGCGGCTCCGGCGGCGTAGCGCTCATGGATAAAGCGCACGATCTGTGCCTCGGCCTCGTTGATCGTGTAGCGCTTATCCACAACATCATATCCGAGCGGGGGCATTCCGCCGAGGCTCAGCGCCTTTTCGGCGTTCTGGCGCATCCCGCGCTTTACGTTCTGCGCCAGCTGCCGGGAATATTCCTCCGCCATGGCCTCCAAGATGGCCTCGAGGAGGACGCTTTCGCTGCTTTCGTCGATGCCTTCCGTAACAGACAGGACGCGGACGCCGTTCGCGCGGAGTTTCTTCTTGTAAATGGCGCTGTCGTAGCGGTCCCGGGAAAAACGATCCAGCTTCCAGACAAGCACATACTCAAACGCATGTTTGGAGCTATCCGAAACGAGCCGCTGGAACTCCGGGCGCGTCTCGGCATATCGGCCGGAAAGTGCACGATCACAATACTCACCTACCACGCGGAAACCGCGCTGCTGCGCGTACTCGCGGCATTTGGCAAGCTGGCCGTCGATGGATTGATCGTTTTGTCCGGCGGATGAATACCGGGCGTATATCACAACGTTGGCGAGATTCAAGCCATGATCCATAAAAACCTCCAAAGATACCGCTCCGGCAGTGCGCCGGGGCGGCTATTTTTTATGCGCGGAACCAGCCGACGGTAGGACTCAGGACATCCACCACCAGAGCAAGGGCACAAAGCGCGACGATGCTGAGCAGGATGAGCGTCACAAGCCGGTGCATACGCAGGGACTTCCGCAGCTGATCGCGCTGGGTGCGGAGGCTTTTGTTTTCAAGGCGAAGCAGCTCGGAGACGGATTCCGGAGCGGGCGGCGAGATACCGAAGTACGCATTCATGTCGATGCCGAGGGCATAGCAGATCGGGCCGACGGTGTAGACAGAGGCGCTTTTTGATTCACCGCGCAGGTACTGAGAAACCGTATTCAGGGCGAGACCGGCGCGGTCGGCAATGGCCTGGTTTGTGAGATGCGAAGCCTCCTTTGCTTCGCGGCAGAGCTGCCACAACATTTTTTCCAAGAAAATCACTCCAAAACCCATGATTAAGGCGGATAAAACCATGGAAAGGGCTGTACACAACCATTGGTGAAAGCGTATGGTTGAGCTACAGGCGGCTCCCAATCGCTTGCGAAACCAAAGCCCGTGCCAGCATCGGCACGCTGGCACGGGCGAATCAAAGTATCTCGGGGAATAATCGAGCGATAATGTAAAAAATAGCGCAAATCAAAGCGGCAGCAAAAATGATGCGCCTACGGACAAGCCTGCCGTGCTCGCGTATTTGCGTACACCGATCAGCCTCGGACGGAGACTGCGGAGCAGGATCAGTGATAGGCTGTGCGGAGGGGGCAGATGGGCTATCACTTCGGGCAGGCACAACCGATGAGTCGGGAACAGATTTCGGGGGGCGACGCTCAAGCGAGATGTAGACCCGCGCACCGTAGCTTCGATCCTCACAATAATCTGTGGGCCCACCATATATTTCGCAACGCTCGCCTGAAACGACATAACCGTCGTCTTCCATGGAGGAAATCTCGGCGGCGAGGGCGGCGGGGACGTTGCCGACTTCGCAATCGTCGAAGTATACGTGGTATGCAGGAGCACTCTCATATTCGTAACGCTCCAAATCCACGAAAACAAACCCAGGATTCTCAAAGTCGTCCTGCTTTTTTGCGGCACGTCTTAGCGCTGCCTGGCGAGATTTGCCATCGGAAGAACGGAAAGAAACGCCGACAAGGCGAAAATCCCAGTATTCCGTTGAATCGTCAATGCGGCATTTGTTGACATCCATAAAGTCACAACCATAAAAAGAGATTATATTTACAGATTACGCCCAAATTACATTTGGTGCAAGATGGAAATATGAACGAAAAATGAACGCGGAATTTGTGAAAGAATGGAGGAATCGGGGAAAATGGAAAGAATCGAGCTGTTAGAAGAAATCAAGAGGATGCTGGAAAACGCGACGGAAAAGGAACTGGACATTGTGTGGCGGTTTTTGCGCGAGGTGGTAAAGCGAGGATAAAAAATGAGCCGGGGACGTTAACCGTCCTCGGCCATTTTTTTTGCGATCTCGTCGAGCAGCTTCCACTCCTCCGCGCTGAGCTTGCTGATGATCGAGATAAAACGCTTTCGCGGCGCATCGTCCGGATCAGCGACGACCTTACCGAAAAACGCGGCAAGTTCCTGATCGCGCGTGAGCTTTTGGAACATATCGCCCTCGCCGGTACGGAGCCAATGCTCGTCAACGTTAAACTCACGGCAAATCAGTTTGATAAACGGCTCGTTTGGTGTTGTCTTACCGCCCTCGAGATTTGTGATAACGCCTCTGGTGGTGCCGAGGTGCTCGGCAAAATCGGTCTGGGATAAGCTGGCGGATTTGCGGACATCTTTGATCCGCTCATTGATGGACACGGTATCACCTCCTGATAGATACTATTATACACAAACAAAATGTATTGTCAATACAACGCTGATAAAATATTTCGTGTGAATGTATTGACAAAACACATGAAAGGTGGTATTGTGTATTCACAATACAAAACGCAACAACAAAATGTAGCGATAACGCGAGGTGATAGAAATGTCGGAAAAAGAAAAGCAGGTTGCTGAGAGCCTGAGAAAAAACACAAGCGGCCTGTCCGCAGAGCAGATGCAGCGTCTGGGCGATATCGCCTATGGCATGCTGCTGACCAAGGAGCTGGCGCAGGCGGAACGGAAGGAGGCGTAACATGCGGTACATCAAAAGAGCACTGCGCAACCTTGCGCTGCTGCTTGCCGGAGCGATCTTCGGCTGCGGCGCGTGCGCCGGGGTGGCGTGGTTGGTGCAGCAGATACGGGATGCTACGGTCACGGCGGCGCAGCTGGCACTTTTGCCGCTGGCCATGCTGGTAACGGCGCTGCTGCTTGCAGCGCTGGAAAGGGAGGGGTAACGATGCTGGCGGCAATTGCTTACCGGGCGGAGGACGGCGGCTTTATCTCCGCCGCGCCGTTTGAGATCAAGCGCCCCGAGGAGGGCGAGGAAAAGCTTGCGGCGTTCGCGCGCTGGGCCGCCGAACGCTACCGGAAAGAGGCAGAAGAGAAAAAGGAGGAAAGCGTATGAGAATAACAGGGGCAAAGCGGAAGCTGGAGCTGACGCTGGAAGAGTGGCTGCGGCTCAAATGGGCCGTGGAGCGGGATATTATCCGGTTCCGGCTGGAGCAGCGGTCGTATGAATCTATCTTGGAAGCTTTCGAGAAGGGCGAAGGGGCCGAAACGGCGGACATTGCCCAAAAGGGCGCGAAGCGCTGCGCGGAAGAGATCAATTTGGCAAAGACGCTGCTGGAAAGGATCGAAGAGGCAGAGATTCTGCCGAGGGAGGAAGAAGCATGAGCGACGTGGAGTTTATCACGGGAGCTAACCACCAGAGAGCGCGGGAGCGCGAACGGGAAGCACGCAGAGCCGAGAGGGACGGCCTGCGGGAAAAGAGAGAGCGGGTACGCCGGACGGCGCTCTCCGTCTGCTGGCTGGCAGGGGCGTTTTTATCCGGCATGGCGCTGGTGCTGCTGGCCTTGGAGCTGGCCGGTGCGGCGCTGGCCTTCGGCGGAGCGGCGGCGATCAGCGCGGTACTGGGGAGTGTGCTGTATGAGCGGTGAGGATATTGTAAGAGCGCTGCGGTGCCTGGTGGCGCCGGAGTGGGCGCAAGCAAACTGCAACAAATGCCAATATTGGAGGGTACAAAAGTTCCGATCCGGTAAGATACAAGTGTGCGATGAAACGGCGATTTGTGTAGAGGCCGCAGACAGGATCGAGCAGCTGGCGGCAGAAAACAAGGAGCTTCGAGCGATGGTGGCAAAGCAAGATACGGATGATGCGTGAAGGAAAAATTCCGGTGGAGCTGACGCCGGAGCAGATGGAGGACCTGATCGACGCGGCCACGCGGGCCGCTGAACAGGATCAGGAGGATGCGGAGATACTGAGCAGCCAGCCGCGCATAGACAGGGAGACCGTCGGGATGCTGCTGGAGACGCGCAAGCGCCTGCTGACGCTGGCGGCGTGGATGCAGCATTTGTGGGAGGAGGCCGTGGACGAATGATGCGGTACGCACCAAAGACAAAGCCGGTCCCGCCTCCCTGCGGGAGGGACTGCCCGGGACGTGCGCCGGGATGCAGCGCGATGTGCTGCTCGTGGATGCTGTATCAGTCCATCCGGGAGCACATCTATCAAAAGCAGCTCGCAGAGAAGCACGCGCAGGAGCTAAATTTCGTGGCGCAGCGGGAGATCGCGCACGCCGGGAGGAAAGTAAGGAAGGGGCATTTGTATGCGGCAAAATAGCGTCGATTACCCGGGAGAGCGGGCACCGCGCAGGACGCACGTGATCGCGCAGGCCGGGTACACAGGGAAAAATTATTACGCTGTCATGTACCGCGATCAGAGCATTACGGTACGCGCAGGAGACGAGCTGGCCGCGATCTTTACGGCGGCCAAATACTGGGGCTATAAGTGGAGCGCGCCGGAGTACCACCAGAACGCCAAGGCGATGAAGCTCCACCATAAGCCGGAGTTCCTGATCGGATAAAAAATGCCCTCGCCCGGTTGCCGCCGGACGAGGGCAGAGGCTACACTCACCCCATAACACTATAAACACAAGGAGAGTATACCATGAAAAATCCATATTTGCAAGAGGCAACGGAGATCATCCGCAAGCAGCAGGGCAAGCGCGGGCCGGTATGGATGTGCGGAGAACAGCTGCTGGAGATGATCGCGCCGGATGAGGCGGCGGCAAAGCTCGTACTGGACGATCTTCGGCACGGCGGAATGAGCCTTGAGGAGTGCGAAAGAAAGATCAAGCAGTTCGCAACCGGGCACGGCGGCTGCTGCACAGGGTCAGAGGCGGAAAAAATCATCCGGGAATACTTCGGGCTGCAAAAGGCAGAGGCTGCAAGCAAGGAGCCGGAAACGGCCGCTGCGCCCGCAGGCGATGTGATCAACCTGGAGGACTTTTTCGGATGAGTGAGCAGATCAATTATGAGGAGCTTCTACCACGCCAGCCGTCGGAGGGTGCGCTGGAGTGGTGCGTCCGGACGAAATTCAAGTCCGAGTACGCGATCTACCGTTATACATATTACCGCGATCCGCTGACCGGCATGCGCGAAGACGCTGTGTCCGCGACCTGCACGGCCTGCGGCGGCAACTGGATCGCCGAGAAGGTCAGAGGGGCGGACTGCGGCAAAGGCTGGGCGCCGTTCGGATTTGTAAACGGTGTCATGCAGATCGGCCCGGAAGACAAGCTCCGGTGCCCACAGTGCGGTGCGGAGCTCCGGGCAAAGCACGTCGGGCAGCTGTCAAGAGTCGGGATCGACGACAACGTCTATTTCTGCGAACCGTGGCAGCTGGGGAACAAATTCGTCCTGCTGGGCTGGCGCGCAGAGCGGAACATCGGCAAGGATGCGCGGAAAGTTTACCGGATGTGGCCGTATGAGGCGTATGTGTTCGAGGAACGGAAGGCCGTCAGGCTGACCGGATATCAAAAATGCATGTCAGCCATGCGGTTTTTCGACAAGTGGAGACAGCTGAAGCGCTGCGATGATAAGTGGGGCCGGACAGGCCCTGCGGACTGGCTCCGAGAGCCGGAAATCGCGGGGACGGACGTGGAAAACTCCGTGCTGCCGCAGTACCTGAAAGCGGCCGGAAGCACCGCGCGTCCCGTGACCTACCTGCGGCTCTGGCAGCGGCACAAAAACATCGAGAATCTGGTGGTGCAGGGATGCGGAGGGATGCTCGCAGATGCGATCGACAGAGCAGCTGACGACTATTACAACAAAGGACTGCCGGGCTTATCGTGGATCGACTGGAAGGAGAAACGCCCGGCCCGGATGCTGGGGCTGAACAAAGAGGAATTTGCACTTTTTATCCGCAAGAAATGGGGACGGGACGATCTTGCGAAATACAAGATGGTCCGGGCGTATGACAAGAAGCTGAAGCTCCCGGAGGACTGGGAGGCCATCCGCAAAAAAACGATATACGATCTGGAAAAGCTGTGCCGGGAGACATACATGGCCCCGTCGGTCATCGGCGGGCACACGGCGGAAACATTGCGCGGGAGACTCAGCATCATGCGCTGCCTGCGGTACATCGACAAGCAAAAGTCCGATATCACAACGCTGCTGGACTACTGGAGGATGGCAAACCGGGCCGGGCTGGATATCCGGGACGAGCATATCCAGCTGCCGAAGAATCTGAAGCATGAGCATGATCGGCTGGCAGAGGCGGAGCGCATCGCTCGAAACGAAGAAGAAAAGCGCAGAAAGCAAGCCGAGATCGAAAAGCGCAGACCGGCGTTTGAAAAGACCGTCGCGCCGCTGGAGGCGTGGGCGTGGGAGGACGCTGGGATCTGCATCCGGCCCGTACACACAGAGCAGGAGCTGATAGACGAGGGCTCGGCGCTGCACCACTGCGTGGGCGGCTATGGCCAGACAGTAGCAAAGGGAGAGAGCTGTATTTTCTTCATCCGCCGTGCGGACGCGCCGGGAAAGCCGTGGTTTACGCTCCAGGTGGAGCTTGCGACACTCAAGGAGATACAAAATCACGGGCTGCGCAACTGCGGGCCGACAAAAGAAGTGCAGGAATTTGTAAACAGGTGGCTTGAGCACGTCCGGAAGCTCCGGGCGGCCGGAAATAAAAATCGGAAGGAGCATGCAGCATGAGCGAATTGGTAGTTACGCCGGAGCGGCTTGGAGTGGAGATCCGGGAGCTTACCCGGCAGGCAAAGGCAATGACGGTGTATTATGCCGTCGAGATCGGGCGGCGGCTGACCGCAGCCAAACAGATGGTAGCACATGGAGGATGGGCGGACTGGATCAGCAAAAACACGGAGTTCTCGCAGACCACGGCAACGCGCATGATGCGCATTTTTGACGAGTACGGAGCGGCTCAGATCGGCATTTTCGGGGCGGAGCCAAATTCGTCAACGTTGCAAAATTTGAGTATTTCCAATGCTTTGCGGCTCCTCGCGGTGCCGGAGGACGAACGCGAGGAATTCGCCGAAGCGGTGGATGCGGAGAATCTTTCGGCCCGTGAATTGGAAAAAGCGATCAGGGAAAGAGATGCGGCCGTAAAGGAGCGTGAGAACGCACAGCGTGAGGCAAACCGCTATTCCCTGCGCACGGAGCGCGCGGAAAAGGAATTGCAGGAGGCCAAAGAGAAGGCACAGGAGCTGGAGGACGATCTGGAGGCTGCGCGTGCGGACCGCCGCCAGATGGTCGAAGAGCTGGAGGCCATCAAAAAGCGGCCTGTAGAGGTTGCCGTGCAACGCGACGAGAAGGCGATCCGGGATGCCGAGGCCAAGGCCAAGGCAGACGCGGCCGCAGAGCTAAAACGCAAGACGGATGAATGGGACAGGCAGGCAAAAAAGACGGAGCAGGAGATCGAACGCGTCCGCAAGGAGGCGGAGAGCCTGAAGCAGCAGCTGGCCGACGCGAAAGCAAAGGTCGAGGCGGCGGACAATGACTTGGAAAAGGAGCGCCTGAGCGGAGAGGTCGAGGCGCTGCGCAAAAAGCTTGCCATGGCCGACAAGGATGTTACGGCGGCCGGCTTATATTTCGGCCAGTGGCAGCAGGGATACAACCAACTCACACAGGCGATCGGACGCATCGAGGACGAGGCAAAGGCGGCGAAGCTCCGCGCGGCCATTCGTGCGCAGCTGGCCGCGTGGGGAAAGACGATGGAGGACACGCTATGAGGGAACGAATGACAAGACGGAATGAAGACTGTGTTCTGGCAAATGGGCATGCATTGAGTTGCACGACGGCTGGCGAAATCGTCCAGATGGCGGAGCGGCTTGCGGCCTACGAGGACACAGGGCTGACGCCGGAGCGGGTTGTCTGGATGAAAGAAGTCGTCGAAGCAGCTTTTGATAATGACACATCCAGAATTGAGCGAGCACACAACCTGCATGTAGCCGATAAAGAGGGCCGCGTGATCGTCCTTCCGTGCAAGGTGGGAGAACGATGGGTAGATGAGGACGGTCGCGCGGTGCGCATAACCGCAGCAATCGTAAGCATGGAACAATTTGGGGAGAATATCAACATCTACTTTGATTATGAGGATGCAACGCCAGACGATGCGGGAAGCGACTGTGTGACGAACTGGGACCATTTCAGCCGCATCTTCACCTGCGCCGAAGCCGAGCGGGATTTGCAGGAAATGGAGGGCAAGAAGGATGGCTGAGACAGCATATATCGATAAATACAAAGTTTACGAAAAGGCCTGCGCGGGGTGCTGGTACCACGGAGACGAAGTGGGCAGCTGTAACCTCTCTGAACCGTGCGAAAAGCTTGTGCGCGCGTTTGCGTCCGCGCCCGCCGCCGACGTTGCGGAGGTGGTGCGGTGCAGGGACTGCATTTACAACATCGATGGCATGTGCTTTTCGCGCACGTCCTTCAAAAACGCTGTTGCTGTCGAGCCAGACAATTTTTGCAGTTGGGGCGCGACCGAATGAGCGGGCTGCGGTTTGAGAGCATGGCGGATATGCCGCCGAGGATGCGAGAGCTTTACGCGAGGCAGGCGCTCCCGGAGGAGCAGGCAAAGCAGCGCACCGCGAAGTACCGCAATGCTCCGGCAGAGCGGGCGGGGATCAAATTCGACAGCAAGAAAGAGGCGCGGCGGTACGACGAGCTGATGGCGATGCTCCGCGCGGAGATCATTACAGATCTTCGGCTCCAGCCGCAGTTTACGCTGCAGGAGAGCTACCTCACAGAGAATGGCCAGCGCATCCGCGCGATCCGCTACACGGCGGATTTCTCCTATCGCTTCGGCGGGAAGCTGGTGGTGGAGGACGTGAAATCAACGGCCACGCGCACAAAGGAGTACCTGCGCAACAAGAAAATGATGCGATCCAAGTACGGGATCGATATACAGGAGGTGTAGGGATGGCAGAGGATGAAAAGCGCTGCCTGCTGCCGAAGTCGGCGCGGTGCTGCATGATGGAGTACGCGGGCGACGAGGCTTGCACGCACTGCGGATGGCAGCCGGAGGAGCGGGCACGAAGAAAGGCGCTGCCGCTCACGGAGGATGAAAACGGCGTGCGGAGAAAGCACGTCGGAACGATCAATGAGGCAGAAAGCCGGGAGAACTGATTTTTTGATGGACTTATGCCTGCGCACTGTGCCATGAGGTGCGCAGGAGGGAGACCCGGCTTAAGGCTCCGGGCGCGGCAGCTGCAAAGGCCGCGCCCGGGTAAAAAATGAGGAGTGGATAAGATGCCGACGATGATAACGATGCAGTGTGCGCACTGCGGAAAGGTATTCCAGCGTGAGCTGCACCGGATCAATCATGCAAAAAAGTTTTATTGCAGTCAGACGTGCGCTGCAAAACAGGTAGCAAAAGAACGGGAAGGGACCCCCATTTGCGAAGAAAAATTTCCCGGCGCAGACGCGCATCCGGATCAAGGCAAGGCTACCGGTATACCAGGAGCTGCAGCCCAAGGTGGGCGCGGTGTACGATGCGCTGAAATTCGAGGCAAGGTACGGCGGACACGGAGGATATGTGATCGAGTCCGGCGGGAAGAAGATCAATGTGCGGCTGGATGAGGCCGTGGAGGTGACGTGATGGTAAGAGAAGAAAAGCAATGGGGAGAACGCGCGCTAGAGCTGCTGCAGGCCGATAGAGAGGGGCGCGTTTTCGTACTTCCATGCAAGATAGGCGATACGGTGTACCGCATCCAATATGTACAGAAACCAAATGGACGGTACAGGATGGGCGTGGAGGAGTTCAAATTTACTCTGCTGTGCCTGTATGAGATGGGCGAAAGGATATTTCTCACGCGCGAAGAGGCTGAGAAAGCACTCGAAAAAATGAAAGAGTAGCGCTGCGCGCTGAACGCATGGCCGGAAGATCCGGCCACGCTTTGAACGGGCAGAACGGGAGGGGATATCATGAACGAAGCATACAACGTGGATTGCATGGAGTATATGCGGGCACTGCCAGATAAGGCGTTTGATCTGGCGGTGGTAGATCCACCGTATGGAATAAACATCAACTGCAACGCTGGGAGACGCGCAAACGCAAAGAACCCGAAACGCGAAAGAAAGAAGTGGGACGCGCAAATCCCACCAAAGGAATATTTCGAAGAGCTTTTTCGTGTGTCAGCGAACCAGCTTATATGGGGGGGTAATTACTTCCATCTACCGACGACGCGGGCATGGGTGCTCTGGGACAAACATGTCCCAGAGGAAGTGACATTTGCAAGCGCAGAAATGTGTTGGACATCATTTGATCGGAAAACGCTGATTGCAGACATCCCGTGCAACGGCGCGGCCGGCGGCGCACGAAAAAACGAGTGGACAATCCACCCGACACAAAAACCCGTCGCGCTCTATGCGTGGATCTTTGCCCGGTACGCAAAGCCGGGAGACAAGATTCTTGATACGCACCTAGGGAGCGGGAGCAGCCGGATCGCGGCGTATGACGCAGGGCTGGATTTCGTAGGGTGCGAGATCGACAAGGATTATTTTGCTGCACAAGAGGAGCGATTCGCCGCGCATACGGCGCAACAATCCTTATTTGTATAGGAGTGGCGGAAATGGCAAAAAGGCACAAGCGGCGGTTATTCGCCGGGGCGGTATGCACCCAGATCGTATACAACGTGAGCGAGCAGGCGGATATCAAGAGCAGCAAGCCGAGAAAGCCGCGCTTCGCCACACAGGCAGAGCGAGACGAATTCAACTCCAAAATTTCAGCGGGCAAGTTCGCGGCGCTTATCAACGCAAATTTCGGCCCGACCAGCCTCTACTCCACGCTTACGCTCAGCGCGGAGTTTGAGGTGCATAGCGTGGAGGAGATCAAGCGCATACGCGACAACTGCTGGCGCAGACTTACATACCGATACCCGGAGGCAAAGATCGTGATGGTATACGGGCGCGGAAAATCTACGAACCGCTTCCACATCCACATGATCTCAGACGGCATTCCGGAGGACGCCATTGCGCAGCTGTGGGGCCTCGGCAGCGTGGTCGAAAGCAGGCACCTTCGCAAGCACAACTATTATGTAAACCAGAACGGTGAAAAGGTAGATCACGGGCAGGACTACACGGCGCTGGCGAACTACCTGCACGGCCACTGGCGGAAGGAGTTCGGAGGACACAGATACAAGGCAAGCCGCACCTGCACCAAGCCGGAGCCGGAGCCTGCGACCGAGGCCGTCCGGGAGTACAGCCCGGAGCATCCGCCGGTCGCCCCGCGCGGCTATGTACTCGTTGAGGCCAGAGCCACACAGTACGGATACCAATACTATAAATATGTATTCGATCCAAAAAGGATGAAAAATTGAAGCGGACGGGAGCCGCTTAAATCTTGCCTTGTAAATGTGTAGGGTTTTGCGACGATGAAGAAAAAAGGAGATGATGCGCATGTCGAGACCGAGATATTGGTGGTATTACAACGTGTGCCGGATCGTTGGAGAGTACACAAGGCTGGATAGCCGGGTACGCGACATGAGACGGCAAAAGATAACACCGGGGTATGCAGCGACGACAGGAGGAAAATCGACGGGGAGAGCGATCGAGGACATTGCGGTGAGGGTGCTGTCGTCGAGGGAGTATACAGACTATGAGGCGATAAGTGCCGCGATCAATACCGCGCAGACATGGAAGGACGGAGCCGACGTGCTAGAGGTCGTGCGCCTGTATGCGTGGACCTGGCCAAGGGAGAGCCTAGAATCCGTCGCGCGCCGGGTGCATGTAAGCCAGTCAACAGCCAAGCGCATGTATAGCCGTTTTGTATACGAAGCGGCGCGGGAGCTTGGCTATCGAAAAAATTGAGCCAACAGGGCCCAAAAAATGTGCTACAGTGATAGCGTGAAGAATTGGAGGGAACAGGATGCAGCAATGGGCCGCGCGCTTTTACGCATCCGCGCGCTGGAAGAAATGCCGCACAGGGTATATCAAGTTCCGCCGGACCATCGACGGCGGGCTCTGCGAAGAGTGCCGGGACAAGCCGGGCTACATCGTCCACCACAAGCGGGCGCTCACACCGGACAATATCACCGACCCGGACATCAGCCTGTCCTACTCCAACCTCGAGTTCGTCTGCAAGGACTGCCACGATCAGTTTGACGGGCACGGCGTAGCAAAAGCTCTGACGAAAAAAATTTTCTTCGACGCCGCCGGCGACCCGATCCCCCCCGTCGCGCGAGGCCGGGGTGCCGGCCGCGGTGATTCAGCCGGCACCC
>ERZ1026868.664-NODE-664-length-20285-cov-8.819278_pt1 | contig 20285 bp, 16 predicted proteins | sample MGYA00380164_ERZ1026868 | MGnify/ENA primary metagenome ERZ1026868 (study PRJEB33269, sample SAMEA4719800) | human gut metagenome | biome: human-associated habitat; feature: organic feature; material: feces | place: Cameroon | collected 2013-10 ... | reverse complement strand
GACCACATCAACCCCGCCGGCAGAATCGTCGAAGGCTCGATGCCCTCCGGCACGGTCGAGCCGCACACTCCGAAAATCGCCCATAGGCACGGACTCACCCTCGGCGAGCTCTGCGACCTGTGGTACAACGAGATAGGAGCCACATTCGCCCTGCACGTCATCTCTGCCCTGGCCAGCGACTCCACCCGTCAGCTGCTCCCGTGGACGATAGCCCCGGCCTCGGATATTCCAGGAATGTTCACCTGCGAGATGTACAGCGGCGGCGGCCTCTGGAACAACACCACCATCACCCCCGCCATCGGAACAGCCAGGCCTTATGAATATCTCGGAGCCCCCTTCATCCGGCACAACCGTCTGGAAGTCCTCCCCGCCCCCGCCGGAGTCCTGATGCGCCCCTGCACCTTCACCCCGTCCACAGGACGCTACGAAGGCCAACGTTGCTACGGCTACCAGATAATGCTCCAGCCCGGCACTGAATATCATTCCCTGCTCCACACCCTCCAGCTGATGCGTTACTTCCTCGAAAGATACCCGCAGTTCGAGCTGCTCGAAGGCTTCGAGGCCAAGATCTCCGACGAAGCGATGCTCAATTACCTAAACGGCGATATTCCGTTCCAGGAACTCCGCGAGCACGTCAAGCTGGAAGAGCAGAAATGGATCCGCAAAGCCAAACGCTACAGCCTCTACGACGACCAGCCGTACCGGATCAAATAAGCCCCCGCTCAGGCAAGCCTCCTGCAAAGGGAATATGGAACTGACATAGAACAATGTAGAAAATGTTGTACCTGATTAAAGAGTATATTATCAAATTCACGGACTTCGTCTGCGGATGGCCGTTGTTTACACTTCTGATAGGAGGAGGAATATTCCTGTTCATATATTCAAGAGCATTGCCGCTGAGGAAGTTGGGAATGGCGGTCAGTTCTCTGAAAATGAAGAAGAAAGGAGAGGGACAGGTCAGTTCCTTTCAGGCTCTGATGAACACCATCAGCAGCACAGTCGGGATGGGGAACATCGCCGGGGTCGCGATAGCACTATGTGTCGGTGGGCCCGGAGCCATCTTCTGGATGTGGGTCAGCGCTTTGCTTGGAATGGCCACAAAGTTCTTTGAGGGCACCCTCGCCGTAATGTATAAAGGGAAGGATGACAAGGGAGTAGCCCAAGGAGGGCCGATGTTCGTCCTGACCGAAGGGATAGGCAGGAAGATGAAGCCGTTGGCTGTGATGTTCGCGTTCTGCGCTTTGTTCAGCGGTCTTCCTGTGATGCAGGCGAACCAACTCTCCGAGTCTTTATATTCAGTGATTCTTGAACCGCTTGGAGTGCCCGAGTCAAGATGGGTGTTTCTGGTGATCGGTCTTGTGATCGGCGGCATAGTGAGCCTCGTCATTTTTGGTGGCTTAAAGCGGATCTCGCAGGTTTCATCGAAGATCGTACCGTTTATGGTTGGATTCTATTTCCTGATGGTGCTGGGCATTATGATTGTCTATCACGACCGTCTGCCCGCCGTGTTTGAATCCATCTTCAAAGGTGCCTTCTGCTGGAAGGCCGGTTTCGGAGCTTTCACCGCTGTGGCTCTGACCGGAGCGAGGAGGGCGATGTTCGTCAACGAGGCCGGTGTCGGAACCGCCGGGATGATGCACGGAGCCTCGATGAACGCCGAGCCTGTGAGGGAGGGACTCGTGGCTATGCTTGGGCCGGCGATAGACTCAGGCCTTGTCTGCACCCTGTCCGCCATTCCGATGATTATGGCCAGCCTCTACAGCACGGACAGCATAAAGGGACTGTCCATCGCGCTGAACACGTACGACACCCTGATTCCGTTCGCCGGACGCTATCTGCTCGAATTCGTAGTGATCATCTTCGCCTTCTCGACGATGTTCTCATATTCCTACTATGGAACGATGTGCACATCTTACCTCTGGGGCACAAGAAATGCCCAGAAGTACCGCTACTTCTATGTCGCGACAATTGTCCTCGCAAGTGTCATCACTCTTGATGTCGCCGTCAGCCTAATGGATCTTGCCTTCGCCCTTATGGCCTTCCCGAATATGATCGCCGTCTTTTCCCTCGCCCCAAAGGTAATGAAGGAGGCCAGGCGACTTTGATGCGCCCATTCACCGGCAAGAACACTCCAGACCGCCAATCAAGAATATTATGCGTAGGTCTCAGGACGTAGTGCAATGTCAGATGTGAGTCCGCAAACCAACGCCGCACGGGGACCTGCGTCAATAACATCGGCAGCATTATCCGTTCGGCAGTCGACCTGACCAAGGTTGCCTTTCTAAGGATGATAGAGTGTCATTTTGCGAAATGGCGGCATACGATCACGCTTCTACACCATTATGAGGCACGGTCGTATGCCGACTATGCCTCCGGAAACCATAGGTGGCATATTCGCAGGCATCACATCGTACTCAAGGCGGTTTTGTGTGCCGCCATATTCACAACATATGGGTATCGCCAACTCGTATATAATTGTTCAACGACTGCTTGCATTCTGAGCCGAACATATGCAGGATACAAAAAGGCCTAATGCTGTAAACAACTTTCTCACCATACATTAATCTTTATTCATTATCCTCTTCAACGACCCAACCCTTATCAATATAGTGAATCAACTTAACATCAATCAGTTCCTTGATTCCATTCTCTACGTGGGAGATGATCCTGCCGACATCGGAGACATCATCAATTTTCAAGATCACCTGTGCGGAAATCTTCTTTACACCGCCCTGTTCCAGCAGCTGTATGTTTCTTGCCTTCACAGCCTTGATCTTACAGGCTCGCATATAAACACTCTCCGAAGCCTCGCTTCTATTTGAATATGCCTGATACTGAAGAGAATCTATCCTTTCCACATATTTCTTCTTATTAGTCGAAGAATTTTCCTGTTTTGTCTCCGAAGAATTGCTCTTAGCCGCAAGATTCTTCACTTCATCTGACCGATCATTGTCATATTCAACAAAAGGATTTCGTACCTCAGGCCAAGACTCGGTCAAATCCACCTTATCCCAAGCATATTCCACGGCGCTATAATCCGGCTGTTTCATATCCTCATCTTCCTCCTCATCCTTAGGAGTAGGAATCTTATCCACAACGAGAGATTTACCGGCTCTGGTCAATGCCACATCAACAAAATAATGATCCTCAAAATCATATGTGGTCCTATTTACTGTCCGATACTCGGTCTGGGGATAGGACCACCATCCATTGCTCCTTGTAACCTGATACTGCTCACGGACTCTCTTAGAACCTTTCTCCCACCAGGCATATCGATCAACCTTATAATCGAGCAAACCGGCAGCCTTCAACTTCCTCAATGTCAGCCTGGTCGCTTCATCATTACACTCATAGCTTCCGACAGTCAGAACCTCGAATTTCTCACTTATGGCCTTCTCTTCAAGTAAACGGTTGACCGCCTTCAGGACAGTCTTTTCCGAAATGGAATCAGATGACCGAGTACACCCTACCACACAAGATAATGCAGTAAACAGACAAAGAAAAAATACTTTTACTCTCATAAATAGGTCATTTTATAGTTTCACGTTCAAATATAATTAATTAAAACATTTTACGCAACTTTATTCCGTACAAACCACCCGCAAGATTGAGGAATCATAACGTCATCTACCCCAGCCGTAATCAGCAACCGCATAATAATGAGCACATTCCATATTCCTTCCCTCATAATCCGCCCGGCAGAAATATGAAAACACTTGATTATAAATAGAATAACATTTCAGCCGCAATAATCAATTCATTATGAACTGTACTAAACAGAGTCGGTACATAAAAAGATTCTTTTACGAACAAAGCAGCAACTGAGAACTACAAAACGAGTTCGAGGTCAATGACATCGAGCCAGCGTTCGAATTTGCGGCCATCCTCTGAGAACCTTGAGACTTGGCAGAAGCCAAGGCGGTGGTGGAGCTGAAGGCTGGAGGAGGTTGTCGATGGTGATGCAGGCGATAAGAGAGTGGTATCCTTGGCGGCGGCAGTCATCGATCAATAAAATTTATAACGATATAATTGTTATTTAACATCAAAGTTTATAACTTTGCTGGCAAAAGTACACCTATGGTAAGCATTATAGCATTGGGAATATTGGCGGCTACGGCGACAACCGGAGTCGTAACTGCTTTATTCTCAATTACTTCCACCCCCCCCGAAAATTTGATTTAATCCATTGGGTAGGAGCGTTTTTCTGCATAGCTATAACATCCATCTTCATATCCGCAGCCATCGGAGCCGGAAAAGCGGTGAAACAAGTTAACGACTCGGCCAAGGTTGCAAGCGCCATAAGTTCGGGTGTATCCGATTCTGTAAATGGCTTTCTTTCAGACAACGTATCTTCGCCAAGCAAGGATTTCAAGACCTTGGCAGCATCTCAAATAGAATCGCAGCGGGACTTTTTGAACCGTAAATTACGCAATGCCATCATATGGTCTGTGATCATCACTGCGGTACTTAACTCATTATATATTCTTCTTCTAACCACGGCTGAAAGGACTTCCAAAACAACCTATACATCCGATGGTTTCGATGATATGGACTCTGACATCTCCAACCTTGGAAACTTTGACTCATCATTTGATGATGACTTATGTTAGTGCCTATGTTCAAGAATTTCATAGATATCGTCACGGATGGTCTGTTAATGGACGGAACCGGCAAACTGCTGTTGTGGATCGCTATTGCATTTGCTTTCAGCGCTCTTTGCTGGTGGGTCTGCACTCATTATACAAAACTCTGGAACAAACGTTACAATGTCAAGCCGGGCTTCCACATTATCTGTTCAATGTCAGCCATTATCTCATTCCTTGCAGTTCTTTCATTCATAGGGTTGAAGAACACGAAGCCAGTGGCGGAAAAGATGGTGGAAGAATGGGAATATGATGTTGTCGAGAATTACAAACTGCAAAACGAATGTTTTCTCAAAGCCTACGAAACAGTCGCGGATTCAGGTCTTGAGACTATGAAAGGTTTCCCCCACCCCTCCATAGGCGGCGACCTTATACCTATGGTACATAAAGAAACACAACTTATGGTTAGTAAGATCTATGCCGAAGGTGCCTGCGAGGATTTCCACCGCAACTATTCTTTCCTCGGATGGTTTCTGAAGACCGATGAAGGGATTCCTATGGAAATGATAGCCGCGGATTATGATGCATTCTTCAAGAACGAACGAAATACCTCCTACCCTCTGGAACGTGGTTTCAGCATAGGCGTGCAACATATCAGCGATCAACTCCAAGAACAAACTCCACGCATAGTGAGGATAACACGCGTCTGGTTGATTCTGTTTTTCCTTGTGATCCAACTAATTCCTTTCAGCATCATAGGACTTCTTGCCTACAAAGATCTTTTCAGACATAAAGAGGAGGATTTAGAGGATCAATACTCGGACAATTTTGATTTTGACAATATATAAACTGCAACATTATGAATATCCCACAGCAAAACCACATTCTGGTAGGCCTTGGAGGTACGGGAGGGAAAGTACTGAAGGCCTTCAAAAAGAGGCTTTTCCAAGAATTCACTCCTGAAGAAAGGACCAAACTTCCTATCGGATTTCTTTACGTTGACACCACGGATGAGATGATGCATCCAGGCGACAAAAGCTGGTACGTACTTGGAGAAAACGCACAGTTCAACGCCAATGAGTTTCTGTTCATCAAAGGCATACAACTCGAGCAGATCTTCGCGAACCCATCAAGTTACCCAGGTCTGAAAGGTATTGTTGGAGACCCTGAGGTTATGCAGAAGAGCATCGGCACACTCGGTGTCGCAGCTGGCCAGATGCGCCGTGCCGGAAGGATTCTGTTCGGAGCGAATGTGTCTATGTACCGAGCAGCGATGGAGAATGTATATAAAAGAGTAAGCGAAATAAGCAAGACCAGCGGCACCTGCATCTATATTTTCGGAGGACTTGCCGGTGGCACAGGTTCAGGGTCGATAGTGGATGTTGTGGCTCAGACACGAATGATTCCAGCATTCAAAGGAGAGTATCAAACTATGAGTGGTGGCAAGGCCGTAGGTACAAACATTGTCGCATATACTATGATTCCAGAAATCACTCCTCCAGCCGGAAGCGATGAAGGAAAGTATCACGCGAATGGTTATGCCGCGCTTGAAGAACTTAACGGACTGCTCTGTGGAAAGTGGAAGCCGTATGACCTTACCGGGATGTCACCAACCGGTAAATTGGAATTCGACGGCATCAAGCGCATAGCCGACGGTTTAATGGTATATTCCAATGAAAACGAGAAAGGAGTGGCTCTTGACTCACTTGGAGAACTACCACAGGTCGTGGCTGATTTCGCATATAGCAAGGTCTTCATAGAGTTCAATGACAAAACTACAGGAGATTTCATCCGCAGTACATCATTCGAGAACATCACTGAACTGAACGAGATGTACGAAAAGGCCAAGGATGGAGCAATTATCCCGTACAGGACCAAGACTGTAGGATCTTTCGGCATCAAAAGAGTGGTTGTTCCGGAAGAGGAAATCAAGGAATATTTCACATACTCTCTCGGACGTCAGGCTCTCCTGCAGTTACGCTACAACAACTGGAACGATGACCTCGGTTTCCGTAACGCTCCTGCTAATGTTGACTGGGCAGACTATGTCAAAGGTCAGGACAAAAAACTTGGCAATCCTCTCGAAAACTGGAGATTCTCAGACAAGCACCTTATGTTGGATATTCCAATACTGCCTTCCGATGAAGGAAAATGGGGAACATTCCAGACTTATTGGGGCAAGGTGGTTCCGAAATGGCTTGAGGATGCACAAAGCACATCCCAGCCGATCGCGAAACTTAACGAGTTCTGTTCCAAGGGGCTCCAGGCCGATTTCAGAGCCGCGGGAGTGTCAGATTTCTTCGCAGGCAAGAAGGAAGCAAGAGAAAAGCACGCTGATGAAATAATACAAAGAATAGAGGCTGACCTCTTCGACAAATGGGCTAACGGCACTTTTGCGTTGTTCAATCTGTTGGAACTCAGTGATGCCATCATTTCCGAGACACAGGGTAAAGTCAAACTATTCGAGGACAGATCTATCAAACTCCGTCAACTTTTGGACAAACTTGAGCAGGAACGTCAAGCGAAAGCCAAGGAATATAATGATGCCGGGCTCATAACACGTGGCCTTAAAGGCAAACAAATGCTCGCCGGATATTCGGAAATAATGCAGAAGATCTGTCAGAGACGCACAGAGGTGGAAGCCTGCGGTTTCGCTGTTGACCTTCTCAAAGTGCTTCTTGGCAAGGAAAACACCCTCCGTTCCCGTCTGGAAGAATTCGTCGGCACGGTAAGCGATGCCATTGAGAGCAGTGACAGGCAGGTCGGTGCCCTTTGCAAGGATGAAGTGGACACAGACAATCTGGAAGGCACGGTAATCCGCTATTATGATCAGCCAAAAGTGAAGACATTCACCGAGACAATGATTCACAGCAGAAAGAATCAGGAAAACATTTCCACGGCTGTGCGTCAGGAGATCCTGAAACTCATTGGAACAGAAAAGACATTCGCCCGTGCTAATTCTGCGATAGACATAGATGCCCTCAACAGTATTTTTGAGAAGACTGTCCGGGAAAAGGTCATCTCCATTCACGACAATACCTTGATTGAGGATAGGGAGAAACTCATAAACCGCAACATACTCGAACAACTCAGCGAGAAGTATTCTTCGGCTGAAGATCTTCAGAGGTTTGCCCAGAAGATTATTTCCGAAAGCGGTGTTCTCGCAAGATTCAATCCAAGTGAGGTAAGCAGAAGCGTGGCGAATAATCCGGTTACCATAGTCGGAACCACGGTAATGCGCCGCCGAGTGCTTGTGAACATTCCTAAGGTGGAAGGCAACGAGAAAGTCCAGAAATTCGCAGAGAATCTGAAAACTGCCTTGGAGAACGCCACCGATGCAAGCATAAACGTCAAGGTTGATATGTCGGGAGAAAGGAAAAACGAAATCACAGTGATGAGCGTAGCTTATTGCTTCCCAATCCGATGTCTCCAAAACCTCACTTTCTACAAAGAAAAATTCGACTATCTCACAACCGTCACCCCGACAATGAGCGAATCCGAAGTACACAAGTACAAGATAATCCTCTTCGGTGAGGGCGTAGGTGGAGAAGGTCTTCCTAACCTATTTATGGCTCAGGATAAACCAAAGTCCCAGTTGAGGAAGGAATATATGAGCTGGGTGATCCTTGCATACGTGATGGGCATCATCAAGTATGGTGATGTAATGGACGGAACAGGCCGCAGAATGTTCGGTACCACAGAAGTCGATGAGGACACCGGCTTCGAGACACTGAAACCTATCTCAGCGAAATTCTCTGAAATCGGGTTCAGCGAGAAGTTTACCGAAGACTTCTGCGAAGACATAAAGGAACAGGTGGAGTCGAAGATGAGGGGACAGTTCTTGAACATCGAAAACAGAGTGAATGAGCTACGTCCTAAGGTGCAGGAACTGCTCAACGGCACCCTTCTTCCGGAAACAGGCAATAATCAGGGAGCACCAGAGTTTCTGGAACTCCTCGATGCGGCAAAGAAAGCGATACAGACACTTAAGAATTAAAGTATTATGGCAAAGACTTATAAATGCACCAATTACGGCATCTGTACGGAAGCCGAAAAAGAGACAATCTTTCAGGAATCTGACATTGAAGAAGTGGACGGAAAATTCGTCTGCCCTAAATGCGGACAGGAGCTTGAAGAGATCAAAAAGAAACCAGGAGCGAACTGGAAGATCATCATCAGTGTCCTCTTTGCGATCGCTATCGCTATTGCCGCGTTCTTTGTAATAAAGCAATCATCGTGCGGTAATAATAATCAAGATCCAGATAGAGAAAAGGCGATAATAGACTCATTGAGAAGAGACTCGATCAGAAGAGATTCGCTTCGGATTGATTCCTTGAAAAGAGCCGCAAGATTAGACTCGCTGAAAATAGACTCTTTAACAAGAGCATCAACAATAGATTCCCTGATGATAGACTCACTGAGAAGAGCAGCGATTAGAGACTCGCTGAGGATAGACTCACTGAAGAATAATCAGCGGAAGAGAGAGAGCACCAGATATTCCCTCGACTGGGGCATATACGAAGGTCAGATGCGGAACGGCAAGCCGAATGGCATAGGAGTGGTAACCGTCACCAAAACCTACTATATCGACCTTAAGGATATGTCCTCCAGAAAGGTGAAGGTCACAAAAGGTGATGTGATCAAGGGTGCGATATTCAAAAATGGGAAACTCAACCAGGGAATTATCCACTTTGCGAACGGAGAACGAGAATCAATCAATATCGGCGGTTAGTGAAAGAATTCAATAACATAAGCGCTGTTCTGCTGTGGCTGTTTCTGCCGGGGATTCTCTTCGGCGGAAACCTGACCTACAGAAGTGACCGGCTCGAAAGGATGGGAGAGCAGCTGGGGGAAGTAAACCTCGCGGCTGTTCCTGACGGAGAGCACACGGCTGCGCTTATGTTTAGGAACACACCGGTAACAATTATAAAGGAAAAAGGGATAATAGAACACATCGGATATAGCTTCTTTTCCGCGGATGAGCGTTCACTCACCGGCTCTATCATTTGCAATTTTCTGGAGCGATACGCCCTTGAGGCGGATCTTCCGTTACAAAGGGAGAAAGCCCTTGACACACAACTTCTGGAAGACGGGGTCGTGTTCAGTCAAGGATCCTTGTCATCGTTGAAGACACTTTGTCCTGGCGGACACGGTATACTTGAGATTCAAAATATCTCCCAGTCGAGATACATATTCAAGTGGCAGGATGGTCAGGTGCTTTTCCCTTCAGATGTCGATCTGCTTACCGGAAGGGATATGAAGGAAAACGGCAGACGTCTCCCGATGGAGATCCAATCAGCCACCTTCACCGGACCGCTGACATCCCCGGACAGCACGGAGATCCGCAGTGACAGCGTCTTCGTCTGCAGGAATGGACATTACTACTTTACCTCCTTGTCCGCGGACACTTTCTTTATCGGGAAGGATATGAAGCCCGTAAACGACATCTTTTTAGAAGAAGAGACAATCCACAATCTTGCCGCAGGACTTATCCGTGACTCTGAAATCACCCTTGATATTTCAATGGGCACTTATGGGCTTGTACGGACATATTTCAACACCAGCGTCAACTCTTTTGCAGCTTACGCCATATCCACAGGGTGCAAGGCTTACAGCGGAGTCATCGCGGTGGACAAGGATGAGATCGAGGCATTGATAATCTATAGAAATGAAGCGGCCTCCTACAATCACATCCTGCGTGTACATATTCCTCATTCAGTTCTCGCGGCAGGAGTAGGTACAGCGCAGGCAAGACTCACCCCTTTTGTCCCGACGCACAGTATAAAATATTTATTTGAAGAAATCCAGAGATAATTATGAAACGATTATTTTTGATAGTCGCGGCACTATCCGCCGTCATCACTTCCTGGGGACAGAACACCAAGAAGATGAATTCCATAAAAAGGAGCACACAATACCTTTATGCGGAAGCCACGATGGAAAACGCTGCGGAAGCCTTCGACGTCGCTAATGACCTTCTTCTTATCCAGGTCAAGGAATATGCCGAGTCACACAAGACGTTCCGCGATAAAGACATCCTCATACGTGACATCCAAGAACAGAGGGACTCACTACAGATTCGACGTGGTGATATGGTGAAAGTGTTCCTGTACGTCAAGAAAAGTAATATTCTTGATGTGGATAACGTGACGCTTGTGGACAACACATCGCCGGAAAAGAAGGATGGCACCCCGAATACCGTTGACATTAAAAGCAGCAACAGCCCGACAAGCACTACAGACAAACAAAACACGACTGAGGCCGAAACAAAAGTGGAGACCGAAGCAGAGAAAGAGGCGGATACAAAGGCTGAGACTAAGACAGAAACGGAAATGGAGACCGGCTCAAGAGATGAGACGGACACATCACTTATGTTGGAGACACAGTGGCAGCAGAACGTTGTGGATCAGTTGCTGTCCGCCGAAAGCTATTCCAAAGCCAAATCTATTCTTGCGCGCTCCAGAACAGAGTTCAAGATAAAGAAAACCGGCCCGATGGAGACGTGTAAGAACCCGGAGGAAGTGTTTTTACTGATAGGAAAGAATTCCGCCGTGGTTACGGTCTTGGGGCCAGGAAGCTCAAGTCGCACTGATTTCAAAACGCTCAGCAAAACTTCTGACAATTATAACGGTTACGATAAGGTTTGGTTTATATTCTCAAAATAAGATGAAAAAGATACTATTCATAGCCGCTCTGTCATTTATATTCTCAATGGCATCGGCTCAAAACAATGTGGATTTTGAAATAGCGGACGGACTCTCGAACGCAACGCTCAGGACACGGATGGAGCAGCAAGTCTCAAAGTTGCTGACGGCAATCAACGCCGCCGAATCCAACGGACGCAACGTAAACTTCAGCGGTATCGACATTGACGATATGGCGTCCCACAGTATAGTTATGCTTTGGGGAAATGTGCGTTTCAGGACACTGGATGACGAGATCGTCACCAACTGCCTACGTCTTGGCGGAGGGCAGTTCAGCGGTTGGCAGGTTCGTAACATAGAAGTGGAAATGAAGCCTATAGACGACACCTACAAAGGGAACAGGATTCAGGAAGTCTGCATAGATTTCGACAAAAACGGTCGCATAGTAGATTTCAACTTCACACTTGGCATTAATCAATATATGAGGATTATAAAGGAAGGAGAGGAACTTGACGACCTTGACCGACGTATGCAGATTCTGCACTATGTCGAACAGTTCCGTAACGCATATAACCAAAAGGATATTGATTTTATGGATGCCGTTTTCAGTGAAGATGCGCTCATCATCACTGGAAAGGTTATAAGGCGCGTTCCAAACGAGATGCGGTTCAGTTCCTCCAGACCCGAGATCCAGTACTCAAAACAAAGCAAACAGCAGTATCTTGCCAATCTGAAACGAGTGTTCGCTCGCAATGGCTATATCAATGTCAAGTTCGATGAGATCAAAGTGCTACGTCACGGAGCCAATCCGAACTTCTACGGTGTCACTCTGGTCCAGCATTGGAATTCATCCAATTACAGCGACGAGGGCATCTTGTTCTTGATATGGAATTTTGAGAATCCTGACGCTCCACAGATCAACGTCCGCACCTGGCAGCCAATGGAGACCCCAGACGATGACATATTCACTTTGGACAATTTCAAGATTTGACGGATGAAAAGATTAATCGCGACATTAACTTTTTGGGCGATCGCTCTGGTAGCGTTGGGACAAGAACTTTCCGTCAAGGATTTCCACATAGACCCAAGCGACATCAGCGCGGTACGCTATGAGGTTAAAGACCTGAACGGAGAGATCTGCGCACTGGTAAAAATAGGCCTCGTGCTGCAGGATGTCACATTTGAAGGATCTGTGGTGAAATCGGAATTCAAAGAAGGAGAATGGTGGATCTATATGGTTGACAAATCTTGGTGGCTGAACATCAAGACAACCAGATATCTGCCGCTTCGCTATGAATTCCCTGAGCCACTACAGAAAAAATCCACATACATAATGCAGGTGGAGACTCCGCAAGTGGCATATACTGGTCCTACAGGTAAAATGCGCATTGAAAGTAATGTTCGCGATGCGGATGTGTATGTTGACGGAGAAAAACTATCCAGCATCCTTCCTTTTGAATATGAAGGGCCTGAGGGCACGCATATTCTTGAAATCAAAGCTCCGGGATACAATGCCGAGCGCAGCAGTTTTGAGATAGCGCTCCGCCGCAAAAGTTCCATTTCTGTGCCCCTAAAGGCGGAAGGCAGTTTTTCCTTGAACGGCATTTCTTATGAGATGGTGGATATTCCAGGTGGGGTTTTCCAGATGGGTTCAACAACAAAAAACGGAAAGGAAAGCACAATGAGCTATGAGCAACCTGTACACACAGTGAGCCTGAAAGGTTACAAGATAGGGACAACGGAAGTCTCGCAAGCTCTTTGGGAAGCGGTTATGGGAAGCAATCCATCGCTTCACCAAGGTAAGGATTTACCGGTAGAGAATGTTTCGTGGTATGATGTTCAGGAATTCATTACAAAGCTTAACGCAATGTCAGGAACGCATTTTAGACTTCCTACAGAGGCCGAATGGGAATTCGCGGCACGCGCCGGTGGTTCACCTGACGAACCTTCCGGTGGAAAATCTGCAAAGGCAGCGGTTTCCGGCGTGTCAACCTCACCTCTTGCCACAAAGACACCGAACGCCTATGGTCTTTATGATATGTCAGGGAATGTGGCGGAATGGTGTTCCGACTATCTTTCCAGGTATAAGGCAGATGCGGTGGTAAATCCAACCGGCCCTGAAAAAGGGGTGCAGAAAATAGTGCGTGGGGGAAGCTTCGCTGATGATCCGTGGATGCACAGATGTGCCGTCAGAGGACATATGAAACCATCCGATAGCAGTATATATGTAGGATTCCGCCTGGCGGCAGATTAATTTTCTCAAATACCGAATATTCAGTTATTACAACCATTACATATTTCATAAAGCAGCAACTTAATACACAACTATTTAACACATAATTATTTTATTTTCACATATTACTTAAAAAGTTTCATTATGAAAAAAACAGTAATTTTATTCATCACGGCGCTTCTGTCACTGAACTTGAGCGCACAGAAAAGCACACTTCTCGTGGGCGAAGTTGACTACCTCTCCGGAATTGACTCAAAATGGGCCGACAAATTACGGAGTGAGATGATTTCCGGGCTTATGGCCTCACCACGCCTTACTGTCATTGACGGTAGCACCATCAGCGGTATCTCCTACGACACGGCTAAGGCAGTTGAAATCGCACGCGAAAAGAATGCTGACTACTTCCTGACAACTCAGATCACGGCTTTCACAGGCAAGAAAGAGACAAAGGATGGCAAGACCAAGTACGAAACCACCCTTGAGTACTCTTGGACAATCATAAATGTCGCTGACGGAAGCACAAAAGGAAGTGAGAAGGAAACTCATTACGGATCATCAAGCACCAGCTATGACGAGGCCTATGTCAATGCATTCACTCTGGTTTCAGATGATATGAAAAAACTTGTAAACGACCAATTCCGTGTTTCTGGTGAAATCAAGTCAATAGCGGAGACCCATCCTAAGAAGGGTGCGAAGACCCTATACATAAGTGTCGGTTCCAATGATGGTGTCGCAGCAGGAAATGCATTTGAGGTTTACAAAGAGGTCGAGATAGCCGGCGAGACAATCTCCGAGAAAATCGGTGAACTTAAAGCAAAAGAGATCAAGAGCGGATCACTGACTCTCTGCAATGTCACAAAGGGTGGTGTGGAGATTCAGAATGCTTTTGACAGCGGTCTCAAACTCACGGTGACATCACGTCCTCCAAAGATTGACGCCCTTAACGATATGTTGAAATCTCTATAATGAGAAGACTACTATTAATGACCGCGGCTATCCTGGCTGCGGTCTCTGCCTTTGCACAGGTTCAACACACGGGGAATGTTGAACTTATGGAAATTGACAATGGTATCGCCACTTTCCACGTGGAAGGCATAGCTTCAAAGAAGAATGACACGTTGCTTTCAGCCAAGGAAACCATTTTCCATCGTCTGTTTGACAATGGCGTGGAAGGATTCAACAACGATGAGAAATTAGTGGAGACGATAACCGCCAAAAACAAATTCTATCTCGAAAAATTCTTTGATGGGAAAAACGCCCCAATGAACCGATTTGTGGCAGGTGTGCAACAGGTCGGAAACCCATCCAAGAATGAATTCGATCTGTACAAATGCAGTTATTCCGTCTCTATAAAATACAAGGCTCTTTCCCGCGATTTGGTGCAAAACAAATTGAGAGAAAAAGATATTGTTGAATAGCTACGGCATATTGCCAGTTCAAGATGTTTCCGCAGATTATTTTGAGATAATCTGCGGAAGCATTCATATAAAGTCACAGCGACATTGTCCAAAGCGAGGTGACACTGGATGATTTGTTCTGGTAACCGCTCATTTCTAATGGGGTTTAACGGTTAATCATCACGAGCGCAATATCACTGTACTTTGCGCCTGTGGGGGTAAAATAGTACCTCCACGGGCGCAAAAAAGGGAATAAACGCTCCTGTGGTTGATGCCTCTGATAGTCCACACACACATTAACATTAGCCTACGGGCACAAAAAGGCAATAAAACGCTCTTGTGAGGTGACTTACGAACCTCGACTGAAGCAATAATGGGGAATAACGCTCTTGTTGAGGGATTGGAAGTCAGACATCGGGGAAAGTAATGGCTTATTACAAAACGAGTTCGAGGTCGATGACATCAAGCCAGCGGTCGAATTTGCGGCCGACCTCTGAGAATCTTGAGACTTGGCGGAAGCCTAAGCGTTTGTGAAACCGTAGGCTGGAGAGGTTGTCGGCGGTGATGCAGGCGATGAGGGCGTGGTAGCCTTGGCGGCGGCATTCCTCAATCAAGAGACGCATCAACCGCGAGCCGATTCCTTGATGACAAGCCTCTGGAGCGAGATAGACGGTGGTCTCAAGGGTCTTTGAATATGCCTCACGCTCTTTCCAGAGGTGGGCGTAGCAATAGCCAAGGAGCTCACCATCATATTCATAGACAAAATATGGGAAGGCGGAGGAGATAGAATCAATACGACCACGCATCACCTCAACAGAGACTGGTTCCGTCTCGAAGGTAATGGTCGTGTCCGCAATGTACTTATTATAAATGGCCGCGATTCGCCCGGCGTCAGCCAAGGTCACCGGCCTTAGAAATCCGTTCATATTCAGAAATTTTCCGAAAGATAATGAAAAAGGGGAATATTAAAAAGGCAGGACAAACCGTCCCGAATCCACGAAAAGGCACAAAAAAGGCTGGCCAACAGGCCAGCCTAAAGTTTCATCTTGCAGAACCAACTTGGTCTACAAGCTCTTAACCCACTCGTCAACGGTCTTCTGGCTGGCTCCGTTCAGAAGTTTGCCGGTCTTGAAATTGACTTCCGGGTACTGTTTTCCGAGCACCTTGAGGGAATTCTGGATTCCGCTGCCGCCGGAGGTCATAAACAGGATCACGGTCTTGCCTTTCAGGCCGTAAGCCTCGATGAAGGTGTTAATGATCCTCGGAGCACCGTTCCACCAGTTCGGGAAGCCAATATAAACGGTGTCATAGGCATCCAGGTTCTCCTTGGTCTTCACGAAAGCAGGGCGGGATGCCGGGTCAGCGTTCTCCTTGCAGCAGCGTGAAGTCTCGACGGTCCAGTCGAGATCCTCGGCGGAATATTCAGTCTCCGGGGTGATCTTGTAGAGTTCTCCGCCGGTAGCGGTGGCAATCTTCTTCGCCAGAGACTCGGTTGTTCCGGTGGCGGAGAAATAAGCTACAAGTGTCTTGTTCTCAGTCATATTCTTTTTCTCCTTCTTTTGTCCGCAGGCTGTGATGGTGATAAGTCCCAAGGCCACAACCGCGATGATAAAAACAATTCTTTTCATAATTCTATCTGGTTTTGTTATTTTCCACAAGCGTCGTATTGCTCGTCAGAGACCGGCTCAAGCCATTCATTGCGGGATTCTCCTCCGGTGGCGACGTGGGTGGCGATATGCTGGAACCAACTGTCCTTTGTCGCGCCGTGCCAATGCTTCACGCCTTCCGGAATGTCAACCACATCCCCAGCCTTCAACTTGATGGCCGGCTTTCCCCATTCCTGGTACCAGCCTTCGCCGCCGACGCAGATCAGGATCTGTCTTGCTCCGTGATGAATATGCCAGTTGTTGCGGCAGCCCGGTTCAAAGGTAACATTGGACATAGGCAGAACCGTGGACTCGCCTTCTGACAGATTCACAGGCTTCAACGGAGCCAGAAAACTGTTCCCGATAAAATATTGAGCATAGGCGCTGTTCGGCTGTCCCTTAGGAAAATCCATATCGGTGAACGGCTGCATTTCCGTGAACTCCTCACCGAAGACCTTCGCGATGGCCTGAGCGGCTCTATAAGCCTCTTTCGCTCCGGCTTTTTCCGCAAGTACGGCAGGAATGGCGTGGATCTCATCATCCTTCAGACCCATATTCCTTGAACCTGCGACATGCGAGCCAAGCTGCGGAGCAAGCCCCTCGATCGAAGCCAGCGCGCTGATTGTCGCCAACTCCCTTTCAGCCCAAGTCAAAACATCTCTTGCGAATATGTCGCCGAAGAGGTGAGCCTTGAGGTAGTAGTCCTCAGCCGGGCAGAAAGCGTAGTTGAAAGGCTTGCCGCTCAACTGTGTCTGGACTTTCGTGCCGACTTTAAGCGCATCGAAGTCTTCCGGAATCGGAGATGCCTCCGGACCGATCTCCGTCTGCTTTCCGTCAGCGGTTCTCTGCTCCAAAACCTTCTGGAGAGTTCCAAGTCCGTTCAGGGAGCGAGGGAATCCGGTGTAGGCGTACAGATGGGAGAGGATCTCCTTCACTTGATTGACTGTAAGCCCGTTATCGAGACCGCACTCTATGCTTGAGGCCAGTCCGGCAAGGTCGCCGCGCGCCTCGTTGGCAGCGATGGCCACAATGCCCTGCTGCCTTTCGCTCAATGTTTCTTTCTGTGCCATAAGATTAACGCTTGTCATTAGAATGCCTGTGATTGTCAAGGCTAAAGTCTTGAGTTTCATATATTCATTAAGATTGTTGACGACGGTATTCACTCGGGGTCATCCCGGAGTGCTTCTTGAAGAACCTCACAAAATGCTGCGGGTAGAGGAAGCCCAGCGAGGCGGCCACTTCCTTGACCGAGAGTTCCGGCGAGGCAAGCTGACGCTTGGCGTAACTGAACAGACGGACGGCAATATATTCCTGAGCGGTCTTTCCTGTCTCAGCCTTGACCATATCCCCGAAATAGTTCGGAGAAAGGAACACCTTATCAGCGAAGTACTTGACTGTCGGAAGGCCCTCGGTCTCAGTCTTGCCTGAGGCGATATATTCATCGACCAGTTTCTCGAATTTGGCAATCGCACCGAGGTTCAGGTCCTGCCTTGTGACAAACTGTCTTTCGTAGAAGCGGAGGCAGTAGTCCAAGATCAGCTCTATATTCGTGGTGATCAAGCTTTTGGTGTGGCGGTCAATCGGATTCTGGAGTTCCTTGCTGACTATCGCCATACAGTCCGTGATGATCTTCCTTTCATCTTCAGATAGGTGCAGCGCTTCGTTAGAGGCGTAGGAGAAGAATGTGTAGTCCTTCATCTTACGCTCCAAGGAGGTTCCGTGCAGGAAATCCGGATGGAACAGAATGCCCTTCGCCTTTTTTGGAACACCTGCCACGGACTCGAAGCCGACCACCTGATCCGGAGCGATGCTCACAATCGTCTGACCGTCAAAATCGTACTTTGTCTTGCCGTAATTGATGACGCAGCCTTTGGTCTCTTTCAGAAACAATGAGTAGAATCCCATCGTGTGCCGTCCGGGAACGAATTTGCTGTTGCTCTCGTTGAACTCCACGTAGGCCACCAACGGATGCATCGTCTTAAATCCGTACATATTGTTGTACTGCTCAATGGTCTCTATCTTGTAAATTTCCTCCATATTCATTCAATTTCCGACCGCAATTTATGCAGAACTCGGACAATTTCCACCACCTCCAGCCAAGGAAGTGTAATCTTGGTACTTATTTCCGTAAGAATGGTAGTTCACCCCGAACACCGATCAGAGATTGAAGAAATATGCGGCGTTTGAAGTGGTAACGGAATATGCGTACTGGGAGACCGGGAAGCCAAAATAGCTTGACTGGGAGTTCCTCATCGCGGCATAGTAAGGCACACCTACGTGAATATAATAATTGCCGTTTCTGGTGTGGAGGCTTACCGAACGGCGACTTGCCGATGAAGTTCCGTAACCGGTCGTGACCACATAGGCGTTCACGCTGCCGGCCAAAGTGTAGCCGTTCACTGATGTGGATGTGCTTGACACTACCGTAGTGCTTGTGTATATCGTCCCGGGAATGGCCATATTATCACTTACCGCCATCTGAGGTGTCAAGGTCGCGTAATAGCACGAGCCCGCGGCCGTACAGACAAGATCCATCAGACTGCTGAAGAATGACTTCCTTTCTGATTTCTGTTCCGGCACCGATGTCATCGTGGTTTCCATCGAACCACCGTAGCTATTGTCTGAATCAGGACGAACTCTATTACCGTCAGCGTCCAGATACATCTCGAACGAGGATCCGTTCACGGAAGTATAGAACGCCCCATTCTGCTTAATGATGAAGTCGTAGTCCGTAGGGATCAATTCAATGCCGTCAACAGACCAGGCTCCGTTCTTTCCATTCCTGTCAACGCTGAACCAATTGTCACCCATCAGACAGACATTATCATAACGCACCGGAACCAACAAACGGCCGTCAAGGGCACAGATTCCCTTCCCGCCATTTCGATCCTCAACAATGAAGCAATTCCACGGGCCGATGAGTTGTGCCTTGTGATATTCATTAAAAAGCTTTGACTCAACAGCATACACCGCAGACTCCTTCATATCGGTGTTGCCGTCCAAGCGTATTCCCGTGTTGCGTGTCACCCCATCCTTAACGAAAGAATAAAAGTAATCGTTGTTGCAGAAAAGGTCTGAATATTCCGGCTTCACAAGAACGGAACCGCTCTTGCCGACAGCTCCCTCTTTCCCGTTTTTCTCGACAATAAAGCATTGACCTCCATCTGAATATCTGATGTAATCGTACTCCACCGGAGCTATCACCGTGCCGCCAGGCAGTTCTATTCCGTGAATATTATCAACATTCACGTCTATCCAAACAGTGCCGTCCGATTCCTTTTTCTCGGTTTTGAAGACAGTCTTTCCATCCACGACCTGTGAGGTTGTGTGTGACTTGACAAAAACACCAAGACGATGACTGTTCCCGTCAAAATCATATGCGACCAACTCGCCGGACACGGCATCCTTGTTCACCTTCTTGTACTTGAAATCGACAAGAAGATTCCCGTCCATATCAATAGCCCCATACTTGCCGCCCCTGCGGACAGAGAGATATTCCGGCATCACAATGACATCCTCGTACTCTCCCGGACTGAAAAGGACTGTTCCATCCGGGCCGCACAAACCGACATTCCAGGCATTGTTGTACACGATATACCTGTCATTCATCGCATCGTACGAAACCAGATAGTATTCCCGCTCCAGTTTTTTCTTAACAGCGCTGTCCTGAGCGTTGCAGATGCCGGATAGTAACATCATCGCCAGAACTAGCCAAAAGCCTTTAATTATGTGGTCAGACATTTTATGAATATTATGTTATCGTCTAAAAAGAACAAATCAAA
>ERZ1026868.659-NODE-659-length-20317-cov-9.100434_pt1 | contig 20317 bp, 19 predicted proteins | sample MGYA00380164_ERZ1026868 | MGnify/ENA primary metagenome ERZ1026868 (study PRJEB33269, sample SAMEA4719800) | human gut metagenome | biome: human-associated habitat; feature: organic feature; material: feces | place: Cameroon | collected 2013-10 ... | reverse complement strand
TATCAAAATAATATTTAATGTATTCATATAGCTTTTTCTACCAATATTTACAATTTACTATTCAATTCACCTCATTATTTCTCACACAAACTATCATATAGCTTTTGATTGAGTTTACTTATAGTAGTCCAACTATAATAGTCTTCTATTTTTTTCCAAGATTCAACATCACACTTAATTTTTAAGAATTCTTCTTTATGAGAAACTATGTATAAAAGTCCTTCCGTAAGATGATTTATATTGGGTATTGATATTCCTACATTAGCAATCTTTAGAGGTTCTGCTAATCCTCCAACATCTGATACCATTATTGGTACATGTTCTGTTAGAGCTGTTAACAATGCACCACTTGCTGAGATTTTCCTATATGGAAACAGGCATATATCTGAACTCTTAAGTATATAATAAAACTCTTCATTTGGAATTTTTCTATCTTCAATAATCACATTTTTTATACTCTTTATTTCAGAAAAGTCCAAATCTACACTCTTTCCTGCAATTAACAAACAACAAGAGTCATCATTAGCAAGCTCAGGAGTATTTGCCCATACTCTTATCAATTCATCAATTCCTTTATAGCGACTTTGCTCACCTAATGTCGTTATTACAAATTTTCCTTCTAAATTGTATTTTCTGTCAAACTCATCTTTTTCTGACTTATATTTTTCTTTGTCGTATGTTTGGTGCAATAATCCATGTCGAACAATTGATATTTTATTCTCATCTATAGAAAACTGATCTATTAATTCATGTTTAGTACGTTCAACATGAACAGAAACCTTATCCATCAATCCATACAATTTACGATATACTCCAAGATACTTTGTCCCACTATTGTGAGGTAACACATTATGAGCAGTAAAAAGAAGTTTAGCATGACTAATCCTCTTTACTAAAGAATAAAAATAATAATCCAAAGTTGGTAGTTTGAACCATTGAATATGAATTACATCAGGCTTCTGTATGACTATGTCTAAAAGAATTCTGATCAAAGACAATGCATAACTTAAAGCTTTTATAGGATTTACATTTATATGATTATAAGAAAAGACTGTTTTATATAAAATATTAGGATTTCTCTTATAGTCAAGATACACGCTACAATAATAATACACATTATCTGTTACTTCAGACAACATATTATAGTCATATACTGACAAATTACGCATAGATTGAGGATCTATATAAAATATTTTATTCGCCTTCATTTCAATCTTTCTCTTATTATTTTTTATGTAAGAATCTCCGAAAATGGTTATTTCTGCAAATATAACTATTTTATATGGTAATTCCAAATGTAATCAAACTAAAAAACACAAACATATTTGCCATTCCACATTATTATTCGTACCTTTGCACATCGTAAGAAAATCCACAATGACAGAAGGTCTCGTATCGGTGATAATGCCAACCTACAACACTGCTATTTTTTTGGCAGATAGTATAGAAAGCATTTTGAACCAAACATATACAAATCTTGAATTGTTAATCACAGACGATTGCTCTTCAGATAAGAACACTATCGACCTATTGAACAAATATGCTCAAAAGGACGATCGTGTAAAATTGGCATTTCTAAAAGATAACCTCGGTCCAGGCGTAGCACGCAACAATGCTATCGAACGTGCTCAAGGACAATATATAGCTTTCTGTGATAGCGATGACCGCTGGATGCCCAACAAACTTGAACTACAGATTGCTGCAATGAAGAATGGAGGCTATACTCTATGTTGTTCCTCATACATAATCTGCGATGAAAATAACAATAATATTGGTATCAACATCTCGCCACAACACATCACATTCTCTATGATGAAACGCGATAATAAAGTGGGATGTCTGACAGCAATTTATGACATACGCGCATTAGGTAGAAAATATTATATGCCTAAAATTCGCAAACGTCAAGATTGGGCACTTTTTCTTGAGATTATAAGCAATTGTCACAATGCCTATGGTATAAAAGAGCCTTTAGCATACTACAGAAAGCGTGTTAATTCGGTATCAAGCAACAAGATTGCTCTAATAAAATACAATATAGCAGTATATCGACAATGCTTACACTTTGGTAAATTCAAGTCTTTGGCTTACTTTGCATTCTGTTTTCTACCATCATACACAGCAAAAGTTATAAAACAAAAGATTGATTCTTTCAAATATCGCATTAATATTCGTACCTTTGTATCTTAAATTTAAAGATACACGTATTTTTTATCGTAATTATACAATATGTTTCTTTATGATGCGTTAATATAATAAAACACATCATAAGGAATGGAACAAACTATAGCAATGTCCATAGTAAGACTAAACGACGAGAAAGGTGACCGACGCTTCATAGAAGACGGCATGAACGAAGTGGAACGCAACACCAAGCGTATCTTCGATTTTGTAGTGGCAGCAATCTGCTTAATAATATTCTCCCCTCTCTTTCTCATCTGCTATATAGCAGTAAGGAAAGAAGATGGCGGTCCTGCTATATTCAAGCAGGAGCGCATAGGAAGGTTTGGCAGACCTTTTTACATCTACAAATTCCGTAGCATGAGAGTGGATGCCGAGAAAGATGGTCCTGCCTTATATCAGCATGAAAGAGATGACAGAATGACAAAGGTTGGAAAGTTCCTTCGCGAACATCATCTTGACGAGTTGCCTCAGCTTTGGAATGTATTTATTGGCGATATGGCTTTCATTGGTCCACGCCCAGAGCGTAAGTACTATATTGATAAGATTATGGAGCACGACCCACGCTATCGCTATCTATATCAGATACGCCCAGGCGTCACATCTTATGCCACTCTCTATAATGGCTATACCGACACCATGGAGAAGATGCTCCGCCGTCTTGAACTCGACCTCTACTATCTTGAGCATCGCTCATGGTGGTTTGACTTCAAGATTCTTGCAAAGACATTTATAAACATTGTATTTGGAAAGAAATTCTAACACATAAAAAACAACCTTCATACCTTATAAAACAATAATGGTGTACCACTGGCGCTAAAAGCCTAATGGTACACCATTTTTAGTTTCTTTACTTCTAAGAAATATTTTATTAGAATCTTTTTATTAGAACTTTCTAAACACGAGGAGCAAAGTCTCTGACTTTAGTTGCATCTTGCTACCAGTAAGCTGCATCACCTCAAAAGTTTCACGGAGTTTGCTTATTCCGTAAGGCTGCAAAACAGTTGAATCTTTTACTTCTGGGTCATCCTTTCTACGGTCAGACAAGCGTGCATCAAAAAGCATGAGTTTACCATCACGATGAGAGAACGAGAAGATATATTTGTTTTTGCCAACTTGTGAGCGTTCGCTTACCTCTACAAACATAGACTGGACAGACCAAAAGACTAACTCATTGCTCATGTCGCAAACACCTCCTGTGGCAATAGTATCAACTTTTTCAAGATGCCAAAAGCCATCGAGCTTATCGTTGTCGTGAGTTTCTATCTCGCATGCAGAAAGCGAAAATAGCGCTACCATCGACAACAGGATATATCGTATTTTATTTCTTTTCATATTCTTTCTTCAATATACTTTTTTACCTTTTTACTTCTTTACTTTTTTACCTTTCCCAATATTCCATTCTTTCTTACAGTAAACTGGAATCCGCTATTATCTCCAAGCAGTTTACCGAAATCCATACCATAGGCTGCAGTTACATGCCAGTTGTGTGGCAAATGATATGCAGCCTCAACCATAAAGCTGGTGTTATATTGTTTTTTAGCAAACGGAATTTCATATGTACCGAAGCCCTCTTGGTAGGTGGCAAGCACACGATAATCGAGGTTTGCTATTGGCGAACCATTAAAGCCAAGGTGGAAAGCCTTAAAACGATTATCATAGAAATATATATTGCCATTCTCATTATATATAGGTGAACGGAAAAGAGGATTACCCATGGCTTGTCCCCAATGTTGCCACCCTGAATAAATATAGTGGTTGTAATAGTTATCATTGCCACCAACATGGTTTTTATTACCCTGCGTATGGTCGTGATATATTGGTCCACTTTGATATTTACTGCTTATATACTCTACAACCACTCCTTTGAGCCATTGATGATATTTCAGTTGTAGTTCTATACCGAGCAACCAGTCGCTGAAGTCGTAAAGGATAAATCTACGTTTCTTCTTTGTGTTCCATTCTGCACCTGTGCCATATCCATCATAGTCAACTTGGAACATAGAGGAATGGTCTTCGAAATATTTATCGGCATACACACCCAGTTTCCAAGTGTCGCTTTCGTAGTTGAGTCGAGCGAGCCAACTACCAAGATGATTGCCTTCTGCATTCTGATATACAGTTCCTGTTTCTGGAGCATCAGCACCACCAGGGATAAAGGCTTTCCACATGCCTTTTAAGCCAGAATTGCTCTTCACGATAGTCTCTGTTCCATCAGAATTTGCATAATGTGTTGTACCACCATATTGTGCAGCCATCTCCAATCCAAGTTCCAAAGTTAATGGTGTGAAGCCTTCAGGATTACCTATCATAATATATCCTGCCTTAGAATGATACATCACATCATCCACATATTTACTTTTTTTGCCTGTAAAATCGTGTTGCCAGTTGTCGTCGGTCATCTTACCAAAGGCTATATGTCCTTTGACACGAACCATATTATTTAAAATAGGTAGCACCCAATATTCTGGCAACGACAATCTCACTTGTGGCACAGGTCGAGCATTAATACCAAATGTCTGCGAACCACTACTTAAGAGATTGTTCTTAAGTTGCATCGGATATTGCTTGCTTCCAATACTCAGCGCACCATGAAGCCAACGAGCCTCAACAAACGCTTGTTGTACAACCACATTGCTTGTGTAGTTTACAGGTATGGCAACATCCAAGCCATAGCCAACAGCCCAACGATGAGCAGAATCAGTTTGCAAAGGGCGCACCACAGCCACTCTTGCATAGCCATTCTTCTCGTCGAGCGAACTAAGACCATATTTATTGGCATTGAGCCACAAAGGAGTCTTGCCATCCGAAACAGAGCCTTGCGACTCTATCATGTATGTGATGTTGTGTGTCAGATCGAGCTTTCCTGTGTTCTCATCCTCCTGCCACGCATATTGTGCCTTGGCAGAAAGAGATGTTGCCAAAGCTGCTGATACCATATATATATATATTCCTCTCATAATATAGTATTAACGTATTTTTCACCTTTTTATTATAATAGGTCTCATATTATAACATTCTATTAGCCAACACAAAAAGCATGATGTAGGGAAATTCCCCTATGGTTTAGGGAAAAACCTTTTGGATGGTTTTAAATAATGTCTATCTTTGCAGAAGATAAAGAACATGTAAAACAAATAAAAACTCTACACATATGAAAAAGATATTATTAGCCCTTGTGGCATTGCTAACGCTGACAACTTCAGCACAGGCTATGAGTTATGAGCAAGCTCGCGAGCGTGCTTTGTTCTTGACAGACAAGATGGCTTACGAACTCAACCTTACCGACGACCAATATGAGGCAGCCTACGAGATTAACCTCGACTATCTGATGACGGTGAATACCTACGACGACCTATATGGAGAATATTGGCGTCAGCGCAATCTCGACCTTAGCTACATACTCCTCGATTGGCAGTATCGCTCGTTCTGCGCAGCTTCATATTTCTATCGTCCAATATATTGGAATGCAGGATGCTGGCACTTTGGTATCTATGCTCGATATCCACATCGCACATATTTCTACTTCGGTCGCCCTCACTTCTATGCAGTTTATCGTGGCGGACATAGTTGGCGCACAAATGGTGGTAGATCATGGTATCATGGCAGAACTTATGGTGGACCACATCCTGGTTCTGACAGAAGATGGGGTATGAGAGATGGCTTCGATCGTGGCGACTATGGTCATGGATACCATGGTAACAAGCCTGCACGATTTGGCAATGGTAGTCAGAATCAAGGACAAGCCATTGGTAACAGACATTTTGGTAGCGGCGACCGCGGAAGTAGCACACGCAATAATACTGACAAAGGTTCTTCTTCAGTAAACGGTAGACCAAGCAGCAATGGTGGATTCAGATTTGGTGGAAGTTCATCGACAACCACTCCTAACCGCACCTTCACTCCTACCAATGGCAATTCTACAAACAATCGTGTAAATAGCTCTACATCAAGTAGCACTCCTACTCGCACCTTTGGCGGTAGCAGATCATCAGGCTCTTCATCATTCGGTGGCAGCAGCTCTCCATCAAGCAATCGCTCGTTTGGTGGCAGCAGCTCTTCATCAAGCAACCGTTCGTTTGGTGGCAGCAGCTCTTCATCAAGCAACCGCTCATTTGGTGGAAGCAACAGATCATCATCAAGCAACCGCTCATTCGGTGGCAACAGCTCTTCATCAAGCAACCGTTCATTTGGTGGCAGCAGCTCATCATCAAGCAACCGCTCATTCGGTGGCAGCAGCTCATCATCAAGCAACCGCTCATTCGGTGGCTTTAGCCGTTCATCAAGCACACGTTCTTCTGTAGGTGGTGGAGCGAGCAATGGTGGTAGCCACTTTGGTGGAAGAAGATAACTCTCTCAATAGCACTTTCTCTAAATTGATATAAATAAAAAAGGTAGGTGTCTGCTCCAAGAAATTGGAAACGACACCTGCCTTATTTCTTTTATAGCGATAATTCTATCACATCGGCGTTCTTCATTTTCTGAATCTCATTCATTGGCTTACCTGTATACACACTCTGTATAGCCTTATTGATGATGCCATGACCTACGGCAAGCACCACCTTGTTGGGATATTCAGCCTTTAGCCATTCCATAAACTTGCTGGCACGAGTCTTCATATCTGCCAATGACTCTATATCATCGGGCCATGTTTTATCCTTAAGGTCAGGAATAAACTTACCAGTAAAACTTCCCCAGTCACGCTCACGAAGCAGAGGTGTGGTGCGAACTTGCATGCCATGTGGCTCTGCAATAATCTCGCAAGTCTCGATAGAGCGATATAAGTCGCTCGAAACAAAGGCATCAATCTTTGCATCCTTCATACGCAAAGCCACCTCATGTGCCTGTTCCCTACCCTTATCATTGAGCATGCCAGGAGTTTGTCCTTGCAATATCTGCTTCACATTGTCCACGGTCTCGCCATGGCGCACTAAATATAATTTTGTCATACCAAAAGTGTGTTTTTATCTTTCGAGAGGCAAAAGTACTAAAAATAATTGCTACTTTGCAAATAAGTTGTTATTTTTGCATCTGTCATAGATTATTATATTATCACACACGTCATAATTAAGCTAAAATTACAAACTAAATCATGAAAGTACTACAAGGTTCAGCATTCAGAGCCATCTGCTCTATTATAGTAGGAGCATTGTTGGTGAAATATAGAGAACAGACTGTGACATGGATAACCATAGCGATGGGAATATTGTTTTTCCTCTCTGGTTTAATTTCATGCCTAATATACTTTTCGCAGAAGCGTCATGCCGACGATCCTCAGCTCTTTGATGCCAATGGCAATCAGATTCTTGGCACAAAGCCACAATTCCCAATAGCAGGCATAGGTAGCATCATACTTGGTATTGTTCTCGCCATGATGCCTGCAACATTCATCACCGGACTGATGTATGTATTGGCAGCAATATTGATTGTTGGTGCCCTAAACCAATTCTTCACTCTTGCTTCTGCCACACGCTTTGCTCGTATTGGCTTGGTATGGTGGTTGATGCCTTCGTTGGTATTGCTTGTTGGCATAATAGCCGTAGTGCGACCTTCCACAATAGCCAGTGCTCCATTGTTCGTCATTGGCTGGTGTATGATGCTCTATGGTATGATAGAATGTATCAACGCCATAAAGATATATAGAGTAAAAAAGGCATTCGAAAAACTTGCCAAGACAGCCGACGAAGCTATGACAACTGAAGCAGAAGACACATCAGCAGGCGAAGCTATAGAAGAGAAATAAGAAATAGAAATAATATAAAAGACAAGCACCATGCTATGGAGAGCAAATCTCGCATGCATGGTGCTTATTTTATTTATATCATTAACGAGCTGTTATTCCTTAGGAATAATGCCTTCGATATACTTACACAATATAGCAATACCCTTAGCATTCTCACCACCTTGTGGTATTATTAGGTCGGCATATCGCTTTGTAGGCTCAATAAACTGCTCGTGCATAGGCTTGAGCACTTCCAAGTAGCGATCAACAACCATGCTGACTGTTCGTCCACGGTCGATAGTATCGCGCTGTATGTTGCGTATCAGTCGCTCATCAGGGTCGCAATCCACGAATATCTTTAAGTCCATAAGGTCGCGAAGCTTCTTGTTGAGCAATGTCATGATACCTTCGATAATGATAACAGGCTTTGGCTCTACATGTATTGTCTCAGGCAAGCGGTTGCACTTGAGATACGAATATGTAGGTTGCTCAATAGCTCTACCCTCTCGAAGTTCGTGCACCTGCTTGTGCAAGAGTTTCCAGTCGAAAGCATCAGGATGGTCGAAATTGATGGCATGGCGTTCTTCATCGGTCATGCCTGTGGTATCGTTGTAATAAGAGTCGAGAGGAACAACGGCTACATAGTGAGGAGGTAAAGCCTCTACAATCTTTCTTACCACAGTTGTCTTGCCTGAGCCTGTACCTCCGGCAATACCTATTATTGTGATATCATCTTTGTTCATAGTGCATATATATAATAAGGTGTAAATTTAAAATAGATAATCGAACATTGTTTGGTAAATCTCAGCCTTGCTTTCTGTCTTCATCGGATAAGCACGCGAACTACTTGGCATACGATATAGGCGAATGGTTCTGCCTTCGAAACTGAACTCTGTATAGCTTCCAACCTTTGGCTCAGCGATACCATAGTGAGAAGCAAAGACTGAAGTTGCCAACTGTCCTGCCGTTACCACCGCTTTACATTCAGGCAATGTGCGAAGCATAGCGTCGAAGTCTGTCTGCTCCACAATCTGCAGATCTTTATCAGAAGCTGTATTCTTAGTTCGTATCACCTTTGTTGCAGTATCATACATGGCGATACCCTTATCGTTGAGAAACTCTATTATCCGCTCAAGGTCGAAGCGCTTCTCCTCAGGCTTTATAAAAAAATCTTTCTTGCCAAAGAAGCAGATTCCAAAGATGCGCCACATATCGTTGGTGAAGTTAGGATAATAGAACTTCATGCTCCAACGTTTTTCCGCAGGTGGAAATGTGCCAAGCATCAGCAGTCGTGCATTCTTGGGCAAGAAAGGTTCGAAAGGATGACTTTCTGTTTGCATCATCAATATTTAATATTAGCGATGAGCTTACTTCTGCTCCTTAACAAGATATACGCAAACTGGCAAGTGGTCTGAATAACCATCGAGCCATACACCGCCAGCAGTAGTACGCTTAGGTGTGCCCTTATATTTACCTTCTGTCTGGAACAGATATGGCATACGCTGAATGGCATGCTTCCAGAATGTGAGCTTAGAGAAGTCTTTCTTACCTGCTCGGTCAAGAAGGTTTGGTGTCATCACAATCTGGTCGAAGAGGTTCCATGCACCATTATAAGATAAGGTACCTATACCTTGCTTTGCCAACAGATTATACCATGGGTTATACATATCGCCGTCCTTAACCTTAGATATCTCAGGCTTTGCTCCCAACACCTGACACATACTCTTGTCTACAGGGTCGTCGTTCATATCGCCCATAACGAATATCTTTCTCTCAGGATTTTTCTTCAACAATTCGTCCTTGATGGCTTTCACCTGGCGAGCAGCAGACTCACGATAGAAAGGACCGCTGAAACGGCTTGGCCAGTGACACACGATAACAGTCACAGGTTCATCAGCCAATCTGCCATGAATGGTCAGGAAGCCACGAGTCTTAAATGCGCTATCTTTCTCAAGCTCCTGCACATATTGATACAAGGTGTCGCTTTCGAGTTTAAACAATGCAGGATTATAGAGCATAGCACAATCGATGCCTCGCTTGTCTGGACCTTCTATATGCACAAACTGCATGTTGCGAGCCTTGAGAGCAGGCTGATTAACAAGGTCGGTAAGCACCTTAGCATTCTCTACCTCAGACAAACCTATCATTGCGCAACCCACATTCGGCAAAACATCAGTACCCATATCGGCAAGAGCGCGAGCCATGTTGTGGAGCTTGTGTGAATACTTCAGTCCGTCCCAATGATAAGAACCATTAGGCAAGAAGTCATAGTCTTTCTTTCCCTCGTCATGACAAGTGTCGAAGAGGTTTTCCTGGTTGTAGAATCCTACTGCATAAACAGAATACTTCTTCTGTGCAGATGCGAAAAAGGATACGAGCAGCACAGCTGCAAAGGTCAAAAGTAGCTTTTTCATATAATTATAAATTTATCTGCTGCAAATATCGTAATTTTTATCTAATAAAATGCATGTTTAATGAAAAAATAATAAAAAAGACTCGTTATTGTCGAATATATTTATTTACTTTGCAGAATAATCATTTATTAATCCAAATTATCTCTTATGAAAAAAAAGCTAACCTTAGCTGTGATTGCTCTCAGCTCTACTTCTTTGGCTTTAGCCCAAAATGACTCTATAGGTCAGATGGGTGCCATTATGGGCGAACAGGCTTTCACTTTCACAGAGGCACAGTTGGGTGAGGAAGACAACTTTTCACAGAATGTCACCATCATCAACTCTAACTCAAATATCTATGCCTCTCAAGTGGGATATCTGTTCTCGCCAGTAAGGTTCAGGTATCGCGCCTTTAATCAGAAATACAATGATGTTTACATCAATGGCGCGCCAATGAACGATATGGAGACAGGTCAATTCCGCTATTCTCTTGTTGGTGGTTTGAATCAGCAGACAAGAAACATGGACTCTGCAATGCCTTTCGAAGAAAATGCATTCAACATGTCTAACATGGCGGGAAGTAACAACTACGACTTCCGTCCTGCCAACATGGCTGTAGGCCAGCGTATATCTCTCGCTGGTGCTAACCGCAACTATACTGTACGCGGTATGTACACCTATAACAGCGGACTCAACTCTAAGGGTTGGGCTGTTAGTGCCAACGTCACTTATCGTTGGGCTGACAAGGGTTATGTAGAGGGAACATTCTATAATGCTCTTTCTTACTATCTCGGTGTACAGAAACTCTTTGGTGAAAACAACAAACATTCTCTTACTTTCGCCACATGGGGCAACCCTACCGAACGTGCATCGCAGGGAGCTTCTACCGACGAAATGTATTGGATTGCTAACGACAACACTTATAACCCTTATTGGGGTTACCAAAACGGTAAGAAGAGAAACTCTCGTATCGTTAACGACTTCGCTCCTACAGCTTTGCTGACATGGGATTGGAAGATCAACGACGACATGAAGGTTACTACAACTCTTGCTGGTAAGTATGGTTGGTATAGCTCTACAAAGCTCAACTACAATAATTCAGACAACCCACATCCTGACTACTGGAAGATGTTGCCATCAAGCTATTATGATGTATGGGGCGACAACACACAATTCCAAACTGATCAGGCTTTGGAAGATTGGAAGTTGGCTTACGAATACTTGAGCTCAAGTAAGGCTAACCGCCAGATTAACTGGGATCGTCTATACCTTTCTAATAAAAATGCATCTGCTCAGGGTGCCGACGCTATGTACTATATCCAGAAGCGCCACAACGACCAGAGCATGATAACATTGTCGTCTACTCTCAATGCTCATCTCGACAAGAAGAGCAAATGGAATATTGGTTACTTGCTTTCTACAAGCAACACCAAGCACTATCAGACAATGGACGACCTATTGGGTGCAACAACTTTCCACAATATCAATACTTACGCCATCGGTACATACGCTCCAGGTTCTAACGAGGTGCAGTACGACCTCAACAACCCTAACCGTGTTGTTGGCGAAGGCGACAAGTTTGGCTACGACTACGATATCCGCGTAAACAAGGGTTCGGTATGGACAAGCTACACTCGCAACATGAGACGTTTCAACGTCCTCGTTGCAGGACGTATCGGCGCTACTTCTATGGAGCGTAATGGTAAGATGCGCAATGGTTTGTTCCCTAACAACTCATATGGTAAGAGTGGTATGGCAAACTTCTGTGAGGGTGGCGCAAAGGCTGCTATGACATTCTCAGCAGGTCATGGTCACACATTCTCTCTCGGCGTTGGCTATCAGTGGAATGCTCCTACAGCATCTACAGCTTTCCAAGCTGCAGAGATGAACAACGACTTCGTGAAGAACCTCAAGAATGAGCGCGTATTTAGCAGCGAGTTCGGCTATCAGTATCAGAACGCTTGGGTGCACGCCAACGTAAACGCATACTACAGCCGTCTTGACAATGTTACTGAGTGGACATGCTTCTACTTCGACGACATCAACTCATTCTCTTATGTTTCATCTACTGGCAACACCAAGGAATACTATGGTGTTGAGGCAGGTTTGAAGTTCAAGCTCGCTTCTTATCTCGACTTGAAGTTTATCGGTACTATCAGCAAGGCTAAGTATATTGACGACGCTAATGTTCGCTACTTGAACTCTACACAGGGTACATACAACGACGATATCCTTCGTTGCACAGGTATGCGCGAGAGCGGTACTCCTCTTACAGCTGCTGGTGCAGGCTTTAGCTACCACCAGGGTGGATGGTTTATCGACCTCAATGGCAACTACTACGACAGAATCTATCTCAACTACTCTACATACTATCGTATGGACGGTCCTTTGAGCAAACTCAATCAGGAGCCTTCAGCACAGGATAAGGGTAATGGCGGATTCATGCTCGATGGTAGCATTGGTAAGACATTGCGCTTGAAGACTGGACAGTTGAGCATCAACTTGATGGTTACCAATATCCTCAACAACACCCGCATCTGCACAGGTGGATACGAGCAGAGCCGTTCTGACGTCACATCATCGGGCAACGCACGTTCTTACAGATTCTCTAAGAATCCTAAGAAGTACTATGCATACGGTACAAACGGCATGATTAACTTGACTTACAGATTCTAAACGACTCACTGAAATGAAAAATATTAAATATCTATTAATGTTAGTGCTCGCATGCAGCCTGTTTACTGGTTGTATGGACGATGATTGGGACACTCCAAACGCCGAGGCACTAAATAAAGCCTATGGCAATCAAGAGATTGCTGAGACTAACGTAATCACCATCGGCAGTTTGAAGGAAAAATACGAAAACGTTATCAATGCGTCCACAAACTCTTATGAGCAGATTACAGAGGATGTACAGATTAAGGGTCGCGTAGTTGGCAACGACATCGGTGGCAACATCTACAACGAAGTGTCTATCGACGATGGCACAGGTGCTATACTCATCTGCATCTCTCAGGGTGGTTTGTTCTCTTACCTTCCTGTAGGTCAGGAAATCGTTGTTGACCTCAAGGGTCTCTACATCGGTGGCTATGGCAAGCAGGCAGAAATCGGTATGCCTTATACCAATGCTAAGGGCAACAGCTACGTAAGCCGTATGAGCCGCGTATTGTGGAACAAGCACTTCAAGCTCACAGGTGTTGCTGATGCAAGCAAGGTTGTAGCTGAGGAGTTCGATCTTAACAAGCGTACTAAGGAGGAGTATTTTACTGCTAACAATGGCAAGCTGATGACCATCAAGAACGTAGAGTTTACAAATGCTGACGGCAAAACAACCTTCGCACCAAGCGAAGAGAAGGATGCTGCAAACAGCGTAAACCGCGGTCTTTCGCAAAATGGCAAACCTATAGCTACAAGCAGCATAGTAGTTCGTACAAGCTCGTATGCTGATTTCGCAGCTAAGCAATTGCCTACAGGTAAGCTGAACATCACAGGCGTATTCACACGCTACAGAACTACTTGGCAGATTCTGATACGCGACGAAAGAGACATTCAGCCTGCAGAATAACAACCTATATATATAATAAGGTGGAGGCTAATACCTACACCATAAACAAAAACAAAACAAAAAATATTCTATAATATGAAAAAGATAGCATTATCTATAATGGCACTTGCCATGGCGGCAGTGACATTCACAAGTTGCGAAGATGTTCCTGCTCCATACGACTATCCAGGAACTGGTGGTGGTGGCTCTACCACTGAAGGCGTATACCTTAATCAGAGCTTCGCTAAAGACCTTGGCGACTTCAAGTCATTTGGTACAAACGACAACATCGCTTGGAAAATCGATTATAGTAGCGCTTGTATAACAGGTTTCAAAGACTTTAATGGCGATGGCACTAAGACCAACGAGGCAGGTGTAACATATCTCGTTAGCCCTGAGATTGACCTTACAAAGGCGAGCAAGGCTTATATCGAAATGAACCATGCTATGAAATATGAGCGCGCAGACGTAAATGCCAACAACACTCTGCTCATCAGCAAGGACTATACCGACGACCCTACAAAGGCAACTTGGACTCCAATCGCTTATCCTACAACAGGTCTTAACGATGCTTCTACCAAGGAGTTTGTTTTCGTAACATCTGCAGCAAACATTCCTGCAGAGTTCATCGGTCAGAAGGTTAGAATCGCTTTCCGCCATACATGTACAGATAAGCAGTCTTCTACTTGGGAAATCAAGACTCTCAGCATTAAGGAAGGTGAAGTTGAGAATGGTGGAGGCGAAGTTACTCCTACTCCAGGTGAGGGTACAGGTGAAGGCACAGAGGCTTCTCCATACGATGTAACAAAGGCTTTGGCTATTATCGCTTCAGGTAGCGCATCTGAAAATGATGTTTACGTTAGCGGTATCGTCTCTACAGTATCTGAAATTGAAACAAGCAAATTCGGTAACGCTACTTACAACATCTCTGTTGATGGTAAAACAAATTCTGAACTCATCATTTTCCGCGGTTACTACCTCGGTGGTGCTAAGTTTACAGCTACTGACCAGCTAAAGGTTGGCGACAAGGTTGTTGTTTGCGGTAAGCTCATCAAGTTCTACGAGAAGTCAGAAATGGCTCAGGGCAACAAGCTTATATCTCTCAACGGCAAGAAGGCTGAAGAAGGCGGTGGTGAAGAAAAGCCAGGTGGTGGCGAAGTTACTCCTCCTGCTCCAACAGGCGACAACCTCCTTGCTAATGGCAACTGTGAAACTTGGGATGGCACAACTCCTGTAAACTGGAAGACTACAAGTAAGGCAGGTAATGCTTCGCTAAAGCAGAGCACAGATGCTCATGGCGGTTCTTACTCAATATCTGTAGGCTTCAACGCTTCTCAGAACAAGCGCCTTGGATATAAGGAGATTACTCTTAAGGCAGGTACTTATAAGTTCTCATTCTACGCAAAGAGCACAACTGCAGACAAATCACAGTGCCGCCCAGGTTATGTATTTGTTACTGATGGAGTTGCTGACAAGAACTACAACTATAGAGAAGCCTATGAACCTCTCAACAATAGCACATGGACATTGGTAAGCTATGAGTTCACACTCACCGAGACTAAGACAATCTGCTTGGTAGTAATGAATCCTAAGACAACTGCTTATGCTACAGCTCAGGACATCCTCGTTGACGATGCTTCGCTCGTAACATCAAATGGAGGTTTTGCAGAATAATCCCATATTCTTTATTATAACATCAAGAGGGGCTCTCAAGAGTCCCTTTTTTTTATTCATCTACAAACAAAAAGTCATAATTATTTGGTAGATAGGAAAATTCTTACTACCTTTGCAACCCAAAGCGCATAATAGCGAAAATTATTAATAACAATTCAATATTAAACAGAAATGAAAAAAGGTATTCATCCAGAAAACTATCGCCCCGTCGTATTTAAGGATATGTCCAACGGCGATATGTTCCTTACAAAGTCTACATGCAAGACTACAGAGACAGTAGAATTTGAAGGCGAAACTTACCCAGTAGTTAAAGTCGAAATCTCAAGCACATCTCACCCATTCTATACAGGTAAGAGCAAGCTTGTTGATACTGCCGGTCGTGTTGATCGCTTCATGAGCCGTTACGGTAAGTTGAACAAGTAAGACAGATATCTTTTCACAAGATACATACGATTTTATAAGGGTGCGGTCGAAGGTAGTTGCATATACGCTTCGGTCGCACTTTTTGTTTTCTCTGTATTTATATTCTTAATCCTTTAGAAGATTCATTCACCCCCACCCCATTTATTCACCCCACCTTATTCTTCCTGACAAAAATATTAATCACCCTTAATCATGCTAAAGAAATCTCTATTATATATTTTTGCAGCTATGACATTAGTTGCATGCTCAAGCGATGATAATGAAGAAGGCTTTTCCACCAATGCTAATGCCAACTCTACAAAGCAATGCGCTGAATATGGTGGCTTGGAGTTTCCTCGCTTGAATAGTGATACAAAGAACAATGTGGTGCTTGTTCACAAGAGCAATGGTATACTCAACTATTGCGTAGAGTGGGACATGCAGAAGAAGTCGCAGCGCTGGTCGTGCTACAAGATGTACAAGAGCATCATGGCTTCAAATGTTGACCGCTTCGATGTAAAATATAATAACCCTAACCCTAACAAATATCCATACCAATATCCTTTGGATCCTATCTTGGGCACAAAATATCCATGGTCTGTAGGCAATGGCGATGGCTACTATCGCTCAGGCTATGATCATGGCCATATCTGTCCTTCGGCAGATAGATTGATGAGCTTTGAGCAAAACTATCAGACTTTCTATCTCACCAACATGCAGCCACAAAAAAATGGTTTCAATGCTAAAGTATGGGCTAATATGGAGAAAAAGGTGCGCGATTGGGCAAAGAGCAACAACTACAAATTCTGCGACACCATGTATGTATGCAAGGGTGGAACCATCGATAATAAGAGCCAGATTGCTGGAACTATAAACGGTCATATCATCCCTAAATATTTCTTTATGGCAATTCTTATCAGCAAAAAGCAATCAAGTGGCAACGTGAAATATGATGCCATGGCTTTCTGGATAGAGCATAAGAATTGTACAGACAATAACAACGCATTGAAGAAATATGTCATCACTATCGACGAATTGGAAAAGAAGACTGGCATCGACTTCTTCTGCAACTTGCCTGACGATATAGAAAAGAAAGTTGAATCGACTGTTGACATGAGACTTTGGGGATTTAACTAATAGTCACAAAACATCTACCCAAAGAGAGAGAAATTATAAGTATAAAATATTAGCCGTAATGCTTAAACGACATAAGCATTACGGCTATTTTATTGTGTGCATTTTTGCAATTAGTTTCGTTGTCAGTACCACATAAGTAACACTCCAGTACCAACTATGTGAAACTCCAGTACCAGATAGGTGAAACTCCAGTACCAGTTAAGCGGTACTAAAAACGGTACTGAGAGGCTTTTTCAAAGTAGCCTATTTCTTGATTATTCTTACTGGCTTTACTTCATTTTTCTCTATGCTGCGGGTACCTTCGTCAACACTTCCCTTCTTTGCGTAGTCATAGCCAAAACCGTATTCATAGTCATAATTAGGCGAAGAGGTGTGGCGCAAGCGGAAGTTTACTCTCTGGTCGCCATAATAGATTGTGCCTACGAAGTAGTTGTCGCTAAGATGATAGTCGTAGATTTGCACTCTCGTTCCTTCTTCTATCAAATATACATCTATGACACCATTATTAACTTGCCAATCAATATGGTTAGCAATATAGCTTCCCCAAGGACCATTGTTGTAGTGGTCAACCCAATATCCTGTACCTGAGGAATAGCGGTAAGGATCGCGCGAGAAGCAGATTTCCGAATAAGTGGCATCATACACTCTGCCATCGTATTCCATGCTAACATACATGTTTCCACTCCATGTACCTTCCAATGTATATGCTATTTCAGCATCCTCATCACACGATGTGAAAGTCATTGCCATCAATGCCATGAAAGCCATTGACAATATAGATGTAAACTTCTTCATAATCTTACTGTTTAAATTGGTTGTTGATTTATTTTCTACTGCAAAGATAGGTTTATATTTTCATTCTGCCAATAGTAAAACTCATATTCATCGGTATGTTTTCCCTATAGTGTAGGGAAAAATCCCTAAAATTAGTATAATATTCGCGTTGTGTTGCTTGGATTACAATTAATTTTGGTATTTTTGCATAGCAAATAAAATAAAACATAACATACAAACAAAGATGAGAACAGTTTACGAATTCTCTGTCAAGGACAGAAAAGGTAAAAACGTATCACTCAAAGAGTATTCAAACGAAGTACTCCTTATAGTCAACACAGCAACACAATGCGGATTCACACCTCAGTATGAAGATTTAGAAAAGCTCTACGAGAAATATCATCAGCAAGGTTTCGAAATCCTCGACTTCCCATGCAACCAGTTTGGTAGCCAAGCTCCTGGTACTGACGAGTCTATACACAACTTCTGTAAGCTCAACTATGGTACAGAGTTTTCACGTTTCAAGAAGATCAAGGTTAATGGCGACGATGCTGACCCATTGTTCAAGTTCTTGAAAGAATGTAAGGGCTTCGCTGGTTGGGACGAGAGCCATCCTCTATATCCAGTATTAGACAAGATGCTCTCAGAGCAGGATCCTAACTACAAGGAGAGCGCTGATATAAAATGGAATTTCACCAAATTCCTCACCAACAAGCGCGGACAGGTGGTAGCTCGCTTCGAGCCTACAGAGCCTATAGCCAACATAGCAGCTAAGATTGAAGAACTGCTACAGGCATAAAGGGCGCCCAAGAGAGCAAGATTAATCACTCATTAGATAGATATATATGGAAAAAACTAAATGCCTTATCATCGGTAGCGGTCCTGCTGGATATACCGCAGCTATTTATGCAGGACGAGCTAACCTCAGCCCTGTGCTCTATTGCGGACTACAGACTGGCGGACAGCTCACTCAAACTACTGAAGTTGAAAACTTCCCTGGCTATCCACAGGGTGTAGACGGAAACCAGATGATGATGGATATCCGCGAACAGGCAGAGCGCTTCGGTGCCGACCTCCGCGATGGTATCATCACAAAGGTTGATTTCGGACAGCGTCCTTTCATTGTAACTGTTGAGGATGGTACAGAGATTGCTGCCGATACCGTAATCATCGCTACTGGTGCGTCTGCAAAATATCTTGGTCTTGACGACGAGAAGAAATACAACGGACAGGGCGTTAGCGCATGTGCTACTTGCGACGGTTTCTTCTATCGCAAGAAGACTGTTGCTGTGGTTGGTGGTGGCGACACCGCATGCGAAGAAGCATCATACCTCGCTGGTCTTTGCAAGAAGGTTTACATGATAGTTCGCAAGCCTTATCTCCGTGCTTCTGACGTGATGAAGAAGCGTGTAGAGGAAAACGAGAAGATAGAGATTCTCTATGAGCACAACACTCTCGGCCTTTATGGCGAGAATGGTGTAGAGGGTGCTCACCTCGTAAAGCGCAAGGGCGAAGCTGACGAAGAGCGCTACGACTTGCCTATCGATGGTTTCTTCCTCGCTATCGGCCATAAGCCAAATACTGATGTATTCAAGCCTTGGCTCGACCTCGACGAGATTGGCTATATCAAGACTATCAATGGCACTCCACGCACCAATATCGAGGGTGTGTTTGCTGCTGGCGACTGCGCTGACCCGACATATCGTCAGGCTATCGTTGCTGCAGGCTCTGGATGCAAGGCTGCTCTTGAAGCTGAGAGATATCTTGCTGCATTGTAACAACAGAATATAGTTTTTATACAGAAATACTACTTAATTAGTAAAGTTAACTGCATGAGCAAACGAAGTTAGCTTAATAGAAAAGTAAAGGTCTCTACTATGAGTAAAGACCTTTACTTTGATTACTCGGATTGATTTATATCTTGCACAAGTTCATTCCAACGCTCGTTTCTATTTTCTATATCCAACAACAATTCTTCCTTGGTCATATTCATTAGTTTGCGTATTTCATCATTTGTAGACATAGCTTGTATTGAAGAGCGCATTCTACTATCAGAGCCTCTTTCATGAGACAAATGAAATAAAGGACCATCTACCCGAGACATCTTTAACCCAAGTTTTTTCCAACGCAGATAACGCTCATAATCTTCAGGTCCCCAACCGTAAAAATCTATATTTTCCATTCCCGAGTACAGATATGATTCTTTATTAAGAAAAATTGCCCCACCAACAGCATCATCGCCATACCGAAGAAACATCTTGTTGATATTTCGCTTAAATATCCTAATATCACGTTTATTTATATATATTTCTCTTAATATTTCAGAAGTGTCATAAAAACGACCATCATATGGGAACACAACCTCAACACCTTCATTCAATAAATGTAAAGCCTGCACAATTTGTTCTTTAGATATTATTATATCTGCATCCCATATCGCTATATATTTAGTCGCTGACAATTGTGTTAAATAATTTATGTATTTCGTCC
>ERZ1026868.655-NODE-655-length-20470-cov-3.787852_pt1 | contig 20470 bp, 11 predicted proteins | sample MGYA00380164_ERZ1026868 | MGnify/ENA primary metagenome ERZ1026868 (study PRJEB33269, sample SAMEA4719800) | human gut metagenome | biome: human-associated habitat; feature: organic feature; material: feces | place: Cameroon | collected 2013-10 ... | reverse complement strand
CGAGATGTAGAGAGGTCTCGTGGGCTCGGAGATGTGTATAAGAGACAGGTATAGGGAGGCCCAAACGGGCCTCCCTAACATTAAATAAAAAATGGTCTACCGTTTACGATTCTGTTGTTGTTTCATCTGCTCTTGCTGCATCTGCTGCAAAGCCTGCATACGTGCAGCGAGACCGCTCATTTTCTTCGGATTGTCCTTGTTTTCCTTGTAGCGACGCTCCAAGATAGCCAAAAGTTTTTCATCGTCGGTTGTCTTGCGGAGCACGAACATGATAATCGCAGAGAAAAGAAGCGATATGAAATAATAGAAGTTAAGACCAGCCGAATAGTCGTTGAAGATGAAGAAGAACATCAATGGCATTAAGTACATCATCCATTGCATTGTCTTCATCTGTTCAGCCTGCTGTCCTACCATTTGATCCTTTTGCAGCTGCATCGTAAACCATGAGTAAATGAGCTGTGCGGCAACGAATAGCACACATGTCAACGACAGATGGTCACCAATTACGGGCAAGGTCCTGCCCCACTCAATTATCGGGTCAAATGTTGAGAGATCGTTGATCCAAAGGAAGCTCTCGCCACGCAACTGTATTGCGTTTGGCACGAAGTTGAACATGGCGATCCAGATAGGCATCTGGATAAGCATCGGCAGGCAGCCACTGAGTGGCGACACGCCATACTTGGCGTATTCAGCCATCATCGCCTGCTGTTTCTGCATGGCATCTTCAGGCTTGTTGTATTGCTTTGTAGCCTCGTCGAGCTTCGGTTTCAGCACACGCATCTTCGCTGAAGACATGTAGCTCTTCTTCACCATTGGATAAGTGATGGCTTTCAAGAGGAGAGTGATGAGAATCAACACTATACCCATGTTGAAGCCCCACGATGTAAGCCATGTGAACACAGGCATCGTGAACCAGCGGTTTATGATACGGAAGAGTGGCCAGCCAAGGTAGACAAGCCTTTCCATCTCGAGATCCTTGTCGAAAGAGCTCTCCTTCTCCACGTTCTTCAAGGTATAGAAGTCGTTGGGGCCATAATAGAACTCCAACTCCGTGGCTTTCTTTCCACTTGGGTCGAAAGCGGTCTTCATGTTGGCCTTGAAATCTTTAAGGTAGCGCACCTTCCAGTTGTCTTGCGACTCCTTGTTATATACAGTGCTCTCAAGGTCGGCGCCCTTTTCGAAGCCATCCTTGGAAATAATCACTGTAGAGAAGAACTGGTTCTTGAAGGCCACCCAGTCCATACGTTCGTCCACAGTCTCTTGCTTCGACGAAGCCTCGCTGAGGTAGTCTGTGCCACCATCCGTGTTTTTCCAGTCGAGACGCGCGTAGCGGTTCTCAAAATTGAACCCCCTCTCCTGCTGCCTGACCGTCTCATGCCAATCCACGTTTATGCGTGAGGCGTTAGGGTCAAACAAACCGCTCATTCCCGTCGCCTTGATGTCGAGGTGCAGCATATAGTTCTTGCCCAAGCGATAGTTGAACACGAGCGTCTTTCCCTGTCCTGCATCAGCAGTAAGCGTCACGGTAGAGTCGGTGACGGCCGAAGGAGTGAAGTAAAGGTCAGCGGTGCTGATGTTCAACTCCTTAGCCACAAGCGTGTAGTTGAGCGACTGACGCTGACCCTCAAAAAGCGTCACGCCATTCTCATCGTCATGCTTCCCGCTCCTGTCAGCCATATTGTGACCCACGAATTGCTTTGAGCCTTTCTGGTTTTTCAGATATGCCTTCACAACCGTCGCACCCTTTGTTGAAAGCGTAAGGGCCACCTTGTTGTTACTCAAGACAACATTCTTGGCCTTTCCAACAAGAGCCTTATGAAAGAGGGCGGTCGTGTCCTCCGCCACTTTCTGTTTTAAGGCCTGGCGCTGCTTGTATTCAGCTGCTTTCACGGCTTTCTCAGCCTTTGCACGGTTTGCCTGCTCTGTGGAGTCCTTGACAAACGCCGCACGTTGCTCTTGCTCCGATGGCTGCGAATAGATGCTGAAGCCAATGAGCACGGCGGCGATAAGTACAAATCCTATTATTGAATTCTTGTCCATTTATTTCTCTTGATTTTCAATAGCTGTCTTCACAAAGTCGAGGAAGAGAGGATGCGGATGCAGCACCGTAGACTGGTACTCTGGGTGGAATTGCGTACCGATGTACCATTTGAGAGACGGAATCTCTACTATCTCAACCAAGTCGCTCTCCGGGTTGCGTCCCACGCACATCATGCCATTGCGCTCAAACTCCTTCTCAAAGTCGTTGTTGAACTCATAACGATGACGGTGACGTTCCTGTATGTGCTCCTTATTATATATATTGAACACGCGCGAGCCTTGCTTCAAGTCACACTCGTATGCGCCAAGACGCATGGTGCCACCCATGTTGGTGATGTTCTTCTGCTCCTCCATGATGTCAATGACATTATGTGGGGTCTTCTCGTCCATTTCACGGCTGTTGGCGTCCTTGTATCCCAGCACGTTCCTCGCGAACTCAATGACCATCATCTGCATGCCAAGGCAGATGCCAAAGGTTGGTACGTCGTGCTCACGGCAATATTTCGCGGCAACGATCTTGCCTTCTATGCCACGCTGTCCGAATCCAGGACAAATCACGATACCATCCTGCCCTTTCACCTTCTCGGCCACGTTCTCAGGAGTGAGATACTCTGAGTTGATAAACGTGATAACTGTCTTGTGGTCGTTGTATGTCCCTGCTTGCGAGAGGCTCTCGCGAATGCTCTTGTAGGCGTCCTGCAAGTCGTACTTGCCCACGAGACCGATACGCACTTCTTTCGTGGCCTTATTCCTGCGCTCAAGGAAAGCCCTCCACGGGCCAAGAGCCGGTGTATCGCCCACGGGCTCACCCACCTTGCGCAAGATGGCCGCGTCAAGGCCTTGGCTTTGCATGTTCACCGGCACCTCATAGATGCTTGGCAAATCCTCGCTCTGCACCACGCAGTCGAGATCAACGTTACAGAATGCCGCCACCTTCTTGCGGATGCCATCCTCAAGATGCTTCTCCGTGCGCAGCACGAGGATGTCGGGCTGTATGCCAACACTCTGCAACTCCTTCACGCTGTGTTGTGTCGGTTTGGTCTTCAACTCGCCAGCGGCCTTTAGGTAAGGAATGTAGGTAAGGTGGATATTCACCGCATTCTTGCCCAGTTCCCATTTCATCTGACGGATGGCCTCAAGGAACGGCGCGCTCTCAATGTCGCCTATGGTTCCGCCAATCTCGGTGATGACAAAATCGTAATGATATTTCGTGCCGAGCAGCTTGATGTTGCGCTTGATCTCGTCAGTGATATGCGGCACCACCTGAATGGTCTTACCGAGATAGTCGCCACGGCGCTCCTTGTCGATTACCGACTTGTAGATGCGACCTGTGGTCATGGAATTGGCCTTGGTGGTCTTGATGTCCGTGAAACGCTCGTAGTGACCAAGGTCGAGATCGGTCTCCATGCCATCGACGGTGACGTAACACTCTCCATGCTCATAAGGATTGAGCGTGCCGGGGTCGATGTTGATATAAGGATCAAATTTCTGGATAGTGATGTTGTAGCCCCTTGCCTGAAGGAGCTTTCCTATAGACGATGATATAATTCCTTTTCCCAAAGAGGAAACCACACCGCCCGTGACGAAAATGTACTTTGTTTCTGCCACAATCTTGAGGATTAATAATGATAATAAAAATTTTGTTGCAAAGATACTGCTATTTTGCGAGATAAGCAACAAATCATTTTAGTATTTTCCTTTTGTATTTCGTTTCACATTTACTACCTTTGCATCAAATTATTGTTCATCCTGCTTTATGTCACTCAAAAGGCTCAACATATTTCCCGGCAATCATCAGCATGTCTGGCAAGCGACATTGTTTTTTCTCCTTGTCTTGACATTGATTCCTTCGCTGGCCCCGGCCTCTACCCAGCGTCGCTTTCGCGTTTACACAAATGACGGCGCGTCAAAGCTCCTGCACAAATATGCCGATTCTTTGATTATTTTCCGCGACTCACTGTATCGCGACTCCGTTCACGCCGCGTCCATGAAACCCATGGAGACGGCACCATACTTCTTGCCGTTCACGTTCTATGAAAACATTGCGGGCAACGCCCTTTCCATTGACAAGAAGCTTAGCGACACCGACAGCACGCTGCTCGCCTTTTATCTCAATCACCCAGAGCTGGTCATCAACACGCAACGACGCCTTGAGACAACCGGACCCGTGATAAAGCCAAAGACCATAAAGGAAAGCCCTACGGAGATTATAGAAAAGACTCTTCCACAAGAGCCTGACAGACAACCCATTGACCTCGTGGTATTCAAGCCTAACTTCTGGAACTTCGGAGGCGACTACTACTTGCAGTTCATGCAAAACTATCTCTCTGGCAACTGGTATCAGGGAGGAGAGAGCAACTACTCCATGATGGGTTCGGTCACCCTGTCTGCCAACTACAACAACAAGCAGAAGGTGAAATGGGACAACAAGCTGGAGATGAAGTTTGGCATGCAAACCTCAAAGAGCGATTCCATACACAGCGTCAAGCCCACGGAAGACATGCTGCGATATACCGGCAAGCTCGGCCTGCAAGCCGCAAGCAGGTGGTACTACACATTCCAGCTCATTGCCCAAACACAGTGGGCACGTCATTACGCCTCCAACAGCAAGACGGTAAAGTCGGACTTGTTTTCACCTCTCAACGTCAACCTGTCTGTCGGTATGGACTATAGCGTCAACTGGCTCAAAGGCCGGCTAAAAGGAAGTTTCCACTTAGCACCGTTCGCCTACAACTTCAAATATGTCGGCCGACTCGCGCTCTCCAGAAACAACGGCATAGACAGCGGACACCACTCGCTGCACGACTTCGGTTCGCAGACCACCATTGACCTGACTTGGAAGTTTTCAGATAACATCTCTTGGAAGACACGGCTCTATGGCTACACCACTTACAAGCGCATGGAAGCGGAATGGGAAAACACGTTCTCTTTCCAGTTCAACCGCTATCTCGCCACAAAGATATTCCTCTACCCGAGGTTTGACGACGGTCGCACACGCGACAGCAAGCTTGGCTATTGGATGTTCCGCGAATACTTCTCGGTAGGCTTTTCTTACAGCATCTAACCCGTCGGGCTGGAGAAGACTCCCATCGCGACAATCGCGATTGAGGCTCATTAGCGATTGGGATACATGGCAATAGTGGCACTTACAGCTTGGTCATGTGATATCCCAACGCCTTCAGCTCGATAGCCGCGCCCATGAGATACATTTGGTGCAGGGCGGCGACAAAGCCACGAAAGGCTTCCTCGGAACCCGGCTGCAGGTTTTGATGGACGAGCAGGTTATATGTGCGCGACGCGCATTCTGCGACCACCGCTGAGAGCGACTTGCTATCGGCCTCGTCGAGCAAGAGCACTTTCCCGCAGATATAATCGTCCATGTGGTCGAAGTCGATGCTGTCGCGCAGATACTTATACAAGTCTTCCACTTTGCTGTACAGTTCCCAATCCTCGTCCCAATACTTGGCGATGGCCATTCCCACGAACATTATCCATCCCAATGACACCGTGGGATACTCGCTAAACTCTCTGATCGCGTCTGGCATATAACTCTCACCCACCTTTGGCCAAAGCGCCTCTATGTCTGGAGCCTCTGGCAAACGCTCATCCACCCGCTTTATATAAGTGAGATACTGGTGCAGGTCTTTCTTGAATATTTCCTCTACATTCCTTTTGTTTGTTTCCATCATTTTTTTTAATTCTATTACGCAATTGTATTCCCTGTCTTGCCAAACTGACTTGTAAATGTAATGCTTTTCCCTTACATCATCTTCAATGCCGACGATTTATTAAAGAGATTTAAGACTTTATCAATCCCATTTTCAAGTTATACCCTGGTTTCGGCTTTATTCCACAACCTGGAAACCACTAAAACGACAGGGTGTTCTCTCACAAGCACAATTAGTAAGCGCACAAGACACCATATCCTTTGGCACGGCACCATGCGTCCACGAAGAATTGTAAAATATTATTGCCAAAATTTAACACTTGGAAACAGGTGCTTTTAGAGCGGAAAAAGGGTAGCCTTTCGCCCTTCGACAATACCTTCGGCCGGTTTTCGGCCAAAAATTTTTGCCGTTTCAGTGAAATCGCGTTGCCGTTACACTGTAATGGCGACGCGATTTCACTGAAACGGCAACGCGATTACACCGTAACGGCGATGCGATTACACTGTAACGGCGACGCAAAATCAGCGTATCGGCAACGTCTGTAAACCACAAAAATCACAACTGCTTAATAATCAAGGTCTTACGAAAACGTCCCATAATTGCGTCATTTGCAGACAAGAGACAGCTCGGTTGAAAAAAAACGATTCTCAGACGACCATTCGTAAAATATTTTCACATTATATAGGCCAGTACTTCCTTCGGTTACCACATTATCGAGGGACTGAAATGTTACGGCCCACAAAAGATGTTCGGCTATTATATAACCATATTATATAACAATGTGTAATAAACATAATGTGTATGGAGACTGCTTATCTAAAAAAGCGCGGATTACAAAGATTAGGATTGGACCATCCAAAGCGCGCTGGGCGGCCACGATGGCCGCCACCTGCCCATCGCAAGGCTCTTTTCACGACCGAAATAAAAAAACACTGTTAGCTTTTGCTTGGCTCACAGATTATTATTAATTTTGCACAAAATATCAATCATTCAAAATGAAAATATCATATAAGTGGCTTAAGGAATACGTTGATTTTGACCTTACCCCCCAAGAGACAGCCGACGCGCTGACATCCACGGGTCTTGAAGTGGACGCGCTCGATGAAGTGGAAGCTATCAAAGGCGGACTGAAAGGCCTGTTTGTTGGCAAGGTGCTCACATGCGAGGCCCACCCCAACAGCGACCACCTACACGTAACCACGGTAGACCTTGGCAAGGGCGAGCCACAACAAATAGTATGCGGCGCGCCCAACGTGGCGGCAGGACAGAAAGTGATAGTGGCCGACCTGGGCTGCAAGCTATACGATGGCGACAAAGAGTTCGTGATAAAGAAAAGCCGCCTGCGCGGTGTCGACTCTTTCGGCATGATATGCGCTGAAGACGAGATTGGCGTTGGCACCGACCACAATGGCATCATCGTGCTGCCCGAAGAGGCGGTCGTGGGCACGCCTGCGGCTGAATACTACCACCTCAACAGCGACTGGGTGATAGACATCGACATCACGGCCAATCGCGCCGACGCCCTCTCCCACTACGGCGTGGCACGCGACCTCTACGCCTGGCTCACGCAGCGCGGCTACAAGACAAGCCTGCACAGGCCCGACTGCTCTAAGTTTCATGTCGACAACGAGCTCATGCCAATCGACGTGGAAATTGACAACACGGAGGCATGCAAGCGATATGCCTGCCTGAGCGTCACCGACTGCGAAGTGAAGGAAAGCCCGAAGTGGATGCAAGAAAGGCTCAACGCGATAGGCCTCAGACCGATAAACAACATAGTGGACATAACCAACTATATCATGATGGCCTATGGGCAGCCAATGCACTGCTTCGACGCCGACAAGGTGACAGGCCACAAGATAGTGGTACGCACGCAACCAGAGGGCACCAAGTTCGTGACGCTCGACGGCGTGGAGCACATACTTGGGGAGCACGACCTCAGCATCTGCAATGCCGAGGAGCCCATGTGCATAGCCGGCATATTCGGCGGAAAGGGTTCCGGAACATATGAGACGACGCGAAACGTGGTTCTCGAATCGGCCTACTTCCACCCGACATGGATTCGCAAGAGCGCGCGCCACCACGGATTGTCGACCGACGCAAGCTTCCGCTTCGAGCGTGGCATTGACCCTAACGGCACTATATACGCACTCAAGCAGGCTGCCATCCTCTGTCAGGAGCTGGCAGGCGGCAAGGTGTCGATGCAGATAAAAGACGTGTATCCACAACCACTTCCAAACTTCGACGTGCGCCTCAACTATGAGTATTGCGACCGATTGATAGGCAAGAAGCTCGGCGCCGACACCATCAAGAGCATCGTGACGAGCCTTGAGATGAAGATAAACAAGGAAGACGCCGAAGGCCTCGACCTCACGGTGCCGGCATATCGCGTGGACGTGAAGCGCCCGTGCGACGTGGTGGAAGACATCCTGCGCATCTACGGATACAACAACGTGGAGATACCCACACAGCTCAAGTCGTCGCTCACCACAGAGAACGAGGAAGACAAGGAGCACAAGCTGGAGAACATTGTCTCTGAGCAGCTTGTGGGATGTGGCTTCAACGAGATATTGAACAACTCGCTCACCAAGGAGGCCTACTACAACCACGACGAGCTGAACAGCTACCGTTGGGCAAACACGGTGAAGATAATGAACCCTCTGTCCACCGACTTGGGCGTGATGCGCCAGACACTGGTCTTCGGAGGATTGGAGTCGCTCGCGCGCAACATCAACCGCAAACGCGAGAACCTGCGCTTCTTCGAGGTGGGCAACGTGTACCACTACGACCCGGAGAAAGACGACCACGACGCGCCTATCAAGGCTTACACGCAGCAATACCATTTGGCATTGTGGCTCACGGGCAAGCGCGTGGAAGGCTCATGGGCACACGCCGACGAGGAGACTTCTTTCTATGAGCTGAAGGCTTACGTGCTCAACATCCTGCGAAGGGCCGGACTGAAACAGGGTGTCGCCGTGGAAGAGAAGACCACAAACAACTTGTTCGCATACGGTCTGACACTCAAGACACGCCAAGGCGTGAAGCTTGCCGAATACGGTAAGCTCGCTAAGAAAGTGGCACACAGTTGCGACGTGGAGAAAGACGTGTTCTATGCCGAACTCAACTGGACGGCCATCGTCAAGGCCACGAAGAAGAACAAGGTGGAGTTTAAGGAGCTTTCCAAATACCCATCAGTGAGCCGTGACCTCGCCCTGCTCGTCGACGACAACGTGGAGTTCGCGCAAATAGAGCAGTTAGCGCGCAAGACGGAGAAGAAGCTCTTGCGTCAGGTCACGCTGTTCGATGTCTACCAAGGCAAGAACCTGCCGGCCGGAAAGAAGAGCTACGCTGTCAACTTCGTGTTCGAGGACGAGGAGAAGACCCTGTCCGAGAAGCAGATAGAGGCCATGATGCAGAAGCTTATCACAAATCTTACAAAGCAACTGGGCGCCGAACTGAGATAAAGAGAGGCATTGCAGAAGGATAGGCACAAGATGCCTGACATGCTAAAAAGGAAAAACAAAAGAAAAACAAAAATACACCAAACCAATGGGAAGAGCATTTGAATACCGTAAGGCTACAAAGCTGAAGAGATGGGGCCACATGGCTCGCACGTTTACGAAATTGGGCAAAGAGATTGCCATAGCCGTGAAAGCTGGTGGTCCTGAGCCAGAGAACAACCCACGCCTGCGTGCCATCATCGCCACTTGCAAGCGCGAGAACATGCCTAAGGACAATATCCAGCGCGCCATAAAGAACGCCATGGGTAAAGACCAGTCCGACTATAAGGAGGTGACTTACGAGGGATATGGACCTCACGGAGTGGCCATCCTCGTTGACACGCTCACCGACAACACCACCCGCACCGTGGCAGACGTAAGGTCGGTCTTCAACAAGTTTAGCGGAAACCTTGGCACCACAGGTTCCCTGTCGTTCCTGTTCGACCACAAGGCCGTGTTCTTGTTCAAGCCGAAAGAGGACACCGAGATGGACGACCTCATTCTCGAACTCATCGACTTCGGAGTGGAAGACGAGTTCGACACAGATGAGGAGTCGGGAGAAATCACGATCTACGGCGCACCGACAAGCTTCGGAGACATACAGAAGTATCTTGAGGACAACGGATTCGAGATAACATCTGCCGAGTTCACTTATATTCCAAACGACCTGACCGACATACCAGCCGACCAGCGTGAGACCATCGAGAAGATGGTTGAGAAGCTTGAGGACTTCGACGACGTGCAAAACGTTTACACCAACCTCAAGCCTGCCGACGAGCCAGCAGAAGAATAAGCAACACTCGCTAAGCCGAGAACAAAAGCTATTGAGAATAAGAAAGGGTCATGTCAATGTGCTTTCACATTGATGTGACCCTATTTTCATATTCATTACAAAGCCATAATAATAGGCCCGCTAATCTTAAATGTATGTAAATCTTCATTAAGAATAAACAATCACATCTACTTATTGCTTATTTTTGCAATAAAAACGAACCAAAACCAATACTAAAACGCCATACATGAAGAAACTATTATCGCTCCTCTTTCTGCTTTTGCCTGTTGCCTCTTTCGCCGAAGAAACAGCAGACGACATGACCACTATCTTCGAAGAACATTTTGACGGTTGGCTATATCCGCACGAATCTGGGATGAACGCTAAGTATGAGTATAAAACAAGTGACATCTCCATGCAAACTTATGAGGCATATAACATACCACCTAACAAACTTCCTTGTTTAAGATTTGCCAAGCTATCATCTTGTGCAACAAAAATTATCATTTCAAACTTCACTGGGGCTTATGGCAAATTTATCCTTTCATATAAAAGTTACAATGCGAGCTTTTCCGTGAATTGTGCTACTGACAAGGACAAGAAAATAGAAATTAAAAGTAATTCAGACGGTACTTTCACTTTCAACGTACAACCAAACAGGAGCCAAATAATACTGTCATTCAATAACGATGGTAGTAATGTGGCAGTGTTAGACGATATTATTGTCAAGGCACCAACATCCAGTATCACAACCTCTCCCGACGCGGAATTGAGTTTCAAGCAACAGGAAATGTCGGCTACTGTTGGCACGACATATAATAGTAGTCAACTATTATCTAATCCAAATAGCCTGCCAATAAAATGGTATTCATCTAATCAAGCCACTGCCACAGTGGACGCGTCGGGCAATGTCACGCCTCACTTCATTGGAACGACCACCATTTATGCCATTTTTGAAGGCAATAATAATTATGCTTACCAAGCTGTGTCTTACCAATTGACAACAAGACGAGAGCCATTAAACAACGAGGTGTATTATAATGGTTTTGCTGATTATAATGGCATAGAAGGAAATGGCGGTATTCTTGTGAATAATAAATACGAAGGAGATTATAAATTTCACCTATGGCCTCTTGTTAGCAACTCAAGCACCAATCTGTATAAAGGGTACCAGTGCCTTAAAATTGTTGAATCTTATACCATCAAAAATCTTGAAAAATATGGATTGAAGAATTTTAGGCTGAATTTCAAGTACGCTTTATCCGAAGAATCATCAAAGACACCGGTAACCGTAACGTTAAAATATAGTGACAACAGCACTTCAAAGGCCTTGGATGATGTCTTGGACAAAATGAAATGGACAGATATCTCAGTGCCTATCTCATCTGCCAGCCAGCTGAGCAGCATCATGTTCAGCGGCAAAAAATTCTTTATCGACGAGATATCCATCATTTCGGAAGACTTCATAACGATAGGTTCCACTGGTTACGCCACATTATATTATAGTGGGCGCGCAATCAAGATACCGACAGGTCTCACGGCATACACCATGAAGGTGGAGAATGGAAAGATAGTGAAGAGCCGTGCTTACTCTGAAGGCGAGACATTGCCAAAGGCCACCGCCGTGATCCTAAGAGGGAAACCGGGCAAGTATAATCTTGACACTTCCACGGAGAAAGGCACCACAGACAATAACAACCAGCTGAAAGGCTCCGACACCAAGGCGAACACAACAGGAAACGATGGCGACTACTTCTTCTACATGCTTGCAAACAAGGATGGCGAAGGTGTCGGATTTTATTGGGGAGCTAAAAACGGTGCCGCGTTTCTTAATGGCGAGCACAAGGCATACCTCGCCATTCCCAAGACCGACACTTATGGTTCAGCCGCCAAGCCTTGCTACGTCTTCGCGGAAGACGCCGCTACCGCTATTGGCAAGACAAACGGCAATGAGACTAAGCCAGCGTCTTACACTCTTGATGGAAGACTATGCCCACGAGGAGCCAAAGGCATCGTGATAAGCAACGGCAGGAAAACCATCCGACGATAAAACAATCTAAAAGCCTTGACAATGAAAAACCGCAAGAAATATAATAAACCTGTAACGAAAGTAGTGCATATACATCAAGAGTCTCCATTAATGAGTGGTACCGGCGAAAGTAAAGAGCCAGAAATAGACAAGACACTACACAACGAAGTGCTTGACCCTGTCGAGCAGTTGTCCAAGCCCTCTGGCCCTTTCCCGTTTTTCATGGAAAGTCTCGACTCGAGGGAAGAGTGAAGAGAGGCGAGAATTACGAAAGTTCCCTACCCTGCCGCAAACGACAATCATAACGTTAAATCACGAATTTCTCAATAACTGTGCAAAAAAGACTACAAGAAAGAAAATAATGCACATTTTTTTTGCTATTGAGCAGTATTGATAGTAACTTTGCACGGAAATCCGAATTTTGTGCAATGACAAATACAAGAAGTCTGAATAAGTTGATTGAGGACGCCATCGTCAACAACTGGTATAAAGACGCCCTTACCGACTATAAGGGTGCCACACTGCAATACCACGACGTGGCGCGCAAGATAGAGAAGCTCCACATCATGTTTGAGAGCATAGGCCTGCAGAAAGGCGACAAGGTCGCCCTTTGCGGTCGCAACAGCTCAATGTGGGCATGCGCTTTCTTGGCCACGCTCACCTATGGAGCCGTGGCCGTACCTATCCAGCACGAATTCACCCCAGCTCAAGTCTACAACGTGGTAAACCATTCCGATGCCCGCCTTCTCTTCGTGGGCGACGTGGTGGCCACACAGCTCGACTATGAGCAGATGCCACACCTTGAGGGCATTGTCTACATACCCGACTTCTCCATCGTGCTCAGCCGCTCAGAGCAAATCACCTATGCCCGAGAGCACCTCAACGAGGTCTTTGGCAAGAAATATCCCAAATATTTCCGCAAGGAGCACGTGCATTATTACAACGACCAAGAAGAAGACCTCGCCCTGATAAACTATACCAGCGGCACCACTGGCTTCTCAAAGGGAGTCATGCTGCCATATCGCGCGCTTTGGAGCAACATCTCCTTCATTGAGCGTGCCATCGGCAGCAAGCTGCCCAAGAACGCCAACGCGCTCTCCATCCTGCCCATGGCCCACATGTACGGCATGGCGTGCGAGTTTCTCTTGCAGTTCTGCATCGGCAACCACCAATTTTTCCTCACCCGCCTGCCCAGCCCGACGGTCATACAGGCAGCCATGGCAGAGATTCACCCATGTGTGGTGATATCCGTGCCTCTCATCATAGAGAAAATCATTCGCAAGAAGATATTCCCCCTCATCACTCCAAGCCTGCGACTGCTCATGCGCATGCCGGGCATTGGCAAGAAGGTGCGCCAGCACATCTGCGACCTCGTGAAGCAAGAGATGGGCGGCAACGCCTATGAGGTAGTGGTTGGCGGAGCCGGACTCAACAAGGAGATAGAGACATTCCTCGTGGAGATAGGCTTCCCCATCACCATGGGCTATGGCACCACGGAGACAGGACCACTGATTACCTTCTCCGACTGGCACGACTTCGAGCCAGGCTCATGCGGCACGGTGGTAGACAACATGGAGATGAAGGTGCTCAGCCCAGACCCGGCAAACGTACCAGGCGAGGTGATCTCGCGCGGACTCAACGTCATGCTCGGCTACTACAAGCCACGAAAGCCACCATCGACGAAGACGGATGGTTCCACACAGGCGACCTTGGGCGAATATCAGCCGACGGACACCTTTTCATACGTGGGCGAATCAAGAACATGCTTCTTGGCTCAAACGGCCAAAACGTGTACCCTGAGGAGATTGAGGACAAGCTCAACTCCATGACAATGGTTGGCGAGAGCCTCATCGTGCAACGAGGCGACCATCTTGTGGGCTTGGTTTATCCCGACACCGAGGCGGCACAGCAGTTGGGCTTCAAGGAGAGCGACCTCGACGCCATCATGGAGCAAAACAGGCAAGAGCTCAACCAGCTGTTGCCGGCGTTTTGCAAGATAAGCAAGATACAATTGCAAGACCAGGAGTTTGAGAAAACTCCAAAGAAGTCGATAAAGAGGTATCTCTATAATACTGAGAACCAATAACCACTGACTACCGCTTTCACTTAGATAATTATTACTATGGAAAAGATACCAAGCTTCAACCAGCTCATCCAAGACAGCATCGTCAGGAACTGGGATCGCGACGCTCTCACCGATTACAAGGGCGCTACCCTGCAATACCACGACGTGGCACGCAAGATAGAGAAGCTTCACATCATGTTCGAGAGCTCCGGCGTTGAGAAAGGCGACAAGATAGCCCTCTGCGGCCGCAACAGCTCGGCATGGGCAGCGGCTTTCCTCGCCGTGTTGACCTATGGAGCCATAGCCGTGCCAATACTCCATGAGTTCACGCCAGACCAAATACACAACATAGTGAACCACTCCGACGCCAAGCTCCTATTCGTGGGAGACGTGGTGGCGACGCAGGTGGATCCGGAGAAGATGCCTGGACTTGAGGGCATAATCTACATTCCAGACTATTCTTTGGTTGTCTCCCGCACAGAGAAACTGACCTACGCCCGCGAGCACCTCAACGAGATGTTCGGGCACAAATACCCAAAATATTTCCGCAAGGAGCACGTCAATTATTACATTGAGCAAAGCCCCGATGAGTTGGCGCTCATCAACTACACCAGCGGCACCACGGGCTTCTCGAAGGGCGTGATGCTTCCATACCGCGCCATGTGGAGCAATGCCGACTTCGCCGAGCACGTGCTCGGCAAGGCCATCGTGCCTGGCGACAACATCATCAGCATCCTTCCCATGGCCCACATGTACGGCATGGCGTTTGAGTTCTTGTTCGAGTTCATCAAGGGTTGCCACGTGTTCTACCTCACGCGCATACCGTCGCCGGCAATCATCGCCGCGGCTTTCGCCGACGTAAAGCCACGCGTCATCATATCCGTGCCTCTGATTATCGAGAAGATAATAAAGAAGAAGGTGTTCCCCAAGCTGCAAGACCCACGCATACGCCTGCTCTTGAAGATGCCAGGACTGAACAAGCGAATCTACGAGCGCATAAACGAGCAAGTGACCAAGGCTTTCGGCGGCAACTTCTACGAGATAATAATCGGCGGAGCCGCCTTCTCGCAAGAGGTGGAACAATTCCTCCACCGCATCGGCTTCCGCTACACCGTGGGCTATGGAGCCACTGAGTGCGCCCCAATCATAGGTTATGAGGATTGGTCGCGCTTCGCACCAGGGTCGTGTGGCAAGGCGGCTTACCACATGCAGGTGGAGATAGACAGTCCGGACCCGGCGAATATTCCTGGCGAGATACTGTGCAAAGGCCCTAACGTCATGTTGGGCTACTACAAGAACGAGGAGGCCACAAAGGCTGCAATCGATGACAACGGCTGGTTCCACACTGGCGACCTCGGCTTGATGGACAACAACGGAAACATCTTCATCAAGGGCCGCTCAAAGAACATGCTTCTCGGCTCCAACGGACAAAACATCTACCCGGAGGAGATTGAGGACAAGCTCAACTCCATGACCTTAGTCAACGAAAGTGTGGTGATACAGGATGGCGACAAGCTCATTGGCCTTGTACACCCCGACTACGACGCGGCAAAGGCCATGGGCGTGAGCGACAACGACTTGAAAGACGTGATGGAGCAAAACCGCAAGACCCTCAACGCTGAGCAGCCTGCCTATTGCCGACTGGCGGAGATAAGAATCCACGAAGAGGAATTCGAGAAGACGCCAAAACGCTCAATCAAGAGATTCCTCTACACGAAATAACTACACACGACAAGATAAACATTTGCCCGCGTATGTGAACAGTATCGCTCACATGCGCGGGCAAATGTCGTTAATACGGATACTCTCTCCGACTTGCCACTTTCAAAACCGCCTTGGGCTCTTGCATGGTTGGCATTGGCTCACGAGAAAAACAGGACAGTTTTGGCGGACAACAATAATTGGAAACTTGATGCGATTATTAAAGTTTTGCACAAAAAAATAGTAACTTTGCAATATAAAATACAAGGAAACAGATTGTTGGTAAATATGGAAGATTTTTTCAGGGCAGGGCTTGACGTTGGCTCCACAACCGCGAAGATGGTTGTCATAGACACTCAGGGCAATATTGTTTATTCACGCTACGAACGTCACAACGCCAAGGTCAAGGAACTTGTGAGCGCATACTTGGACGAGATAGGACAAAGAATGCCCCACGCCAGCATGAGCCTTTGCGTGACAGGCTCCGTTGGCATGTCCACCGCAGAGACGCTAAACGCCGAATTCGTGCAAGAGGTCGTTGCCGCGACCGTTTTCGCCCGCAATCGTTTCCCACAAGCAAAGGCACTGATAGACATTGGCGGCGAGGACGCCAAGGTCGTGTTCTTCAACGGCAAGGGCACGGAGCTGCGCATGAACGGCAACTGCGCCGGCGGCACGGGAGCGTTTATCGACCAGATGACGGTGCTCATGGGCTGCGACAACCAGCAGATGAACGACCTCGCCCTGCAATCGACACACCTCTACCCCATGGCCGCCCGCTGCGGCGTGTTCGCAAAGACCGACATCCAAAACCTCATGTCGCGCAACCTTCCCAAGGCCGACATCGCGGCAAGCATCTTCCACAGCATTGCCGTGCAGACGGTGACGACACTCAGCCACGGCTGCGACTTCTCCGCGCCTATTCTCTTGTGCGGCGGGCCCCTCACGTTCTTGCCCGCGCTGAGAAAAGCCTTCTCCGACTATCTCAACATGCCTTCTTCCGACTTTATAGTGTTGAAGGAAAGCAATCTCATACCAGCCCTCGGATGCGCGTTCCGGGCCAAGGACGCCACGCCCGTAAGCCTCGATGAGCTGAAGCAGCTCCTCAACGCGCCACGAAACGCTTGCGCGGTCTCGTGCGGCAAACAAGCCAAAGTGGACTTGGAAGAGAAGCTCAACCCTCTGTTCGCCTCGGAAGAGGAGCACCAGGCATGGCTTAGAGGCAAAGAAAGATATGCCACGAAGGTGTACCCCATGCGCAAAGGAGAAGAGCAAGTGGTCATAGGAATAGACTCTGGGTCAACCACCACAAAGCTCATAGCCGTGCGCGCACAGGGCGAGGATGCGGGACAGATAGTGTTCTCCGACTATTCCATGAACCTCGGCAACCCCATCAAAGCCGTGAAAGACGGCTTGAGACGCCTCAAGGAAAAAGCATCAGAGGCAGGTGCCGACATCCATGTCGTGGGCTCCTGCTCCACCGGCTATGGCGAGGAGCTCATAAAGGCAGCGTTCAATCTCGACAGCGGCATAATAGAGACCATGGCACACTATCGAGCGGCAGAGAGGCTAATGCCCGACGTGAGCTTCATCCTCGACATCGGCGGACAGGACATGAAAGCCATTTTCGTGGACAACGGCGCCGTGACACGCATGGAGCTCAACGAGGCGTGCTCTTCGGGCTGCGGAACGTTCATTCAGACTTTCGCCAAGGGATTGGGCTATAAGATAGATGACTTCGCCAAGGCCGCGTGCCATGCCGACAAGCCTTGCGACCTCGGCACACGCTGCACGGTGTTCATGAACTCGAAGGTGAAGCAGGTGATGCGTGAGGGCGCCACGGTGGAGGACATAGCGGCAGGACTGAGCTACTCGGTGGTGCGCAACTGCTTGTTCAAGGTGCTCAAGCTGCATGGCAACGACAACCTTGGCGCACGCATAGTGGTGCAAGGCGGCACCATGAAAAACGACTCCGTGGTAAGGGCTTTCGAGATGCTCACCGGCAAGGAAGTGGCGCGAAGCAATATGCCAGAGATGATGGGTGCCTACGGTTGCGCGTTGCACGCCATTGCCGACCATGCGGCAAACGACGCACGCGATAACCGTAGCGTGGACGACCTGCTCGACATGTCGGAATACGACACTAAGCTGCTCAACTGCAAGGGGTGCGAGAACCACTGCTTCGTGACGAGGTATCTCTTTGCCGGAGGCAGGAAGTTCTATTCGGGCAACAAATGCGAGCGTGTGTTCAACAACAAGGGCAAGAACGACGCCAAGGGCGACAACATATACACATACAAGTATCACTTGCTTTTCGACAGGTGTGAGAAGGATAACGACGACACGTCAAGGAAAGAGAAGACGGTGGTGGCCATTCCGCGAATCCTCAACATGTATGAGGACTTCCCGTTTTGGCACGCCCTCTTCACCACGGCAGGCTTTAAGGTCATGCTGAGCGCGGAGAGCAATTTCCACCGCTACGAGAGCGCGCTTGGCACGGTGATGAGCGACAACATTTGCTTCCCGGCGAAACTGGTCCACTCACACGTGAAGGAACTCGACGAGCGTCTCGCGACACTGCCCAACCACAGAAAGTTCATCTTCATGCCTTACGTGGTGTTTGAGCGTCAAGACGATGACCGAAACATCAACAGCTACAACTGCCCCATCGTGTCGGCCTACTCGGATGTCATAAAGTCGGCCATGAATCTTCGTGCCGAGGTTGTGGCACCCGTGATAAACTTCCGCGACGAGAAGTTGCTCACCAGGCAGCTTGACAAGTTCCTGAAAGGCTATGGCATAGGCGCGAAGAAACGCAAGGAAGCCTTCGACGCCGCCGTAAAGGCGCAAAACGAATACGTGGAAGCCATGAGCGAGAAGGCAAAGCAGATATTGGCCGAGAGCCGACGCCAACACAAACTCACCATATTGCTCGCGGGCCGTCCATACCATACCGACCCGCTCATACAGCACAACCTATCAGACCTGATTGCATCGCTCGGAGTGAACGTCATCTCCGATGACATAGTGCGCAACGACACGCGAACGGGCACTGGCGACACTTATCTCGTCAGGCAATGGGCATACATGAACCGCATCATCAAGTCGGGACAATGGTGCGCCACGCAACCCGACGACGTGCATTTCATACAGATGACCTCGTTTGGCTGCGGCCCTGACTCATTCATTCAAGACGAGATTCGCCACATAATGAGCGTTCACGGCAAGCCTTACACCCTGCTGAAGATAGACGACGTGAGCAACGTCGGCTCACTGAGGCTAAGGGTGAGGTCGCTCATCGAGAGCCTCAACGGAAAGACTGGCAAGGGAAAGCGACCAGGCTTGGGCACCGGTGACAAGCGCGCGAAAGAAGCCGCGAGCGTAAGACCGCAGAACAAGAAGATACTCGCGCCGTATTTCACCGAATATCTCACGCCACTCCTTCCCCCACTCTGCAAGCTCCTTGGCTGGGACGTGGAGGTGTTGCCGCCAAGCGACATCAACAGTGCCGAACTGGGACTGAAATACGCCAACAACGAGGTATGCTATCCTGCCACGCTCATCGTTGGCGACTTCGTGAAGGCGTTGAGGTCGGGGAAATACAATCCGGAGGAGATTTCAGCCGTGATGACGCAGACCGGAGGTCAATGCCGCGCCACCAACTACGCGGCGCTGATACGTCGCGCCATGAACGCCAACGGGTTCAAGGACGTGCCTCTCATCACCTTAGGCGTGTCGGCAAGCGCAAGCGACGACAAGGAACAAGACGGCGAGCTGAACGTGCCATGGCTGAAAATGGCGCCAATCATCGTGACTACATTCATCTACGGTGACACGATATCCAAACTGTATCACGGCTCCGTGAGCCGACTGAAGAAAGACGCCATGCTCGTTGGCGGACAATTCGGCAACAAGGCCGAAATGCTGCGCGAGAAATACCTCACGGCTGCCGCAAAGCCAATACTTGACAATGACCCAAAGGGGCTAATGAGCCTCATAGCGCGAGCCGCAAAGGACTTTGACGACATAACCGAGGACAAGGAGCTGCCCGCGGTCGGAATCGTGGGAGAGATATTCTTGAAGTTCAACCCCTTTGCCCACCAATTCCTTGAGCGCCGCATCATCAATAACGGGTGCGAGGTGGTCCCGCCGCTGCTCTTGCCTTTCTTCCTGCAGGAGTTTGTCAACGCCATCGTGCAAAAGCACATGGGATTGAAATGCAGCCATGTGCCCGACTTCTTGGTAAAAAGCGTATACAGCCTTATATGGCGACGGGAGAAAAAGGTAAACCACATAGCGTCGCGCTTCCGCTATTTCCGTCCGTTCACCAATATCTTTGACGAGGCAAAGGAGGTAAACGGCGTGGTGTCGCTCGCCGCGCAGTTTGGCGAGGGCTGGCTGCTGCCAAGCGACATCATAAGCATGGTGAAGCAAGGCGTGAACAACGTGGCAAGCTTGCAGCCTTTCGGATGCATTGCAAACCACATAGTGTCGAAAGGCATTGAGAAGAAGCTGAAGGCGATGTTCCCGCAACTGAACCTCGTTTCGCTCGACTTCGACAGTGGCGTGTCTGCCGTGAATGTCACCAACAGGCTGCTGCTCTTCCTCGACAGCATAGCTTGAGGAAAAGGGACAGGCCATTCGGGGTGCGGACGGCCCCTAACCATCCCTACCCGCCCCTGCAAAGCAGAAATG